>Ga0210410_10000990_pt1 | contig 27545 bp, 18 predicted proteins | sample IncBWC4MmetaG_FD_161058 | JGI IMG/M metagenome (GOLD analysis project Ga0210410, IMG submission 161058) | Forest soil microbial communities from Barre Woods Harvard Forest LTER site, Petersham, Massachusetts, United States - Inc-BW-C-4-M | ecosystem: Environmental > Terrestrial > Soil >... | reverse complement strand
AGCAACCCACTCACCGTCAGCGTCCCCGTTCCGTAGTAGGTGCCGCCACTCATGGTCATGCTGGAAACCGTCAGCGCATTCTTAGCAAAGTTAGCGACCCCGCCCGACACAGTCAGCGCCCCTACACTGCTGATCGTGCCAAAGCTCACTGCCGCCCCCCCCGCTACCGTGGTCGCCCCGGTCACGTTATAGGTGCCGGTCAGAGTCTCCGTGGTGCTGTGAATCACCGACCCCGCCCCGCTGATCCCGCCGCTCAAGGCAAACGTCCCGGTATAGAACTCCAGCGCAGCGCCCGAACTTACGCTCCAGCTCCCACTGCAACTCGAACCACAACTGCCACCATCCTCGAACTGCTGCGTGCTGGTGCCTGTTACCTGCACCGCGCCAGTATTGTTGAATGTTGCCTGAATCTGGCTGCCTCCACTGCCCGAGCTCTGGAATGTCCCCGCATTGTTGAACACACCCGTCCCATCGGAAGAGTAAAGACGGCCGCCATTGCTCACGTCCCACACCGCCTTCGCCGCATTATTCACAATCGCCCCGTTGTTCAGCGCCAGGTAGTAGCCGCTGGTGTACGTGGCCACCCCGGCATTGTTGAGGGTGCGACCCACCAGATACGAGTAGGAGCTGATGCTGATCCCGCCGTTGGCCTTGGTCACCGCATTGGTCGTCGGCGTGCCACAACTCCCATTGCCGTACACCGTGCACATCGACCCACCCTGCAACGTCAGCGAACCGCTAACGGTGATCGTAGCGGGACCGGTTAGGTAGCCTCCGTCGAGTTCCATGGTGGTCATGGAGGCGGAGCCGTTTAGCGTCAGAACATCGCTACTAACGCTTAGGTCTGCAGAGAAAGTGGCCGTACCTGAGACGGTGAGGGGACCGCTCTGGAAGGAGATCGGAGCGCCCGAGATTACGCCGGCAATCGTTTGGTTCTGGCTTTGCAGGCTGGAGATTGTGATCGTACTTCCCGAAAAAGAGCTGGCAATACAAACGTTATCGGTGGAAATCGGAACCCGATTGTCACTCCAGTTGGAGGCAGTGGTCCATCGATTGTCGCCGCCGTTACCATTCCAATTATTGGTGCTACCGCCGCAGGTGACGTTATTCGGGTGGGGGAAGCCTTCTAGTTTAGCCACGAAGCTGCCGATATCTTTCTCGGCCACCGTTGGACTCCCGTCGGGCAAATGAAGCCTGTTGGCTTGCGGGATGTCAGTAGAGTTGGTCCAACCTCCCAGATAGGCGGCGCCTTGGGCGTCAATCGCAATTTCACGGACTTCATCCAGTTGGCTACCGCCAAAATAACTGGAGAACTGAAGCTTGGAGCCAGTTGAGTCAAGCATGGCCAGGAAAGCGTCCTCGCTGCACTGGCCCAGCGCATTCTTGTTGCACACAGCCTGTAGCGGATTGGTCATCGGAAAATCGGGAGAGTGAGTTCGTCCGGAGATGAAGATGTCGCCAAAAGAGTCGACGACAAGGGCATTGGCTTCATCCGACCCACTTCCGCCAATGTACGTCGAGAAAACGAGCTTCGCTCCGTCAACCGAGATTTTGCTTAGGAAAGCGTTGCCAAACCCGGCGAGCGTGCCTTGCAGCGCTTTCACACTAGGAAAATCGTGGGAACTGGTTGAACCAGCAACGTAGACGTATCCTTTGCTGTCGAGTGCGATGGCATTGCCCACGTCGCTGCCGCTGCCACCGAGGTAGGTCGAGTAAAGAAATTCTGAACCATCGGCCGACAACTCCGCGATGAAGGCTTCGTGGCAGGCGGACGTGCCCGGCGCTGCAGTTGTGCATTTTGGCTGCAACGCACCATGGACGGGCAGATCCAGTGACGTAGTTAGACCGGTGATATATGTCCGCCCGGATCTATCGACGGCCATAGCCCTGGCTTCGTCGGTACCACTGCCACCGAAGTAGGTGGCGTACAAGACATGTGATGTGTCAGCCGATATCTTGGCCACGAACGCGTTGGCCTTGCCCGAGAGAACGTTCTGCGCTGGTTTGGTAACGGGAAAGTCCGAGGAACTGGTCGAGCCCGAGATGTAAATGTTACCTCGCGAGTCCAGCGCAACGGCATTTCCGGAGTCGGTTCCGCTGCCTCCAAAGTAGGTTGCAAACACCACAGAGCCCTGAATGTTCAACTTGGAGAGGAAAACATTGCCCGAGCATGGTTGTCCTGTGTTCGAGCCGCATTTTGACTGCAGCGCGCCGTAAACGGCAAAGCTCCGCGAGCGCGTTCTTCCAGTTACGTAAGCATTGCCTGCTCCATCAACGGCGATGGCTCGGGCCTGATCCAAGCCGCTCTTGTCGAGAAAAGTAAAGTAGAGAATCTTGGAGCCATCCGCTGACAATCGTGCCACGAAAGCGTTGCCCTCGGCCTCGTGGGGCTCCGGCTCACTCTGCCGCGAACCCTTCGAGAGGGTTATTCCGGCGACGTACAGCGTTCCGTCAGCCCCGACGGCTACTGAGTTTATCCGGTTTCCTGGGGCAGCAAAGATGGTTGCGTAGCTCAATGCCGGAGCCGAGGAGACAGAGTTAGGCGATCCCGATTTTGCCTTTTGCACGCTGCTTTGCGCAACATGCTCTGTACCGGCGGCGCACCATGGCGTGCCCGAAAAGAGAAATCCGAGACCGAAACTGAATGCTGCGAGACACGTAGACCGAAGGCTTAGGTTTGACATCGAGCCCTCACAAGTTCTCGAATTGAACAGTTATCGGGGAGCGGACGCGGTTCGGTCTGACAGGTTTCGGGGGAAAACCCCCGCCACCCCGTGGCACTGCATAGTAGGGGCCACGCGGGGAACTGTCAACGGCTTTTTGTGAGGTTAGAAACTGGGGCTCAATGACCACTATGGCGAAGTCATTGTTTTGTGGTTTTGTGCTCGGCAGAGGAATTACTTCTCTTGTTTGCCAGAAGGTTGAATCTGCACAAACTGCCAGCCGAAACGGCCTTTGATGCAAAGATTCCCATAAGTCACGCTGTGGTCAGACGGCGAGGTCACGCGGACAATCTGGCCTTCCTGCTGATGCACCGTGAGTTCACAGCCCACGCCGCAGTAAGGACATATGGTGTCAGTCTGGGTTTGACGGCTCTCGTCCCATGTCCCGGCCTGGCGCATGTCATATTCACTCTTGAACATCAGCGCGCCGGTCGGGCAGACGCCGATACAGTTGCCGCAATAGACGCAAGCTGAGTCGGGCAAGGGAACGTCAAACTCCGTGGCAATATGGGCGTAGAAACCGCGGCCCGCCACGGCGATAGCGAAAGTATTTTGTGCGTCTACGCCGCAGGCTTCTACGCACTTGTAGCACAGAACGCACTTGGAGTAGTCGCGGACGTAAAGGTCGTTGTCGATTCTAACGGGCTGGGCGACGGTTGCGGAATCCGTGCCAAAGCGCTCGGGGTGGGCGCCATAGCGCTCCATGTACACCTGCAGTGCGGGTGCCGTGGAAAGGTCTACGGACGAAGCCAGAAATTCCAGCACCAGCCGCCGGCTCAGGCGGACGCGCTCGGAATCCGTCTTGATCGACATGTTTGGTTCGGCCTTGCGTGAGCAAGCAGGAACCAGCGTGCGCGAACCTTCTAACTCCACGACGCACACGCGGCAGACATTGACCGGAGTGAGGCTCTCCAGGAAGCAGAGCGTGGGAATGTCAATACCGAGTTGCTTTGCGGCGTCGAAAATGGTCGAACCTTCGGCCACTGAAACGGCCTCACCGTCAATTTTGATTTCGATCGAACGCCGTTCGGGCTGAGGCGGAGCCTGTGGAACCGGGCCGCGTGGTAGAGGAATCGTAGGCTGGGGCGCGTCGAGCACTTGATCGATTTCGGTCGAGCCTTCGCTCATGAAAACAGGCTCCAGCGTTGCAGGGCAGATTCCAGTGCACTGGCGGCCGTTTGGCCCAGACCGCAGATTGAGGCATCGCGCATGGCCTGGGCCATCTCGCGCAATATAGTGATTTCCTGAGCTGCCGAGCCAAGCGGCTTGGCGTTCACCAGGCGCTGCAACGCCTCCTGTTGACGCACCACGCCGACCCGGCAGGGAACGCATTGGCCGCAGGTTTCATGGCGGAAGAAACTGGCAATGCGCAGGAGGATGAGGCGAAGATCAATCGTGTCATCAAACAGCATGACCACGCCGGAACCGAGAGTAGCTCCGATGGCGCGCGTGGCTTCAAATGTTAGCGGCGTCTCGAGTTCCTTGGGAGAAACAAAAGTTCCGGCCGCGCCTCCCAGCAAAACCGCCTGCAGATTGCCGCTCCCAACAACACCTCCAGCAAGATCAATGAGTTCGCGAAGCGTGGTTCCCATGACAATTTCATACACGCCAGGCCGCGCCACGTGTCCGCAAAGGCAAAAGAGCCGAGTTCCGGCGGAGTGGTCCGTCCCGAGCTTGGCGTAAACAGCACCGCCGTCGCGGATGATATGGGGAACGTTGACCAGCGTTTCCACATTGTTGACGACGGTCGGCTGGCGGAAGAGTCCGGACTGTGTGGGGAACGGCGGCTTGTTGCGCGGTTCGCCGCGATAACCTTCAATCGAGTTGAATAGTGCCGTCTCTTCGCCGCAGATATAAGCGCCGGCACCCCGGCGAATTTCGATGTCGAAATGCAGACCGCTATCGAGGATATTGTCGCCGAGGGACCGGTTGTCTTTGGCCGACTCGATTGCGAGTTGCATCCGCTCGGCGGCCAGCGGGTATTCTCCGCGCAGGTAGATATACCCTTGCCGCGCGCCGGTGACGAAAGCGGCAATCGTCATCCCCTCGAGAATGGCAAAGGGATCGCCTTCCATGAGGATGCGGTCTTTGAAGGTGCCAGGCTCGGATTCGTCAGCATTGCAGACGACATAGTGCGCGTGGGTAGGGTCCTGTTGCAGAAGATGACGCTGCAGGAAAAGCGCTTCCCATTTTTTGCCGGTGGGAAACGCCGCGCCGCCGCGACCCAACAGCTTTGAAGCAGACAGCTCCCGTAGCGTGCCTTCAGGGCCAAGCTCCAAAGCTTTCCGTAGACCTCTGTAGCCGCCGAGTCTTTGATAGGCCTCCAAGGTCGAAGCTCCACCTTGGCCAATTCGATGGAGAAGTCGTAAAGGAGACGGTTCACTTTTCTGTGCCATCTGGGGGACGCTGGTCTGAACGTTAAGCACGTCGGGCTCGGCGGGCAGTCGGCCCTGGATGGCGTCGTTTATCAAAGACTGCACAGATTCCACGGAAGCGGGCGCTAGCACTCGTTTACGGGATTGCTCGCCAGCCGAACTGACGAGTGTCGCGGGAGCGCGCTCACAAAGACCCAGACACTGGCTGCGAACCCAGATGGCACGTCCGCCGAAGCAAGGTGAGCCCGCGGGACCAATCGCGCTTTCCAGTTTGGCACAAAGTTTGTCCGAGCCACGCGTGACACACGCAATGTCATCACAGACGTGGGCTGCGACTTGAGGACGGGGCTGGAGGGAAAACATTCCATAGAAAGAAGCCACGCCATAAACTTCCGCTGGAGCAACATCCAGCCGCAACGAGACATAGTTGATAGCGCCAGGGCTGATCCAGCCTATGCGGTTCTGGATCGCATGTAGTACGGGTAGAAGGAGATGCCGCATTCCAGCGGTATCGCCGTTGAAAGTCGCGTGCCTCTCGTGGGATTGACGCTTGCCGCCTCGCCAGCTTGATTCGGGCGAACCCAGCTCAGAGTCAACGGCAGCGCGTTCCTCTGCAGTAGCTTGCGCGCCGGTCAGATGAAAGTCCAATCAAGTCCTCTCATATTTTTTCAATACGGATGGCCGTCGCCTTGAACTCTGCGGTGCCTGATTTTGGATCTACAGCGTCGATCGTCAGCTCGTTGGTCGCGATCTGGTCGTGATCGTGAACCGACAAAAACGCAAGGCCCGGACGCAACCCCGAATCAAAGCGCACCGGCGCCAGAAGTGAGCCACGCCGAGACGTCACCCGGACTTTTTCGCCTTCCCGTAACTTGTACTGCTGACCGTCTTCAGGAGAAATATCCAGCGCTTCTTCGCGGCGCAGCGGCGATGCGTATTCTCTGGTTTGCACGCCGGTGTTGTAATCATCGAGCCGGCGGCCGGTAGTGAGGCGGATGGGATATTGCTCATCGAGCCGGTCCACGGGCGGCTCAAACTCCACCACGCTAAACGGTGCGCGCGGGCCAATCAGCGGATCGCTCCACAGCCGTCCGTGGAGAAACATTTCTCCAGGGTGCGACTCGTCGTAGCACGGCCACTGAATGCCGCTCATTTCTTCCAAGCGACTGTAGCTCATGCCGCCGTGCATCGGGCTCAACGTGCGCAACTCATTCCAAATAGCTTCGGGATGAGGCGCGCCCCAGTCGTGGCCAAGGCGGCGAGCAAGATCGAAAATGATTTCGAGATCGTCGCGAACGCCAACTGGAGGTGGCACAGTGCGGCGGACCCGCTGCACCCGGCGCTCGCTTGAAGTGACAGTACCTTCACTTTCAAAGGCGCCCGCGGCAGCAGGCAGTACAACGTCAGCGAGTTCCGCAGTCTTGGTATAGAAAAGGTCCTGGACCAGAAGGAATTCCAGTCTGCCCAGGCGCTTCAGAGCGCGATGCCGGTCGGCCTCGGAGTCGGCCGGGTTTTCGCCCAGCACGTACAGTGTCGTGAGGTGACCGTGGTCCATCGCCTCGAACATATCGCTCAGGTGCCAGCCACGCTTGGGTTGAATCTTCGCACCCCAGGCTTTTTCAAACTTGGCGCGCAATTGGTCGTTCTCAACATGCTGGAAACCCGGAAGGCGGTCGGGAATCGCGCCCATGTCGCCGCCGCCCTGGACGTTGTTCTGTCCGCGCAGTGGATTCACGCCACTGCCGTATCGGCCCACGTGTCCGGTCAGCAGCGCAAGGTTGATGAGGGCAACTACGTTGTCCACGGCGTTGTGATGCTCAGTGATACCCAGGGTCCAGCACAGCTGGGCACGTGCTGCGCTGGCATAAGCATGGGCCATCCTGCGGATGGCCTCGGCGGGCACGCCGGTCTCACCCTCCGCACGCTCGAGGGTGTATTTCTCGACGTGCGCCTTGTACGCTTCAAATCCGCTGGTGGCATGGCGGATGAACTTTTTGTTGGCCAGGCCGGAGGCGATGATTTCGCGGCCAACCGCGTTGGCGAGTGAAATGTCAGAACCCACGTCCAACCCCAGCCATAGATGCGCCCAGCGCGCGGAGCTGGTACGTCGAGGGTCCACCACGTAGAGTTCAGCGCCGTTGCGTACGCCTTTTAACAAATGATGAAAGAAAATCGGATGCGTTTCCCGAGCGTTCGATCCCCACAGCAGGATCACATTGGCATCTTCAATTTCGCGATACGAGCTGGTCCCTCCACCCGCCCCGAATACCGCCGCCAGACCGGCGACGCTGGGCGCGTGTCAAGTCCGGTTGCAGCTGTCAATGTTGTTGGTGCCCATCACACTGCGAACGAATTTTGCCGCGACGTAGTTCAGTTCGTTAGTAGTCTTGGAGCAACTGAACATGCCAAAGTTCTGTGGATCGTTTTTCTCGATGGATTTGCGGAACGCCGCAACCACGCGGTCCATGGCTTCATCCCATGTAGCGTGACGATGTGAACCATTCACGCGCACCAGCGGTTGGGTCAGGCGGCCTTTCAATGATATCGGCATCATCGTGTCCACGAAAATAGATTTGAAGGAGAATCTTAGCACTTCTCGATTGAGGCGCTGGAACGACGACTCGTTGACCGTAGGTGATCAGGCTCGCGATGTGATGTCCCGGTTCCGATTCGATTCTTGATGGCGTCGCGCACTGTTTTGCACTCCGCAACGACTCACAAACTTATCACCCGAAGCCCAGTGCACCCATCCCCTTCCAGAAGCCGAACGCTAACAATGGGCGATTATCGATTTTGAAGTACCTGGTCTTGCACTAGTCAGTTCATCGAGATCGTTTCGAGTAGCGGACAAGTCGGAAGTTAATAGGACCGTTTTTTCTGCTAATCGAAGCCAACTACTATCGTGCGAGCTTTACATAGTTCGCTATTGCTGCCATCCACCGCCCAGCGCCTGGTAAAGCTCAACCAGCGCCAAGCGCTCGTTGAACTGGGCTTGCACCAGGTTTAGTTCCGCCGAGAAATAGTTCGTTTCGCTGGTCAGAACCTGGAGGTAACTGGCGCCGCCGTTCTTATAAAGCACCTCGGAAAATTGGTCGGTTCTCTGTGCTGCTTGCGTGAGCAACTCCTGTTGCTCGCGGAACTCACGATTTTTCTGAGAAGCCACGAGTGAATTCGAAACTTGCTCAAAGGCATTCAGAACAGTCTGCTGGTAAGAAAGCACTGCTTCCTGCCAGTTAGCGCGGGCGAGCCTCAGTCCCGAGCGCAGCGCTCCGCCCTGGAAAACCGGCTGACTCACGCTGAAGGCCCCAGCCCAGGTTTCGGAGGGCTTGCTGATGAATTGGTTCAAGGCGTTGCTCTCCAGTCCTCCCAACCCCGTGATCGACAAGCTAGGGAAGAATGCGGCTTTGGCGACGCCGATCTGTGCATTGGCTGCCACCATGTTCTCTTCCGCTTGGCGGACGTCCGGCCGGCGCTCGAGTAATTCCGAGGGAAGGCCGGCCGGAACGTTTTGTGGGGCTGGTTGTTCGGTAAGCGCCCGCCCGCGGGGAATGGATTGTGGGTTTTCGCCGAGCAGAACGCTGAGCACGTTTTCCTCCTGCTCAATTTGCCGTTCGAAATCCGGAATCGTCTCCGAGGCGGTGTAGACGAGTTGCGCCGCTTGGCTCACGTCTAGCCCTGAGGCTCCGCCGTGGCTCTCAAGCGTCTGTGTTAACTTCAGGGATTGTTGACGCGACGCCAGCGTACGCTTGGAGATTTCGAGCTCGCTGTCGAGCGCGCGAAGCTGGAAATAAGCGGTCGCTACATTAGCGACCAGCGAAGAAATCACTGCGCGCCGTCCCCACTCGGTCGCGAGTAACTGGGCGCGAGCTGCTTCGGTCTGCCGGCGGTATTTTCCCCAGAAATCCAGATTCCAGATCACCGATAGATTTAGTTCGCCGCCGTTGACCTGGTAAGCGGGAAATAGCTTGGTGACCTTCGGATTTTGCTGGCTGAAAACGTCCGCGCCGACGTTCGCCGAGGGGAGTTGGTTGGCGCGGGTGATGCCGACTTGCGCCTGGGCTTCCAGCACGCGGGCGGCGGCGATGCGCACATCATAATTTTGCGCAATAGCAGTGTGGATCAACTGCGTGAGCACCGGATCCTGATAGACTTCCCACCATTGCTCGTTGCCCAGCGACGAGGCTTGGGCGGCCTGTTGCGGAGCGGGTGCACGGTATTCCTGCGGGACATCGACAGTCGGACGCTTGTATGTCGGCCCCATCAGGCAGCCGGTCATCAAGCCCAGCGCGGTAACGATTCCTACTAAGAGTGCAGCCTTTTTCATAATTCAATCCCCCTGACTGGGCGCTTCGGCTGTAACGAGTGGCAATGCTCTCCGTCGCTCAGCGCCTGAGAATTTCTCAACGACGTAGAAGATCGCCGGAACAAAGAATCTGGCGATAAAGGTCTCAGCGACCATTCCTCCGATCACCGCCGTTCCCATGATTTGGCGGGCTACCGCACCGGCTCCGGACGCTGTCCAGAGCGGCACGCAGCCGAGAATAAAGGCGAGGGCGGTCATCATGAGAGGCCGGAAGCGAAGCCTCGCCGCGGTAAGTGCGGCATCAACGAGGGACATACCGCGTTCGTAGTCCTCCTTGGCAAACGCAACAATTAGAATTGAGTTTTTCGCAGACAGGCCGATGAGCATTACCAAGCCAATCTGCGCGTACACATCGTTCTCGATTTGAACCATGTAGTGAGGCAGGAAGAAGCTGAGCACGACGCGACGCAGCCAGAGCGCAGCGAGAGCGCCGAATACTGCGACTGGCGTGCTGAGGAGCACGCTAAACGGCACAGTCCAGCTTTCATAGAGAGCTGCCAGAATCAGGAAAACGAATAGAAGCGAAAACCCGAAGATCACTGAAGCTGGTACTCCTTCTTCAGCCTTTACCTCCTGGTAGGACATCCCCAGCCAGTCGTATCCCATTTCGCGGGGCATGGATTGCTTGAAAACATCCTCCAGGGCCGCTCTGGCTTGGTCGGCGCTATAACCGGGAGCAGCACTCGCATTGATCTGCGCGGAACGATACTCGTTGTAGCGCATCGTGAACTCGGGACCGGAACGGTTCTCGAATTTTGCCAGAGCGGTGAGCGGCACCGTCTGCCCCTGTCCATTGCGGACATAGAATTGTCCGAGATCGTTGGTCGTCGCACGATAAGGAGCTTCGGCCTCCACATAGACCTGCCAGGTGCGGCCGAAATCGTTGTAGTAGTTGACGAATAACCCTCCCATGTAGGCTTGAATGGTGTTGTAGACGTCGGTCAAATTGACGCCTTGCTTCAACACCTTGTCTTTATCCACATCGATGAACTGTTGTGGCACGCTCGGAATAAACGTTGTCGTGATCATGCCAATCTCAGGGCGCTTGCGAGCGGCAGACATGAACTTGGCCAGGTTATCCGCAAGAAACTTGACATCTTTGCCGGCGCGGTCCTCCAGGACAAAGCTCACGCCACCGACAGTACCGACGCCAGGAATCGCCGGTGGTGAGAAACTGAACACCGTCCCATCTGGCAGCCGCTTGAGTTCCTGGTTCAAGCGTGCTTTGATGGCTTGAAATTCTTCGCTCCGGCTTTTTCGCTCGTCCCACGGCTTCAGATTTACCCAGAAAAACGTGTTATATGAAGTTCGGACGAGGCTGAGCAAACTGAAACCCACCACGCTGGTCGTGTATTGGACTCCTGGCGTCTTTGCGAGAACGTCCTCTACCTGTTTTGCAGCTGCACTCGTCCGCTCCAAGGAGGCCGAATTCGGGAGCTGCATGCTGATATAGACGTAGCCTTGGTCTTCGTCGGGCAGGAAGCTGGTGGGCAGATGTTTGCTAGAGAACCATGCTGCAAGCCCGGCCACTACAAGCAACACCATTACTACGCCAGCCTTGCGAATCAGGTCACCGGAGAGACGGACAAAGTTGTTGGTGGAACGCTCAAAGTATGCGTTGAACCAGCCAAAGAACTTTCCAAGTGGTCCGCGAGTCTGCTTTTTGGGTCTGAGCAGCAGCGCCGAAAGTGCGGGGCTCAAGGTAAGAGCATTAAAGGCAGAAAGCATCACCGAGATGGCGATCGTGATAGCAAACTGTTGATACAGTCTGCCAGTGATTCCCGGTATGAAAGCAGTCGGCACAAACACCGAGGCTAAAACCAGGGCAATACCAACCACTGGGCCGGAAAGTTCTCCCATCGCCTTTATTGAGGCATCCTTTGGGCTGAGTCCTTCCTCGATGTGGTGCTGCACGCCTTCAACAACCACGATGGCATCATCGACCACCAGACCGATAGCCAGCACCAAGCCGAAGAGAGAAAGTGTGTTGATGGAAAAGCCGAAAAGTGGAAAGATCACGAAGGTTCCCACCAGAGAGACGGGAACAGCCAGCATCGGAATCAGAGTGGCGCGCCAGTCTTGCAGGAAGAGATAGACCACAAAAATTACCAGCACGATTGCAATCACGAGGGTCCAAAAAATCTCCTTCATCCCTGCTGTGACCGCAAGTGTCTGGTCGAGGGAAACGGCGTAATCGATATCCTGCGGGAAGCTTTGCTTCATCTGCGCCATGAGCTTCCGGACACCCGCAACCGTTTGAACAGCATTGCTTCCGGGTAATTGGTAGACGGCAACAACAGCGCTGGGTTTCCCGTTGAGTCGAGCCATCATGCTGTAGTCCTGGGTGCCCAATTCGAGTCGAGCTACATCTCGAACGCGAACAGTTCCCCCATTCGGTGTTTCACGCACGATCACGTTGCCGAATTGCTCCGGCGAAGTCAGGCGGCCTTGAGCCAGCACGGCATAGGTGAACTGCTGGTTGCTCTGAGCTGGCTCGCCCCCGACTTGGCCAGCCGGATTCACAGTGTTCTGCGCCTGGAGCGCGTTCGCTATGTCTGTGACCGTAATGCCAAGCTTGGCCATTTGATCAGGCTTGACCCACAGCCTCATGGCATACTGCCCGGAGCCGAGGACCCGGGTCTGGCCAACGCCATACAAGCGCCCGATCGGGTCGTTGAGGTTGATGTAGGCGTAATTCGCCAGATAGTTCGAATCGCGACTGCCATGCGGCGAGTACAGGGAGATCAGCATGAGCGGGGCAGTGGCCGATTTCTTCAGGGTGATTCCGTAATTGTTCACCGCGGCCGGCAACTGACCGTTCGCCAGTTGCTGGCGCGACTGCGTGAGCATGAGATCCATGTTGGGATCAGTTTTGAGATCGAAATCGACGAATAGCGTCGTTTGCTGGTTCGCCGTGGCGTTTAGCGAATACATATAAGACATGTTGTCCACGCCGCTGACTTGCTGCTCGATCGGTGTGGCGACAGCTTGCTCGAGAGTCTGTGCGTCCGCACCGGGATAGTTGGCTTGCAAAGTGATCTCGGGTGGGGCGATGTTTGGAAACTGTGCTACTGGCAGCGCGATGATTGTGATCACGCCGACAATCACGGTGAGGATCGCAATTACGATCGCGACGATTGGGCGTCGAATAAAAAAGTTCGCCATGTTAGCGCTCCTCCGTTTCGTTATAGGGCGTGGGATTCACCAGTTCGCCTTCTTTTGCCTTGTCCTGACCAGCCACCACGACGCGTTCTTCGGGCTTCAGCCCGGATGTGATCACCCAGAGCGTGCCCATTCGAGGCCCGACTTCCACGCTACGGACCCGCGCGCGGCTATCGGGGCCGACAACAGTGACCTGATACGTTCCTTGCTGCTGATTCACCGCCGCCTGCGGCACCATCAGTGCTCCTCCGATGTTTCCGGTTGGCGCCTGAATGCGTGCGTACTGGCCCGGTCGCAGCAGATTTCTCGAATTGGGGAACTCGCCCACGATCTGAATTGTTCCGGTCTGCGTGTTTACCTGGCGATCCGCGAAGATGATTCTGCCGGGGTGCGGGTAGGTGCTCCCGTCGCCCAAGGTCAACTGCAAAGGGATTCGTGAAGCGTGCGTGGTAAAGTCCACGCTCCCCGGACCGCCTCTATCCGCCATGCGCAGATATTCTTGTTCGCTGATCGGAAAATAGACCTTGATCGGATTCACCTGCGAGATTGCGGTAAGCACGCTAGCTGGTCCGACCAAATTTCCTACCTGTACGGTATTGACGCCGGCGATCCCGTCGATGAGCGAAACAACTTTGGTATAGCCAAGGTTTATGCTGGCTTGTTCGACTGCCGCTTGGTCTGTCTCGACGGAGGCCTTCGCCGCGAGGAGTTGCTGCGTGTCGGTGTCCAGCTGACTCTGCGGAATTGCGTGCGCCTCGGCTTCAGGAATGTCCCGTTTCACGTTAATTTCGGCGTTGGCCGTGCGCGCCTCGGCCTGAGCCAACTGCCCTTTGGCTTGATCGAGCACGGCTTGGAATGGACGCGGATCAATCTCAAAGAGGAGCTGCCCCTTCTTGACAAGCGCTCCTTCCTGATAATCCTGACGAATCAGGTAACCGCTAACTTGCGGAGAAATCTGTGCGTTGACGTACCCTTCGAGCGTCCCTACCCACTCGCCCTGAACCGGCACATCTTTCTGGGTGACCGGTGCCACTTCGACCACCGGTGGTGGAGGCGGTGCCGCAGCCCGCACCTTACCGCTGCTGCAGCCCAGTGCATGGAGCAGAAGCACCGCACCAACGAAACCTGTAGATATTTGTTTCATCATTTCCTTTTCCTCAATCGAGTTACTGAACTTCGCTTCAATCGCGTTAGGCACGCATCTGAGTCGGGACGCTGCCCGGTTTTTCGCGTTCGGGAGCGTTAGCGGAGATCGCTAGGCGGTTCATCGCAGCCATGATTAGCACTTCCTCCAGGGTGAAACCGTGAGTTGTGATCCTCCACATGACCGCCTCCCAATTGATTCGAAGCATCGCATCTCCTTCCAAGGCAAGAGCGGTGCCAAATCTCGTGGCACACGTAAGTGCTGGAAAATGGTCGCCGTTAGCAGAAAGTCGAATAGCTCGATGATGTTGAAATGGTCAAAACTGTTAATGGTGCCCAACGAGTTTGACAGGCTCAGGTTTGCGTCCTAGCGCGCTCTCGAATGCATTTCTCTACGGCTGGGGCTACAATTTCCGCTGTGGGGGAAGCTCACAAAAGTCCGGACGTCCCTCTGGACACGCTCACCCGGCAAATGGTCCTCCTCGATGGGCTGTTTGCGAAAGTGCCAGAAGCCATCGTCTTGCTCGACACAGATGACCGCATTCTGCAGGTCAATCCGGAGTTCACCAGGATGTTCGGACATGCCCCGGAGGAAGCGTGTGGGCGTCTGATTAATGAGCTAGTTGTTCCTGAGGAACTTTTGGCTGAGGCGGTGGAGTACACGCGCCGTGGTCTTCGAGGAGAGAGTCTGAACGTCGAAGCTGTGCGCAAGCACAAGGATGGCACCCGCGTTCATGTCTCGATAGTGACCGGGCCTGTGTCGATTACGGGAAGCCGGATTTGTGAGTATGTAATCTATCGTGACATCACTAAGCGCAAACGCGCGGAACAGAGGCTACGTGAAAGCGAAGCGTATCTGGCGGAAGCGCAGAGACTCAGTCAAACTGGCAGTTGGGCTTGGAGCCCCGCGACCGGTGATATCAGGTACTGGTCGGAGACGTGCTACCGCGTGTTAGGGTTCGATCCCGCCGGCCCGTTGCCGCGATTCGAAGAATTCTTCCGCCGAATCCATCCGGACGATCAATCGGAGCTCAACGAACGGTTCGAGCGAGCCATCCACGACAAAGCCGATTTCGAACTGGACTATCGGGTCGTTCATCCGGAAGAAGGGATCAGGGACATTCACGCCGTCGGTCATGCGGTCCTCGATGGATCCGGCAATCTCGGTGAGTTCGTTGGTACCGTTATCGATGTAACCGAGCGTAAGCGTGCAGAGCAGGAGCTACGGCAAAGTGAGACGGACCTTCGTACGAAAAACGACCGGCTGAAGTTGCTGCTTAACCTAACCAGCCAAATCACCTCGAACCTGAAGCTTCACGACTTGTTGCGTGCGGTTTCCTCTAACATTCGTGAAGTAATGCAGTGTGATGCTGTTTTTATTTCGCTGGTAGATTCGGCATCAGGCACTCCCAGACTATATGTTCTCGACTTTCCTGAGAGCAAAGGCCTGATTAAGGAGGAGATAGTCTACACGGTAAGCAGAGTTGGAAAGCGCGTTTTGCAGACATTGAAACCAGCAGTCGTTGACTTGTCTGACTCTGCTGCTGTTCCGCCCGAGATATACGATAAAGTGACCGCCGAAGGCCTGAAGATCGCGTGTTTGATTCCGCTGGTTAATCGAGGTCGAGTGCTTGGAGGCTTGGTGGTCGCACGGAAAATCGAGACATCCTTCACTCCAGCGGATGTTGAATTCCTCAGCCAAGCTTCCGGGCAGATCGCCATCGCAATTGAGAACGCCTTTGCGTTTCAAGAGGTTTCTGGATTAAGAGATCGGTTGCAGTTGCTCCTCAATCTGACGACAAAAATCACGTCGAGTTTGGACCTGCGGGAGGTCTTGCGGGCAGTTGCGGCAAACGTACGCGAACTCATACACGCTGATGCCGTAGCCGTTTCGCTGCCCGACGCACCGTCGGGGAAATTCAGGGTATTTGCCGTCGATTTTCCGCACGGACGGGGGGTTCTCAAGGAAGAGTTGTTGTACACGCCGGGCGCGGCCAGTAGAAAAGCAGCGGACACCATGAAACCTGTAGTGGGCTGCGCGACGGACGTTGACCAACGCGAAACCTCCGAAGTGCGTAACATTGCGGCTGCCGAAGGTATGAAGGCTTTTTGTCTTATTCCGCTCGTAAATCGCGGCCGGTTCCTGGGAATTCTATCGATTTTACGTACGACCGAGACCAAGTTTACGCCGGAGGATGTTGACCTCCTCACCCAGGCGTCCGGGCAGATCGCAATCGCAGTCGAGAATGCTTTGGCGTACCACGAGATCTCGGAGCTTAAAGACAAGCTAGCCCAGGAGAAGCTTTTTCTTGAAGAAGAGGAAAAGAAGCTTCGGGATTTGATTGAAACCATTCCCACACATGCGTGGACCGCTTTGCCCGACGGGTCCGAGGATTTTGTCAATCGGTACTGGCAGGAATACTCAGGTTTGTCTGTCGAAGAGTCAGCCGGGTTAGGCTGGCAAGACGCGGTTCACCCAGCAGACCTGAAGGGGCACTTGGATAAATGGCGTACCTCTCTGGCAACCGGCGAAGCCTTCGAAAATGAAGTGCGCTATCGGTGCGCAGCGGATGGGCAATACCGTTGGTTCCTGGCTCGTGCTGTTCCACTGCGGGATGCCCTGGGCAAAATCCTAAAGTGGTACGGCATTTCGATAGACATCGAGGATCGCAAACGCGCCGAAGAAGAAATCCGCTGCGAGATGAGTTTTGAGAACATCGTGGGGAGCAGCTCACCTTTAAAGCATGTTCTGGAATTGGTCGAGATAGTTGCCCCCAACGATTCCACGGTCCTGCTGCTGGGGGAGACAGGTACAGGCAAGGAGTTGATCGCCCGCGCCATTCACGACCAAAGCCGACGTAAAGATCGCACCTTTGTGAAGCTGAATTGTGCTGCCATTCCTACCGGTCTGCTTGAGAGCGAATTGTTTGGACATGAAAAGGGAGCTTTCACTGGCGCGATTACGCAAAGGATCGGGCGAATGGAACTGGCGGATCAAGGCACATTGTTTCTGGACGAAGTGGGAGACATTCCCATCGAGATTCAGCCGAAGCTGTTGCGCGCGTTACAAGAGCGCGAGTTTGAAAGATTGGGCAGCACTCACACGCGCAGAGCAAATATTCGCCTTATAGCGGCGACCAATCGCGATCTTGAAAAGATGATTGCCGATCGCGAATTCCGCAGTGATCTGTACTACCGCTTGAATGTGTTTCCTATCCGCGTCCCGCCCCTGCGCGAACGCAAGGAAGACATTCCACAACTGGTGAGTTACTTCGTGCAGAAGTTCGCGAGGCAAATGCAAAAGAAGATCGACTCTATTCCTCCGGTGGTCATGGGGGGCCTCACTACCTGGGAGTGGCCTGGTAACATTCGTGAGCTGGAGAATTTCATCGAGCGGGCTGTGATCTTGACGCGCGGTAGGTCACTGGAGCCACCGCTCGGAGAGCTCCGGAAAAGAAACACGGCCGAGCTACCGCAGGTCGCCGACCGCAAAGTCGAGCCACTCGTTGGAGAAAGAACAAATTTGCAAAACGACAAAACGAGCATTGCTGACGATTATGGAAGAAAGCAACGCGATGAGATCATACGGGCGCTCGCCGCATGCAAGGGGCGTGTCGGAGGTGCCGATGGTGCTGCCGCTTGCCTGGGAGTGAACCGCACGACGTTGCTTGCACGAATGAAGAAATTTGGGATCTATGCGAAGCAATATGCTTGATTTGCAGCGCTCCTGGCATACCGCTTAAACTTACCCGTCGCTTCGTCATGGAGCTGGTCGAGGGCAAGTCTTTGCGCGGCCTAAGCGAGGGTCTGGGACTCCCGCCGCAATCTGTCCTGCAATATGGGGTTCAACCTGCCAGCGCTCATAATCGCGGAATCATCCATCGCGACCTAAAGACGGCCAATATCGTCCTCACCTCCGATGGTCTGGTGAAGGTCCTCGATTTCGGAACCGCGCGCGTAGGTATTTTGGTGTGAGTAATTGTAGACTTCTCGTATGGCGTACTGCAGCAGCTGCAACTCAGGCGTCGGATTGCGGCGACTCTTTGGCCGCGGTCATCGGATGATCCGAAAAATTAGGAGCTAAACTTGACAACCATCGTGACACAGTTATCGCCTATTTCCCCCGTTCCCGCGGCGTATGACCGCCATATGGAAGATATCGGGTACATGACCTGCATGACCCTGGTGATGCTCGGCAACTATTCGCAAACGGGCCATTTCGGCGGCCCTCTGGCCTACACACCGTACAACGTTGCCGTGCACCTCGCGGGGCCGGACATGGGCGGTTTACGTTACGACTACCGTCGCCCTAAACATCCTTATGGGGATAAGTTCATGCTAGCCGGCGGCCATTGTATTCCGACCTGCTATGCATTGTGGATGATCATGGGTCAGGCCTTGGAGCGGAAGTTCGAGATGACCGGCGACGCGCGTTACAAAGTGGATCCGCATGTCGCCATGCTCCCGGTGGATGCGCTTGGGTTCCGCAGGGGCGCGGGAGCGCTAAAAACGCTCTTGCAAAGCTTGGGATTGGAAGATCACCCGCTGTTTGCCCAAGCCAAGGGGCGCGGCATCCGCGCCTTGGCCGGCCATGCCGAATCGACAGATCTTACCAATGATGTGAATGGAGGCCCTTCCGGTATTGGCATCGCGACAGCCGCAGGGAAAGCTGCGTTCTGGGATTTCATCGGTGCGCCAAGTTCCCCCAAGGTGATCGCTTTCGAAGGCGAATTTGCCCTGACCGAGGGCCACGCCCAGGAGTTGAAAACCCAGGCGCTCGCGCTGCAAGTCGGCAAGCGCTTGCGGGTTCTCTTCTCCCTTAACAACAGCGGCATCGACGATTGCCTGCTCGGCGGCGTGATTGCCGAAAAATATGACGGTTACAGGTTCATCGATCAGTGGACTTCGTATGGCTGGAACGTATTCACGATGGAGGACGGCAACGATTACGGGGAAGTTGTTGCCGTGCTGAAAGCCATGGAGGAATGGGACCCGGCGGATCGGCGCCCGATGATAGCGATTGGCAAGACCATCAAGGGTTACTGGCCCGCGGCGATTCGCGGCGAGATCCCCAATTACGGTCCGCAGGTGGTTGGCTACGCCAGCCATCCTTATTCGATGAAGATGAACTCGGACTATTTTGTCGCCCTGGCAGCGACCTTCGAGCGCCAGTACGGTGTCGAATTCAAAGGCATCGGTCAGGGGCCTGTGGCGGATCCCAGAGAGCGGCTGATCCAGTTCAAAACCAACATTGACATCGTCATGTCGGTGCTCGATCAGAACGGCTTGGGCGACTGGCTGGCGGACCGGTTGGTCGAGATCGGCGAAACAGTCAAGGACGAGGTTCCCGTTCGCATTGATACCGGGCACGATCCTTTTCTCGATGATCGCTTGCGAGTCGCAAATTTGCCGCGCGAACCGCAGAAGCTTTCGGTAACGAATCCATTTTCGGGTAAACAGAAGGAAGTCGGAATTACGCTCTTTCGCAAACCCGGGGAGGCTGCGGGAGCGAGGCGGGCCATTTCGGAGATTATCAAGTGGATGAACTATGTGACCGATAACCGGTTCTTCACCATAGCCGCGGATCTGTCCGAGTCGATCAACGTCGAGCACGGCAGCTTGTGGGGTCATTACGATCCCGAGAAAAACCCGCTCGGCACCCGCTTGAAAGCTACCATTCAGGAAGCAGGTAACGTCTCTACCGCTATCGGACTTGTGAGCCAGAGTGCCTCAGTCGACCCCGCTAAATTTGCGGGAGTGTGGGCACTCAGTGGCACCTACGGTGCGTTCACTCCGCTAATGTACACGCCCGCTCGCGTCTGGAGCCAACAGAATCAGGACAGCAAGTTTCGCATGGGGGTGCTTCACATTTTGGCAGCGCATTCCGGACCGGAAACCGCGGCGGATGCACGCACGCACTTCGGCATTTTCGCTCCACAGGTATGGAAGCTTTTCCCGCGCGGACAAACCATCAGCTTGAATTTCTGGGATTACAACGATGTCGCGCCAGGGTACTTTGCCGCAGCGGAGATTGCAGCCCGCGAATCCAAGGTGGGCATCATCATTATTGAGGTGGCGCGGCCCGATTTTCCGGTGGTGGACCGCAGCCGTTTTGCCGATCCCGATCTAAAAGCCGCTGCCAAAGGGCTTTACGTGATTCGCGATTTTGCCCCGGACCGGCCGCGTCAGGGCTACGTGATTGTTCAGGGCGCCAGTGCGACCATGAATGTCCTGAAAGAGTTGCCACACTTGGACGAGCGCGGAATCAACGTGAAAATCATTTCCGCCGTAAGCGAGGATTTGTTCGATAGGCAGCCTGACAGCTACCGCCGAAAGGTGCTGCCTCCGGAGGCTCTTTTTGACCTGATGGTGATCAGCACCGGTACACGCCGTGTTTGGCCTATACGCGGCGTCGGCCCTCTAACCGACAAATATTCTCTTACCTCCGACTGGGACAATCAATGGCTGAGCGGCGGTTTAGAGCAGGACGTGATTGCGGAAGCCCATTTGGATCAAGCGTCGATTTTCGCGGGCATTCAGCGGTTCGCAGAAGATCGTGAGAAGCGCTTAGCGTCCCAGCGCGAATTGCTGGACACCGTGTAGCGTAGGAAATCACATTGTCCGTGGCGAACGCTCCCGCTCCGCAACGTGGGCGCAAATCGGCGGGAAAAGCAGCTAAAGCGAATGTGTCTCGGAATGGGAGTTGGTGGTGAGCTGTGAAGAGATGAGGAGGATTCATTTGCCTCGCATCAGAGGAGTAGAGTCAAAACAAGCGCCATGGCCCGTGCGGCTGATTTACTGGTTCAGGAAACGAAAGTATGGCCATGTTACGGAAGGAACGAAAATTCTGGCGTACGACCCGCGGCTGCTGCGTCAGTTTGTGCGGATGACGTTGTATTCGGAAACGAAAGGGGCGCTGCCGCCGCGTCTGAAGCGCCTGGCGATGCTGAAAACAGCGATGCTGGTGGGATGTCCGTTTTGAATTGACATTCATTCTGCCGTGGGCAGGGAAAAGGAAGGATTCACGGAAGAGCAACTGATGGACATGGCGCAGTTTGAATCCAGCGCGAACTTCACGGAAACGGAAAAGAATGTAATGCGATTTACCGCCGCGCTCACCCGCACGCCGGCGGACGTTTCCGATGAAACTGTTTGCTGCGCTGCAACGGGATTTTTCGGAGCGCCAACTGGTGGAATTGACGGCGGCGATTACGTGGGAAAATTATCGCGCTCGATTCAACAGGGCGTTTCGTGTGGAGGCGGAAGGTTTTTCGCACGGGAAGTTTTGTCCGCTGCCGGAACGAACATCGGCGAGCGCTGCACACAACCAGAATCACGCTTGATTTGAGAAATGGCGGCAGAAGCGGCCCAATACTATGGGGCATGCATGAAGCGTTGTCGAAGACGTATTGTCTGCGCCTCGCCGTGCTGCTTCTATTTCTGCACCATCTTCTGCACCATCGTTTTCAGGGCCTAAGAAAACGACAAAGAGAGCTTCTCGTCAATGAAGGATCTCCTGAGCGGCCGAGCCGAGGTCAGGATTGGTCCCGGCCAAATCGTGTCAGCCGAGGAATCACGATCAAGACCAGGCCGTAAAACAAAAGCGACGCCACCAGCGACGCAGCGTTGCCGAAACGAAGATCTTCGAACAGTAGCTTGAGCGTGCCAAACGCTATGGCTACATAGGCCAGCCACGATAGTTCCGCGCGTTTCAAACGCGAGCCGCCGAAGCTAAGAATAAGAGCAAGTGAGCATATCACCACGGTCCGAAAAACCGAGAGACGCGAAGCATTCAGCATCCCGCTCGCCGAACCTAGCTGTACGCTCAACATCACCGCCAGCGCCGCCGCCGCGCCCGCCACCAGCATGCCGGGGACGATCCAAAGCAACCGCGGTTTCCATTGATCGGTCGAAGCACGCCATCCGATTGCATAGCACAGAGCCGCGGAGACTGTGACCACCCATGCGACTGAATCCAGAGATGACGGTACGGTCCCAGCCAGAGAGTTTCCCGCGAGATTCAGAAGGCCAGAGAGGATCGCCGCCGCTGTCAGGTACAGCGACACGTGGATGCCGAGGCTGAGCTTGCCAGTGCGCATGTACAGGAAAGCCGACGTCACGGCAGCCAGGCACAAGAACGGCGACTGCAAGCGCGCGGGAAAAAGCAGCAAGCTTCCTGATAGCAGAAGTGCGACCGCGTAGGTCGCGCACACCCGACGATTTCGATTTTGTTCGTCGCCTGTGAACCGAAAGAGCGCGCCCCAGTAAAACATCCCCGCAACCAGCAGGAAAAAGATGCCGAGTGGCGCAGCAGAACGGGGAATTGCGCGCAGTGTTCCAAAAGCCGCCAGCAGAAATGCCATGATCCCCTGCGCGATTTCAAAGACCGTCAGGCGGTGGCGCAACTTAAAGCTGCGAATGCCAATGCTGGCACCGTAGATCGCGAGCAGCGCCAGGCAAAGCAACGCGATTGTATTTGCGCTGACGGGCCGATATTCGACCGGAACGCCCTCGGGAGAAGTCATCACGTACATGAGCAGCCATACGACGAAATCCGCCGCGATTGCCGCGACCACTCTCACGCTGAGCGGTTGTCCGAAGCAAACAACCACTTCGGTAACCAAGGCCACCGCCAGCAATCCAGCCGTAAATGGCACCAGGTCCTGCGTCGCGATAACGATTGCTAAAGCCGTGGCCACTGCGGCCAGAGTCGCCACCCACGGAATCGCCTGCAGGTTTTGTCGCCACGCCAGTGCCAAGGCAAGCACAACAAACGCCACCAGCACCGCCGCCGTGAAGACAGGCGACAGCACTTGGAAACGCACGGTGGACTCCCACAGCAGTGGCGAGAGGATTAGTGCCGAGGTGATTGCGTAGGCAATGCTGGCAAAGCGATTCGCGGCGTGAGTCCTCGCTGCCCAAACCAGCCACATGCCCGCGTAGATAATGGCCAGCAGCAGCACAGGCAACTTCGGAATCGTTCCCGACTCGGCGACCGCGCGCAGCAGGTATGCGCCCGCGATCCCCAGAACTGCCTTGCCGAACACGGCCACCTCGGCTGGCAGGTTCGGCGCCGGGAAGCCCCGCCACGTCTCGGGAGGCCGCGATCCCGGCCGGGCAATCTTGGCAGAAACGGGAGGAGCTGGGGTCGCAGTCGCTGGCTTGCCCTCCAACGCGGAGACGCGTCGTTCCAAGTTCCGCACCCGTTCGCTGAGTTGGTCTGTATCCGATGCAATTCCGTCGAGAGCTTGTGCCATGCGCTTCTCCGCATCTGCCCCGATAAGGCGGGGCCTAGCTAGTTTCGGGCCGGAGCAGCAGCGGAACCGGGCAAGGTGGCTGACTCTGGCCAGGGGGGCAGGAGTTTCACCAGAACCCACAGAATGATGAAAGGAAGAACCATCAGCGCGATCGCCGTCAACAACCCTTCCCGCGTGGCGAAACCCATCTTGTACGTCGTGTAGCCGAGGAAGCTCTTGGAGAAAAGCTGGCCGCCGATCACCACATTCCAGCGCATGGCAAAAATACCCATCATCGTCAAAGATCCGGCCAGTCCGTAGATCCGTTTCCGTGCCATGTCATTGAACTTCAAAACCTGGGTCAGGCCCAGCAGCGCGACCGGCGTTACCGTGCCCAACAGGATCTGAACGATTACCTGGGATGTCCACAAGCGCGTGTGCACCATGAAATCCAGGCTGCGAAACGATTCATCGGCTTCGTAGATGCGCTGTAACAGGTCGAGCATCTCCAGGCTGAAGTCGATGATGAATGTGTAGAGCAGATAGCGTGCGATTGTGTCCAGGCAGCGCATATCGATCTGCTGCCCGCGTAGTCGCGTCGAGAGCATATACAGTAACATCACTGCGGAGATGCCTGACACCATCGCCGAGAATACGAAAACGATGGGCATCAGAGGCGATGACCACCAGGGGTTTGCCTTGACCGAGCCAAAAATGAAGCCAACATATCCGTGTAGAAGAAACGCGGAAGGAATTCCAATCAGGGTGATGAAATACCCGAGTCTCTCATCGATGCGCAGCGAACGTTCACTGACATTGTGAGAGCCCAAAGTTAGGACACGATATATCGAACGCTTCCAACCACTCGTGGTTTGGGAGAGCTCGACAATTTCACGCCGGTAGTCGAGCCAGATTTCCAACAGCAGCACGCCCATCAGATACCAGAGATACACGAAGCCGAACATCGCCATCGCTGAGGAGCGGTGCGGCGTCAGGTACATCTCGAGCGAGCGCTCGGGATGTCCGAGGTGCAGTTGCAGCGGCAGTGGAGCGACCAGAAGGAAGGCGAGTGCGGTGAGTAAAGCAAGCCGATAAGTGGGCTTCACCGCCTGCACCCGGAACACACGTTCGAGCGAAGCCAGAATGAATGCACCCGCGACCAGTCCCGTGATGAACGGGTAAAGAACGATCAGGATGCTCCACTGGAGCTCCACTTCGTTCGGGTACATGAAACCTTCGACGGGTATCTGCACGAGCCTCCTTACCGCACCCCGCTTATCGGACTGAACCATCCATGCCGTTGTAAAAAACCTTCGCCCCGGTCGCCATGTGGGGTTTCAAAACCTGCACGGTATGGGTCTTCAAGAACTCATGAATCGGATCTTTCGGATTCTTCAAGTCGGCGAGTTGCCGCGCGCCCGTGGGGCAGACTTCACAGCACGCGGTCGTTAATCCCTTGGTGATCCGGTGATAGCACAGCGAACATTTCTCCGCGGTGTTGGTCTTAGGATTGATGAAGCGGCAGCCATAGGGGCACGCCTGCACGCAATACCGGCAGCCCAGGCAGTAATTCTTGTCTACCAGCACAACTCCATCGGGTGTAACAAACGTAGCGCCCACTGGACAAACCTGGGTGCAGGGAGACTCCGCGCAGTGGTTGCAGAGCTTGGGAACGAAAAAGTTCTTTCCACCGTCGTCGGCATGCGGCGGGAAGCCTTGTTTGCCGCCGTCGGGCGATTCCACCTCGGGCCTTTCGATCTTCCAGTCAGCCACGTGGTAGCGCTCAATCCAGGTTCGGTAGCAACCTTCCGGAACATCGTTTTCTTCAGCGCAGGCGCGCACACAACTGCCACACCCGATGCACTTGGGGATGTCGATCAACATACCCCACCAGTGCTCGGTAAAGTGGTAATTGGGCGCGGCTTCGGGAGTTCCCGCAAGAACGTACTTCCACGCTACCGCCGCGGTGGGCAACAAGACCAGCAAGCGACGGCGGGTGATCTCCATTATTTCTTCCCTCCCGTTTCGGTCTTTGCTGGCTCAATCTTTGGGCGGTGCGGCTGATGGCAGGCGTCGCAGGCGATCCCACCAGAGTGATCCGCTGTAACTACTTGCGGAAAGCCCTGTGGCTTGGCGCTGTTGGCCTCATGACAGCGGGCACACACGACGGCGGTGTCCAGTTTCTTGGGTTGCAACGAAGCGGGGTCGTCCGCGTGCTTGACAAGAGCCCCGTGACAAGCTTCGCAAGCGACTACCACATGCTTACTCAGTTTTTTCTGATCCGCGACGTCGGTATGACAGGTCTCGCAGACATCGTGCCCGGCGAGCGCAACCGGCCGCGACGCGATCTCACCGATCGCCGCCCCTCGATAGTGGCCGTATTGCCCAAAACTGCGGGGTACCACAGCGCCTCGCAGAAGCAAGAAGATCACCAACGCTATGGCGATGACCGCAGCCAGCCGAATGAGGTGTTCGATGTCTTTGAACAAATTAGCGTCCCTGCGCCAATAGTTGCCCGTGCAATCTGTGTCCGAAATTGCCCAATGTAGTTCAATACCAGGGATTCTTCTCGCGAGCTATGATCGAAGTCACAAGAAGTAGTGATAACCATCACTCTTTGGCAGAGGACAGTTCCCGGATAGGATCCAACTTTTTGTGCTTCCGTCCACGAAAGCGATAACTTCCGGATTATCCGCAATGCGGAACTAATCCGGGCGTCCCGGTCTCGCGGTCCAGAACGCGCTTGTGGGACACCGAGATGAGAGTCTGGTCAACTCGTCGGCCAATTGGGGTAATTGGGGTCCATCGATTGCGGCCATCCTGGCCCTAGGGCATACAAGACTGTTCAGCCCGAGGGATTTCGAGCCGAGAAAACTGGTTCGCGAGGGCGTTTATTTCGTTACCAATCCGATGAAACTTCCCCCAAGCTGCCTTCTGGCCAAGAAACCTTCGGCATGTCCGTCATCCGGTTCCAACGCTCGGCTAGGCCCGGGTTCACACTTCGACTATCGCGCTGATGTAATCGCACCTGATGCTAAGCGTCTGCGATTCTGGAGCCGGCTTCGTCGTGCTCCCACGCCTCGGCGAGCTCACTCTCAGGAACCGGTCGGACGTCCGGATTCTGCATGATCACGCGCGCACAGGTGTTCCATCGCAGAATAGCATCGTCGTTTCCGGGTATCGCAAAATTCATGGCCTTCTCATAGTGATCCATTGCCTCCCGTAGCGCGTGATATGCGGATGCGCCGGCTCCAGTGCCGCCGTGGCGAATACGCGCATTTCCGAAACGCTCCCAGATGATGCCCTGGTAGTATGCCTGCTCGTAGTCGCCCTTGAGCTGTGCAAGAACCTCTTGTGCGGCTTTCACATGCACATCAGAATCGAATTGGTCGGTTCGCGCGAGCAGAAGCGAAATCAGCGCCTGTTGGTGATTGGGCGCGATGGCCAGAATATCGAGGCAAATACTTTCCGCCAGGCTGGGTTCATTCAACAGTCGGTAGCGCTCCACCTTCGCCAGCGCTTCGGGGATACTCTCTATGGAAATGGATTTCAGTTCGAAATGCATAACGTCTCCTATCTTTTAGAATTGCTGAATACCCGGAACAGTTTCGACAGCGGATCGAAGAAGCGATCCACGACGCGTTCCTTGAGCGGGATGATGGCGTTGTCGGTGATCGTGATGTTTTCAGGACAAACTTTCGTACAGCACTTGGTGATGTTGCAGAGGCCTATGCCGAATTGCTTTCTGAGATCTTCAACGCGATCGCCTACATCCAAGGGATGCATTTCGAGCGCGGCTGCATACACCAGAAATCGCGGGCCGATGAATTGTTCGTGCATGTGATGGTCGCGCAAGACGTGGCAGACATCCTGACAGAGATAGCACTCGATGCACTTTCGAAACTCCTGCACCCGTTCGACATCCTCCTGGGCAATGCGCCAGGTGCCATCGGGTGCGTCGGGCTGCCGCGGCTGGAACTTCGGGATGCGCCTCTTTACCTCGTAATTCCACGATACGTCCGTGACCAGGTCCTTCATGTGCGGAAATGCCTTCATCGGTTCGACGGTCACAGGCCTATCCAGAGGGAGCGTGTTAAGCCGCGTCATGCACATCAATTTCGGCATACCATTGATTTCGGCCGAGCACGAGCCGCATTTTCCCGCCTTGCAGTTCCAGCGAACCGCAAGATCGCCGGCCTGTTCCGCCTGCACTTGATGCACGGCGTCGAGGACCACCATGCCCGCGGAGACTTCTGTAGTGTAGTCCTGGAACTTCCCCTGGCCTTTTTCCCCGCGCCATATCCGAAATGTGGCGGTCGCCATTACTTCATCTCCTGGATGATTTGCTGCAGATCCTCTCGCATTGGGGGAATGGGCTCGCGTGTGATCTGCATTTCCCCGCCGGCGCCTTTTCGCACCACGATGTTGAAGCCGTCGTATTGCTTGTCCTTGGTGGGAAAATCATCGCGGAAATGCGCCCCACGGCTCTCTTTCCGTTGCAGCGCCGCCCGAGTAACAATTTCCGAGACGGTCAGCAGGCTAT
>Ga0210410_10000989_pt1 | contig 27546 bp, 22 predicted proteins | sample IncBWC4MmetaG_FD_161058 | JGI IMG/M metagenome (GOLD analysis project Ga0210410, IMG submission 161058) | Forest soil microbial communities from Barre Woods Harvard Forest LTER site, Petersham, Massachusetts, United States - Inc-BW-C-4-M | ecosystem: Environmental > Terrestrial > Soil >... | reverse complement strand
CGGAGCAGTTTGAGGCGCGGATCCTGGAGCTGAAGCCGCTGGGGAGGCCGATTATCTGCACGGAGTATATGGCCAGGGGAAACGGGAGTACGTTTGACGGGAGCCTGCCGGTGGCGAAGAAATATAACGTGGGGGCGATCAACTGGGGGCTGGTGGCGGGAAAGACGCAGACGTATTATCCGTGGGACTCGTGGGAGAGGCCGTATGTGAGGCAGCAGCCGACGATCTGGTTTCATGAAGTGTTCAAGCAGGATGACACGCCGTACCGGCAGCATGAGGTGGATCTGATTCGGGCGCTGACGGGACGGGGGACCGCGGCGGCTGGTGCTGCAGCGGCGCGTTGAGGGCGGCTCGGGCGAGGAGATGGCCGAGGGTTTGCGGGCAGCTTGATTTTAATTCGCGGGGAGTGGCCGGGGACGGTTTCCGGTGCGATGATGAGGTACCGCGTTGATACGACGAACGGAGCGAGGATGCCATGCTGCTGAAATTGACTTCGCGATTTGTTGGGAACGTCTACGTGATCGAGTGCGTGGGCCGGGTGGTTCTGGGGGAAGAGGTTAAGGCGCTGGAGGCAGCGCTGGTCGCGGGAGAGCGCGAGTTTGTGTGGATCGTGCTGAATCTGAGTGAGGTGAACCGGCTGGACAGCATCGCCATGGGGCTGCTGGTGCGGTATGCGGAGCGCCTCGGCAAGCGGGGTGGTGGGCTGCGGCTGGCGGCGGCGCCGGCGTTCGTGACGAATCTGCTGAACATGACGAAGCTGTCGGGCCTGCTGCCGAATTATCCGACGGAGGAAGAGGCTATTGTATCTTTTCTGAAACAGGGCGCGGAGCAAGAGGCGGCGGGGAGGCGGGGACCGCGGGTGTTGGTGTTTGATGAGTCGGCGGACCTGTGTGTGTTTGTGCGGACGGTGCTGATTGGGCAGGGGTATGATGTGCGGTCGACGTGCTCGTTCCGGGATGCGAAGATTCTGCTGCGGGTGGATGGGGTGGAGTATATCGTGGTGGGGCCGAGCACGCCGCGGCTGTCGGCGGAGACGGTGGTGCACTCGCTGACGGCGTTGTCTCCGAAGGCGAATGTGCTGCAGCTTGCGGCGGACTTCAAGATTCGGGACGCGCAGGAGGCGACCGATGCGCTGTTGCAGCTGTTCGCGGGCGGGGCTTCGTAGGCTCTAAGAGCTGAAGGCTTAACGCGGATTTGCACCGATGAGACGGATTTAAGAACAGGCAAAAGCAAGCGCATCGACGAAAGACAGGGGTCTTCACGGGCCTGCGGCAGGACCTCCGTTCAGAATGACCACTTAAAACGAACACCGGCAAACAGTCTCGACTGCGGGGAAACTTATTCCTCCCTTGCCGCGGAATAAATTCGTTCCCTGCCGGTTCTCCTCTATAGAAAAGGAAAAGGCCCTTGCGAATCTCGTGAGATGGCCGCATTGCCGATGAGCGTTATTTTCACACCAGATGTTGCGAAAACGGGTTTGATCAGCCCACGCGAGAGGGCGGATTCATGACACGCGATGAGCTCCAGATGAAGCAGGAGCATATGTGGCAGGCGCTTTCGGGCGAGCAGTCAATGACCCTCACGCTCGCGGTGGAGATGCTGATGCGTTGCCATTTATCGCCCTATCAGATCCTGACCAAAACGATGACCGCTCTCGAAGGCTCGCAACAGGATTCCTAGAGGGCGCTGCCTCGCGGCAAAGGGGATGGAAGGGCCGATGTGCCGGGTAGGAGCTGGGCGGCGTCAGGGTTTGATGACGTCGGGGAACTTGAATACTGTGCCGGCGATGGGCAGCACGACGTTGACCTGCTGATGGGCCGGGCTGGGATCGCGCTCGAAGTAGACGCGGCCGTGGACCGCCTGGTTGGGTGGGATGGTGATCGCCTGTAGGTGTGGGGTCGCTGCTGCAAGCTCAATTGCTTCCTGGGCTGCTCTTTGTTTGGCGGCCTCGAGTTCGCTGAGTTCTTGATCTGGATTCGTCAGTGACGCGTTGGAAGTAGTTCGGGTGGGGGTTGGGAGGTTCTGGAGCTGCGAGGGGGGGACGTAGAAGAAGACTTTCGATCTGGAGGCGAGGGTCTGGATGTGGAAGTCTTCGGGGGTTAAGTTGATGGGGGTGGGGGTCAGGTTGGTGATGCTGACGTCGGCCCGGGTGTAGTGGCCTTCGCTGGAGAGAAAGACCATGACGGTGAAGCGGTCGGTGTTGAGTATCTTGTAGTCGTGGCCGAAGATGGTGTGGTGGAGGCAGCCGGCGTTGGGCTGGCAGACGACAACGTTGGCGTTGCGGGGGAGATTGGCCGCGAGTGAGAGGGTGGCCGACGTGAAGATGGAAGCGAATGCAGCGATGCGGAGGGAAGTCATTGGGAGCCTCGCCTACTGATGTGTTGAGAGTAGGAGCGGGTATCTTTTTCGCCAATGACACGGAAGTGGTAGGTGTGGCGGGGCGCCCCAAATCAAGGTGGAGGTTGGGGTGCCTGGCGTATGGGTCGTGAGATGACAGTGGCTAGTGGGGTTGGGTGACGCTGGCTTTGACGATGGAGGTTTTGTGCTGCTTCTGGTCGTCGTCGAGGATGGTCATCTTGTTGCCCTGGACCATGAACTTTACTTCTTCGCCGAGCGCGATGTTTGCGGGTTTGGACCAGGGGAAGTTGAGTTTTTCGCGGACGATGTAGGTTTTGGTCGGGGTCTCGATGGTGAAGACCTGGTAGGTGTCGGTATTGTCGGTGGTGTGGGCGGTGGTGTTCTGAGAATACTTGCCGTTTTTGGCGTTGGCGTCGGTGTTGTAGTGGGTGGTGCTGCCGGTGGGGACTTCCTGCTTCTCGGTGTCCATCAGTTTGCCGGTCTGCCATGAGTTGGCGAGGGCGAGCGTGGTGGTGAGAAGAAGGGCGGGAAGGAGTGCGGAGGTCAGGCGGATGTGTTTCATCGGAACCCCTCTGAGCGTGGGATGAATTCGAGGTGCGGGCCGGTGCGCCGTGGAGGGTGGCGCGTTGTGAAATCATCTTAGCCCAAGTGCGGAGAGGCGGCAGCAAGGAATGCCCACCCATGCGATGAGGCTGCATGAAATGGGCATCCGGAGAGTTTCGTTGGTTTAGAGAGCTGCGATGCCGTTGAAGCCGACGGACTTTGGAAGGTCGCCGGCCTGGCCGAGGCTGGTGAGGGTGCCATCGTTCTGATTGATGGCGAAGACGCCGATGTTTCCGGACTGCGAGTTGATGGTATAGACGAATCTTCCGTCGGCGCTGACGGCGATGTCCACATTGTGGCTGCCGGAGGGGTTGTTGCCAAGGACGGTTCCTGCGATGGGGGTGAGGGAGCCGTCTTTGTGGATGGTGAAGCCGGAGATGTTGTCACTGCCGGAGTTCGAGACGAAGACCCATCTTCCGTCCGGAGTGATGGCGTCCCAGCAGTTTCCGGCCGCGAAGGTTGGAAGGCTGTGGGTGATCGCGGTGACGGTGCCGTTGGAGTTGACTTTGTAGGAGGAGACGGCGGAGCCATTGCTGACGCCGGCCTGGCCGGTCTCGGAGACGATGGCGACTCCTTCAGGGGCGAAGGCTACAGAAAAGGTGCCGGGAGCGGGGTTGGGATTGACGACGATGGGAGAGAGGGTGCCGTTGGGCTGGACGTGGAAGACGTCGATGTTGTTGGCGACGCGCTCGGTGACGACGAGGAACTGGCCGTCGGGACTGAAGGCGAGCGAGGCGCCGCCGGTGGTGGTGCCGGTGAGGAAGGCGGTGGAGTTTTTAATCTCATCGAGCTGGCCGCCGTCGCCGAGGTGAAAGCCGACGAGGCTGCCGGCGCCGCCGCTGTTGAGGACGTAGACGAGGCCGCGGAATTCGGCAATGGCGGAGGGCTGTGCGCCGCCGGAGGGAGTTGTGCTGAGGAAGTTGAGTGCGCCGTTTTTGTGGACGTTGAAGACGGTGATGGTGCCGCTGCCGGCGTTGACGGCGAAGAGAAGGGAGTGGTCCTGGCTGAGGGTGAGCGAGCCTTGCGACTCAAGTGGGTCAGTGATGCCTCCGCTGCCGCGGCCGTGGGTGTCGTAGGAGACGCTTTCGCCGAGGGTGCCGTTGGCGGCGCGCTCGAAGGCGATGACTTCGTTTTTGTCCGCGGCGTTGGTCATGACGAAGACGGCGCCAGCGGCGTCTTTGGATTGGGCAGAGGCGAGAGTTGGAAGTGCGGCGCCAACTCCGACGGCGAACATTAAGAGACTTCGAGTTACGTTCAACATTTGCTGCTCCTTGGGGAAAAACGGTGGGGAAGACTGGTTGCGCAAGGCGAGGAGGGGCGTTGGGTGATCGGAGGGGATCACTCTGCGGCCCTTGCAAGTTTTGCGCAACTGTTGGAGTAACTGGAGTTGGAAAGGTTACAGGAAAGCTTGTGCGCAGGTTGGCCGCTAAGGATTGTGGACCACCGTTGGACCATTGCGTGGGATGTATTCTGGTGCGAACCAGAACAAAGTAGCCTTGCGATTGGTGAGGTCTGAATATTGAAGAGGGAGTGACGACCGCGATGGCAGTAGCTCAGGTGTGGAAGAGTTCGAAGTTCACGATTGAACGCAATCAAGGCAAGACGCCCGGCACCGTCATCTTTCGATTGTCAGGGCCGTTTACGGCGCGGGACATGCACGGCGCCCTTTCGCCGAACGCGCTTCGCAACACGTTTGAAGCGGAGGAGGAGAACGATCCGCAGGCTCTCCATATTCTGGACCTGACGGAGGTTCCGTACATGGATTCTGCGGGGCTTGGACTGCTCGTCAGTCACTATGTTCGGTGCCAGGGCAGAGGCGTTCGGCTGGTTGTGGCCGGAGCGAGTGCGCGCGTGCTGCAACTGTTCGAGATGACCACGGTAGACAAATTCTTTCCGAGGGTCGCTACGGTCGAGGAGGCAGATCGGCTTTGACGGTGCGGTTCTGTTTGAGGTGCAGTGCGACGGCAGTTTAGTTGAGAACCGGACGGGGCCTTCGGCGTCTCGCAGCGGCGGAGAGGATGCCGAGGGCGCCGGTGGCGAGGAGAGTAAGGCTGGCGGGCTCGGGGGTGGCGGCGGTTGAGGCCTGTGGAGTGATGGTGAGGGTATCGGTCCCGACGTTGAAGGTTCCGGTGAGGAAGGTGGGGTCGGCCGTGGTTCCGGAGTAGAGCAGATCTCCGTGATCCAGGACCGGGGTTGTACCGCCTGGATGGGAGATCAGGACGTCGAGGCCCCCGCCGCCGAGTACGGAATAGAAGAGGATCTGGCCGTCAAGGTTCTTGCTCCCGAAGTAGGGGGGATTGAAGGACAGGAGGACGGGGAAGGTTTCGAAGAGGAAGGTACTGGTGGGACCAAAGATGGGTGGAGATGCGGGTAGAGAGAAGGTTATGGTGTCCCCGAAGCTATCCGTGAGGATGAAGTTGTCGATTGGGTCGATTGGGTCGCCGTGGGCGGCTATGGGGAGAGCGGTGGCGGCGAGGATGAGGAGTTTGGCGACGAGGTTACGCATGGATGTCTCTCCGGTGTGGCATGCGTGCTTTTGGTGTGATCATGCCTTGGCGCGGAGGAGGAGTCAAGGGCGAGCGATAGACCACCCGCCGGCGATATACTTACGCCCATGCCGCCCGATGCCAATTCCGAAAAGAGCAAATTTGAAAAAAGGCTCTGCGTAACGAAGGATATCTTTGCGGTAATCCAATCCATTTTTTCGATCGCTGCTCTAGGGGCCGCAGCGTGGTGGTTCTATATGCAGAAGCCGCTCACTCCTGTCATCAAGAGCCATGTTGATGTGGCCTGGATTAAGCATGGCGATCATTTCGAGGTGAACGCTCTGATCACATTCGAAAACACCGGACATGTGCCTTTTAAGTATGGATGCGTCGGTGTCGACCATTACACCTTCAAGAAGAGAGGGGTCCCCGCCCCAGACTGTACGGACAAGGGCACTATTTTTCCCGGAGCGACGCAAACGGACGGGCATGACTTTGAAGTTCCAGTAAGCGATCCGGAGCGCGCGTTTCTGGTGGTCGCCGTTATTGGCAACGTAAACAGAGAAAATTCCTGGGACGAAGACGCGGTCCGCATATACCAACCTGTCAATCTGAAAGACGACGATGGCAGTAAAAAGTAGTTGATGGAGGGTTTCTCTTCCAAGGTTCGCGCGTACCGCGAATGCCCACCGAAGCTCACCCCACCAGCAAGCTGCCGGGGCGATTGGCGCGATGAGACTGTATCGTTCGGCACATCCACTGTTCTATGGTTGAAGATGGGGGTTGAAGATGGGGTTGAAGGCGTTCGAGGGGGGAACGATATGAAGAAGGGTTATTGGGTGGTGGCGTACCGGACGGTCGGTGACGAGGCGACGATGAAGAACTATCTGACGCTGGCTCGAGCGGCGCTGGGGAAGTTTGGCGCGCGCACGCTGGTGTCGCCAGGGAGTGCGGTTACGGCTCACGAGGCTGGGTTGCAGCTGGCGACGGTCGTGGTGGAGTTCGATAGCTACGAGATCGCTTTGGCGGCGTATGAGAGCGCGGACTATAAGAAGGCGGAGGAGGCGCTTGGTCCGGGTGTGGAGAGGGACCTTCGGATTGCTGAGGGGGTTTAGACTTCCACCTACGCCAACGATCGCTCAGCCTCTGAGATCCGTAAATCGAGTCTGAATCAAACGCAGAATGACGGCAAAGATCATCGCGGTCGATACCCCGAACATCAGTGATCCATCTGCTGCCTCGAGTGGTCCCAGCAATTTCCATGAAGGCGACATGATCACATCACCATAGCCGAGCGTTGAATAGTTCACCGCCGAGTGATAATAGGCGGCTCCAAACTCCTGAAATTCCCCGCAAACGATGAATAACGACGCCCACACGGCGACTTCAATCACGTGTGCCACGAATGCGAATGACATTACCAGTACAACGATCGTGAGATCGAGTAAGTACCTCATGCCGGCACGGCCGAGTCTTGTCTCACGACGAAAGAAGTTCACTGTTGCGCCCAACGCCAGAGCGTGGATGAAGATGGTACAAAGAACCGCGCCAGCACCCACGGTCAAAGGAGTGACGATCGCAACTTGATGAACCTGGGTCATCGGTCTCTGGCTGGTCTTGATCATAGACACGCCGCCGAACTGCGCCAATTACATGAAGCTGCTATCGCACTCGCCGCATGGCCACGTGCCCCTTTTGTGGTTGATCGGTTCGGGCCCGGGTTAATAATCGGGCCAGGGTCCGAGGTATCGCTGCAGGACCCGACGAACTTCACCCGCGTGCGGCCGCCCATCGGCACGGCAGTGCGAAACTGCTTCCGATTCTGTCGTTTTCAGCGATCCGCCCCGGATTACTCCTCATTCGTCGGCGTAGCGGAAGTGATCCGCGGTTCTACCTTAGCGCTGGCGGATCTCCATAGGTGGAGATCTTATAGATGACCTTCAGTTCACCTGCGAAAATTCAACTTGATCATGCTCCACTGCCTCAAGCACGGATTCCTGTCGTATGTCGATGCTTCCCGTCAGGTAGGCACCATCCTCAACTGAGATGCGTGAGACTACGACGTCTCCACACAAGGAGCCCTCGCTGCGGATATCAAAGTGATCACTTGCTTCACAGCTACCGACGACCTCGCCGAGCACTACGATCTCCCGCGCCGCGATATTAGCCGAGACTCGGCCGTTTCGCCCCACCGTCACACGATCGTCCGGCAGGTTAACAGAGCCCTCAACTGTTCCTTCGATGTATAAGGATTCTGAACCGGTAATCTCCCCTTTGATGAGCAGCGATTTGCCGATCGTGCTCCGATCGCCCGGCAAAAGTGTCGAAGAAGTTGACTCAAATGCATTGGAAGGCCGCACTTGGCGAGTTGGATCCGGGACTGAGTATGGTTCGGCATCGACGCGCTGATCTAACATGGATTCGGATCCTCTAAATTCTGAATTTTTGACCGTTAGAACGGGAGTACACCTGCATCGGTCACACTACGATAGATCGCCGCCACGCGATATAGCATCTTTGGGTGAGAGTCGCTGCCGCCCTGGTGGAAATTAGAAAGAGAGACGCAGTGCGAGTTGCACCTGACGTGACGGATAAACAACCGCCGAACTATAAGCGCCAAAGTTTCCACCATCCGTGACCGCGCTGTCGGGATACTCGTAGTTTGTCGCATTGAAGACGTTGAAGGCTTCGACACGGAACTCGAGCTTGCTCGCATCCGACCAAAGCGGCAGGGACTTGTGAAGCGCGAGGTCGAGTTGGCCAAAAGCCGGTCCCGTCAGGCTGTTGCGTCCCGAATTGCCGAAGTATTGACTCGGCGTTGGCACCTTCACCTGGCTCGCGAGCAGCGTCCCGGTGAGACTGCTGCTTCCCTTCTTCCAGGCGGACTTCGGCGCATACACCGCCTGCGCCGTGCTTACAAGGTTGGGGCGTACAGCATAAGCCGCGCTGGTGCTGGAAACCACAACCTGAGACGTCGGAGCGTAGGTCAGGTTGATCGGCAGACCGCTTGTGACAACATTGATCGCCGAAACCTGCCAGCCTCCCAAGGCTGCCTGCTGCCATGCTGGAGCGCTCTGGCCGAACATCCGTCCCTTACCGAAGGGAAGGTCCGCGATGATAGACAGTGTGTCGTTGAAGGGCTGGTTGTAGCTGGAAGGACCGCGATCTGCTGCCGGATTGTAGAGATTGACCACAGCTGAGTCACCACCGAAGGTCTCAAGATCGGCCGAAGCATTGTTGATCGCTCTCGACCAGGTAAAGGAATTGATCAGGTATATTCCGTTGCTGTACCGCCGCTCGAGCTTCGTTTGCAGGGAGTTGTAGATCAGATAGCCCTGCGGGAGTGCCGTCAGAATGTTGGTGAAGTTAGCGATTGGCCTGCGAGCCTGCTGCGAGAGACAGCTGGCAGGAATCGTGTCGCAGCTTACCGGCTCGGTCGAGCCCTGGTTGAAGTCGGCGAGGATAGGTATGTGAACTCCATGACTCCCGACATAGGAGACCTCGAGTGTGGTGTCCTTCATGATCTCTCGCTGCACGGTCAGATGGTATGCCTCGATGTAAGCCGCCTCGAAGTTGCGTGGGATATAGCGCGTCTGCGCGGTCAGCGTGGAAAAGTTCTGCGCCGAGGCGAAGTTCGTCTGGTAGCCCGACTGCGTCGTGCGGAAGCAGGTGCTGGGATTATCGGTTAGTGAGGTGCAGAGTGGTTGAGTCGAGCCAGCCACCAGATTCGGTGGAGTCTGGTTGATCGTCGCATCCACAATGTACGGGCCATTGTAGCCAAGGGTGCTTTCACCCCCAAAGCGGAAGTAGTGTATGTACCCGATCCCGTAGCCGCCGCGGACAACCGTCTTCGGATCGACCTGGTAGGCAAAGCCGAAGCGGGGCGCGAGATCCTTCTTATCCAGATTGATGAGCGATTTGTTATACAGCGAACCGCCGGATGCCTGCACTAACGTGTTGGTTGTCGGATCGAAGTTCGCGAGGTGGTTGTTCTGCTCCCAGTTCGGCGTCACCAGCTCATAGCGCAGACCCAGGTTGAAGGTCAGCTTGTTGTTGACCTTGTAGTCATCCTGTACGTAGCCCATATACCAGCGGCGCTCGTATTGAATAGTCGCGAGATTATTTAACTGATAGCTGTTGCGTGCGCCGACAAGGAAGTCGGCGAGGTTGTACGCTTGTGACGCAGCTGTAGTGCCGCTGACCGCGCCTCCCGATGGGCGACTGAACTGGCCCGCATAGAAGTCTTCTCCAAACTGCGGATGAAAGTCCGAGATGGCCTCGTTGAGGTAGCCGTATTCGGCGCCTACCTTGAAGCTGTTGCGGCCTTTGAGAAAGCCGTAGTTGACTTTGGGATTGGCGACGTAGGGACTGGTGAACTGCGGATTCGTGGTCTGCCGACCGAACTGCGAGAACCCTGCGACAGCCTGGCTGTTCAGACCGCCATTTACGCTGGGATCGCTGGGGATATTGGGGATGTTGAAGTCGGCCAAGAGATTGTCGGCACCGATGTTGACGGGTGCTTTGCCACTCTGCGTCCACGTAAGACCCAGGCGAAGCTGCAGAATTGAGTTCGAGGTCGGCGAGAAGTTGTAGCCACCAGCAATCTGTCGCGTGTACGCATACAGGGTGCCGTTGCTGTTTCCTCCAGCCAAACCAGGAATATTCGGGGCCAGGAAGACGACCGACGAGCTCTGACTGTAGCGAGCAAAGGCGGTTGACCGTGGACTGATGTACGCATCCACGCGGACATCGCCCTTATTTCCATTGTTAGTATTGGCGGGTGTCGACGTGAAGTTCGGACTTCCCGGCGACGGGGCCGGTGTGTTTGGCGCTGCGTCGGCCTGGAGGATACTCAACACCTTGGCGGCGAAGGGGCTCTGGTCGGAGGCGGGGATCACACCGTTCGGGTACTTCGCTCCCGTAATCGGGTTAATCAATGCAATTGGATTGCCGGCCGCATCCGTAAAGATTCCCTTCGCCTGTGCAGCGGTCGGAACCACGGCAGTCTGGATTGCACGATTCACCACCCGCAGCCCCTCAAAGTCCGCAAAAAAGAACAGCTTGTCTCGCTTAATCGGACCACCCAGGGCACCACCGAACTGGTTCTGCACCAGCGTCGGCTTCACGCCGGAGCCGATAAACGGGCCATACGCGTTCAGATCAGTATTGCGAAGATAGTCGTAGATGACTCCGTGAAAGCTGTTCGTTCCGCTGCGAATCGTCGCGTTGATAATTGCGCCTCCAGCCCGGCCATATTCCGCGCTGTAGTTGTCGGTCTCAACCTTGAACTCCTGCACCGCGTCAGGCGAGGGAATGATCGCCTCGTTTGAAAAGCCCTGGTTCGCAGTCTGATACGCGTTGTTGTCGATTCCGTCGAGCTGGAAGTTGTTCGTCATCGAATTCTGGCCGTTGACGTTGTACGACGCATCACGAGGTGGAGCGGAAAGCGTTTCGAGCAGAGACTTGCGTACGCCGGGAACCAATGTTGAAAGATCGGCGTAAGAGCGGCCATTCAACGGCAGGTTGACCGCTTCGCGGGCCTGGATGGTCTCGCCACGATCGCTCGTGTCGGTCTCAAGCAGGGTTGCGGCTGATGAGACCGTGACGGTCTGGGAGTCGGTTCCGACCTTCAACGCGAGATCAACGCGCTGCCTTGCAGCTACCGACACAGTAAACCGATCCGTATCCGAGTTCTCGAATCCTGCGGCCTTCACCGAGATCGTGTACTCGCCAGGCTGCACGTTAGTGAACTCATAGTTGCCGTTCGCATCTGTCTGCCGGGTCGTTTCTATCCCCTTTGCCGGACTGAGCAGAGTCACTGATGCCGAGCCGATCGCTGCACCGCTCGGGTCTTTGATGGCTCCGAGTACGCTCGCCGAATCAAACTGCGCCTTTGCCGGCGCCGCAACGAGCAGCAATAGAGTCGCAAGTGCGCAACCCAGCACTCTTGCTCCTGACAGGAGCGTTTTGCAAGGAGAGAGCGAAGATGTTCGACTCTGAGAGAAAGGGAATTTGGGAAACATGCGATTGGCTCCTGGAAGGGACACATATGGCGTGATCGTCGCCCGCCTGATGAGCCGAACTGTAGCCGATGTCCTCGCGTTCTCTTAGTCAATTCGCCGCAGCATCAATGTTAAACGGCCGCATGCGGCATGTTTTGAGCGATTTACCGTCCTTTCACGAGGCAATTAACCTCTCTGTGAATCGTTCGATTTAACAGAAATTCCAGCTATTCACTGCGGATTTTCATTTACAGAGCGTTCATCGCACGAGTGTGTACTTGAGTCAGGGCCTCCACTCGGCTTGGTCAACAATGCGCAATCCATCTCTTGAACTCGAGGATAGTTCAGCGGTTGAAAACGACCCGCGATGGGAGCTGGTGGAGCGCATTGTCGCCTCCCCTTCGTTCATCCGATCGCCCCGGCTGTGCAGCCTTCTGATGCATCTCTGTGAGCTGGCGCTGCACGGGAGATCCAACGAGATCAACGAGCAGAGTATCGGAGAGGCCCTTTTTGAACGGCCCCCCAACTACGACCCGTCCATTGACGGTATTGTCCGCTCCCATGCGAGCCGCCTTCGTCAGCGGCTCGAACAGTACTTCAACGAAGAGGGTGCTCACGAGACCATACGCCTGTCGATTCCAAAGGGCGGCTACACGCCTCTCTTCGAAGTTCATTCGCAACCTATGCCCGAACAGGCGAACGTAGTCTCCACGCCCTCGCTTGCCTTCACGAATCAAGCGCTTGTCATCACGGGCGATCCTCCGGCATCGGAGAGGTATCGTCACCTATTTTGGGCGACCGGCGCGGCCCTGGTCGTGGCATGCATCGTCATTGGGTTTCTTCTGGTCCGTGCACATTCCGCTCATCTGGCCGCACACGATATAACGAAGCATCCTCTTTGGAGTGTTCTCTTCGGACCGGATCACTCCGCTCTGATTGTTGCATCCGATACCGGGCTAACCAGTCTGCAGACACTCACCGGAGAAACCGTTAACCTCGCCGAATACCTTAGTGGCGACTATCGTACTCATGCCGCTCCTCCCGCTGGAACCTCAGTGGGGGTCGCAAAGGTGATAGCGTCCAGACGGTACACCTCCATCGTGGATCTCGACATTGTGGCCAAGCTCTATCAGGTTCCCGGCATCCCGCTCGATCGTATCCAGCTTCGTTACGCCCGCGACCTTCGTCCAAACGATCTCAAGAACAGACCGGTCATTCTGTTGGGGTCAAAGGAGGGCACACCCTGGGTTCAGCTCTTCGAGGACAAGATGAACTTCGTCTTCGTTCACGACCATCAGAAACAGCGCTTCCTCGTCCTGAATCGTCTTCCCCAGAGCAATGAGCTGCCTCGCTACGAAGCCGATCTAACCGGTCCTGTTCACCGCGTCTATGGGGTAGTCGCCTTACAGCCAAACATAGAAGGCTCGGGATACGTCCTCCTCCTCGAAGGAACGTCCATGGCAGGAACTGAATCGGCGGCAGACTTTGTGTTCGATGATTCCCGCCTCTTGCCATTCCTGGCAATGATCAGACAGAAAAATGGTTCATTGCCCTACTTCGAGCTTCTTTTACGGTCGAACAATATGAACGGAAGTGCCTCGGGATCCGAGATTCTCGCTTACCGGACATCGGCGCGATAGGCACTTGGAAGCCCAGTTGAACGCCGACCTGTCACACCTCGCGGCACTTCTCGCACGAGTCGCGGTGTCGATTGTAGCTCTCAAACCGAGCATTGGAATTTGATGAGTTGCCGGTCTCAAGCGACCTGACGCAACTCTTCAAAAACTCATGGGCCAATGCCATACCATCGTTACAGGCAGGAATGTCTTTGGTCTTCCATAGGTCAAGCAGGATGTCATTCGTCATTCTTCGTGTCTCATCTGAGCTTTGCGTATTGTGCTGCGGTGAGATGAAGATAAAGTCCGCCGCGCCCCCTCTGTATCCCTCTTTCAAGGGATTGTCTGGACTCCCACTCCACAAATCGTTTACAGGACTTCCTCTTTCCGCACGAGCGTACAAGAACCCGACGGAGCGCCGAGCCATTCCCTCGGCGCTTCAACGTTTATGAGCAAGATCGTGGTGTGCTGTCCAGCCTAAGGCTTCAAAAGAGACTTCCCGAAGCCAACGGGAATGGCGAAATTCGAGCCGCCGAACTCACGCACCATGGCAAAGTTAATTCCTATAACTTTACCTTCGTTATTGAAAAGCGGCCCGCCAGAGCCCCCCGAAGTGGTTTGGGCATCATAGACGATCTTGTCAAGTAGCACGTCGCCGATGTGCCCCTGGGTGACGATAGGCCTGATCAGGTTGCGGCGGGCGAGTTCTTCCATCACCTGCCTTGGATCACCTTTGGATGCAGTCGCGATGGACTGGAGCGTCTCTGCGCCTGTGCGAGCCAGAACTGCATCAAGAGCAGTCGGATATCCAAGTAGCACGACGGGTCCCCCGCTGACGGCCGAACGGTGGCCATCGGCGAGGGCTATCTGTTTGATTCCCAGCTCTGCAACATTTCCTGTCACGACAGCAACATCCGCGGCAGAGGAGATCTTCTCGGTCTTGATGGCGATGCCGTGTCGAACGCCGGGAAAATATGCAGTCATCTCAGCAATCTCCGGCTCAAGACCTTGATCGAGCATCTCCTTCAGATCATCGTTCTGCCACCAAGGCTCGGCCACATGATGATTGGTGAGGATTTGTCCGCTGGCGGAAGCGAGAAACCCCGTACCAAACACATCCAGGTGTACTTCCGGACCATTTCCGGTAAGGCTCACGAGTGGGTTGTTGTGCTCGTCGGTTGTTGGCTCGCCACTGCTGGTCACGCCGGCGTAGTGCAATCTTGATCCGGTAGTGTGGTCACGGAAGCCAAGCACAACATGGATGAGGCAGACGCTCGGCTCATAGGACTGGATAATCGTCTGCGCAACCTGGCCCTCGGTCTCGAGCTTTTGAAGCCTGCCTTCTACCGCGGTTAACTGATTTTGCAAAGCAGACGCGTCTTCTGCCTTGCTGATCGCAATTTGCGATTTCAGGTCTTCGCTCTTCTTCTGGAGTTGAAGCTTTTGTGGATCGCTCGCAGGGGATGGACCGCGTTCCACGTCTTTAAGGGCCCGACGCGAGCGTTCCATCAACTGTTGTTGCGTCAGCACGCCGGTCTGCAATCGAGTGATCGCTGCATAGACCCGGGTGTTCTGTTCCTGGGCGCGACGATAGAAGAAGAAAAAGAGCAGACCGGCAACGAGAAGAATCGCAAGTGTCGTCAGGCCGCCAACCCGAAGCCACCGCCGTTCTTCGTTGACCGCTGTCACCACCTGCTGGGTAGCTGTTCGATTGTCCTCGCCAAGGCGAAGCCGCTCTCGAAAGTCATCCGCGATTTGCTTGGTCCGTAGTTGGGAACGCACCCGCGACAACAATTCGTGCGAGTCGAAGGGCAGCGACAGCACATCGTCGGCCCCGAGATCCAGCCCCCGAGTGCGCTCGGGGGATCCTCCGGGAGATAACATCACAACGCGTATGTTGCGAGTCGTTTCGGAGCCCTTGATTTCGGAGAGAAGGTCACAGCAATCAAGTTGGGGCGGATCAGCACCCAGGATAACTGCTTCGGGGTCAAACGCGAGGACCGCCTTCATTCCTTCCCGGTAGTCGGTCGACACCTCATATCCCGCATCGCTCAGTACCGCTACGATGTGTTCCCTGAGAGCATCGTCAGACTCCACCACCAACAATTTTCCAGCCATGTGGTCCATAGACCTCCTTTCTTAGGATAGTCCGAGATCGTCGCAGAATTCAGTTCGGCAGTTGCAATACCTGAAGCGAATTGTGCACCGACCACAGCGGTCTCTGGCTTCGTAAGGAAGAGACGGGGTTCGAATCCAGTCGTCCCGACAATTAAAATCGCATGGCTTTTCGGCAAGTTACTATCGGACCCATTTGTCACTTTAGAACTCGGCTATATCGAGGCGGTCAGTGTCATGCGGCAACAGATGACTGGGCCGGGGGGCGCGTCTTGTTGGCGGCTCTTTCGAGGAAGACTGAATCGCCAAACTCGTGTGTGCGATAGTCGCGGGCGTTCAGTTCATAGTCGATATGGCCAAGTATTTCATCATCGACGAAGGCGCGCAGCAGCTCGTAGTGACTGGTGCCTCGCTCGTGGGTACCGGAGAGAATTGCATCGACGATACGCAGCCTGCTGGACGCACCAAGTCTCTGCGTTGCCAACCGCTCGCCGAATGGCACGACGCCATCAAACATTGCAGCCGTATGTTCCAGGGCTCGGACAACCGTCGTACCAATCGCGATGATACGTCCACCTAACGCCTTGGCGTACTTGATCATCAACGCAGTAGATCCGGGAATCCGGTACGGCTCAGCGAAGGGCAGGAGCGCATCCAGTTCCGGATCGCCGGTCGAAGAAAGCCCAGCTGCATGCGTGATTGTTCCGAACCGGATTTTCCGTGCGCCCATGGATGCGAGCATGCTCCAGTCAAGAACAAAACCAGCTGAAGGCGGCTCGAAGGCGACTGGTGGACCAGCTATTGGTGTCCAAGTATCCCAAACGGCAAGTGGGGCCGGAAGGTGCGCGTATTGGATAGGTCGCCCGTCACGAGCTAGACCCTCCCAAATCTCCTGCGGCGAGCCCTCGAATTGCAGCAAAATGAACCGCGGATGATGCAGCAATCGCGCGACGGTTCCCCGCAGGCGTCCTAACTCAAGTCGGTCACCACGCTTCAATACGGGCGGCTTAGAACGATTCTCTGTGGGTGTGCGGAAGTCACCCTCGCCGAAGACGACAGCGGAAAACTGCCTGATCTCGTCGAGTGACTCACGGCCCGCAAGACGTACTTCAATTCGGCGGCCGGAGCGGCTATGTTGTCCGGAAAGACTAGCTGGCAAGGTTGCAGCGTCGTTCGCAATCACCACATCGCCGGGGCGCAATAGGGCCGCGAACTCGGACCGAGCCTGGTGGTCGATATTACCCTGACTGTCAACGACCAGCACTTTCGCGTTGGACGGGCGCTGGACTGGAAGACGAGCGGCTCTCATCCAATTGCCTCTTGTACCTTCGCCTCGGAAGCCGGGGTGCGTCGCGACAGCACGGCAGCGACGGTGTCCGCGAGTTCGCGGGCCGCCTCCTCCGGACGCTTCAACATAGAACGGTCGGCATCTGGCACGGCAGCGGCGTGTAATGGTGTGTCCATATCGCCTGGATCGATCGAGAGGACACGGACACCCTCCAAACTGAGTTCTTCGTCCCAGATGCGACTCAAATGAAGTAATGCCGCCTTGCTCACGCCATAAGCGCCCCAACGTGGATAAGCATTAACGGCGGCGTCGCTCGACACATTGACGACCACCGCTCCGCGACGCTCTCGCGCGGACGCAGCCAGCGAACCAAGCATCGCCTTCGTCAGCCGGAAAGGGCCGAGAAGGTTCGTCGCGAGCGTGCGCTCAAGGTCTTCGCACTCCGTGTCGGCTAGCAGCTGCAGCGGTATCGGCCCTAGATCCGATGCGTTGTTGATGAGGACATCAACTCCTCCGAGCGCACCCACGATTTGCATCGTAATGGGGTGTATATCTTCTTTGCGGGACAAGTCACCGACAATGCCATGTGCGGCCGGCAGCTCCTGCACAACACGTTCCACTCGGTCCCGACTGCGCGCAACGAAAGCTACTTTCGCGCCGCGATCCAACAGTTCGCGGACGAGGGACAAGCCAAGGCCGGAGGTGCCGCCAGTAATGGCTACTCGAATATCGGTGAATGGTTGGCGCGGATGGTGGTCTGGAACCGTTTTGTGGTGGGTATTCATGAGAGTTTTTCCTGGGAAAGAGGGGGTAGCATTGACATGCTTCCAGGCTACAAGTTAAAGTTAACTTTAAGTCAAGTCCAGAGCCCCGTTCCCCTTTCCTCATGCCCGATCTGCTTACAATCTCGGAGGTATCGCGTCGAAGTGGCGTTGCCGCGTCCGCGCTCCGGTTCTATGAAGAGAGAGGCCTGATTGAGTCCGAACGTGCGGGATCAGGTCATCGTCGGTATCCGAGAGCGGCTCTTCGACGGATCGCGTTTATTGTCTTCGCTCAGCGAATGGGTCTGACGCTCCAAGAGGTTGCTGCTGAACTGGCGAAGTTACCGGAAAACCGTATACCTGAAAGCTCGGATTGGGAGAAAATTTCCTCGAGTTGGACCAAGCGCATTGATGAGCGGATCGCGGAGCTCGGCCGTCTCCGGGCGGGCCTCACGCGGTGTATTGGTTGCGGCTGCTTGTCACTGCAGGACTGCGAATTTGCTAACCCTGGTGATCGCGCCAGCCGACTCGGTCCCGGTCCTCGCTATTGGATTGGTGACCGACAAACTTTAAAGTAAGTGAGCCGATTTGTAACGAATTCGCCCATACCCAAACTCCTCCGGCGATTCCACTTCGATGGGCATTCGCATGTAGCGCACTGATCCCTTCAAAATACCCACTCTTCGTCTTCCGCTCACCCCCATTGTGGCGGATTGCCCGTTACTGATTTGTTCTATCTAAACGGATGTTAATTTTCATTTTATTGGGGGAAAACCTAGACTGCACCCTATCGACGCAGAGTTCTTGCCTCAGAATCCACCTCCCAGGTGAGGTATAAGATGTCCGCTACGCTGGTTCGTTTGGAGAAGGCTCTGCAGGGTGTCCTGGCTTGTCTTGTGCTGATGACCGCGACGGCCGTGCGAGCCCAGGTCGTGGGAGCGACGCTGAGCGGCACCGTAATGGATCCTTCCGGCAAAGTAATCGCCGACGCGACCGTCACTCTGCTTAACACGGCGCAGGGCAATTCACGCACGACGAAGACCAACACAGACGGGCTCTACGTGGCACCGAACCTCGTGCCGGGTCCGTACCGGATCGAGGCATCTGCTCCTGGATTCGGCAGACGTGTGCGCGATGGAATCACGCTCACGATCGGCGAGCGTCCGGTGATCAACATTGAACTGGAGGTCGGCTCGGTGGAAACGTCGGTCGAGGTGCAGGCGCTGCCCAGTGTGCTCGAGTCCTCCAGCGCCGCGCTGAGTGGCGTCGTCGATGGCACCACCACGCGGGAACTTCCCCTGAACGGACGCGACTATACCCAGCTCGCAGCGCTGCAGCCCGGCGTGGGGCTTATCCGCAGCCAGCCGGATGCCAACTCCGTATCGAGCCGCGGGAATCGCGGCTTCGGCACGCAGTTCACGATCGCCGGCGGAAGGCCACAGCAGAACAGCTACCGGCTGGACGGCATCGTCACGAACGACTACGCCAATGCAGGCCCGGGCAGCACAGCGGGCCTCTCGATCGGCGTGGATGCGCTGCAGGAATTCTCGATCGTGACGAGCAACTATTCTGCCTCGTACGGATTCACCTCAGGCGGCGTGATCAATGCGCTCACACGCGCGGGCACCAACCGTTTTCATGGCTCAGCCTACGAGTTTGTGCGCAACGACATCTTCGACGCCCGTTCGTACTTCTCTGTGCCGGGCACGTCGTATCCTTTCCGGCAGAACCAGTTCGGCGCTACGTTTGGTGGTCCGGTCATCCACGATCACAGCTTCCTCTTCGGAAATTACGAGGGTTTCCGCAAGGTTCTGACACAGCCCACTGTCTCGGCGGTGCCTTCGCAGGCCGCCCGCGGCGGCACAATCAACGGCGTGAAGTACACCGTAGACCCTCAGGCCGCGCGGTACCTGACGTTCTATCCTCTGCCGAACACGGGCACGGTAAGCTCTGTTACCGGTGCCGGGAGCTATTCTTTCGGAGCCAAGGAGTTCAGTCCCGAAAACTTCTTCACTGTCCGATTCGACCAGACCCTGTCGCCCAAGGACTCGCTCTTTGCGACCTACCTGTTCGACCAGGGAAGCACGTCGCTTCCTGATCCGCTGAACACTACGGTCGGCTTCAACTCGGAGCGGCGTCAGACCGTATCGGTGGTCTACAACCACATCTTTTCCGACAAGTTTTACAACTCGTTCCGCGTAGGTGGAAACCGCGAGTTTGTCCAGACGCTGATCACGCTTCCGGGCGCGAATCCGGCCTCTGCGGACACATCGTACGGTGCAGCGCCCGGACTGTACGCGCCGGCGTTCCAGATCAGCGGCTTCGCCACATTCAACGGCGGGCTGAAGAGCAGCGGAGCGTCGACCTATGGGTTCACCACTCCGCAACTGTACGACGATGCGTTTCTGGAGGAAGGGCACCACACCCTCAAGTTCGGCTTCGCGTTCGAGCGCATCATGAACAACCAGCTCACCGAGGTAACGCCGGATGGGCTGTTCAAGTTCAACTCGCTGGCGCAGTATCTGCAGAACCAGCCTGCGTCTCTGCAGGTGCAGGTTACGCCGAGCATCCCGCGAGATATCCGCCAAAGCGTGATTGGAGCCTACGCCGAAGACGACTGGCATCTGGCGAGCAACCTGACGCTGACCCTGGGCGCGCGTTATGAGGTGGCAACGGTGCCGACGGAGACCGCAAACCGCCTCTCGAACTTGCAAGTGCTGACGGCAACCGCGCCGGCAATTGGCGCGCCTCTGTTCCAGAATCCAACGCTGAAGAACTTCGAGCCTCGAGTTGGCTTCTCCTATAGTCCGGCATTCAGCGGGGGCAAGTTCAACGTGAGCGGCGGTTACGGAATCTTCGATGTGCTTCCGTTGACCTACCAGTTCAACCTGATGGTCACGCAGAACGCCCCCTTCATGATCAACCTGAGCAGCACATCTCTTCCGAAGGGATCATTCCCCACTACCGCGTACACACTGGTGTCAACCACCGGCACGGGTAAGCCGAGACAGACCTACATCCAGTTCCATCCGCCCAGAAACTACGTGCAGCAGTACAATCTGACGCTGCAGCAGAGCCTGCTGTGGGGGTTAAATCTGAAGACGGCGTGGGTGGGTTCGCACGGTGTGCATCAGGCATTCCGCACGACGGATGCGAATATACCGCAGCCGACGTTCGCTCCGAACGGGCAGATCATCTTCCCCTGCGCCGCTTTTGCGCCGGGCCTGACCAACCTGAGTTGTAAGACGCCCGCGCCGCCCATCAATCCAGGATTCGGGCAGATTGACGGGCAGGTGTGGAACTCCGGCTCCAGCTACAACGGGCTGCTCGTGGAATTGAAGCAGACGTTGCGCAAGCAGTTTCAGTGGACCGCAGCGTTCACCTGGCAGAAGAGTCTGGACGGCAACTCCTCGGTGATCGCCGGCGGACCATTCCAGAATTCGATCTCTGGCCAGTTCCTGTTCCATCCTCTGCGCGGCGTTTCCGACTTCGATGTGCCGAAGTCGCTGGTGGTCAGCGGTGTATGGACGTCGCCGGACGCGGTCCGCAGCGGAAGCCCCTTGGCGGTCCTCGCCAACGGCTGGGAGCTGTCGGGAATTTTCCAGGTCGCCAACGGTCAGCCCTTCACGCCGGTGTTCGCGGGCGATGTGAACGGCGACGGGAACACGGTTCCGTTCGACATTCCTGACCGCATACTCAGCGGTGCATGCGCCGGGAATCCCGTGAACGTGCATAACTTCTACAACTACATTAAGCAGAGCTGCTTTGCAGTGCCGCAGAACAACACCGGCATCAGCGGAACTGCCTTTGGGAATGCAGGCAGAAACAGCATCTTCGGGCCTGGCTACGTCAATATGGACTTCTCCACGATGAAGAACTTTGCCATCCGGAAGATGGGCGAAGGGACGCACCTGCAACTTCGCGCGGAGATGTTCAACATTGCGAACCGACCCAACATCAATGCTCCCTACACCAACAACAAGTTCGCGCTCCCGGCAACGATCACGCCCGTGAACGGAATCATTCCCGCAGCTCCCAGCGGCAACACCGGCCAGGCTACGACCAATTCGCCGCCGCGGCAGATCCAGTTCGGTGCAAAGCTGATCTTCTAGCGCGGGGGTGGACGATGCTCACGGAAGATGTCTCGGCAACTTCAGGCCGACTTGATAAAATGAGCCCCGAACCTCTCTCCACAATTCCGATGCGAGTTCTGGTTGTCGAAGACGAGAAGAAGGTCGCAAGCTTTGTGGCCCGTGCGCTGCGCGAGCACTCGCACCAGGTGGATGTGGCCGAGACCGGTGAGCGCGGCCTGCAGATGGCCACGAACACTGTCTATGAGCTGATCCTGCTGGACGTGCGCCTGCCGGGTATCACCGGCATCCAGCTATGCCGGGAACTCAGACAGGCGGGGGTCGAGACTCCAGTGCTGATGCTGACCGCGCGTTCCCTGATTGAGCAGCGCGTGGAAGGTCTGGACGCGGGCGCGGACGACTACATGGGCAAGCCGTTCGCGCTGGCGGAGCTGCACGCGCGAGTCAGGGCACTCACCCGCCGCGGACTCCACAATCGCAACGCTCACTTCCATATCGCCGACCTCGACCTGGACCGGCACAAGCGGGCCGCATCGCGCGGCGGCGTTTCGCTTTCGCTGACGAGCAAAGAATTCAGCATGCTGGAGCTGCTGATGCTCCACTCGCCGAGCGTTGTGCCGCGCACAGAGATCATCGAATACGTCTGGTCCTATGGGTTCGATACGGAGACCAATCTGGTGGAGGTCTACATCAACCGCCTGCGTCAGAAGATAGACCAGCCCTTTGCGCTGAAGCTCATCCAGACGGTGCGTGGGGTGGGTTACTCGATTGGACCGCCAGAATGATTTCGCGGATCACCTTGCGGCTGCGCATGATTGTGCTGTTCTGCGTGGTCGTGGGCGCGCTGATGATTGGGATCTACCTGGCGGTGTATAGCACGTTCGTCTCGGGTGTGGATGTCACGCGGTTTGATCGCATGCAGGACCGCTCCAGACCGCTCATCGCCCTGCTGCAGTTCCCGGGTGGACCGGAGATGATCGAAAGCCTCGATCTGCATTCACAATCCTTCGAGGTGTTCGACGACCAGGGCCGCCCTCTGTACAAATCGAAGGGGCTGGGTGACCGGAACCTGCCTCAGGCCGGTCTGACGGATAGATCTCACCCGGTGTTCGCCACAATTCCATCGTCCGTGGGATCGATTCGCGTTGCGGCGATGCCGATCGAGGTCCAGGGAAAGCCTGCCTGGTTTGTTCTCGCCGAGCGGACCACGACCATCGATTCGATTGAAGCCCGCTTCCGCAGAAAGTTCATGATCCTGGGCCTGATCATCATTGCTGTCACCGCGCTTCTGGCCACGTGGTACGTGATGAGTTCGCTCCAGCCGATCATCCTTTTGACGAAAGAGGCTGAGCAGCTTACCAGCCGTATTTCGGCCACGGGCCGGCACCAGCCCAGCCCCAAGCTTCCGGTTCACAACCCGTTCGATGAGGTGGGGAGGCTGGCCACCACCTTTAATTTCCTGTTCGAGCGACTGGACTCCGTGCTGGGCCAGCTCCAACTCTTCGTCTCCGATGCGGCGCACGAGCTGCGGACTCCGCTGGCCGTGCTGCGCGGGGAAACCCAGCTGCTATTGTCGCGAGCACACTCGCCGGCTGAGTACAGACAAACGCTGCAGACACTGGACAGCGAACTCGCCGCAATGGGGCGCATCATCGAGGGCCTGTTCACGCTTTCCATGGCGGACGCGGGTCAACTGAGGCTTCAGGAAGACGACGTGCATCTCGACGAGATTCTCGATGAATCGTGCGGCATCGCGGCCCCACTCACTCGGGAGAAGAACATCCAGCTGGTGAAGCTGGGTTGGAACGAGCAACCGTTCCGCGGGGACCAGGTGATGCTTCGGCAGCTCTTCCTGATCCTGATTGAGAACGCTGTGAAGTACTCGCCGTGTAACAGAACCATCTGGGTCGACCTCAAGAAGGTAGAAGGCAGGCCAACGGTAACGGTGGCGGACGAGGGAATTGGAATTTCGGAACAGGACCTTCCTCACATCTTCAAACGCTTCTACCGCGCCGCTCCACAGCCGAGCGAGGGGGTGCGAAGCGGGGGCCTGGGCCTCGCCATTGCCCAGGCCATCGTGGAGGCCCACCATGGCAGCATCACCTGCGAGAGCACAAAGGGCGCTGGTTCGCGGTTTTTGGTGAGTTTTGAGGTAACGCAGGAAGCGAAGATCAGCGAAACCTCAACTACCATCCGCTGATTGGATCGCGATACACGACCGAGCCGCCGAGCATGGTGAGGAGAACGCGAGTGGTCAGCAACTGCTCCGGTGGCGCAGACAGGATGTCGTTGGAGAGCACCACGAGGTCCGCCAGCTTGCCGGCCTCGAGTGAGCCCTTCACCTTCTCTTCATGGGATGCGTACGCCGGATTGATGGTGTAGGCCTCAATCGCTTCCTTCAGCGTAATGCACTGCTCAGGATGCCAGCCAGGCTGGCCTGGCGCAGTCTTTCGAGTGATGGCGTGGTACATGTTTTCCAGCGGATTCACTGGGCTGACTTCGGTGCGGTTGTACAGTCCGGGCATATCGGAGACGATGTCGAGCTTCATGCCGGCATCGATCATGCTTCTCCAGGCGAACGCCCATTTTGCACGCTCAGGCCCTGCCAGCTTGTCCACGCTACGGGTATCGCTCAACAGTTGGAAGGGAGTGATGTCGGCGATGAGGTGCATCTGGCCGGCCCTGCGGATGAGATCCGGGTTGGCGTACCACATGTGGATGATGCGATCCCGGCGATCGGGGTGTTCACCGTTCGCTTTCTCCATATCGGAGTACCAGTCGAGCACCGTCGACAACGCCCGGTCCCCGATGGTATGAATGCCGATATCCCATCCGGCGCGATCCGCCTCACGAATCATGCGGCGCTCATCTTCGTCGCTGGTAAACCGGAAGGTCACATCTCCTGAGTAGTCAGGACGATTTGCGTAGGGCGCGAGCATCCACCCGCCATCCACAAACTCTTTGAGGATGCCGAAGCGCATCAGACGGTCGCCAGTTCCGGGACGAATGCCGAAGCCGGCAAGCTGCGCCGAGGAACGCAGCGGCTGGTAAGCGTACACGCGAACCGTGAGTTGTCCCTGCTGCTCCAGGTTGCGAAAGATGTTCACGTCGGTATAGCTGCGCTCGATATCGGCGTTGTAGGTCTGGAGTTGAGAGATAGCATCCAGGCGTGCGATGTCGTGAATCGAAGTGATCCCAACGGAACTCAGGGTGTGGAGGACGCCTCGCGCCGCAATCAATCTGCTGGCCATGGTGGCAGGCGGAAGGATGTTGCTGACCTGGTCGACGGCCTTACCGTAGAGAGCACCATTGAGTTGATGCGTGAGCGGATCTCTGCCGTAGCGTCCTCCCTTGGGGTCAGCCACACGATCGTTTAGCCGCACGATAGCCATCGCCATGCTATTGAGGAAGGCGACGCCGTCGTATCGGCGGATCAGGAGCGGGTGATCCCCTGCGGCTGCGTCGAGGTCGGACAGGGTCGGCTGCAGCGGCTGGAGGGAAGCGCCGGTGTCTTTGGGCGCAGACCAAGCCGCCATGCCTCCGGCATCGTAGGCGGTAATCCACATCCCTGCAGGCACTCGCTGTGCGGCCTCCGCGATCCGTACCTTCAACAGGTCTTCGCTACGCACGTCGATGAGTCGAGCCTCATAAAACCACTGCGTCGCATTCTCAAAGTGTGTGTGCGCATCGTTGAAGCCCGGCAGAACACGAGCTCCATGCAGGTCAAGGACACGTGTGCGCGGCCCGCGAAGACTGAGGATCTCCGCATTGCTCCCCACGCGCAAGATAATGTCGCCCGCAATCGCGATGGCGTCCGCTTCGGGGCGCGCCGGGTCCACGGTCCACAGCTTGCCGTCGTAGAGGATCGTGTCAGCCGTGAGCGCACCGGAACTTTGCGCCGTCACAACGACCGGAAGGGCGCCGAGAAGCACGATCGAGGCCGCCGCAGCCAGCAGCCGGTTTGTGCAGTGATGAGTCCAGGCTCGCATTTACCGGAAGACCCCGTGGTGATTTCTAACGATCGATCTCATCGGCGATGATGGACGCCCGCTCCACGCGGACGGACTGCTTGCGATCGCTGATCGCCTTCCAGGTGGGGTTGTTGCGCAGCCTGGCTCGTACGTCATTGATGACAGCCGCGCGGCGGCCAAAGGCCTGGTCATCCTTGTACTCCAGAAGAAGCACCGACGACCACGGCCTGCCGCTCGCATCGCGCCCGATGTACATGTGGTAACTTTCGAGCACCTCTTCGTCGATCCATCCCGCGGCCTGTGGCTGCACGTAATCGCGCAGGTATGCGATGTACTCATCGGGCGAGACGGTGTAGTCATACGGCAGCACCAGGTAGACCGGATGTGACGCCGGCGTAGCTGCCTTTCCGGTCTGCATAAGGTCCAAAGGATACGTAGACACTGAAGCCACCAGGCGGAGCCCTTCGGCATCGAAGCCGGCGGGGGTCGTCGTTTCTATGGCAGACCACGCGGATGCGGCCTGAGGCGAAGGGAACTGGAGGAAGATCAGCGCATCCCAATTCTCCGTATCGACGTAGCGGCTGAAGAGGATCCGTTCCTCGGCCAGCGAGCCGGCCTTCTGCATCGCACGTAGACGCGGCAGTTCTGTCCGTTGGAGGTAGCTTCGAAAGGCCGGCCGGTTCTCTGGCTTGCACCTGTACAGAAGCAGCAGGCTGGTGGTGCCCGCTTCGCGCACATTGGCTGGAACCTGTGCAGCCCCCATGCCGGCGACCGACAGCAGCAACAGCAGATGGCAGTAATGCAAGACGGTCTTCGACATTCTTCCTCCGCAGGGTCAGGGCTTCAGGTGATCCGCCAGAAAGTCCATGGACCGCTTGAGGCAGTCCCGAGCATCCGGCGTGTCGCCAAATAGGAATACGTGCCCGCCAGGCGCCTTGTCATAGACATGCATCTCGAAGCTCTTGCCGCGAGCCTTCATCGCGTCCGCCATACGCGCTCCATGCAGACTCAACGGCACCTCGTCATCGAGAGTGGTGCCGAGAAGAAGCAGAGGCGTCTGAATCTTGTCCACGTGAGTGATGGGAGAGATTTCCAGGTAAGGCTGCAGGTTCTGGGAGGGCAACTTGCCGCCAAAGACCTTTTCCGTGGCCACTTCGTTGCGCCGGGAGTCCGGCTTATAGGCCATATACGAGAGGAAGTCGACGAGTCCGGCGATCTCCACGGCGGCACGGAATTTCTGCGGGGCCTCCTCAATCGCCCGCATGGTCAGCATGCCGCCGCGACTGTGACCGATGATGCCCAGGCGCGATGCATCTACGTAAGGGAGGGCCGCCAGATAGTCAGCGCCTGCGAGCACATCCTCGAGATCGGTGACACCGTATTCGTTGTGGTAGTGGTTCTCACCATAGCCGCGGCTGCCGCGATACTCCGGGAACAGGACCACGAAGCCACGGGCAACGGCGGCATCGATGTAGGCAAAGAAACGCCAGTCCAGTTTCTCGTGAAAGCCTCCATGCAGAAGAAGGATGCCAGGATACTTTTTCCCAGCGGTCATGTTTACCGGGGTGAAGATGTAACCAGGGATGAGTTCGTGACCGCTGCCATACAGCACGCGCCGGATGTGATCCCGCATGCCGTACTCCAGGTTGAAGTTGGAGAGGATGGTTTCTTCCTCGGCCAGGTAGAGCTCCTGTTGAATGACCTCAAGCTTGGTGCTGGTATCTGTGGCATCGGCGTTGATGAAGGAGCCAAGGACCTCTTGCGGCGGCTGGTGCTTCGCCTCCTGGGCAGCAGCTGAGATGACCGTTGAAGCAGCGCCAGCTAGGATGATTGCGAGGGAGATGTACCGGAAGGTGGGCCTCATTGTTGAGCGGTGTCCTTGTCACAAAGTGATAAACGGCGAGAACTGAGGGTAGATATATCACTCGAAATCCGCGCCTTTGTTCTTGCTTTACAAAAGTTAATAATGGCTTTATCCCGGTGCGTCCTAGACTCATTTCATCGGCAAGTGCATTTTCAGAGAATCCCGAAAGAACCGACGAATGGACGGACGCTGCTTCTATAACGCGCGAACGATTCTTGCGGTCGTCCTGCCGCTGGTAGCGATGGCCGCCACACCTTGCCATGCGCAGGGGGCGCGATGTCAGGAACTCGCGAAGCTCGTCATTCCGCAGGCAGAGATTACCAGTGCTGCCGACGTGAACTCGGGAAGCTTCACCCCTCCCCAGGATCCCGAGCGCAACCTTCCCGAGCCG
>Ga0210410_10000988_pt1 | contig 27553 bp, 26 predicted proteins | sample IncBWC4MmetaG_FD_161058 | JGI IMG/M metagenome (GOLD analysis project Ga0210410, IMG submission 161058) | Forest soil microbial communities from Barre Woods Harvard Forest LTER site, Petersham, Massachusetts, United States - Inc-BW-C-4-M | ecosystem: Environmental > Terrestrial > Soil >... | reverse complement strand
AAATTGCGGACGCACTGAGGGCCGCACCAAAGTTCATAACCGACGGCGCAACTATCGTGGATTATCCGGCCGGCAAGGGCGGCGAATTTCGAGTTCTCCGTAAGGGCACGAGTGAATGGACCTGCCTCCCGGGTCCGCCACCCGGCTCCAAGCATGACGACCCGGGATGTTTCGATAGTGTTTTCTTTCAGTGGGTGACCGACGGTATTGCCGGACGACCGCAGCACATCGACCGGCTTGGCATCGCCTACATGTATATGGGTCAATGGGTTCCGGGCGCGTCCGGCGGGGAGTTTCACGTGGGACCCCACATTATGGTGGTAACTCCTCATCCAGAAGATCTCCAGGGTTTCACCCGCGGCGGCTGGAACGGCACCTACATCATTCATTTGCCCAGCCCCGGTCAGGCCGATAAATGGTTCTTGGTTATACCGATTCAGGCAGCAGATAAGCAGTGAGGGTGCGATGCACTTGTCATTCGGCCAATACGAGATACAAGCGAGTTTTGCCCTGACAGCAATGGCTCGGGCAAAGCGGAGGCACGAATAGCTTCGACGAGCAACGGCAATCCAATCACTGGCAAGAGGGAGATGGATGTGTCATCGAAACCAACGAGCAATAGTGATGCAGAACCCCAAGCAACCTTGACCCAGCTAGAGCCTGGGGAGGTTTCGGTAGGGAACTCGGCGCGCACAGAGGAGATCAGACGTCGCGCATACGAAATCTATCTCGAGCGCGGCAAACAATCAGGCCATGACGTGGACGATTGGCTCCAGGCGGAACAAGAGCTGGAACGCGGTGTACTTGTCCGCGCTTAGGCGGGTTAAGAAGGAAAGTCACCATGTTCGAGTCAGCGCATCGGTCGAGATGCGACAAAGGAGCCTCAACTGACAAACACAGATAGGGCGGTGAATCGCGAAGAGATCGTATTTTCCACTTGGATGGAGAAGGGTATATGAACGATCACGGTAAACAAAAATCCGTCAATTCCCGTCGTTCGTTCATTGCCGGGTTTGGCGGCGTACTGGCGGCCGCTGCTACCCTCACAAAAACAACGTTTGGCGGAGGTCTTGAACGCGAAAGTCTGCAGGTTCCTGCAAGTCCATCGACGCCTCGGTATACGGAGCATCGTATTCCGCGAGACGGCGTTTCCCTTCAGGTAGAAGACCACGGCAGCGGTAAGCCGGTGCTCTTGCTACATGGGTGGCCAGACTCTTCGTATCTTTGGCGCAACCAGATTCCATTCCTTATCGCGAATGGCTTCCGCGCCATCGTACCGGACCAGCGTGGCTTCGGGCGCTCCGATCGCCCGGAAGGAGTGGCCGCATATTCCCTGCAGAACGCAGTCGCCGATTTGGTCGGCATTCTCGACGCGCTAGGTATCGACAAAGCGGACATCGTTGCTCACGACTGGGGAGCCGCCGTGGCTTGGCTCGCGGCTGCTGCCCACCCGAATCGCGTTCGCAGGCTTGTCGTTCTTTCGGTGCCACATCCACTTTCCCCATTTACGTTGCGGCAGCGGGAGATGGCCTGGTACATGCTGTTTTTCCAGTTCGAGGGAATTGCGGAGGCGTGGCTGCAGCGCGACAACTGGGCGCTGTTCCGGGAAATGCTCCGAGGCAACGGTGATGTCGATCGTTATATCTCAGATCTGTCCCGACCAGGGGCTCTAAAGGCATCGCTCAACTGGTACCGCGCGAACGTCGCGCCGCGCCTGCCGGAGTCGCCTCGCAAACTGCCGCCCGTGGAGGCTCCAACTCTCGGCATCTGGTCTTCAAACGATCACTACCTCGATGGTGAACGCATGAAGATGTCGGGACAATTCGTGAAAGCGCGGTGGCGCTACGAGCAGATTGATGACGCCAGCCACTGGATTCCGTTGGACGCGCCCGACCGGCTGAACCGACTCCTCATCGAGTGGCTGGGCTGAAGGGAGAAAAAGGTCGGCATCATGAATCTTGCCCTAGAAACGACGCCAGACCCCACCCGTACGTTATGGGGCGTCCCTGACGCAAGGAGAGCAGCCATGAAAGCGAGCCTGTGAAAGACGATCACGCGCAACCGATGTTAGAGTCTCTCGACAACCCGATCTGGTCCGCGCTGACAACGGAACACCGGCTCCTCGCCCTCTCACACGGCCTCGCGCGGCGATATCCGCCGGATGTTTCACCGCTGGCAGCTTTGCTTCATCCCACGAACGATGCATTCGCCGATTTACAAGGGCTGGTCAGTCCCGGCGAACAAGTCGCGCTATTTACCGCCAGTCCCCTCGACGTGCCCGGCGATTGGCACGTCGACCGTTCTCGGTGGATCGACCAGATGATCTGTGAGGCTTCACGGGCCGCACCGTCTGTGGCGCCGCTTCCACTCGGGACGACGGACGTTCCGGAAATGCTGGAGCTCACCGCTGCCACCGAGCCCGGCCCCTTCTTGCCGCAAACCATCCAGATGGGAAGCTATTTCGGGATACGCGCGAGCGATGGGCGGTTGGTCGCAATGGCTGGCGAGCGATTACGATCCACTGCGTTTACCGAAATCAGCGCGGTGTGCACTCATCCCGAATTTCGCGGCCGCGGATATGCGCGAGATCTGACGACGTTTCTCGCAGCGCAGATTCTGGCTGTGGGAAAAGCTCCTTTTCTTCACGTCAAGTCTGAGAATGGCGCAAAAGTGGTTTATCAAAAAATTGGATTCCGCTTACGTGCCGCAATATCTCTAACCGTGATTTCCCTCCGCTGACGGTCACGAAATCGGCGAGCCTCTGGAACAATCTCGATAAAAAGAATCATTATATAAGGACAATCATCTCATCTTTTGTCTGTCCCAACCGGGCAGCAAGCCGGCGATGGAGGGGGATTTCTATGTTTCGCAAACTGATGGCCACGGACAACGATGCTGCCATAACTATTCCTCGATTGGTACTAGGGGTCGTATTTTTCGCGCACGGCGCCCAGAAGCTGCTCGGGTGGTTCGGTGGATATGGTTTCACCGGCACGATGGGCTTCTTCACCGGCATGATGAACGTTCCGGCCCCATTCGCGGTTCTGGCAATTGCTGCGGAATTCTTCGGCGGATTAGGTCTTATCTTCGGGCTGTTCACTCGTATCGCCGCCTTTGGAATCTTTTTCAACATGCTCGTAGCCGTGGCAATGGTCCATCATCAGTTCGGCCTGTTTATGAACTGGACGGGGACGCAGAAGGGAGAAGGTTTCGAGTTCCACCTGCTCGTGCTGGCGATTACCGTGTTTTTGATGATTCGCGGAGCAGGCGCAGCTTCAATCGATCGCCTCTGGTCTTCCTCAGGGAAGAACAGCATCAGGACCCAGGTGCGGACACAAGCTGCCTGATTGGGCACAATGACGACGAAAAGTAATGCCATTACTGCGCCCCGGCTCTGGCTGGTGATTGCAAAGAGTTATCGTGCGTTGAGTCTGTTGGCTGAGCAGAGCATCGCCAACACGGGACTTTGCCTCACGGATTTTGTCGCGCTCGAAGCTCTCCTACATAAGGGGCCGCTCACGATCTCGGAGATCCAAGACAAGGTTCGCCTAGCCAGCGGATCAATGACTGCAGCAGTTGACCGCCTTCAGAAACTCGGCTTAGTGGTTCGCAAGTCGAGCCCAAGTGATCGACGCGCACGGGTCGTCGAACTTACGGCACAGGGCAGGCTGCTGGCAACATCGTGCTTCGAGCGGCATGCACACGACCTTGAGGCGCTTATGTCGGCCCTGTCCCAGGAGGAGAAGAAACAACTGTGCGGATCGCTTAAGAAGCTCGGGATCCTGGCAGCGGAAAAACTGAACCACCAGAAAGCCAAGGTCAACCGCAGTAGAAAGCAAGTTAGGAAATGATCATAGAGTTCGAGGCACCACGAATACGCGAGGACCATACCGGAAGGGAGAAAACAAATGATAAAGGTTGGAATCATCGTCGGCAGTACGCGACCGGGACGAAAGGCCGCGGCCGTCGCAAAGTGGGTGCACGACCTTCTGAAAAGCCGCAACGACGCGGAGTTTGAAATTGTCGATATCGAGGATTACAAACTGCCGCTTCTCGATGAGCCTATGCCGCCCATAATGCATCAGTACAGCAAACCTCACACGAAGGCTTGGAGCGAGAAAATTGCCTCACTCGACGCCTACATTTTCGTTACCCCGGAATACAACCATGCGACTTCAGCGGCGTTGAAGAACGCGATCGATTTTCTCTATCACGAATGGAATAACAAAGCGGCGGGATTTGTTGGATATGGCGGTGCAGGCGGTGCCCGAGCGGTTGAGAACTTGAGACTCGTGATGGGCGAAATCAAGATTGCGGACGTGCGGGCGCAGGTGGCGCTTTCGATGTGGACAGACTTCGAGAATTTCACGACCTTTAAGCCGCACGAACAGCACGACAAGGCTGTGCACTTAATGGCGGACGAAGTGATCGCGTGGGGTGGAGCATTGCAGACGTTAAGAGCAACTCGCTGAAGAATATTTTCAGCACAGTCCGCGCTCGGAGATCGAACGTGCGCGCTCCACACATGTCAGGAGTTACAAAGATGCAGATCGGTGTCGACAGCTTCGGAGCAGTCATCTCTGACCCGGCCACAGGTCTGACCGTGAGCGCTCTCCAACGCATGGACAATCTGCTGGATGAGATTGTCCTGGCCGACCAGGTTGGCCTCGATGTCTTTGGCATCGGGGAACACCACCGCAGCGAGTTCGTCGATTCGGCTCCGCCTGTGATCTTGGGTGCCGCCGCCACGCAGACGAAAAACATTCGCCTTACAAGCGCCGTAACCGTTCTCAGCGCGGCAGACCCAGTCCGAATCTTTCAGGAATTCGCCACCTTGGACCTGATCTCCCATGGGCGTGCTGAGATCGTTGCGGGCCGAGGTTCGTCAATCGAGGCTTTTCCGCTCTTCGGTTTCGATCTGGATGACTATGACTCACTTTTCTCAGAGAAGCTGGAACTTCTTCTTAAGATCCGCGAGCACACTCATGTTCGCTGGACTGGTAAGCACCGCGCAGCTCTCACGGGACAGGCGGTTTATCCGCGTCCGCTCCAAAATCCGTTCCCCATTTGGGTCGGCGTCGGGGGAACTCCCGAGTCATTCGTTCGTGCCGGCACGCTCGGACTTCCACTGATGGTCGCCATTATTGGCGGAGAACCCAAGCGATTTCGGCCTCTGATCGACCTTTACCGCGAAGCTGGGCGCCGCGCTGGTCATTCGCCTGAGAAACTCATCGTCGGCCTTCACGCTATCGGTTTCCTGGGAGACACAACCCTTCAGGCTGCAGAGGATTTCTATCCCGGATATGCTCACACGTTCACTGAGATCGGTAAAGAACGCGGCTGGCCGCCGGCGACTCGGGCGCAATTTGACGCTCTGCGCGGACCCACCGGCGCGTTGCTGATCGGCGATGCTGAAACGATCACACAGAAGATACTGTATCTGAACGAAGTCCTCGGTGGCCTTGCCCGTATTACTTTCCAGATGGGTGTGTCGGCGCTGCCGCACGAGAAGATGTTAAGGTCGATCGAGCTTCTGGGAACCAGAGTCGCTCCCATCGTCCGTAAAGAGTTCACTGGCGTCTCTTCGCGTGCCTGATTTCATGTCTCGCTCCAACGGTTTCTGCAGAGTCGCCGGCTTCCATCGTCGAACTTATCACTTCCTCGTCGGCAAAGTGCTGGACATCTGTTTGTGCGATACTGCTGGCATCGCGACTGACTGGCCGCTGGTAATGGCAAACCCCAAGGGATCACCCAACCTGCAAGCGCTTCCAACATCCCCATCCCCTGCGTAAACCTTGCCCAGCGGTGCGGTGTTCGATGCGTTGAAGACGATCCTTCTCGACGCGCCCTTGAACGAAGTTCTGACGACTATCATCCGCCTGATCGAAGCTCACAGTACGGGAATGCTGTTCGATTTCCCTGCTTGACGAAGACGGGTTGCACTTGCATTATGGCGCCGCACCGAACCTGCCGAAAGCGTACCGGGCAGCAACTGAGGGAGTGCGCATTGGTCCGAATGTCGGATCGTGCGGCACAGCCGCTTACCTTAGTCAACCTGTCGTCGTCTCTGACATCGCTTCTGACCCGAGATGGGTGAAGTTTAGAGATTTTGCTCTACAGAGTGGACTGCGCGCCGCTTGGTCAACTCCCATCATGTCGCACGACGGCACGGTGCTGGGGACATTTTGCATGTGGTACGGCGAAGATGGATAACGCCGGCCGCATTGCCGGAATCGCCATAGAGCGCGATCGATCGCAGGCGGCCCTGACGAGGGCATTCGAACAGATCGAGAAATCAGAAGCTCAACTTCGACATATATTGTTGATGCCATACCTCAGATGATCGGGGTGCTGAATCCGGACGGCACCTTTCTTTATTTGAATCAGACCATGCTCGATTGCACGGGCCTCACAATTAAAGAGGTCATGGCGACGGACGTTCGCGATCGAACCTTTAATCCAGAGGACCTCGCGAAATTCCGAGCTGAACACATGGAATCGCTATCGCGGCCATTTCAAAACGAAAAACGAATCTTGCGCACCAGGTCACGGGGAGGGGCCTTCATGCTGATATCCTGATGCTGTTAGAGTGTGAATCGAAGGCTGGATCGAAGGGGGTGAAATGAGCCTTCCTGAAAATTCTTCGTGGAAAACACGACTGGTCGAGCGTGGGTTCCCGGATCGTTCATTTGACATTGAGTTTTGGCAGGAGCAGGGAGATGAGGCCATCTTTGCGGCTGCATGGGAAATGGTCGAATTAGCTGAGGAAATCAACCATGGCGGAAAACCCACACTACAAAGAACTGCTACAACTCTTAAACCAATTCGAGGTTGAATATTTGATTGTGGGTGGCTATGCAGTCATGAAGTACGGAGAGCCACGCTATACGAAAGATCTCGATGTGTGGGTACGCAATTCAGCACAGAATTCAATCCGTGTAGTCGAAGCGCTCAAACAGTTCGGGGCTCCTGTGGAGCAGGATGGGATAAATGCGGAAACGTTCACCGGCAAGCAGGTGGTCTACCAAATTGGAGTCGCTCCCGTGCGCGTTGATATTTTGACCGAAATCACGGCGGTCGGGTTCTCCGATGCGTGGCAGAAGAAGGTTTCAAGCAGTTTCTTCGGTGTTCCGGTGCATTTCATTTCCATGGATGACCTTTTGACCAACAAGCGTGCTTTAGGTCGTGACAGCGATCTGAAAGACCTTAAGCGGAGTTCGAACGCAGCAAAGCCAGAAAAATAGGCTGCAACAAGCGCACTTCCGATTCTGGCTCACACAGTCAAAATCTGAACGACCTGAGCCAATCGCAACCAGGGCTCGAATGCCGGCTCTCTTGCCAGCGCGATTTTTCTTTTTCGCGGTCGTGACTCGGCCAACCACCGTTTCAGCACCAACGCCCAGCCCGAGGTGGTAGTGTCCTAATAGTGCATTGGTTTAATTTTTGGGAGGGAAAATGCAAGGACTGAAAACGCCAGACCTAAACGATGTAGTCGCGTTTCTGCGGCACAATGCCGAAAAAATGGAAACGGCAGAGCTAAGTATTCGCCGCTCTGCCGGAGCGTATGTCAGTCGAATTTGCCCGACAAACGAACCACCTATTTCTTCTTGAAATGCTCGTGCGAATCTACGTGGATCGCTCCACGTTCTAAAACAAATCGCACATGGTGGCCACAGTGATTGCACGGCGGAAATGGCTTACCGTACACGCACGTAACTTCGTGCTCATAAGCGTGAACCGGATCGTGTACGACGCAATAAATGCCAGAGCGGGGACACTCTTGGCCCGGTTTGAAAACATCTCCTCTCGAGGATCAGTCATGTCGTTAAACGCTCGCTTTCTGTCATAGCCACTTTGCAACGCCCCGGTGATGGGAGCATGTTCCCCTGCGGCTCTGGCTAAAACTGTAACTTCCGTCGCGGCACTGTGCCGTCGCACCCTGGGGTGCTGTTGAGCAATTCTCGGGGCGTTTCACTGTTTCCGCTTTGCTGTTGACATAGGTTCCATTGTCAGTGCATTTCGGTTTTGGCTTCTGCTGTTGCTGTGACGCTGACTGAGTTGTTGATGGTTGAGGAGTCTGCGCGAGTAACGAACTGAACAATACGGCTAAGAGTGCGAGCACCGAAATGAATCGGCGCACGAAAGACATGGTGGGTCTCCTTTCAAATTGTCCGGGGTAAACGACAGGGGCCTATTAACGATCAGGAGCGTATACCCGATACGAAGCAGTGGGAAGTGCACGTCAGTGCCATGCTGATGGAATTAAGCGCTAGATTGTACGCTAGCGTCCAGAGTCAAGGCGTATCCTGCGGCACATGAATGCGCCTACTAAACCACTTAAGAGCATTAGCGAGTTGATCGACCAAATCGACCGGATTCGAGATGAACTGCTAACCATCCAAAGATCTATGGAGAAGATGGGAAGCAACCGAAACTCCCCGCCCCCATTGACAGCAAAAAGTAATTGAGCGTACTGTTGCGTCCAAGCGGCAAGCATTGTGCGGTGTAGGATTGAGTTCTGAAACGCTCCCCTCCCTCGTTGGAGCTGCGTCTTGCCGCTTTTGGAATACCGCTCCCGGCCCGCTAGTTAGGCGTCAGTTTTCGCTTTTTCTCGCCAGCGCCTTGATCGGTCCAGCCGCCGGACTAGTACGCTTCTTTTTGGTAATCAAGAGCTTGCTGGAGGAGAATTTCTAAGGCTAATGCTTTTTGCACTCTATAGAGCCCGTGCTTTGGGCATTTACACGCGCCTATTCATCAACCGTTATCACCTGTCGAGACCGCATGGAGCTGCCTAGCACCTAACTCCCAGCCGCGTACCACTGATGTGCCATAACCCGGCAAAGCACGAAAGCGTACACTTCACCATACTGTAGCGTACCGCTTTCCGGGGGGAATGCGGCGCTCAGCAATGTAGCCCACGCTCGCTCATCGATTCGGAACTTGGATTCCCGGTCGATGAGTTTTTATTTTCAACGCACTATTAGGACACTACCGGTATAGGGCTCACAATATCAGTATGCGTATCGGAGAACTGGCGAGCCAGGCGGCCGTAAATATCCAGACAATTCGATTTTATGAGCGCCGGGGACTGCTTCCGCCTCCCCCCCGAAACAGTTCCGGATATCGCTCTTACGAGAAAAGCCATCTCGATCGAGTGACGTTCATTAAACGCAATCAGGAACTAGGGTTCACGCTAGAAGAAATCAAACAGATTCTGGAACTGCACCGCGTGGTCGCCGCTATGACCTTCCCTCTCCGTCACAAGCCCAGCGAACTAAGCGCGATCATCACCATCGGTCGCGAGCGTCTCGAAACGATCAATCAGAAAGTCCGCACTCTTCGTGCGATGGGACTGCGGCTCACGTCGATTTTGCAGCAACTCGAAGCCGCCACCGTTGCGACCTGCCCGGCGTCGACGCCTGCCAACAAAGTTGCAAACAAGAAGTTGCCAAAAACCTCTTGACCTTATACCTACGTACCGACTCCACACTGAACTGGTACTGATCGGTACTGATCGGAACATGGTCTCCGGCAGCGCCAATTTTATGGATCCGAGAGCAATCACAGCATGGATGGCGGCGACGATGCTCCTCTCTCAGGCAGCCATCGGCATCTTCGGGGTAGGCCGGCGCATTCTCCGCAAGCCGCATATTGTGCTCGGCCTGATTTTGCCTCTGCTCACATTCGCGCACGCCTCGCTGTCGATGACGAGCGTTTCCATGAAGTCTCCCAATATCGCGGGGTTATGGCTTGCGACCGCGGCGTTACTGCTGCTGGGAGTTCAGGTGCCGCTTGGGACCGCGCTGATCCGTCCATACGAAAGTTCGGGCTCACTCAAAAAAGTTCACCTGGCCGTGGGATTCGGCATTCTCGCCCTCGCGAGCGCGCATGTGTTGCTAATTAGGAAGCAATAACAAGGAGGAGGAAAAATGAAATCAAGCTTTTTCGCTTTTGTTTGTCTGGTCACGTTCGTGGCCCTCGCCGCTACACAGCCCGACTTCGCTGGTTCGTGGGAGTTTAATCCGGGAAAGAGCACGAACATCGGCATGATGATGCAGGTAAAAATGACAGACACCATCCAGCAAACAGATTCCGCGCTCAATGAGACGTCGCGCAGTATTTTTCAAGGCAATGACCAGGAGATGAAAACGCACTACGACCTGACTGGCAAGCCTGCGAGTAATGATTCTCCGATGGAAGGCCCAAGCGAGACAGTGAGCAAATGGGATGGGAAAAGGTTGGTGACGACTTGGACTAGCCAAAGCGCGGTGGCGGGCGGGCCCAAGGTAGTACGCACCGAGACCCGATCACTATCGCCAGACGGCAACGCCATGACGATCGAATCCGTTCGCGGTTCAAATGCACCTGTAGTGATGGTGTTCGACAAGAAACGGTGAATTAATGAAGCGCTTCGGGATTGTGGTACTGCTGCTGCTCGCCGCCGGTGGCGTAGCAACGGGCGTTTACGTGGTACGCGCTTCTGACAGGAAACCCGCGGCCGACGTCTCTCCGATAATTCACGCCGAGTTGCGGACAGTCGCAAATATGGTGAACGCCACCGGAACGGTGCGGCTGCGTGTGGGATCCGAGGTGCGAGTGGGTTCACAGCTGTCCGGCATTGTGGAGAAACTGAATGTCACGGTTGGCTCCCATGTGCGAGCCGGCGAGCTGATTGCCGAAATCGATGATGCTACCATCGCGGCGCGACTGGCCGATGCGGAGGCGCAAGACAACGTTGATCAGTCCAGCATGGAGCGGGCGCAGGTCAACTACGAGCGAGCCCAGAAACTCGCCTCGCAAGGCTTGATCCCACTCCAGCAGGAGCAGGACCTCCGACTCGCTCTGCAGGAAGCGCGAGCGAAGTATCAAAAATCGCTTCGGGATCGTGATCTGGTGAAGGTAGACCTCAATTATGTGGAGATACGAGCTCCGATCAGCGGCACCATCGCCTCTGTGTCTACGCAAGAGGGGGAGACTGTTGCAGCCTCATTCACTGCCCCCACTTTCGTCACCATCATCGCAGATAACGCTTTGCAGTTGGTTGCCATGGTCGATGAGACTGACATTGCCAATGTGCGAACCGGCAATCCCGTTACCTTCACCGTGGATTCCTTTTCTTCGCGCGACTTCCCCGGTGTCGTCGCCAGCATCGCCCCTAAGGCCACGATCGTCTCCGGTGTCGTGAACTACGAAGTGACGATCAACATCAAGAAAGATACTCAGCTACTCAAACCGGACATGACGGCGAATGTCGGCATTCAGACGGCACAGCATGAGGCTCTGCTACTTCCGGCGGCGGCCGTCCATCATGAAGGCGATCAAACTTTTGTGTATGTGTCCGGCAAAGCGCGACCAGAGAAAGAGCCAGTGATCGTCGGAAATAAAGACAAAGGAATGATTGAAATCAAAAAAGGCGTGTCTCCGGCAGACGACGTTCTCCTCATTAACAGCACAAACAATCCACAGGCCGCGCCTGTTTCGTGAGTGGTCCTCAATGATCGAAGTCGAAGGTATTTCGAAAACGTACACGCGGGGTGAACACGGCGTGGTGGAAGCTCTGAAGTCGATTTCTTTCCGTATTGCTGTCGGCGAATTTGTCGTCGTGCGCGGCGCGTCCGGGTCCGGCAAATCCACTCTGCTCAATATTCTTGGTTGCCTAGACCTGCCCACTGCGGGCAGTTACCGACTGGGCGGAGAAGATGTGGCTCGCTACAGCGACAGTCAGTTGGCGCGTGTCCGCAATGCAAAGATCGGCTTCATCTTTCAGTCCTTCAACCTTTTGCCGCGCACCACAGCAGTTGAAAATGTCGAGATCCCTATGGTCTACGACCGAGGCTTGGTGGACCGAAAAAGAGCTCTGGGAGCTCTGGATCGCGTAGGGCTGGCCGCGCGCGCCAGTCACTTCGCCAGTGAACTCTCCGGAGGGGAGCAGCAGCGCGTTGCCGTGGCTCGGGCGTTGATCAACAACCCAGCTTTGATCCTCGCCGATGAACCGACCGGCAATCTCGATTTGGTCGCGGGGCGCGAGGTGATGGGATTGCTTACCGACCTTCACAAGGAGGGTCGCACTATTCTGTTAGTGACCCATGACGACGCGGTCGCCGCCTACGCTGCCCGGGAGATTCTTCTACGCGACGGGAGCGTCGTTTCCGATCAATCTAGCCTCACCGACCTGGTGGAAGGTGCCCAGTGAAAGCTCGAAAAATCTCGTCACAGGCTGTGCGTAGCCTGCGCCGGTATCGCTTGCGAACGAGCCTGATGATGCTCGGCATTCTCGTCGGGATTGCCTCGCTAGCCGTCCTTTCGTCGCTCGGGGAAGCCACGAAACGCGAAACCATGCAACGCTTCAAGAACATGCTCGGCACGTTCGACGCCATTGTCGTCCGACCGGGCGGAGGCCGCACCCGAGGCATGCCCACGCTGGTCAACGTGCCCCCAACCTTACTATTCCAAGACGCAAGCGCAATTTCGACAGAGTTACCGGAGATTAAGGCAGTGGCGGAAGTGCAAAACGCGTTTGATGTCGACGTGAAGTATCGGGAGCGCACCTCTTCGCCGGCCATTTTTGGTGTCAGCCCAAATTGGCTGACGTTGCGTTCGGAAGAGGTCGCCGATGGCATCTTCTTTACTCCCGACCAGAATGCTTCTCTTGCCCGCGTGGCGGTTCTTGGTCCCGACGTCCGCAATCAAATGTTCCCCGGAGACGATCCGCTTGGCAAAACGATCCGCATTGCAGACGTCCCTTTCGAGGTGATTGGTCTGCTGAAGTCGCGCGGTGCCGGTCCTGCGGGGGCCAGTCTTGACAATGTAGTCTTGATTCCAATCAGCACCGCTTCCCGCAGGCTGTTCAATCGTGACTTTCTGACCATGCTGATCGCGCAGGTGCGAAATCCTGAACGCAGCAACGAAGCGAGTGCTGCCGTCGCCGAGCTTTTGCGCCGGCGTCACCACATCCAACCACCAGCGCTCGACGATTTCACTATCACAAACCCGGCGGCGACGATGGCACAGGTAACCCGCGCGGGCAGCACGCTGGCAAAGATATTAACCGGGACATCCATCATGGCGTTGCTCATAGGCGGCATCGTGATAATGAGTTTGATGTCCATCGCGGTGTCAGAGCGTCGAAAGGAAATCGGCGTGCGCCGTTCCGTGGGCGCGGCCCGGCCCGACGTAGTTCTGCAGTTTCTATTCGAGGCCATCTTCGTCTGCGTGGCAGGCGGTATCGGTGGCGTCGTCATCGGTTGGGGCGGATTGCAACTGATCACCCGGATGGAGAGGCTGCCGCCGATTCTGATCTGGCAACCTCTTGCGCTGGCAATCATTCTCTCTCTTGCAATCGGCATCGTGTTCGGCCTTTACCCCGCATGGAGGGCTTCGCTCGTCGATCCCATCCAGGCGCTGCGCTCCTGACATGACTTCTCGTAATCTACAAATCGTATTTCGTGCTCTGCGGCTGCTATGGCGTTACCGGTTTCGATCGACGTTGCTGACGCTGAGCGCAGCGCTGGGAGTGGGGTGCGTGGTGTGCTCGGTCAACTACGGAGCCGGCGGCTCAAAGCAGATTCTCGATCAGATTCGCCGCATGGGAACGAACGTGCTCATCATCACTCCAGAACAGAGCCGGGTGATCGCTGGCCGAGCGCGTACTGGAGGTGCCGTCACCACTCTAGTTGAACGTGACTACACTGCCATTCGGAAAGACCTTCTCACTCGCACCAGATCTTCCGCCGTTGTCACTGACGGTTTGCGCATCAAAGCGGGCGACCTGTCCAAGATCACAACGGTTCTCGGATGCGAGCCTGATTACTTCGTGATCAAAGACTGGCCGATTCTGGACGGCGAGGCTTTCGATTCAGCGCAGGAGCGAAGCGGCGGTCGCGTCACTGTCGTAGGCCACACGGTAGCCGTCGATCTTTTCGGAAATTCTTCGCCGCTCGGGCAGCGCTTGATGATCAATCGTGTGCCCTTTGTTGTAGTTGGCGTTTTGACCGAACGCGGCCAAGGACTCGATGTCAGCAACGAGGACGATCAGGTGTATGTACCGCTCACAACGGCCATGCGCCGTTTGATGAATGTGGATCACTACAATGCCATTGTTGTCGAGATCGATTCTATGCGTTCGATGAGCGCGGCATCTGGTCAAATACGTTCCATGTTGCGCACCCAGCATCACATCCGTCCCACCCAACCAGAGGACTTTCAGATCCAGAACCAGAAGACCTTACTCGACACCCAGATGGCGGCCGCCGCGCGTTTGGATTTTTTTCTGCGTTGGATTGCGGTCAGCGCTCTCACTGTCTCCGGGTTGGGAATCGTCGCCATCACGTGGATCGCCATTAAAGAGCGAACCCGTGAGATCGGAACCCGTCGGGCGCTGGGCGCCACTCGCAGAGACATCTTCCTTCAGGTGTCGGTCGAAACGGGCGCACTGGCACTTACTGGTTGCCTGCTCGGTGTCGCTGTATCTTGGCCGGCTTCTCGACTCATCAGCAACTCGGTGGGATTGCCCTTTGTTTTTGACCGTGGCACGGCGGCTCTTGCCTTCGCTACCGCCATGGCGATCGATCTTTTCTTTTCTGTTTTCCCTTCTCGCAAGGCTGCCTCAGTGAGCCCAATGGAAGCCCTTAGATACGAATAATATTGTGCACTCGGAGCTTCTCAGGCAGATGCAAATAAGACACTCTCGATGGCAGAAGCTAATGGTAGTGGACGTCAGCACCCATGGCGTGGTCCAAATCGGCGGGGACTAGGCGCTAGCTATTTAGTGGTGATCCTGGCAAAGCCACTCACGGGAAACGGTGTCAGGCAAGGGCGGAATCTTGTCTGAGAACTGCGCCAGCGAATCGAGCGGTATTGAAAGGCGTAGGAATCGGAACGGCTATGGAAGAAACTCTCAGGGGCATGATTTCAGAGGGACGATTTGATTCAAGTCTTGAGAGATTGGTGCCCGACATTCCAGGGCTATTTTCTTTAGTACCCAAGCCGTCGAAATCAGCCTGCTGCTCTGGCCGCCCTGATTGAGACACTTCGACTGTCGGATTGAACATTCATCTTGCTGCTGCTTCCAGTCGCTTGCTAGTACCGATAAACGCGCTTCTCGTCACTTCACTCCCGGTTTGTCGGCTAACCGGAGATTGGGACGGTTTCACTTCGATTCGGAAGCTGGATGCGGACTGTTGCTGTGTGCGAGTTGTGTGCCGCATCTGAGAGACTGAAGACATCCTGGAACGCAGGTTTGATGAGTCCAGGTGACTGCGATCGGAGACGAGAAAAACGCTCACCGGAGATGACGAGTTGCTTCGCGTTCAGCCTTGTCCGTTGAATCCCATGCCTGCCAGCACGCCTCGCATGTAGGCGAAGCTGGTGATCACGCCCGGCATCGGATCGTCGGGGAGAATCTCATACTCCAGATCGACGAAGCCTTGGTATTTCGTCGCGATGAGCGCTTCAAACATCTTCCGCACGGGCATGATGCCGTTTCCTACCGCAACTTGGCTCTCCTTACTCTGGAAGTTCGTGAGGTCCTTCATGTGTATGTTAAATAGGCGCGGCCCAACCTCGTGGATTGCCTGCACGACATCGGTGCCGGCACGAACCGTGTGGCCGACATCGATGCAGCACCCCATGCGCGGATCCATGCCCTTCACCGCCTTCAACACATCCAGCGGCGAAGGCCACAATTTGTCTTCCGGACCGTGGTTGTGGACGGCGATACGGATGTCGTACTCCTTTACGAACTTCTCCATTCGCGGCAGAGTCTCCGGTGCGGGGTCGCCGGCAACAATAACGGCGATACCTGCCCGCTTGCAGTATTCGAACTTATTGCGGACGTCGGCGTCTTCACCTTTCGCGAAATAGATGGCTCCGGCGGCATGCAGCTTGATGCCCGCCGCGGCGTAGTCCGCCAGCGCGGCTGCTTCCTGCTGTGCGTCCATCGGGAGATGATCTTTGACGTCCTTCGCATTCAACGCGAATACGTTGAGTTGCTTCATGAAGGCGATCATCTGGGCGCGACTGAAGTTACGAAACGTGTAGCTGGCCAGACCCAAACGGATCGGCAATGCTTCGCCGGGAGACGAATTTTCTCGAGCCAGCGCCGAGACGGCGGCGGGAACCGAAAATGCCGCCGCAGCGACTGCACCGGAGCGAACGAAATCGCGACGCGAGAAGGTGCTTTTGTTAGTCATGTGGCACCCGCCCCGGCTCGTACTCGCGCCCCCACATCTTCATGGCTTCCGGATCGCCTTGAATCCGTCCGTCTTTCGTGTCGAGACGCAGTTCCCGTTTGACTTCCCAAGATCGTTCCTCTTATTGTTTCCAATCTGCGCCATAAACTTGCCGGTAGACACGCACAGCTTCATCTTCTGAAGGCAGCCGCAAACCATCGGTGAAACGGTTCATAAAGGCGAAGGCACATGTCTGGAGAACAACATCGGACGCCCCGCGATCGCCAAATTCCGTGTGGAGTATCGCGTAGTCAGCATCAGTCACGGAAACCGGATCGCGCGTCAGCTTGCGGGCGAACAGAACGGCAGTGCGCTCGGGCGGTGTAAGCGCATCGTCATCTTTTTTCATGGCCATCAGTTTGGACATCGAGACGCCGAGACGGTGCAACCCAACCACCTGGTGCAACGTGCAGTATCGGCAACCGTTCGCGGTTGAAACCGCAAACGAGACCTGTAACTGTATTTCCCGGTCGATTGCGGCGGATTGGCGCACGCTGGACCCGTAGTCCCTCCACGCTATAGCGATTTCGGGGCTACGCAACATCGCGCGCATCGAGTTCGCAAATCCAATTCCCCAACTGCTGGCAGGATTCTTGGGATTGTTCAGCGCATCCCGCATGTCACGAGTTCCCTGCATCTCTGCATCCGTGATCAATCCCACACGGGCAACCGGCGGGTCAGCCGGGGGCATCGCAAGCTTTGCGGGAGCATCGAATACCCAGGGCTCAACCGGCAAGTTGAAAGCCTCAGACATTCGAGTGAAGTAATTGAAGAAGCAGACAGTGAGTGTAAGCTCAACAACCTGAGAGTCATTGAAGTAGCCGCGAACCAACCGGAAGTCATCATCGCTCACGCCGTGAACGTCAGGGGTTAGCCAATCGGCGTATTTGAGCGCCAGGCGATCTGCGGGCGCGATCGAATCGAGGTTTTCAGAACGGATCGCCACGAGCAGCGCCTGGCCCCGAGGGGTAGCCCGGAGGAGGCGCTCGGTGTGTATCGCGACGTAGGGAGTGCCATAAGCCTGCGCTACCCGCAGCCCCATACCTAACTTCACTTCGGGCTCGAGCTCTCCTGAATACAGAACGGCCTTCAAAAGATGCGCAAAAGCGGCGGCGCCGCCCGGATAGCCGGAGAAGGCCCGCAAATAGTTTGGGACTCGCCCTTCCTCCAGCAAGTCTTTGGTCTCGGCTTCTTTCAAGCCAGCATTTTCAGCAAGCGTGACTCTAGCGTGAGCCGTGGTTCTGGCTTGCGCCTTGGCGTCAATATCGGCGAGAGGCGAATTGCCGGCAGCACGTACGCTTGACCACGGAGCAATCCCCACGCACAGCACTCCCAACACGAGCATTACGGCTACGAGAATCAAACTGGTACGCTTCATCGCTATTTTTCCCTAGAAGCTGAATTTCGCGCTCGCTTGGAGCGTACGCGGATCAAACGCCTGCGTGGACTTGCCGAACAGCCCCTTCACTGACAGGTCCGTGTTCGGTAGATAGAGATTGACTTTGTTCAGCGCGTTGAATGCCTCAAAGCGGAACTGGAGTTGCTTTCCTTCAGTAATAGCGAATGCGCGCATCACGGCAACGTCGCCGGTGATCTGGTGAGGGCCGCGAAAAGTATTGCGTCCCAGGTTGCCGTTCGTGCCCAATGCGGGTACTGGAAACCCCGTAGCGGAGAAGAGACCCGTCAGGAAATCTTGTTGGGTGAAGGATGTTTTAAGCGTGCCCGGAGCCGGTGCATTAGGGCGATCATAAATCCCGCCACCGACTGCTCCGCCACCGCCGTCAAGGTTGTAGTCGCCCCCCAGGTTGGACAGCGTGTATCCGCTCTGGCAACTCCCTCCGGTCCCGGGCGCCACAATGGTGCTCCCGTTAACGCACTCCAGGTTTGCCGCCGCGCCATTCCAAACCGAGAATGGTCGGCCCGACTGAGCGTTGATCAGAGTTGAAAAGCCCCAGCCACGGCTTACCGCCGATATCCACGAATTGCGGAATCCAGGTCTTGGCACCCAATTGGCAGACACGGTGAAACGGTGGGGAATATCAAACATTGAGGGACCGCGCTCGCAGCGCAGACAGTTGATATTTTGAGCGCCTTTGCCAGGTTCGTCATTATCGAGAAACTGCCCAGTAGACGTGTCCGAGGCTGTGTCGAGCCACTTCGACCACCGGTAGTTCGCCTGAACGTTGAGGGTGTGGCTGAGATTATGCCGAAGCTCGGCCGTAAAGGCGTTGTAGCCGGAGCTGACCCCGTTCGTGACGAAGAGGATTGGACCGAAATTCCGGTTCACACGCAGGGCTTTGCCAAAATGCGCGGGATTGAGCAAGTCTCCGCTAACACGGTTCACATCATCGATACGCTCCAGATTGACGCCACTCGTTCCTACATAGCCAATCTCGGCGATCCAGCCATTCTTAATCTCGCGCTGAACGTTAAGAAACCAGTTCTCGCTGTATTGCGTCTTAATCACCGGATTCACCACAAAGCCAGTCGTCGGAATTAGGGGATTGCCGTTCACACCGCCGACGCCACCGGCAGAGTTGAAGCCGAGCGCGAAGCTAGGGTTGAAAGGAACCGGGATTCCGTAGTTAATCTGGTTCCCCAAGCCTTGCGATGGAGTGATGAACACCTGAGCCGCATCCGGCGCCAGCGCGCGCGCGCCGGAGATCGATTGGCCATGATGCGGTTGAAAGGCCAGACCGAACCCGGATCGAATTGAGGTTTTGCCGTCTCCGAACGGGTCATACGCAAAACCGATCCTCGGAGAGAAGTTGAACTTCTGAGGATGATAGAGACGGGATACGCGACCGATTGCGCCCGCTGCCAACTGCTGGTCAAATGTCTTGCCCGGCCCCAGAATGATCGAGGAAAGCAGGCCGTGCTCCTCGGATACGGTTCCGAAGTAATCGTGGCGAACACCGAGGTTTGCTGTGAAGCGCCGCGTGACCTTCCAGTCGTCCTGAAGAAACAAACCATGCTCACGCAACTGGAAGTAGCGCGGGAAATTCGTCGGCTCGCCGGTGTTGGGATTCACCGTGAGAGTCTGTCTAAAGGGTGCGTCGATCGCAAATTGCGAAATGCTGGTGAACACGAAGCTTCCGGTGTTCGGCGGGGCCAAAGACAGCCCCTTGAAAATCTGCCGCAACTCGCCTCCCACACGGATGAGATGCTTGCCGCGCTCGAAGCTCGCGGTATCCCTCCATTCGTAAGTGCGCAACCGGGTGTTTGATACGAAGATGTCCCCGAAAGGTGCTGTCATGCCGGTGACCGTAATCTGCGGCACGATTGCATTCGGGTCCCCTTGGTTTACCGCAATATTCTGGAAAGAGAAACGTGCGTCATTCACGACTCGGTTGAAAATGTGAACGTAGCTGAGGTTCAAGTTCTCAAAAGTCCCGCTGTAAGGGCCGAGGAAGCCACGCGCGGCTTGCCCAAGGGTACTTAGGCTCGAACTGTAACCGCCGTTGTCTCGCTGAGATTCCGCGATCCAACGGGCACTCAACTTGTCTTTTGCACTCAAAGAATGATCGAGGCGAATCAAATACTGGTCGAATCGGGAGTAGTCGGCAATGACTGCCGAAGCCGTCGCCAAGGCTGGAATGGTGGTGTTGGGCAGATCAACTTGGCCAACGTATTTATCGGAGCCGTTGCTCGCGAGTTCAGGTGTTGGCGCTGGATATTTCTTCAACAGTTCAGCTGCAACGCCATTGGGATAAATCCGGGAAACGTAGTCTCTGAATTCCGGTGTTTCCACCTGAAAGACTCGAGGCTGCCCGTTCGCGTTGCGTGTGCCTTCATACGAGCCGAAAACAAACGTCTTGTCCTTCACAATAGGACCGCCGAAGTTTGCACCGAATTGATTGAAGACCAGCGCCGTTTGTTGCGTTGCGAAGTAATTCAAGGCATTCGCGGCGGCATTGCGGGTGTATTCCCAGGCTTTCCCGTGAAACTGATTGGTACCTGACTTTGTGCGGATATTCACTACGGACCCGTTCCCGCGCCCATATTCTCCCGAAAAATTTCCGGTCTGTACCTGCACTTCTTCCACTGAATCCAGACTTGGAACAATCGCCGGCTCGCCGGTGTTGTTGGGATTCGTGTCCATCGATCCATCGAGGATGTAGTCATTGCCGCGATAACGGTTCCCGTTAACGGTGACAACCGGAGAGTTGGTCATCTTTGTGGAATTGGCGGCGCCGGGAATGGCAGTCGCGCCGGCACTCAGGCGCGTAAGTCCAAAGATGTCGCGCTGCGCAACCGGAAGATCCGTAATCTTGTTCTGCTCGAGCGTGTCGGAAAGCCGGGCATCCATCGTGACTGGGACTTTAGACGCTTCAACGCTCACTTCTACAGTTTCTCGTACGTCTCCGACTTGAAGCCGTATCTCAAGCTCGGTCGCCTGGCCTACATAGAGTGTCACGTTCTTTTCGTAAAACGTCTTGAATCCGGTTGCCGTTACCTGCACGGTGTAAGTGCCAGGCGCCAGCGAAGCCATGACAAATCGCCCGTCACTATCCGTTGTGGTAGACCGCGTCTCTTGCGTGTTCTCGTTGATGACCGTCGCCACCGACGATGCGACTCTCGCCCCGCTGGGGTCGCCCACCAGGCCTTTTAGCGTTGCATCCGTCAACTGTGCATAGGTTAACGGTACCAGTCCCGAGCCTAGCAACAGCAAAGCAACACCCCGGGCCGATCGGGCCAATGTCCGAGCAAACATTCGTTGACTCCCGTGCTGAAGATGAATCACAAGATCTAGCTGCGAGAAGCGCAGCAGCCATCAAAAGTAACGGGAGACTAAACGGAGTGTGATTGAGATCACAATAGCCGGAAAATACTACTGCGCTTAAATATTCTCGACAGTACGAAGATCGTTTTGGACTAACGTTCATCCTGGGACAGGAGAGTCCGGGTTTCAGACATGGCGTTCAAGCCGAGCGGTCGACAATCCGGAAGCTATCGAGAAGCGGGCTTGTAAGAGGTCAATGGCGATCTCCTCGAAGCCGATTTCGGGCGTGATCTTCAGTCCAGCGGTTGAGTGTCCTTTGGCCGTTCTCGTTTGTGTCCGATCGGGTCTCACCGCCCTCGACCGATTTGCTCAGGGGTCTGGTCAACGTGCCTGGTGAGTCCGAGGCAGGAATAGGCTGAATGCTAGTCACGGCGAGATTCGGTGCACCCAGCAGGCCGCCCTGGAATACGAAATTAAAGACAGCGATGTTTTTTCAATCGATCGCACCGATGTCCGCAAACCGGAGTTTGTTGCCACCGCGCAAAATCCTCCGTTGATTTCCGCCTACCTGATTAGAGCAATCTCACACCCGCACGGACCAGCGGCTACCAACAGCCTCCGGGGGGAGACTGTCGATAGATCGCTGGTCCTTTCGCGGCACGCTCACACGCCTAGTTGTGAGGACACAAAGAATTTAGAGAAGACTGCGCGCCACCAAGGGCCCAGGGTTTAAGCCCGGCCCTTGCGCGCTTTGCTCGCGAGCGACCTTGCTGTGTCGCGACCCGCAAGAATGGCAATAGAACATAATAAAATTTTTGGGCTCAGTGAAATGTTGGGGGGATTTTTCGCCTACTTAGATAAGAGCGATCTTAGATCTCCTGGGGGAGCTGCGCCTGGGTTTGTCAGAAATCCGGTTCGCTGAGAGGAGGACACAACGTGACGTATACGGGGACATTGATGAAAGATCTACAAACCATTGTGGATGCTTGCCTCCAAACGGATGCGCGGGTTTGCGCAATTTGCCATCAGCGTTATGGGGACCATTCCAAAGATGGCGCCCGTTGCCCTGTTCCCAGATCGGCGGGCCCGCTGTATTTGCAAACCAGCTTTGTGGAACGATGCTGCAAAGGAAATGCATAGGGATCTTGTAGACCGATGAAGTGCGGTGCGGGCAATCAGGGACTGCTTGTTTGAGAAGCCGACAAAAGCCTGTCGGCCGTTGCCAGCAATTTCCGGGCTTGCTGCTGGTCTGTTGCCTCCACCGACGACAATTTGCTTCCTCCCGCCAGAGTATCGAGGATGGAGACAGCACGGCGAAGAGCGGTACGCGCCGCATCCCAATCATAGCGTTGCCGCGACGACGGCGACTGCTTCGCCAATATCTCGTAGATCGATCCCAGTTCGAGTGTGCATTCGGCCAGATAGCGTTGGCGGCTCCGCGCATCTGTCCCCTGGTTCAGGGCGGCTTGGGCGCGTGCGATCGTTGTCTGAGCCTGGCGCAGTGCCCCGACACGATCGCCAGCCAATGCCATCGCCGCGGCCAGCGCGCGACCCGAGGCGAAAGCCTGAGACAGGGCAACGCGATCAGCCGGGTCGACCACAAGCAGGGCGTCAGCCAGGGCCAGCGAACGCTGGAAATTTGTGATCGCTTCGGAATAGCGGCCAAGGCTCTGCCGAGACCTTCCCAAATACTCCAGCGTGATCGCCAGCATTCTTTTCCGTGCGACGTTGTTAGGATCATTGGCCACAATGCTTTCCAGCATGGTTGCCGACCGTTGGAGCACGGCAAAAGATTCGGCTGAGCGGGACATGGGAAGGTCAATCATTCCCAACCGCTGCAAACCCGCAGCCAGATCAAATTTCGCCGTCTGGTCGTTCGGGTCCGCCTTGTAAATCTCCTCCCCGATGGCGACCGCTTTCAGGTAGTAGGAGCGCGCGCCCGCACGGTCGCCGAGATTGTTCACCACCGGACTGCCAAGCGTGTCGCCCACGTGGCCATAGCCGATCATCAGGTTGCGCTTGTACACCACGTCATTGGGATGAGCTTTCACCAGCCCCTCGCGAATGGTGACAGATTGAAGAAAATTCTCGAGAGCTCCATGAATGTCGCCCTGCCGCGAGAGTATGCGGCCTACCAGCGCGTATCCGTCGGACTGGTCGAGCACGAAGTCACTGCGATCAGGGAAACGCGCGGCCAAGCTGCTGGAAATCTCCAGGTAACGGCGCGCGTTGGGCAGGGCCTGGACAGGATCATGCCGCGCTGGAGCGTTGGCCAACAAACTGTAAAACTCGCCCTGAATATGTTCGGCGTCGACTTCTGCACCGGGCAAGCGTGCCAATGCCTCAGCGGCAGGCAGGGAGTCGTGGATCAGCTTGGAAGCGCCATCGGAGTCGCCGCTCTGGCTGAGCAGCCCGGCGATTCGTCCCTGGGTTTGAAGCCAGAGGAGTTGCGTTTCGGCATCGTTGGGATGGGAGCGGTGTAACGGATCGAGGATCTCGGCGCTCCTGCGATAACTCTTCATCGCGCCGGTCGTGTCGCCGAGGTTCGGGGCGAAGGGATAGCCCTGCAAATCGCCGAGCCGGTAGTATGCGGCTCCCAGCGCCTTGCGTAAGCGTTCGTCATTGCCGGCATCCTTGGAAACCTTCTCCAGATAGTCGAGCGTGGACTTCACCAACTGACGGCGGGACTCGGTTGCACCAGGGAGGCGCGCAATGCTGTCGTGAACACCAAACAGGGCGTGGTTCACTAGTTCGACGGTCTGCGATAGCCGATCCTCTGCGCGCTGTTGCTCGATCCGGGCATGGTGGGCCTGAGAGAGTGCGGCCCACGTTCCGCCAACCAGGCTCACCACGACCAGACTCGCGGCTGCCAGCCAGATCCGGTTTCGACGGGCGAACTTCCCGAAGCGATAGCCTATTGAAGGGGGGCGAGCTGTCACCGTTCGCCCTTCGAGATGGCGGCCAACGTCCTCGGCAAACAAGTCCACCGACGAATAACGGCGTCCAGCTTCCTTGCGCATTGCCATGAGGACGATATTGTCCAGGTCTCCGGACAGCCGCCTGCGCAGGCGGGTATTGGACGCGCCAATACGCACGCTCGGCGGCTGCACTTCAGTCTCGCAGACAACCCTTTCCAGTTCGGTTTGGGAATGGGGGTCCACGCTTTGGGCTTTGGCTCCGGTTAGCAGTTCGTACAAAATCGCGCCCAGAGCATAAACATCCGAGGCTGTGCCAACCAGATCACCGCGGACCTGTTCCGGGCTCGCGTACTCTGGCGTCATCAACCTTCCCGCGACGACGGTATGGGTGGACCCGGAGTCGTATTCGGTATCGACCAGCCTAGCCACGCCGAAATCGAGCAGCTTCGGTAAGCCGCCGGCAGTGACCAGAATGTTTCCGGGCTTCAAATCGCGATGGATTACCAGATTGCGGTGCGCGTACGACACCGCTTCGCATACCTTGAGAAACAGGCCGCAGCGGGCCTCGACATCCAGCCTCTCGTCGCGGCAATACACATCAATGGGCTTGCCTTCGACATACTCCATGACCAAAAAAGGCCGGCCCTGCGACGTGCTGCCTCCATCAATAAGTCTTGCGATATAAATGTGATCCAGTTGGGCGAGAATCTGGCGTTCGCGGCGGAAACGGTTCAACACTTCCGCCGTGTCCATTCCACCTTTGACAACTTTGATGGCCACGCGTTTCTGGAATTCGTCGTCGTCGCGGGAGGCCAAGTAGACTGTGCCCATCCCGCCACGACCGATCTCCTGAAGAACGCGCCAGGCTCCGAGCCTGGCCGCGGTCAAGTCTTCGGATTCGAACAACGATTCTGCCGTGTCTGTGAGCGCGTCCGCGATCAGGCGCTCGCTGGCGCCGTCGTGGGCAATCAGCGACTCGACTTCACGGCGTATGTCGGCATCATCGGCGCAGGCGGTATCAAGGAAGCTGGACCGCTCCTCAGGGCGCAAATCCAATGCTTCCAGGAAGAGATTCTGAATACGCTCCCAGTTTTCGCTCATTGGGATGAGTCTACGACGGACCGGTTCCGGTCGAGAGAGTTGTCTCGTGTGCACTTTGATTCAGCTCCCGCTGGAGCCATGCCTGAGCCACGCGCAGTTCGCGACGGACAACATTGACCGGCACCGCGAGCACCTGCGCCGACTCTTCGGCAGTGAGTCCGCCGAAAAAGCGCATCTCGACCAGGCGGGCCTTGCCGGCATCCTGGCGGGCCAACTGGTTGAGGGCGTCATCAACGCGAATCATGATGGCTGGCTTTTCCATACAGGCGTCGTGAGCTTCATCGAGCGACAACTTTTCCTGTCGGCCACCGCGCTTCTGCGCATACTTCGTGCGGGCGTGATCAATCAGGATTTGGCGCATCACGCCGGCCGCTACGCTCAAGAAATGGATACGATCGCGGACGTCGGGCGGAGTTTGCCCAGCCAGGCGGGCGTACATCTCATGCACCAGCGCAGTAGGCTGAAGAGTATGGCCCGGCCGTTCGTCTCGCAGGTGCTTTCGGGCTATGCGGCGCAACTCGGTGTAAACCAAAGGCAGCAGACGGTCCAACGCGTGTTTGTCGCCGTTGGCATATTCATGCACCAGCACCGTAATGGAAGTAGTCGGTGCCATCAGGCGGGTTACCTCCGTAGCGCAACCTGCTGGAAAAATGATCGGTCCCTTCTTGAATTCGAAGCGCTGAAGATGGCCTGACTAGGAACTCGGCTGCTTCTTCGGCGGTCCAGGATCCGACCCGGATTTTGCCTCAGCCCCACGATGCAAGAGCCAGCAATACTGTATCCCAAGGCTTGAAGGAGTCAAGCAAATTGCCCTGTAATGTATTGCAATCCTAACCGCGCATGACTGCAGCCCGGCCCAGCTGGAAACCTTTCGCAGATCAAGCCGCCGGCAGAGGCCAGTGGACCAAAAGAGTTTGTTGCTGCCGTGCAAAATCTCCACTCATTTTCGCCTACTTGATTGGAGACACTCGAAAAGAGAAAAAGGAGAATTTCATGCAAGGCATCAACGCAACCTCTATGAGAAGCATTCGCAGAAGAGCCGCCAAAGCATTCACCTGGACTTTACTGTCCGGCTTAACCCTCGGCACCGCCGTGGTTGATTCGCACGCTCAAGCCATGCCCGCTCACAGACCGTCCGATGTAGTACACATGAGGCAACAGCGGAACTGGCGGGTAACGTCACGAGCCAGCCAGCAAACGCAGGTTCCCTCGTCGGTTCCGATGTGGTCCCCACTCTTCCCGACCTTCAACGATCCTGACTTGCTCCAATTTCGCGCAGCGCACTCGGCTGTCTACGATCCGGGCTCAAATACCTTGATCGTTTTTGGAGGATTTGACCAGAACTACAACTTGCAGGGCGGCGTGTTGACCGAGACGAATGCGAACGGAAGCGGGGGCTTCGTCGCAGGGGTATGGTCCGACTTGCTCACGAACACTTTTCCGATTCCCCCTGCTCGCAGTGCCCATACCGCAGTGTATGACCAAACAAACAATCGGATGATCATTTTTGGCGGATGTGCGGACAGCGCGTGCCTCATTCCACTCAACGACACCTGGGTATTGACCAACGCCAACGGCATAGGTGGCACAGCGATCTGGAGTCAGTTAAGTCCCAGCGGTACTGCGCCCAGCCCGCGTGCCTATCCCAACCTTGTTTACGACGCTGTCAACAACCGCATGATCATGTTTAGCGGTGATAATGGCCGTGGCGTGCCCTTCTCTGATGTCTGGGTGCTGACCAATGCCAATGGCTTGGGCGGGACGCCGGCTTGGACTCAACTTTCTCCAACCGGGTCGCCGGATGCAGTCGATCAGTCAACGGCCGTGTATGATCCCGCCACCAATGTCATGATTGTCTTTAGTGGCGGCAACTATGTCAACTCTGTGTGGACACTGTCCAACGCGAACGGACTGGGCGGAACACCTGCCTGGACGAGCCTCATCGCCAACGGAGCGGCGGGAGCGCCTAAAGGTCGCTACGGCGCCGCCGCGATCTATGACTCAACCAGCAACCGCATGACGATTTACGGCGGGGGGAGCGACAACGGCATTACCAACCCCGACTTTGATTTTGTGGCTCTGGGGGATGTGTGGGTGCTCGCCAATGCCAACGGTACGGGTGGAAACCCCGCCTGGACTCAGCTCCACCCCAAAGTCGCGGGAGACGGAGGGAGCCCTCCGGTCGCTAGAGAGTTCTTCACTGCCGTCGGTGACCTTGGCACGAACTCACTGATCATCTTCGGAGGCGAGAGCATCGAGGGGATTTACTTGAGCACCTGGGTGTTGAGCCACGCCAACGGGCTCTGAAACGAAGCGGTTTATGGACACAGTGATTTTCGCCCTACATAATCCATAACGGCCAACGCGGGGCCGGTCATCTGTTCGGCCCCGCGCCTGGTCGGCGTTTGCCGTGTGGCAGGGTTTTGTTGGATGTTCTTAGGCGGCTTGGTGACAAACTGAGTTTCCGTTTTGTTATCGACCAAGTCGTAAATCGTCTGGACGTCGAAAGTGTCCGAAAAGCGTTTTCCAAATTTCACGTGGTAACTAGTTTGGTTGAAGGAGCGATTTTGGCATGTGGGCAT
>Ga0210410_10000987_pt1 | contig 27571 bp, 31 predicted proteins | sample IncBWC4MmetaG_FD_161058 | JGI IMG/M metagenome (GOLD analysis project Ga0210410, IMG submission 161058) | Forest soil microbial communities from Barre Woods Harvard Forest LTER site, Petersham, Massachusetts, United States - Inc-BW-C-4-M | ecosystem: Environmental > Terrestrial > Soil >... | reverse complement strand
CGGCGATGGCCAATGTCGACACCGCCGACGGCTGGCAACCTCATTTCCGCGACACCATGCGCGGTGGAAAATTTCTAAACAACTGGCGCATGGCTCAGCTTCACGCACAGGAAGCTCCCGACCGGGTCCGCGAACTCGAGCAGTGGGGCGCTCTCTTCGACCGCACCGACAAAGGCGCGATTCTCCAGCGCGCCTTCGGCGGCCACACCTACAAGCGTCTCTGCCACGTCGGCGACCGCACCGGCCTCGAAATGATACGAACGCTTCAGGATCACGGCGTGCAGCTTGGCTTCGACGTTTACATGGAATGCACCGTCACGCGTCTCCTCACCGAGCGCGGCCGATTGGCCGGAGCGTTCGGCTACTGGCGCGAAAATGGCCGCTTCATCGTTTTCAAAGCCAAATCCGTCGTCATCGCTACCGGAGGCATAGGAAAGGCCTGGCCGGTCACTTCCAATTCTTGGGAGTACACCGGCGATGGCATGACCCTGGCGTACGAAGCTGGAGCCGAGCTTATGGATATGGAATTTGTACAGTTCCATCCCACGGGCATGGTCTGGCCGCCCGGCGTGCAGGGTCTTCTCGTTACCGAAGCAGTCCGGGGCGAAGGCGGGATTCTGCGCAACAAACTCGGCGAGCGCTTCATGGAAAAATACGATCCCAAGCGCTTGGAACTTTCCACGCGCGACGTCGTCGCTCGCTCCATTTACACCGAAGTAAGAGAAGGCCGCGGCACGGAGCACGGCGGCGCTTATCTCGACATCTCTCACAAGCCGGCCGAATATGTGAAGAAGAAACTCCCCAGCATGTACCATCAATTCAAAGAACTCGCCGACGTGGACATCACCAAAGGTCCCATGGAAGTGGGTCCCACGTGCCACTACGTGATGGGCGGCATTCGCGTCGATGCGGAGACCGCGCAGTCCACCTTGCCGGGTCTGTTCGCCGCTGGTGAAGCCGCCGCCGGCCTCCACGGTTCGAATCGCCTGGGCGGGAATTCGCTCTCCGATCTGCTGGTTTTTGGCCGACGCGCCGGACTCGCCGCCGCGGAACACGCCAAGGGTGTCTCCCACGCCGGAGTTTCCGAAGCGCAAATCGCAGAAGCCCAAAAGGAACTGCTCGCTCCGTTTTCGAATCCCAATTCCGAAAGCCCCTACGCCGTTCACCGCGACCTGCAGAAGGTCATGCAAAGCCTGGTCGGAATTTTCCGCACCGAAGAAGATCTAAAGAAAGCCTTTGCCGAGCTCGAGCAACTAAAAGCTCGTGCCGCGAAAGCCAGCGTCGAGGGCTCGCGCCTTTTCAATCCCGGCTGGCATCTAGCGTGTGAACTCAAGTCCATGCTCACGGTTTCCGAAGCAGTCGCTCTCAGCGCGCTCGCACGCACGGAAAGCCGCGGCGCGCACAGCCGCATCGATTATCCGAATTACGATCCCGTGTGGGAGAAAAAGCACAGCATCATCGTCCGCGAAGGCGCGGAGATGAAGCGCCGCGAATCTCCCGTCGAGGAAATGCCCGATGACCTGAAGCAGCTCGTAATGGCGGACTAGGTCTTGTAGCCCGCAGTTTTTTGCGCGGGAGCTGGTGGTGCCGGGCTTTAGCTCATAATGTTTGTAGCAACCTCGGGCCTAGTGCCCCGAGCGTACTTTGGAGAACTCATAGATGCCTGACGCAACATTACGAGTATTCCGCGGAGAAGGCACCGTCGGTGGCCAAACAGTCGACTACACCGTGCCCGTCGCCCCGGGCATGGTCGTACTCGACGCGCTCCATTACGTTCAAGGCCATCTCGCCCCCGACCTCGCGGTCCGCTGGAACTGCAAAGCAGGGAAGTGCGGCTCGTGCTCCGCCGAAGTCAACGGCCGCCCGCGCCTCACCTGCAAAACGCGCATGGACGATCTTCCCAAGGACCAGCCCATCACCGTCATGCCCATGAAATCTTTTCCGCGAATCAAAGACCTTGTCACCGACGTTTCCTGGAATTACAAGGTCAACAAGAAAATCCCCGCCTTCCGCCCGCACCAGAACACCGACTGGAAAATCTCCCAAATCGATGTCGACCGCGTCCAGGAATTCCGCAAGTGCATCGAATGTTTTCTTTGCCAGGACGTTTGCCACGTCATTCGCGAGCATGACGCAAAAGCGAGATTCGGCGGCCCGCGATTTTTCGTACGCGTGGCCGGGCTCGAGCTTCATCCACTTGACGCCCTCAATCGCGTTGGCTTGCTGAAGGACGACCTCGGCATCGGCCTCTGCAACATCACCAAATGTTGCACCGAGGTCTGCCCCGAAGAAATTCATATCACTGACAACGCCATCATTCCGCTCAAAGAGCGTGTCGTCGACCAGTTCTACGATCCATTGACTATGCTATTCCGCAAGATCCGCGGACAGTAACATAATCCGGCGGCACAGGCTTCAGCCCGTGCGTTGTTCTCCGGAGCACTCAGGAGGTTCCATGCCACACCAACTCAAGTCCATCTCCAAATCAGGCATCCCCGAAGCCATCGCCAAAGCCGAACTCTACCGTTACCTCAACGAGCCCGAAGAGGCTGAATCCATCTGCCGCGATATCCTGGTCGTTGACGCGGACCATCAGCTGGCGCGGCGCATGCTCGGCCTCGCCATCACCGACCAGTTCACCGGCGCTGCCGCCGACCGCTACGCCGAAGCCCACTCCGTCTTTCAATCTCTCCGCGATCCCTACGAGCGCAGCTACTACACCGGCCTTCTGCAGGAACGCCGCGCCAAAGCCCAACTCCACTCTGGCTGCTCCGCCCACATTCTCCTACCGCTTGTCGAAGAAGCCCTGCACTGCTTTGCCGAAGCTGAAAAAATCCGCCCCGCCGGCAATGACGACAGCATCCTCCGCTGGAACCGCTGCGTCCGGCTACTCGAATCCCGTCCTGAATTTCACGCCGAACATCCCGGCCCCGCTGCTTTCGACAGCGAAGATTCTCCGCCTGCTCACGTCTCCCTCCGCCACAAGACGTAGCTCGAACCGGCCTGACCTCAGGCCAGATTCTACTCGAGACCTAGCGAACTTGGCCTGCGCAATGGTCAGTTTGAGCGCGTCGTGCGGCCCGCGAAGATTGCCAGGGGAGCAGCGGGGGCGGCAGGGTTTATTGGGGATGGCCCGGCGTTCGTTGGGGTTGCGGCGTCGCCGGATTTGGCGGCGGGAGTGCCGGTCTCAATAGCGCGGCGGATGGCAGCGAGTGGGGTTTCGTCGTTCAGGCGAACCGCTCCTCCGTCGGCTTCGACGCCCAGTTGCTTCCACATCGCCCGAAGGTCCACGTCGATCGGCTTGTCTTTCCACCCGGCGTACAATCTCTCCAGCACGTCCAATCCCACCGCGTGGTCGCCAGTCTCGAGCGCCTTCTCCAAATCCCAATCTTCGCGAATGTCGCCGCCCGTTTCGAGAATTCCTCGCAGCGCATCTTCCAATCCCTTCTTATTTTTGGTTTGCTTGCGGATCTCCACGTCGGCTACGAAGCAAAAGAGCGCGCCGCCCCAGTACGTTCTTCCCCAGGTGTGCGTGTGGTCCATTCCCGCATCGTCCGCTCCGGGAAGTCCCTTGGGCATGTCGCGGACGAGGTCGCTCCACATTGCAAGAGCGGTCCAGTGGCCCGCTTGAATGCGCGCGATGGGCTCGACGTACACCGAGATGCCTTCTTCGATCCAATGGTGCTCATCGGCCATCGACGGAAACGCGAGATGGATCATCTCGTGGGTTAGCATCCAGTCTTCGGCAAACTCGGCTGGCGTGGTTTTGTTGCCCGCATGGATGACGATCAAGCCGCCGTCCCTACCCCAGGTCGTGCCGTGGCGTACGCCAGTGCCCTCGAAGGAAATGACTCGGAGGGTGAGATGGGGAACAGGGAAGCGCTTATAGTAGGTTGCGACGGATTCCGCCGCGAACTGCACCCACTTCATAACGTCGGCTTGAGAAAGCGGAGCGCTCGGTGTTGCGGACGATTGCATGGTCACGTCAATACGAGAACCACCAATCATCAGAGTCGAAGTCACATCAGACGCCTTTGCGACACGAAAGGGAACGAGCAGAAGCAGAAAGATAAGGCAAGCGCATTTGCTGAAGCCAAGGGTAGTTTCCATCCGGACCATGAGTGCCCGGAATCCATCCTATCCTAATTGCAAGAATTGCGGGTGAACGATCTGCATGCCACGCTAGACGGAACTCTTATTCTCCGGCGGCGTCTTCCAGAAGAACCGACTTGCGAGCGCGTCCAAGGAAAAAACTCCGGGGCCAAACAGGAACACGATGAGCGAAGCAATCAGAAACACGTACGGCGCTGCCGCGGTGAATTTGTCCGGATCAGAAAAAATGGAATGGAGCGCTTCCTTGTCGGCCGTGATGTAAGCCATGAGCATATTGATCGTCAGGACAAGCGAAATCAGCCGCGAGAACAAGCCAACGGTCAGCAGGAGCCCGCCAAAAAATTCCAGGCTGGAAATGGCCGTAGCCGTGAAACCGGGGGCGGGCAAGGCGAGACTGGTGAAAAAGTCCGTCACTTTATCGAGGTTGTGCAGCTTGCCCCAGCCGCTCTCGATCAGCTGGACGCCCCAGTAGAGCCGCACAAAAAGCAGAAAGGGATGCTGGAGATAATCGGCGTAATGGCAATACTTGTCATGCCAGGATTTCAGAGTCGTGAGTGTTTTGTTCATGAGAATTCAGTCGTCGGCAGTCTTCCTCAAGATTTTGGACGCGGCAAATCAATCGTCAGAAGCTGCTCAGGGCAAATTTTGATGCGCAACTCTATAACAAGACTCAGCTGGCCGCGCGCTTTTTCTCCGGACGGCAAAACCAGCCCAGCGTAGACCAGGTTTGAAACCACGTTTGGACTTTCAGAGGCCGCTCTTCCGGCGCAATCTTGCTTCCGCGAAAGGCCAACTCGACCGCCACGGCGAGCGTCTTTCCATGGCGCAGCGCGGTGAGAATGAAAAATTCTTCGCGGTCGAGGCGGCGGAAATAAACGGAGTAGTCGATGCGATGCACCGCCAAAAAGATTGGCGCTGGCTTGAGTTTCGCGACCGCGCGGACGCGCTTGCGTTTCGGATGTTCTTGGAAGGTGTTGCTGGCGAAGTCCGTGTCTTCATCTTCTTTGCGAACTTCGAGGAGAAGATCGTCGACAGGATAACTAAAACTCAGCAACCGGACATACGGTTGAAGGGTTAGCTTCATCCGCGGACCGGCGGCAATGGAAAGGTCGTCTGGACGCAGAGCGGGCTCCGTCTTTCCGTCGAAGGCTTCGATGTCCGCCCATTCGAGCCGCACAATATCCAGCGCCAGTTTTTGATTTGGGCCCGCCCACTTGGGATTTTTGCGAAGCCACGATTCCATACGCGAGCCAAGATTGCGCAGCGTAAACGAGCGCGAAGGATTGGCGATGAGATAGGCCCTGGCCATGGCGTCGAAGCGGCCTTGGCCAAGCACGGCGCGCAAGCCCGGGAAATCTTCGCCTAGCGCCGCGAGTACACGAAACCAATACTGGCGATTGTAGATTTCGAGCCGTTCGAAGGAAGTGAGACGGTCATTCGGTTTGATGAAGCGCGAGGCGTAGCGCTTCATCGTACCGCCGTCGGGAGCCCGGCCCTGCATGCGTTCGGAGGAGGTAAGCGGCTGCATCACGGCGCGAGCCATAGTGCGCTGGAGCTGCATTAGCTTCATACGGCTTCTGCCAGCGCCGTAGCGCGCAGAAATTTATTGGCTTTCCTAGCTTCGTCGTGAACTTCCCGGAAGGAGGGAATGCTGTCGTCCCATTCGAGGAGCGTTGCCGTATGCCCGGCTAAGTGGATGGCGCGCTCGTACAGTTTCCAGACTGGATCGATCACCGGATGGTCGTGCGTGTCGAGAATGTATTTGCGATATTTGGAATGGCCGGCGATGTGAATTTGCGCGACGCGATGCGCGGGGACGCTGTTCACATAATCGAGCGAATTGAAATTGTGATTTTGCGAGGAGACATAAATATTGTTCACATCAAGCAGAATGCCGCAGTCCGCTCGCTCGACAACTTCGTTTAGAAACTCCCACTCGGTCATTTCCGAATCGTGATATTCCGCGTAGCTGCTGACATTTTCGACCGCGATGGGAATTTCGAGAAAATCCTGTACTTCGCGTACTTTTTGCGCGGTAATGCGCGCGGCTTCGAACGTATACGGCATGGGGAGTAGATCGTGCGTGTAGCGCCCGTCGACGCTGCCCCAGCAGAGATGGTCGGAAAGCCACGGCGTTTTCGTGCGCCGGACGAGGTCCTTCAATCGGCGAAGGTGTTCGCGATTGAGCTTCTCCGCGGAGCCGAAGTACATCGAGACGCCGTGCTGAACGACTTTATATTGTTCAAGGATTTGATCGAGGATGTGCAGCGCCCGCCCGCCATCGATCATAAAGTTTTCCGAAATGATTTCGAACCAGTCGACGACCGGTTTGCGCGTCAGAATGTGGTCGTAGTGCGGGGCGCGCAGTCCGATGCCGATGCCATAGTCCGTAAATCCGTTGAAACGATTCGCCGACATTGCCATCTCCCGGAAGGGTAAAGACGAGAGGGCCAGCAAATGCAACCACTGGCCCCCGTCATTGGTAAAGCCTCTGCGGGTAACTGAAATTACGAGGGCTTCTTTTCTTCGGCGGGCATCTTCGAGCCATCGGTCGCGCAGCCGCCCTTGCCCTTGCAAGAGTTCTTGGCCTTGCATCCGTTGTCGCTCGACTTGCAGCCGCCCTTGCCCTTGCAAGAGTTTTGGCCCTTACAAGCGTGCTTTTCCTTCACCTTGGTGTCAGTCTTCTTTTCTGTGTCCTGGGCCGTGGCCGAAGCCTTGGCGCCAGTGAGCAGATTCGAAGCCTGAATGCTGGCGCCGGTTCCCGCGAGCAAGCCCGCAATCGCCGCACCAGTAATGAGGAACTTATTCGACTTTGTCATGTGATTCTCCGCCTCCTGTTATTTTTTGAAGCTACTGCTGCCCTTCCGGCGGATGGCCCGCCGCGAAGCTCGAAAGATCGATAGGGGAGCGATTCTTGCCATTATGGGCCAGGTTCTCGGTGCCTGGGCTCCCCACTTTTTGCACCCTTCCAGCTCTGCCTACGATTCCAGTCCGGCTTAGACGGCAAGTCGTCATAAACGATTCAACCATTTACAGAGCGTACGGGTGCAATCACCGAATGAAACGTCTTCGCTTCCTTTTTTCCGGGATCGCATCCGAGCAGGGTTTGCCAGAAAACCTAGATAACCGTGAAGACCTGCGACCGGCCGGGTTTATTCCCTGCCAGGATGATCCTGGACACTTGCTGTTGCGCTTCAAGGATTTTGGGATGGTAGGGCCGCAGACGCGTACCCTCGGCTGACACCCCGTCCCTCAATCCGGGGCTGTGGCACATCTGGTATCCTCCCATTGCGAGCCGCCGTCAAGCGAAAAAAACGAGAACGGCTGTGACGGCGAGCGCCGGGCGTACCCTCCGCGCCCGGGAGGACCAATCCTTGGCTGCCCCCTGCTCTTATGTACGCGGGTTCTTGCGAACTGGATGTCAGGTGAATGAGCTGGGCCGGGTTTTGAAGTAGGCCATCACGAAGAGAACGCCAAGCAAGGAGTCCGTGCCGGCGAAAACCAGGTCCGACGGGTGCATACGTCCTTCGACGACCAGAGTAGCGACGGCCACGGCATAGGTAGCTTTTTCGAGAACGGAGGGAATCATCAACGGCCGATAGCGGAGGGGATCGGTGGCCATGAAGCAAAAGGCGACCTGCCAGGCCAAAGCGCATCCCACAAAGCCGTAGAAAAAGCCCGGATGGGTGATGGCAGGCGGGTCCTTCCGGCTGATGAGGTCAAAAAAGAAATAGAGCGGCGTGATGACTAGCAGTCCCCAGATGCCCGCGATCCAAAAGACAATTTTCGCGAATTTCATGGCTGTCTCCGGATGCCCGCGTTTGGCTGCGATTTTATAGCAGGTGGGGCCGCGGAGAAATAGCGTTGATGGTTTTTTTCGGTTGTCCACCGCGGAATGCGAAAGTGATATCCTCGCTTTGCACCCCGGGAGAGCGAACCAATGAGACTGTTTCTAAGGGCTGTGAATTTTTTTGTGCGGTTGACAGCGGGTTGCGCCGTCCTCTTGGCAGTTTTGACCATGGCAAACAGGGCGGGCGCGCAGTCGCGATCGCCAGCATTACTTGTTCTCGAGAAAGGCGACGAGCAGCTGGCCATCGTCGATCCTTCTAGTCTGAAGATTGTGGGCCGCGTGGCATCCGGTGGCGCACCTCACGAGGTGATTGCGTCGGACGATGGAAAGTTCGCTTATATCTCAAACTATGCGAGCGAAAAGGGCATGCTGAAAACGCTCTCCGTGATTGACTTGACGGCCCAGAAGGCCATGGCCCCCGTCGATCTTGGCGCTTTGCGAGCGCCCCACGGGCTCGCGTTTGCCGACGGCAAGGTGTATTTCACAGCCGAAGCGAACAAAGTGATCGGGCGCTACGATCCAGCGAGCAATCAAGTGGATTGGGTGCTCGGCACGGGGCAGAACGTCACGCACATGATTGTCCTGGCGAAAGACCTCAAAACGATTTTCACTTCGAACATTGGATCGGACTCCATCTGCATAATTGAGCCGGGCGGTGGGCGAAACGGCTGGAACGTGACGGCCGTTCCTGTCGGCAAGGGACCGGAAGGGATGGATCTTTCGCCTGACGGGAGAGAAGTGTGGGCGGCGAATTCCGGGGAGGGCAGCGTTTCGGTCATCGACGTGGCCTCGAAGAGAGTGACGGCATCGCTCGATGTGAAGACCAAGCGTTCGAACCGGCTCAAGTTCACTCCAGACGGAAAACTTGTGCTGATCTCAGATGATGGAGGCGGCGAATTAGTGTTCGTCGACGCGGCTACGCGAAAAGAGCGCAAAAGATTGAAAGTGGGCAAAGGACCCGAGGGCACTCTGGTCCAGCCCGACGGGGCAAGAGCCTATGTGGCGCTGAGCGGAGAGAATGCCGTCGCAGTGGTCGACTTGAAGTCCTTGGAAGTGACGGCGAAAATCGCCACGGGAATGGGGCCGGATGGGCTGGCTTGGGCGCAACGCCAGTAACATCTGATAAATGGTGAACGCCCGAGGCGAGGTTCAGCCGCGCTCAGACCTTTTTCCCGAATTTCGCTTGAGCGGACTCGATCAGCCAAAGCTTCAGTACCGTCAAATAGTGCGGATTTACGTTCAGAAAACCGACTCCCATGCCCAGGTTTGGCTGAGAATAGAGCACCGTGCTTTGGGACTCGAAATAGCGGCCCTCTGAATAGACCTTGAGCACCGCGTGCGCCCCTTTTCGAAGGGGATTGGAAGTCTCGACGTAGCAGCCGTAGAGACTTAGCTCGGTGACGCGGGCGGCAAGGCCCACAGGCGCGCCCGTTTCAATCACTTCCACTGTCGCGATGAAAGGAAACCTGGGAGTGCGGCGCCGCTCGTCTTCCACGAATTCACCCCGCCTGGCAGTTGCGCAATTCTATCGCTAGTTGGCCGGATTAGGAGCCAATAATAATAGTCAGAATGGGGCGAAAGTACGGGAGAAAGTGGCTCAGCGGCCGGGGAGGGGGTGCCGGCTAGGTACTTTTACTCTAACAAAAGCACCTTTGTACTATTTGAGTTTCCCCCGGTTCTGTCGATGATACTCAAGTATGCCAAACCTTTACTTTTGCCAGCCGCACGCGAAAAATCAGGGGATGTTGCGAGCGGTGCTTTCCTTAAACGAATGCGAACAGGTAATCAGAAAGCATCCTGTCACCTTTTTTGGCGATAGTTTTCCTAGCCTGTCCGACGGTCCGGCCGGCGAGGGCGATTTTGCCGTTTTGAAATTTGCCGCGGAAGAAATTGTGGGAAACTGGCGCCCCGGATTTTACCGGCTCGACTCGGACCTGGGGCAACTGAATGATGCGCTGCTAGATCTGCAGAGATAAGTTCGAATTTTCTACTCCCTGCTAGCCCTTCGGTGCTCGGATGATCCGCCGGTGCACAAAATTTGCTTCCTGGCGAGCCACGCGCCGGAGACCAAGGCCTGGTTCCACACGAGCTTGGAAATCACCTTGTTTCAGGCGGGAGCGCAGATTCTGCGGAATGAGCGCTGAACCAGCCGGGAAACAGTTTTCTCTTTGGTGTCTAATTCTGTACAGAATTGCAATGTCCTCTGAAGAAAAATGGTAATGTTAGGACTGCCTATCACGATCGGCACGCCAGGCATTCACGCATTCAACTCAGAAGGTCGCCGGAGAAATCATGGAACTAGTGGCCACACAAGAAGCGCGCCCGTGGGAGCGTCCGTTCTGGAAACCAGTGCACGGCAAAGAAGGCGTCTTCGCGTATCTCGTCCTTATTCATTCGCTCGCGGTCGTTGGACTGATTCTTTTCCCTTTGCCGAGCCTTAAAGTTGTTGGGCTGGCGCTCCTTTTCGTGGCTTTTGGCGGGCTCGGGACCACGGTTTGCTATCACCGCATGCTGGCGCATAAGACGCTTAAGACCAACAAGTTCATCGAGCAAGCGCTGATTTTTTGGGCGGTGTTCAATGGCTCGGGCCATCCCGCAAGCTGGGTCGCTTACCACCGGTTGCATCATTCGGTGACGGACTTGCCGGACGATATCTCGAGTCCCAAACAAGGTGGCTTCTGGTGGGCGCATTTGCGTTGGTTGTATCAAACGCAACCCGCAGATAAAAAGCGATGGGCCCCTGAACTGACCCGCGGCATGTACACGACATGGGGCTGGCTGGAAACTCCCGTCATCATTCTCTCGATTTTTTCCGGTCTGCTGCTCGGTTTTGGCTGGATAGGTTTTTTCTGGCTGGGCGCGATCCGGCTGGTCTACACCCTGCACATGCAATGCTTCGTCAACAGCCTCACGCACTTGGGGCATGCCGAAGATGGCAAGGACTCCAGCATGAATGTGTGGTGGCTTGGGCCTTTCCAAATCACGGCATGGGGAGAGAACTGGCACCAGAACCATCACTCGCATGCAGGGTCCGCGCGTCTTGGTTTGCGCTGGTGGCAAACGGATATCGGCTGGTATTTCATCTGGACGCTGGAACAGTTGGGTCTGGCGCATAGCGTGAAGCGCCCGCGCGCTTCGTAGTTCGCAGGTAGGTAGTCCCGCTCACAAAGGCACTCGCCGCGATGTTATGATGGCGGAGTGTACGCACAGAAATTCAAAGTAAATGTCGTCATTCGCAGCCAGAGCCGCGCCTGCCCTCTCGATTGGCTTGACCAATTCTGCATGCGCAATTTCACGAATTCCGCGGATTTTGACGACACGCTGCCCGTGGCGGATGGGCAAGTCGAAGCCAGCTTCCGCCTGACGCCAGAGCGCTTTGCCGAGGGGTTGGGTGCGTGGCTGACGCAACGGGGCAAAGGCGAGGGGCAGCCCGTGATCGTCGAGGTCACCGAGGAATAGTCCGCACCAGCCGCTTGCACTCGGAAATGAAATTGGCGGGTGGTTGGCCCTACGCCGCCGAGTCGCGTTTTTCGCCGCTGATGGCCGCGCGAATCTCAGGCAGAGCTGCCAAAGTGGCTGCTGCGCCCGCCGCGACCAGGTCCGGGGTTTTGGTGAAATCGTCCCAAACGAAGGGTTTTACGTCGGGCTCAATGATGACGTCGCTCTGCTGGCGCCAGGTAAGATCGGTGTGCCTCTGGATAATGTTGAAGGAACGGCTAAGTACGTCGGTGAAGGTGCGCGGCTGTTCGATGTTGCCGGCTTCTAGATAGACGGCTATCACGACGTCAGCTCCGAGAAGCAGAGCGCCTTCCACGGGAACCGGGGAGGTCAGAAATCCATCCACCAAAGTGCGGCCCTCGTATTGAATCGGGACGAAAAGCCCAGGATACGCACACGACGCGCGCAGCGGCAGACCAACGGGGCCGCGCGTGTAGTACACCGAGACGCCAGCGTTGATATCGGTCGTGGCGATCGCCAGGGGAATGGCCATTTCCTCGAAAGTTTTCACTGGAGTGAATCGGGAAAGAAATGTTTCCAGGCGCTGATTGGTTGCGAGGCCGAGCCATGAGGGCGTCCAGCGGCCAAAATCGGTGAAACTGGTGGCCGCGCCGATGCGCTCCATTTCCTCGAGCGGCGTGCCAGCGCAAAAAGCGGCACCTATCAGAGCGCCGACGCTGGTGCCGGCGACCACGTCAATGTGTATGCCGGCCTCGCGCAGGATGCGCAAGACACCAATGTGCGCGATGCCGCGCGCGAATCCGCCCGCGAGCGCGAGGCCCACGCGAGGCCGCTCCGTGGGTGTGCGCTCTTTGGGCTCGGCCAGTGACAGCAGTCTTTCTTTGGCGGACTGCAGCCAACCGAGGGCGTCTGTTGCTTTGCGAGGGCTCATTCTGAACCTTTACTTTAGCGCGCGCTTTGCGGCGGGGCCATAGTTCGTTTGACCAGGGGATGGCGGTTTTGTAACCTGTCCCCTCGTCTCAAACTCCCGAGGGGCTCCGGAAAAGGGTTGCCATGAAACGTCGAATCGAGAAGGCCGCAGTGCTAGGGGCGGGAACTATGGGTTCGCGTATCGCCGCGCATTTGGCGAACGCCGGGCTGCCGTGCATCTTGCTGGACATCGTTCCGCCGGATTTGAAGCCCGGAGCATCCGCCGGAGAGCGCATCAAAGTAGTGCGTGCGGGGCTGGAGGCGGCGAAAAAATCGAGGCCCGCGGCGTTTTTTACGCCGTCGCTGGCCGAGAAAGTGTCCATTGGAAATTTTGACGACGATTTGGCGCGCTGCGGGGAGGCCGACTGGATTATCGAAGTTGTTGCTGAAAACCTCGAAATCAAAAGGAATTTGTTGTCACGCGTGGCGCAATTCCGCAAGCCCGGCGCGATGGTCACCACCAACACTTCCGGATTGCCGGTGCATCTGATCGCGGAAGCGATGAGCGAAGAGTTTCAACGGCACTGGGCAGGAACTCATTTCTTCAATCCACCACGCTATATGAAATTGGTGGAAGTGATTCCCGGGCCGAAAACGTCCAGCGAAGTGATCGAGACGCTAAGCGAATTCTGTGACCGCCGGCTCGGCAAGGGCGTCGTGGTCGCGAAGGACACGCCGAATTTCATCGCCAACCGCATCGGGACATTTTCGATGTTGAATGCCATCCGGCTTATGACTTCGTTGGGGATGACCATCGAAGAAGTGGATGCGTCGACCGGTCCCGCAGTGGGCTGGCCGAAATCGGCGACGTTTCGCACGGCCGATCTCGTTGGGTTGGACGTGCTGGTGCACGTGATCAAGAACATTTACGAGACCGCGCCAAACGATGAGTCGCGCGAAGTGTACAAAGTGCCAGCGCTGGTCGAAGAAATGGCACGGCGGAAATGGCTGGGCGACAAGACGGGCCAGGGTTTTTACAAAAAAGTGAAAGGCGAAGGCGAAAAAGAAATTCTGACGCTGGACGTGAACACCATGGAGTATCGGCCGCGGCAGAAAGCGAAGTTTGCCTCGCTCGAGATGGGAAAATCGATTGAGGACACGCGGGAGCGGCTGCGCGCGCTGGTAGGGCCGGTGCTCGAGGGACAGAAAGGTGACAAGGCGCAGCAGTTCATCTGGGGCGGACTTTCGGAAATGTGTCTATACGCGGCGCGACGCGTGCCGGAGATTTCCGACAGCGTTGTGGACGTGGATCACGCGCTCGAGTGGGGATTCGCATGGGAGATGGGGCCTTTCAAAATGATGGACGCCATCGGCGTGAAAGCGTTCGCCGGGCAAGTCCAGAAAGAAGGGCGCGCGCTCCCGGCGGTGATCGAAAAACTGCTGGCAAGCGGCAGGAAAGGGTTTTACGAATCGGAAAAGGGCAAGACGACCATCTTCGATGTGAAGAGCGGCATCGCAAAGCCGCTCGAAACGCCGCCGGGTATCATCATACTGAAGTCGCAAAAGGAAGCAGGCCGCGAAGTCGAGCGTAATTCCGGCGCCAGTCTGATCGACCTGGGCGATGGCGTGGTCTGTTGCGAATTTCACGCCAAGATGAACGCTATTGGCGCAGACTTGATGTCCATGCTGCAAAAGGGATTGAAGCGGCTGGACTCGGATTTCGACGCCATGGTCATTGCCAACCAGGCCGTGAATTTTTCCGTGGGCGCAAACGTGATGCTCATGCTCGTCGCGGCGCAGGAACAAGAGTGGGACGAGCTGCACATGGCCGTGAAGCAATTTCAAAACGTGAATCTGGGGCTGAAGTATGCGCCCAAGCCGGTCGTCGCTGCACCGCAGGGAATGGCGCTCGGCGGCGGATGCGAAATCGGCTTGCACGCTGCGAAGATTCAGGCGGCCGCGGAAGCCTATATTGGGCTCGTTGAGACGGGCGTCGGTTTGATCCCGGGCGGCGGCGGAACGAAAGAGATGCTCATCCGCGCCAATGAACACGCGGCGGGCGGCGAAGATTTGGATCTGTTTCACGCCATGAAGCCGATATTCGAAACAATTGCCATGGCAAAAGTGGGAACGAGCGCGGAAGAGGGCCGCGCCCTTGGATTCTTGCGGCGTGAAGACGGCGTCTCCATGAATCGCGAACGCCTGGTTGGCGACGCGAAAGAAGCCGCCCTAGCGCTGGTGCGCGGTGGCTATAAGCCGCCCGCGGCGAGCTGGCAAGAAGGGGCGCAGACGACACAAATCAAAGTGCTCGGCGAACAATTCCTGGCTGGCGCCAAGCTGGTGATTCATATGATGCAGCGCGGCGGATACATCACCGATTACGACGCGCACGTGGGACGCAAGCTCGCGAATATCCTGGCGGGCGGGCCACTGACGTCGCCACAACTCGTAAGCGAGCAATACGTGCTGGATCTCGAGCGCGAAGCCTTCGTTTCTCTCTGCGGCGAGAAGAAAACGCAGGAACGCATGGCGTTCACCCTAAAGACCGGCAAGCCCCTTAGGAATTAGTCGCGGCGATCGACCGAGCGGTATTGCTCAGGTTGACGTCCCGGCCAATGATTGTGATTCGGTGTGCCAAACACAATCATTTCCGCCCGCAACGGCGTAGGTGAGATTACGTTGGGCGTAGAGGTGTAGAAGGAAGGGACCAGCTTCACTGCCTACGCTTCAGATCCGGATATATCCAGTGTCGGCAAAACGGCTAGCCAAGCCAAGGCGCGCTTGGCTGAGGCTGTTTCCCCCTTCATTGAAGAAGCCGCCCGCTTGGAAATGCGGGTTGCAATTTTGGAAGAGTCTCGATTCGAGCGGCCAGCCGGACTCAGTTTCAGTTCCGTGCGCGTGTCCGGGCTAAAATATTCGCCGGTAACGGCGCATCGCGCCCAGCCGCCCCGGTTCGCTGCGGCCTACGGCAATTTGAAAAACGGTGCCTGGCGCATCGAAATCCTTCAACCGTTCTTCTGATTTAGCCGAAAACGTTTGCCCAGAAAGCTCGGCAGCCTTACGGACGTCATCGGCGGTCAGTTTGGTAGTAACGAGAGATAGGAGCAGCCCCCGGGGATACATAAGCTCTTTGTTTTGTTGCACTACGTGATGCCCGCGGCCTCCCACGTTGCAAATCGACGACGGTTGCCGAAGCGATAAGCAGCGGTTCAGAAGGACGGACAGAAAAATAACGAATAAAAGCGCATAAAACCATACTATAATCACGGTTTCACTAGGAAAAGGTCACGCCGTAGGTGAGGAGAGCGTCATGCACCGACCCGCCCTATTGCCGCCGCGCGAAGCGTCGAGAATCTTGGGAATCAGTTACCCCACGCTCAAGCAGTGGATCTACCGCGGCAAAATCAAAACGGTAAAAACGCCGGGCGGACATCACCGCGTGCCCGAAAGCGAAATCGACCGTATGATTCCAAAGAAACTGAGTCGTGGCGATATCTCAATGCGCCGCGGCAATTTCCGGAAAATCAGCGGCCGGAACCAGTTAGTCGGGCGCGTGATTTCGCTGAAGTACAGTGGACTGCTGGCGCAGGTAACGATGGCCATCGGCGAACAGCACATCACCGCAATTATCACTGCCGATGCGGCGAAAGAGATGCGGCTGAAACCGGGAGAGCGCGCGGCCGCGCTGATCAAGTCCACGGAAGTGATGATCTTGCGCGTGTGAGCAGAGCAGTGAACCATGACTCGTGAGTGGCGGAGATACGATTTGCTGACGCGTCGGACTCTTTTGGTGCCCATGGTAATGGTCCTGCCGATGGCCAGAGCCACGCGCGCTCAAGAGATCCGCGTGGCGGCGGCCGCGGATCTAGAATTTGCCATGAAGGATGTCGCCGCTCAATTTGAGAAGCAGACAGGAACGAAGGTGGACGTAACCTACGGCTCCAGTGGCAATTTTTTCTCACAGCTGCAAAATGGCGCGCCGTTTGACCTGTTCTTCTCAGCCGACATTGGCTATCCAAGAACACTAGAAGCGGCGGGCCTCGCCGAGCCGGGAACGGTCTATGAGTATGCGATCGGGCGCATCGCGATTTGGACGCCCGCGGATGCAAAGGTAGACGTCGTTCGCCTGGGATGGAAAACGTTGCTTGATGCGCGCGTGCAAAAAATTGCCATCGCCAACCCCGAGCATGCTCCTTATGGACGAGCGGCTGTAGCGGCGCTCAAAAAGGCCGGCATCTATGACCAAGTCAAAGCCAAACTCGTCTACGGTGAAAACATTTCGCAGGCCGCGCAGTTTGTGCAGTCCGGCAACGCGCAAGCGGGAATTGTGGCTATGTCGCTAGCCGTTTCACCCGGGATGAAAGAGGGCAAACGGTGGGAGATCGCGGTCGACATGCATCCGTCGATAGAACAAGCCGCCATTCTATTGAAGACTTCGAGGAATAAAACAAGTGCACGTGCTTTCTTGGAATTTGTGAAGAGCGAAGGCGGCCGCGCGACGCTTTCGAAATATGGTTTCACAATTCCGCGAGCCAACGCTGCTGCACGGTCGCCTAGTTGGCAGAATAAATGAATATGGATGCCCTTCTACTTTCCCTTCGGCTCGCACTTTGCGTTTCCGCCATTCTCCTGGCGGGCGGACTGCCGCTTGCCTATTGGCTCGCGTTCTCAAATTGGCGCGGCAAGTTTTTGCTGGAAACCGTAGTGGCTATGCCATTGGTGCTGCCGCCGACGGTGCTGGGATTTTACGTGCTCATCGCCATCGGCCCGCATGGGCCGCTTGGGAAACTGTGGCAAATGTTTTTCGGGCACGGCTTGGCATTTACGTTCGAAGGGCTGATCCTCGCGTCTGCGCTCTACAGTTTGCCGTTCGCGGTGCAGCCGCTGATCGCCTCATTCGAATCCGTCGACCGCACGCTCCTCGATGCTTCCTCGGTTCTCGGGGCCGGGCGGCTGCGAACGTTCTGGCGTGTAATCCTGCCGCTTTCGATTCCCGGGGTGGTGACCGCCCTGGTGCTCAGCTTCGCCCACACCATGGGCGAATTTGGTGTTGTGCTGATGGTCGGCGGCAATTTGGCAGGCGTGACGCGCACCGTCTCGATCGATATTTACGACCACGTGCAATCGCTCGAATACGCGGAAGCGAATCGCATGGCCCTTGTTCTGCTGGCGATTTCGTTCGCGGTTTTGTCGGTGGTGTACGCCGTCAATCGTCAAGTAGGCCGCCACATAGGCCGCCGTCTGTGGACACCGTGGGCGGCGAAATAAACGGCCCCGTGCTGGCGGCGCGCGTGCAGATGGAACGACTCCGGCGAGACTCTCCCCCTTTTCTGCTGGATATTTCCATCGAAGTTCCTCCGGGCATCACCATTCTTTTTGGGCCTTCCGGCGCCGGAAAATCCACCGTACTGGACTGCATCGCAGGATTGGCGCGCCCCGACACGGGACGTATCGCGGCTGGCGAAGAAGTATTGTTCGATTCGCATGCCAGCATAAATTGTCTGCCCCAGGCACGGCGCATCGCCTATGTTTTTCAAACTCTGGCGCTCTTTCCGCACATGAGCGCGGAAGAAAACGTCGCCTACGGGCTCGATGGTTTGCCTCACCGGGAGCGCTCCGCGCGCGTGGAAGAAATCCTGGAAGCCTTCCGCGTGGACAAATTGCGCGCACGCAAGCCGCCCGAGATCTCTGGCGGGGAACGCCAAAGAATCGCCCTGGCGCGCTCGCTCGTGACGCGGCCGCGCGTCCTGCTGCTCGATGAGCCTCTGACGGGTCTCGACGCGGAACTGAAGGCGGCGATCGTGGATGATCTCCGCGCGTGGAACGCGGCCCGGCGCATCCCGATTCTGTACGTGACGCACACCCGCGAAGAAGTGGATGCACTCGGCGAGCGCGTGATCGCCATGGATCACGGCCGCGTGGTGTCCGAAGGCACGCCGATCGAAGTTCTGGAAGCCCCGCGGCGCAAACGGCTGGCGCAAGCAGCCGGCTTTGAAAATCTCCTCAGCGCCACGGTCGTCGATTTGCGCGAAGCCGATGGCGTGATGCGCGTACGCCTTAACGGCAGCCTTTCGGAACTCGAAGTGCCCCTGGGCTACGCCGCCCCTGGAGACCGCGTGCGCGTGGCCATCCGCGCAGGCGATATTTTGCTGGCCACCATACGACCCGAGGGGCTAAGCGCGCGTAACGTCATCGAGGGCCGCGTCGTCGCGATGGAAACGCGCGGCAGCCTGGTCAGGGCACGGGTGGACTGCGGAGTGCAGTTTATCGTGCACCTCACGCCGGGAGCCGCCAGATCGCTGGAGCTGGCGGAGCGAAGCCGCGTATGGCTGGTCCTTAAGACGCACTCGTGCCATCTCGTGGAGGAATGAAGGAGCCCAGGGCGCGGATACTTCTCAGGATTTTGGCTTAGACGCCGCGCCGGCCGCAGAGGTCCCCGGCGCGGAGAATCTCACTTCCGCGGCCTCCAGCGTATCGCCCTTAGGCGTCGCGTGGATCACCACGCGGTCGCCCACAACCAGATCAGAAGCCTTCGCGGGCTTGTCCACATTCCCGTTTCTCGAAATATACGTGGTCGTGGCTACCAGTTTGACCTCGACGGAAGTGCCGTCCGCGATTTTCACCGTGACGGAATCAGCGCCGGTTTTTTCCACCGTGCCAACGACGTGTTTCTTGTCTCCATGCGCCAGAGCAGCGCCGGCAAGGAGCGCGACCGAAACAAGCAGTGCGAGGGAGCGAAGCTTCATCATAATGATCTCCAATTGGGGCGAAACGAATGCCGGAAACTCCATTATTCCACAAGATTCGACCAGCGGAGCCGCCGCAAATTTTCTGCTTGGTCTGTTGTAGCTCCGCAGTTTCATCGTCCTAGTGATGATGGTGGGATTCGGGTTGGGGCGCTGGCGTTGCCCCATTCAAGAAGTCGTTTTCCTCCTGCTCCTCCATCCGGTCGTCGGGTCCTTTCGGATTGTACTTTTCCATCTCCACCCGCTCCTCTGCCGTCAACTGCGGCAGGTGCCGAATAAACAGCACCAGCTTCCAGGTATCCACCGGCGAACTGTGGCGGTTGGAGAATGCCGGCATCCCTGTGAACCGCACGCCGTTCTCAATGATCCAGAAAAGCTCCCCGTCGGAAAGGTTCTGCGTTTCCGTGAGCCGCAGGTCCGGCGGTTTGGGATAGAGTCCGCTGCCCATCATGGTGTCGCAACTTCCGTCGTTACCGTGGCAGATGGCGCAGTGGTCGGCAAAGTGCAGCCGGCCTTCCCGCAGATTTTCCGCCGAAGCGGGCACGGAGTTCCGCAAAGCGCGGGCCGAGTTCGGCAGCGCCATGTGTCTCGCCTTCCGCGCCATGATCACCTCCAGCGCCGTAGGCGTGGCCTTGGCACTCACGCCATTGTGCAGAAAGGAAAACGCGACGAAGCCGACGCCCAGCGCCGCAATCACAAGCACCAGCAGAATCAGAGATCCGCGTTTCATGGCACGGCAACTAGAATAGACGACGCGGGCCGCGCGCGGCTAGCCCGGATTTATTGCTACGGCCTGCTGGCACACGCACACCTGCAGAGTCACGCCGCCTCTGGTAGGATACGCCGTGGCATGCGGCACAAAATCCATTCGAGCTTGGATTCGGCCGTGGCCGATATTCCGGACGGCGCTCGAATCATGTTCGGCGGCTTTGGCGGAGCGGGATTTCCCAATAACCTCATCCAGGCACTGGCGCAAAAGGGCACGAAAGATATCACCGCTATCAGCAACAATTGCGGAACACGCGATGGCGAGTTGGGATTGATGTTCAAGAACGGACAGGTCCGGCACGTGATTGCATCGTTTCCAGGTCCGCACTCGACTTACTTTCAACAACAGCTGGCGGAAAAAAAAGTGACACTCGAACTGGTGCCGCAGGGTATTCTCTGCGAACGCATGCGCGCTGCTGCTGCTGGTCTGTGTGCATTTTACACAACCGTGGGCGTGGGAACGGAAGTCGCGGCCGGCAAGGAAGAACGCGTTATCGAAGGGAAACGCTGCATCCTTGAGATGCCCATTCACGCGGACTACGCCCTCATCAAGGCAGAAACAGCAGACCAACTGGGCAATCTGACATACCGTCTCGCGGCGCGGAATTTCAATCCGATTATGGCCATGGCCGCGACGACGACCATCGTGGAAGTCGACGAGATTGTCCCGGTCGGCTCGATCAAACCCGAACAGGTTGTGACGCCGGCGATCTTTGTGCACCGCATCGTGCAAGCCAAAGGAGTCCGCTATGCCGGCTAAACCACGGCTGACCCGGGACCAGATTGCGCAACGTGCCGCACTGGAATTGCCTAACGGCGCTTATGTAAATCTTGGCTGGGGCATCCCCAATCTCATCGCGGATTATTTGCCGAAAAATGTCGAAGTTTATTTTCACAGCGAGAACGGCATTCTCGGCATGGGGCGGCGCGCCAGACCCGGCGAAGAGGACTACGACTTGGTCGATGCGATGAAGGTCCCAGTGACGTTGATTCCGGGCGCATCTTTTTTCCACCAAGCCGATGCGCATCTCATGTCGCGCGGCGGCCACCTCGACGTGGCCGTGCTCGGCGGGTTTCAAGTCTCCGAAAAGGGCGACCTGGCGAACTGGAAAATTCCTGGCGCGAAGGGTTCCGGCGGAATTGGCGGCGCAATGGACATCGCCGCTGGCGCGAAAAAGCTGATCGTTTGCATGGAACACACCACCAGGGAAGGCGCGCCAAAAATCGTGCGCCAGTGCACGTATCCGCTTACCGCGCTTGCCTGCGTCGATACCATCGTCACCGATCTCGCGGTCATCGACGTCAAGCCGGAAGGGCTCATGCTGCGCGAGATTGCTCCCGGATGGAGCAATGAAGAACTGCAGAAGCTAACCGGAGCGCCGCTGATGTCGCTGGGCCGCGCGTCGGAAACGAAATTTGTTTGAGCGCGCCGGCGACGCATGGCCATGAGCTGGCGTGCTGAGAAGCTTCGCGCATGGTAGAGTTTGGATGTTCGGCAGCAAGGAACGGAATCGTCAGGAGGCCGCCATGGCAGAAAATATCCCGGAAAAATACGCGGACCTATTGGAAAAGCCGGCGTTTGGCAATCTCGGCACGATCATGAAGGACGGCAGTCCGCAAGTCACGCCCATCTGGGTGGATTACGATGGCAAGTACGTCCGATTTAATTCCGCGCTCGGGCGCGTGAAAGACAAAAACGTCCGGCGCGATCCGCGCGTTTCGGTTTCGCTGCAGGATCCTGCGAATCCGTATCGCTACCTCGAAATTCGCGGCCGCGTTGTGGAGATTACGCAGAATGGCGCCGACGACCACATTAACAAGCTTTCGCAAAAATATCTGGGCAAAGCCGTCTATCCGTTCCGGAAGCCCGGCGAAGTGCGCGTCCTGTACAAGATCGAGCCGGAAAAAGTCAGCTCCATGGGGTGAAAAAATAGTGTCCTATCTGAAGCGAGTTCCCTGTCTCGCGAGTTTGTTTCTTGCCGCAGCTCTTTGCGTGTCCGCAAGCCCACAGCATGAAGAAAACGGCCAAACCTTCGACGCGCCCGGCGGAAAAATCTATTACGAAGTGACCGGCAGCGGCTCGGGCACTCCGCTCATGGTCGTCAACGGTGGTCCGGGCTTCGATCATACTTATCTGCACATCTCCACAGCGTGGGACGCGCTTGGCAAAAATCGCCACATCATTTTCTACGACCAGCGCGGAGACGGCCGATCCTCGCCGCTGAAGCCCGGACAATCCTGCAATCTCGCCGACCAAATCGCCGACCTGGAAGCGTTGCGCGCGCATCTCGGATTTGAGAAGTGGGACATGCTCGGCCATTCGTGGGGCGGCTACTTGTCGATGGCCTATTCGGCGCGCTATCCCCATCACATCGCTCACCTCATGATCGTGGACTCCGCCGCGCCGAAGTGGAGCGATACGCTTTTTCTCTTCAGCCAGATCTTTCCGGAAATTACGGAACGTCGCGCTGGCTACACCTTCGCCGACGAAATGGGCGACAAGGCCGCTTCCGACGCTTCGATTCACGACTATCTCACCATGCTCTTTTACTCGGCGGAGAAACGCGATGCGTTCGTTGCACAAATGGGCGCTGGCGCGTACCGCAAACAAGTTTTCCAGGCGGTGATCAGCGATCTCCCTCGCTTCGATCTGAATCCCGAGCTTTCCAAATATAAATTTCCCGTCATCGTCATGACCGGGCGCTACGACATCAACGTCGCGCCGCTCGTGGCATACAAAATTCACGAGGCCATTCCCGGTTCGCGCTTCCTGGTCTTTGAACGCAGCGGCCACATTCCTTTCTACGAAGAGCCGGACGCGTTTGTTCACGCAGCCGAAGAATTTCTAAACGCAAAATAGCTGCGCTGATCAGCGCGCCTCCTTTCAAACAGTTTCGCAACACAACTACAACGCAACAATTACAAACGCGCGGCAACGCGTGCCGCGATATGCCCGTCGGCGGTGCGAAGAATCAGCACGAGGCTGTCGGTCAGGGGAACGCCCCCGGCGGGAACGCCGAGTTCATAGGACCACAAATACCGCTTGGGCAATTCCGCCGCGAGACTCGTCGCATACGGCTGAATGGGATCGACGGAGAAATGCACCAAAGCTATTTTCCCCGTAGATCGCAGATCCACGCCGTGTTTCCAGTACAGCGAAAGCTTCATCGAGCTCATCGCTTCCTGCGTAAGATAAGCGCCAGTGCCAACGGGCTGCAGTCCAGTGGAACAGGGTTGATCGCGGATGGTCAGCGAGAGCAGAAGCTTGTCCGGGAATAGTGCGACTTCGTTTGTCCCGAGACGAAAAACAGTTCCGTCAACGGTGTCGTAGGACTTCAAGTCATTGAAAAATCCCCCGGAGGTGACGCGACCGTTGATGCGGAAGCATGGGCCATCGGGGATGCCGCCGTCGCCGATCAAGAAGACGCCGCCGTAGTAGTTCTGGACGTTGGTCTCTGCCAGCTTGGGCAGCTTGGATTTTTTCTTCGATTGGGCAGCGACGGGAAAACACAACAATAATCCGACGAGGGCTAAGGAAAAAATTCGTGAGAGGTCTGCGCCCATGGCAAATATCCAACGCCGTCATTTTACTCCTGCGGACTCGGCGCGGAGAAGAAAGGTTATGCCGTCGGTCGTATACCGAGCTTTGCCGCCTTCTAAAGGCTTGGCCTCGACGGTTCCGGCGCGGACGGCTTCTATCGCCGTGACCAGCTTGGGCAGCACGGATGGATCGGCGACGGGGATGTTGTGCGCGCCGAGGACGAGCTTCACTTGTGGCGCAAGATCGGCGAGCCATTTCACAGACGCTACGTAAGCATCAAGATTTGTTTCCGGGCGATAGAGCCAGATGGGAGCGGGATAGTAGGTGTCGCCGGTGAAGAGCAGTCCGTTGGCGCGGTCGATCAGACAGATGGCGTCGGGAGTGTGGCCGGGCGTAGAAATGATTTCGAGGGTGCGGCCGCCGAGATTGATTTTGAAGCCGTTGTGGACGAAGAGGGAAACGTGCCACGGCTTGGTGGCGTAAGTCTTCGGGTCAAAACCTTTTGGCAGATTGCCACAGATCATGCCGGGAGCGAGTTCTTCTTGGGCGTCGTCGCGTGAACCCTTGGCGTTCTGGCGGGTGAAGTCCGTGTCCATCCCATAGACAAAAGTGAAAAGGGAATTGCCGCCAACGTGGTCATTGTGTGTGTGGGAATTCAGCACGACCACGGGGCGGCTTGTCAGCTGGGTGACGACCTTGTGGATGTTGGCGATGCCCATGCCGGTGTCGAAGAGAAGGGCTTGCTTGGTGCCGACGATCAGATAGGAGATGACTTCTTCGGCTTGGTGCGGCTCGTAAATGGCGAAAACGCCGGGCGAGACTTTGTAGACTTCAAACCAAGGGTCGTCGGGGAGAACGCGTTCTAGAGATTTGTATTCCGGGCGAGGGAGGGCTTTGCACCAGTCCGGGCTGATCGTTTGCGCGACAGCACTTGGCCCCCAAACTGTTATGGCCAAAGTAAACGCGATCGGCATTTTTGCTTTTATCAGTGTTCGCATAATATTTCTTAACTCTCAATTTCCCCCAACGGAAAATGCCAGCAAAACATTTCCTGGAGCACTCCCCACGAAAGAATACCCGGAGTTGACATACAGCGTTCCTCCAACGATGACCGCCCCCGGACCGTCGAGTGGCAAGCTTGGCAAACACGTCGTAAACGTAATCCACGTCGGCCTTCTCGCCACTGGCGGCTTCCCGTTTAGCGTTCAACCGCTCTACCGTGCCTCTTAACTCAGCTGGAGCTTCTCCTTTGATGTTGAGATGAAGTCGACGTTTCTCGCAGTCGTGGACCACTGACCAGATCTTGTTCCCTCACGCCATCCAGAAGCCCAACGGACCATGACGTGGTCCTCAACAAAACAGCTGACGCCTTCTCCCCAGCGCGATAAATGCGCGGGTACTCGGTCTTCCATTTCGCTTCGATCCATCTGAAGCACGTACCGTCCCGTTGGCAGTTGCGTGCCGACGATTCTGGATTCGGCAGTTTCTTCGCGTTTTCCCGTCGCACGCAGACCCAGAGCCGCGCACGTTGTTTGAAGTTTACCGCCCCTACGCGCTGCCCATGAAACGGACCGGCCCATTGCAGTTTACTTCGCACCGGGGACGAAGATGGACTTGGGAATCATCATGTGAACGCCCTTGTTGCCGTCGACTAGCTCGGTGATGTGCAGGTCGGCGGCGACGCTGGAGAGCATGTAAGCGTCGTCGCGCGAGAGATGCTTTTCGGTGACAAGGAAATCGATCATCTCGCGGACGGCGAGCGTGGCGCAGGCATTCAGGTCGTCGTTGAGGCCCATGGTGATGTAGTGCGTGGGCGTTTCGGCGCGCGGCCACTTCAGGTGCATGTCCTTGCGCACCATGAATTGAAACGTGCCGATGAGCGAAGTTTCGAGCGCGGTGATGTCCACTTCTCCGTCGCCCTGGCCGGCGTGGCCGTCGCCGACTTCGAAGAGTGCACCGGGCGCGTGCACGGGAATGTAGAGCGTGGTGCCGGCGACGAGGTCCTTGTTATCGAGATTGCCCGCCATAATCCACGGCGGCGCGCTGTTGAAGCGGCCCGCGCTCTCGGGCGGCGAGTCGCCCATGCTGCCGAAAAAAGGATGCAGCGGAATCTCGATGCCCGGCGCGAATTTCGCCACCATGCGCTGCGCATCCAGCGGAATGATTTTCATTTTCGCGTAAGGATAGTCATCGGGTAGATACCCGCGGCCCGGCCCGAACGCGTTGTACGCATAAGGAATCGCGAGTTTTATGGCGAGAATTTTTACTTCGAGCACGTCGCCAATTTCCGCTCCTTCGATGTACACCGGCCCGGTAAGAATATGCCCGCCGGGGCCTTTGTCCTTCACCTGGTCGGTAATATCGCGCAGCGATTGCTCGACCTTCTCCGGCGGCAATCCCGCATCCTCCAGCCGCTTAGGGCTGTTCGTAATCAGCGTCTGAATCTCCACCGTGTCGCCCGACTTGACGCGCAACACCGGCGCCGCCTTCGCGTCGTAGTATCCCCACGTTACCGTCTTCGCCGTCGGTTTCAACTGATACGTAGTTTGCGAATGCAGGCTCTGTACGCAAAGAGAACTCGCGAAAGCTAGGACTCCGAAACGGAACAGTTTTGAGCGCAATTCAGTTACTCCCCTTCTCTGAAGGTTTTACCGGCGGACAATGACCGCATTGGACTGAGCTAGTCGTTATCGTTACTTCGCCCGGCAAGTTCATCTCTACACGGAGGCCCGGGGCGGTAAAACTGTCTTCCTGTTTGTAAATGAATTTGATGGTGTGCTCGAAGGGCCCGTTCGGTGAACCGCCTGCACAGCCAAACGTCCACGCTTTGACGATTCTTTCCGCGTCGTCCTTTAGCACCTCGAACGCGACAGTGTTTTTATCCCCCTCAGAAGATTCTGTTGTAAGGGCAGTTCCATCCACCGCAATCGTCAGTTTTATCACCGCCGTTCCAGTCATTCGCGTTTCGCGAGCCAACGGAGGATAGCGAACTGGCGATTCTAAAGGTTTCACGTAAACGATCGCCCGCTCCCCTTCAGCAGATGTCCAGGCGCTGGGCGTCGGGATCTTAATCGTGTCGCCCGCCTTCACGCGCAACACCGGCACCGCCTTCAGGTCGTAGTAGCTCCAAGCCGCTGTCTCAGGCGTCGCCTTCAGCGTATACGTCGCCTGCTGGTGAGCGGGCTCAAGACAGAACCCAGCGGAAGATAAGGCCAAAGGTAACACGGCGAAGGTCCTCAAACTTTTCACAGGCTCCCCCTATCGAGTTCGACGATTCATCCCAGGTGCGCGTTGGAAAAACGCTTCCAGTATCGCGAAGAACTCTCGCTGTCCGCTTTGGTCTCATTCTGAATCATTTGCCGACTCACGGGTGCGTCATGTCCTCGGGCCTTACCAGGGCGTCGAACTCTTCGGCGCTTACGAAGCCGAGTTTGATGGCGGCTTCGCGGAGGCTGATGTGGGAGTGATGGGCGGCTTTGGCGACTTGGGCGGCGGCGTCGTAGCCGATTTTGGGGGCCAGAGCGGTGACGAGCATCAGGGAATTGTGGACGTAGTGATCGATTTGCTCGCGGTTGACTTCGATGCCGGTGACACAGTGGTCCACGAAACTGTTGGAGGCATCGGCTAGGAGTTCGACGGAGTGGAGATAGTTGAAGATGATGACGGGCTTGAAAACGTTTAGCTCGAAATTGCCCTGCGAGCCGGCGAAACCGATGGCGGCATCGTTCCCCATGACTTGCACGGCGACCATGGTGAGGGCTTCGGACTGCGTGGGATTTACCTTGCCGGGCATGATGCTGGAGCCGGGCTCGTTTTCGGGAAGAGCGAGTTCGCCGAGGCCGCAGCGGGGGCCGGAAGCAAGCCAGCGAATGTCGTTGGCGATTTTCATAAGCGAGGCGGCGAGCGTTTTTAATGCGCCGCTTGCGAAGACGAGTTCGTCGTGGGCGCTGAGCGCGGCGAATTTGTTGGGATGCGACCGGAAGGGAAGGCCGGTGAGTTCGGCGATTTTTTTCGCGGCGCGTTCGGCAAACTCGGGATGCGCGTTGAGACCGGTGCCGACGGCGGTGCCGCCGATGGCGAGATCGTAGAGGCCGTCGAGAGCCATGGCGATGCGGCCACCGTCGCGGTCGAGCAGATTGACGTAGCCGGAAAATTCCTGGCCGACGGTGAGCGGCGTGGCGTCCT
>Ga0210410_10000986_pt1 | contig 27577 bp, 46 predicted proteins | sample IncBWC4MmetaG_FD_161058 | JGI IMG/M metagenome (GOLD analysis project Ga0210410, IMG submission 161058) | Forest soil microbial communities from Barre Woods Harvard Forest LTER site, Petersham, Massachusetts, United States - Inc-BW-C-4-M | ecosystem: Environmental > Terrestrial > Soil >... | reverse complement strand
CGGCTTTTGTCGGCGTTGCGCGGGCATTGTTTTCTCGGTAGCCATCGAGTTCGGGAGCTTGTCTCCCCTACGGGGCACTTTCGGCTGCTCACTTCGCCATTTCCAGCCTATCCTCCCCGCCTGCACTTTCAAATCTAACAGAATTCGAAAAGCTTGTCAAGCTAAAAATCTCCGGAGTCCGGATCGTTATGCTCTTCATTGAGGACCCGAATCGCGCCGCGTCGAATTGCGTACGCGATGTCATCTTGGAGATTGAACACCTGAAGAGACGTTAGCGACTTCATTGGAATTCCCATGTCAGATAAAACTTTTTCCGCAGCACGGTAGATCATCGTGCTATGGCTCCAATCGCCGACTCGATGATAGGCTTGCCACTGTTCTCTAGTCCACTCCATTGATTATCTCCTCAAAGAATTTTTCTTCGCCGCGTCCGCTGCACCAGAGACAGAAATCAGATTCCTCGGGATCATACGTCGGCTCTCCGCAGACTTTGCACTTTCCTATCGGCTCGGCTTTCCGTACGGGTATGGGTTGACGTTGATCAAGTCGTGCCATAACGTCGGCGGGCAGATCGGCCCGTGTGATCTCGTGCTTGCCTTTCCAATATTCAGGGACCCTCCGGTAGTGACGTGCCTCATATTCTGGCTCGACTTCATTGCCCGGCTCGCGCTCACTTTCAATCTGCCGTTGCTCTTGCTCTTTCTTTTGGAGCTTTTTCTGTTCCTTTGCGAATTTTTTGAGTTCCGCGTCTCGGTCTTCGATTGTTCGTAGACGATTGTAGGCACCCATTGCCTCGCGGGTGATGCTGAGAGCCGGAACGTGTAATGCATCGGCTGAAGCTTGAGCTTTGAGTTTCGTGAGAACCGAAGCTTTCGCGGTGAGCCATCGCCATGCAGGAGGGCCGTCAGTACGAAATCCTGCGGCCTGAGCAGCGTCTTTGTCGCTCTGCCACTGCTCGCCGGTTGCGAATTGCACTTCGAATTGGTTCTCATTTTCGTTCCAGAGAATTCTCATCAGTGTTGAGGCCAGCCGTTCTTATCACACCAAGACAAATTTTCTTTCGCTCGAAATGAATCTAAGGCTTCGGCAACTTTATCTCGAAGGGCAGGCCAGCTTTCGAGAGTTCGTGAACCGCCGTAGCGTAGATCACCGTCCGAATCAGTGCCCCAGTGCTCGTAGACGATCTGATTGGCCGCGTCGATAGCCTCTTTAGATGGCGAGGGCATAGACCGCCTCACTTCCGACGCCCTGAAATTTCTTCGTCAAATGGACCTTGTGACATGACGGGCACTGATAGACATATAAAACTTTCGTATCGACCGGAGGATTCGGCGAAAACGTGCGTTGGAATGCAAACAACAGCGCCGCATCCTTATCAGGAAATGCTAACTTATCCGGAAACATTTTGCACTGACCGTTGGCAATCATGCTACACCGCCTTTCTGTTGATCCTCGCCCTTCCGAATTCGATTTGCCTCTGCCTGCTCGCGCTTCCACTGATTATGCGCAGCATCGAACCATTCGAAAATTGTGCCGTAGTGAACCGCATCCTGCTGGGTCTGTCGTAGCGCCGAGTCCATGTCGTGGCAGAGCCAGCAGCACCGGCCCACATCACCAACGTAGAAGCCTTCATCCTCGGCCAGAGGATACCGGCACTCTGGATTCGCGCAGAGCTTCTTACCTTTGAACTGCTCCGCATAAGAACCGATATTAAACTGAATGATCTCCTCCGCCGTTTGCGGTCTTTCGTTTCTCTTGAATCGGCGCACGATTCGCGTATCGCAGCGATAGTCGAGTTCTTTCGACCAGCGTTCAAACTCGCGTTGCTTTTCGCTCTTCACCGGTCTTGCCCATACAAGCTAACGTACGCATCGCAGAGTTTTTCTGCGGCTTGCCCAGAGAGTCCCGTTGCTACCTCTTGCTTCCAAGCTATCTTTTGATGCTTAAGATCGTCGATTTGAAAGACCACGATCCAGTTATTCTTATCCTCTGATCCTTCCCAATGGCACGAGGGCCACAATTTATCCGAGAATGCAGGCGGCGGATTTTTGGGAAGGTGTCGCCACCAATCGACCGTGGGAGTAGCTATCATCAACATAAGCACAAGAAGAAATGGCATGAACTTTTTCATCATACTTTTTCCTTTAGCTGCCTTTACTTCAGCATCAACTTTCTCTGAAAACTGTTCGGGATAGCATTCGGGACATTTCGGACTTCCCACCCATGCCCCGCCGCACTTCGGGCAGTCGCCGCCGTCTATAAATGTGTTCACTTTATTGCCTCCGTGTTGCCACAAGAACTTTGCGCGACAGTTCTTGCATCTGCTTCAGCAGTTCTAAATTACCTGCGTAAGCATTTACGAGAGACGCCAGCGCTTGAGCGTTCGCTTTCAGCGCGGTTAATTCGGCTTTCAAACGAATGAGTTCGTCAACATCGGCAGTCGTTATAGCACTCATGATTGAAACTCCTGTTCCTCGGCCTGTCGGCGACGCAACAACCCGGCAACAACCTTTCCGCCAGCAAGGTCCCACTTCTCGAATTCATTCGCAGCTTCGGCAAACTTCCCTTGATTCACAAGCACAAGCAACGTACTATGCTCAAACGATCCGATGCCGAGATTGAACGTGAAATCGACCATCGCGTCGTACTCTCCCTGCGTGATCGTGATGTGGACGTAGTTATTCACGATCATTTCTGCCCAACTCATGTCGAGCGCCAGCCATGCATTGGCCTGAGCTTGCGTGCATGTTTGGCCCGGCTGGACGTTGAGAGTGTGTCCGTAGCCGATTGTCCAGCGTCCTACCTGATCCTGATAGGCGGCCAGTCGGACCCCCTCGAAATTTTCGGTGAGTGCCTCACCTTTACGAGAGTATTCCATCGCCATATTGTCGCTCCAAAAATTTTTCGATTCGTTCGATGCGCTCTTGCAAAGTCAATTCAGCCTCGTAAGGAGACGGACTAGGTTCGTCATCATAGCCAACCCACCACTGATACTGATCCATGTCATCATACGGATTTGATTGGCGACTTTTACCCTGCTGCTTCGCCTGCGCGCCCTCTTCGCGTATCAGCTGGACAATTTTCTTTCGGTCGTAGGGGATTCCTTTCCCAATGTAGTCGAAATGTCTCACCGTAGTCTCCCGTCAAAGATGACTTCGCGTACCTTGCCGTCCGTGCAGTGCCAGAACCATCGACCGGCGATCTCTTCCGCCGTGTGCTGGCAGAAATAGCAACCGCCGCAACGAGAACATCGATAGATTAGCTCGCCGCGTGAACCACGTTGATCACAAGCTTCGCACATCACTCAAAATACTCCCCGATGACGTGCAGCCAGTGCTCCGGGTCCAGCTTCACGACATACTTCGAGTGCATGACCTTCCAGAGCACCCAGAGCGTAAATAGACTCAGTTCAACGCCGACGCCAGTCCAAACTCCCTGCCAGATCAAGCTGAATACGTTCATCACTCCTCCTATTAGCTGATATCGAACTTCGAGCGCCATGCCAGAAATACCGGGTGCCGAGGCCGATCCTTCATTCCTGTCGGAAAGAATTTATACTTCAGAAATTTGCCGACCAGACTGTCACGAATCAGCCAGAGTTTCTTGCGCTCCTTCTCTTTGATCGCGCTGCTTGGAACTTTGAATTCGACGCCCGTATGGACATCCCGCACGAAAAATCCGCCTAGCGTATCCTGACCAGACTTGTTTGCTTTATGGGAGGATCGCGCTGTGCGCCCCAGATTGTCAGTCGTGGCTTCGTTTCCGTTGTGCATCCGTTCGTAGGTGCCGAGAACTTCAGCGTCAGAATCTTCGTAGCGCTTCAGCTTGAGCAGATAGCCTTCGTTCAGTGTGCTGCGTCCGTATTTGTAGGGACCATCGATAGAGTTAATCATGCCTCCTTCGAAACCCATGTCGAGGCATTTAACTTCGAAATCCGCGAGTTCTTGCGGTGTGTTGATCACCACATGGAGCACAACTACTACGCGCTCCCGGCCTTCCAGCTTTTTCACAACTTCGTAACGCTGCTGATAGCCGCCCTTCGCTGCGAAATTGTCGAAGACGAAATATCTGACATCCGGCTCGCCCTCTTCGCGGGTCATCGCTGAATCTGTGCGACGAAATGGGTCATCTGTCGGATCACCGACGATCAATTCCCCATCGGTGCCTTCTGGCAGGCCGGAGAATAGCTTCTGTGTATATTGATTCGGGATCAATTTCAGCGTACGGCTGACAAGCTGACCGCCGCGCACCATCGCTCGGAGACCATCAAGCTTCGGCGAGCCCATCAGCGGATAATGAAGTGCCGCAAGATCAGGATATTTCTGGTACGCCAGCATCGGTGCGAAAGTTTTCATCAGAGATTCCTCATTCGATTTCGTTTGCATCCCTCCATCAATAATGTCAGAGGGAAGGTGCCTTTGTCAAGCTCTTTGCGGCACTGTTTGCAGACCATCCAATCGATGGGTTTGCCCACATACAGTGCCGCGTGTTTATAAAACACACAGAGCCTTTTCATTTCTATGCCTTGCCGTTCTCAGGATCATCACCGGGGACATCGTGTCCATCCGGGTACGTCTTGTAATCGGACTCGATCTGCTTCACGCCCTCCGTCAGAGTCGTCGCGCCGTAGACAACCCACTTCGGTTCGCCTGTGGCTTGTCCATCCGCGTCAGTGAGAAAGAGCGCGATATCGTAGGTGCCCTGCTTCGTGCCGTCTCGATACGCTCCGACCAGACTGCGATCAGCCGCGAACTTGGTAAGCTCATTCAAGGCCGCTGTCTGCTGTTCGGGAGTTTCCTCGTCAAGTCGTGCCGCCGCGACAGTGATCATGGTTGACGCCGCACGCAGCAATCGAGCTTGCGGACCGTCATCATTGCTGTCGGCCTTTGGGCACATCATCGAAAGCGGAGTGACATACGAGTAGTCGTCAGCCTTGAAGGTATCGGGAATGACGAACACTTGAGCCTGCGAACCGTCCAGAAATCTCTGAACCGAACCGTTCAAAGAAGTCTGAATCTTTCCCTGTATACGAGTAGGTTGCAAGCTGAGCAACAAATTCGAATTCTGAACATGCAGGAGCAAAAAGCTCTTGTCAGGCGTGTCGCCGGGGACGCTCATGAAGGCACTCGTCTGAAAATCGAACGGGCCATTCGTGAGACTGTAGCCCTGAACGCCGGTCAACTTGAGAACCGGGGCCAACCGAGTTCCGTTATCCTGATCGGGAACGGAATCAATCCGGATGGAGAAGCGAAGGCCCAGCGGATCAGATTCGCACGACACCGCCGCCCAGTTTCCGATGAACGGTTTCGCCACAGTGGCGACCTTGTCCTGCGGAACATCAGGACTTGTGGTTTGTGCAAAGTAAGCGGGGGCCGCGTACAATGCAAACGAGAGAAGTGCTGCTGCGAAAAACTTCTTCATTGTATTCTCCTTATTTGATTGCGGCCCTTAGCACCGCGTTTTTAATTTCCTCTTGCTGACTAAAGTTATAAACCTGAAAATTTCCGTAGCCGAGAACTTCCGGCATGAACCTAACGAGCTTGTCTTCGAGTTCCTGAGCGCCGTCCTGATCCTGATAACGGCCCTCGCGCTCGTATGGAGCACCCTGATCTTTCAGCACTAAGATATTGAGCGCCGGATACACCATTTCGTATTCGCGGATCAGTTCAGCGAGCCCTCGCTTCAGTTGAATCGGAGCGTAGAAGACGCTGAGCCATAGCGGCGAATCTGTAACGATGTTCTTCACTCCGGCCTTCAGCATTTCGTACTCAAGGTGCTGCTGCTTGCCGAAGACGTAAATCTGATCGAATGGCTTCATCTGATATTTCCGATAGGCCCAGAGCTTGATCCACTCCTGCACGTACTCAGCATTGTAGTGCTGAAAACGTAGCTGGGAGTAAATCCATGAAGCCATGTTCGACTTGCCTCTTGCTGGCGCGCCGAAGAAATTGATGCGTAGCTGCTCGGCCATCACTATCTCCTAGACCGCTGCCGGATTGCTGTAGCAGCGCTCGTGTTCTATCTCCTGAACCGTGACTTCATCGTGAACCAAAGTCACTCGATAGCTCTTTCCGCTTTCGAGCGCCTCAACCCATGACACTGCCACAAGTTTGAGCCTCATTGCGTCGTAAGCATCCAGAAGCGCTTTGACTCGATGCGCCGGAATGTACTCAGTTGGCACTGCTGACAGGCCAAGTCGAATTTTCCGGATTTTTTGTTCCAGAGTTTCGACTTCGGTCTTCTTAACCTCTTTGACCATGCTGGCTTTCGCCGTCTTGCTGAGTTCTGCCATTACCGCACCCATCCCTCTCCGGCCACATAGACCTGCTTTGGCCTTTTTGCGTTCTTTGCGTGACGTTCCTCTTGCTGTTGCTCAGCACTGCGCTCGTTCTTTCGTTCGTACGGGCGCTTCGTAGCTTTCTGCTTCTTACTGCTGGTGCTTTCCTCCCGCATATTGACCTTTCCGCAGCCATTCGGACATCCATGCTGCCTTTTGATCGAGAACGCTTTTCTCGGAAATCTTTCCGGTATATCGGGTGTGTTTTCCTCGTCCAGTCCAGCCGAGGAACTTAAGAACGTGCTCGGAAGTAGACGGAGGATTTGCGCCAGCCGGATCGGGCGCAGAGACAGAATAAATTTCATTCTGTTCCTCGCCGGTATAGGAGTCGTAAACCTTCGTCGCCTTGTGGCGAATAGGTCCGAGCAGATTGGCGCTCTGATTGTGGGGATAATCAAATACGCCGCGATACTTCAAAGGATTGATGTTCGGCTTCGATGCCATCAGCTTACCTTTCTGGGTCCGCATTGAGTCGTGATTGCTGACCCGCGAATATCCGTTTTGTAAATCTGATTGCCTGCATCGTCATCGCCTTTCGGGAGAACTTCCGTCAAAGCGTGACGGTCACAAACGGTACAGTGAGCAATCCGGACCGCGCCGCCAAGGTAGCTCTGCCACGATCCGAGAGTGTGATGGTTGTCCACTGCATACTCAGATGCCGATGCCATCAGTTCGGATTCAATTGTCGTCGTGTCCACGGGATTCTCCCTTCGGTAGCTCGACTTGACAATGGAAAGAGAACGTGACTTTGTTTTCGCCCTTCAGTTTCGAGAGCGTACGGGCGAGGAGTTTACGCATCTCACTGACGGTAATTGCTGTGCCGTGTTCTGCTACATCTATGTGAAGGTTTGGCATATCAATCACCTTAGCAAATTTGCATTCGCTTGTCAAGCTATTTCCGTCTCCGAAACATATCGGCGAAATTTCATCGGCGCGTAGAAAACTTTTGCCGACTCACCTTTGCTGCGACCGAGAATCGCATCGATCATTTCCCGGCCCTCTTCGATGCTCAGTTCGAATCCAGCTGATTGCTTGTGACCGCCGCCGCCCTTTGCTTTGGCAAGTTTCCCGGCATCAGCGCCGTGATGCGCTCGAAGCATGAACTGAATTTTTCCATCGCCGCGTTCGAACCATACGATTGCAACATCGATGCCTTGAAAGTCAGCAAGTTCGCCGCCGAGTTCGCTGGAATTTATGCCCAGAGCATTGATAACCATCGCCCAGTATTCGTGAACGAAACCCTCTTCATCAACAAAGAACAGTGTTCCCGGCTTCGCTTCGCGCTTCCCCTGTCGCACGTAGCTCTCGATCTGCCGATGCGATCCGGCACCGTATTCTGCCGCTTGTTCGATCAGTATCGGTGCGACCATTTTATCCCATGAATAAACATCCTTCGGAACTGTAGCGAGATATGCATTGACATCTCTGCTGCCGGGCAATTCAAATTTCCAGAGATCATAATCTTCAGCATAATCCACAAACCACGGACGCTGTAGGCCGGGAACGATGATGCCCTTGAACATTTCCTCTTTTCCAAACAGTTCATCCCAGACAAGACCCGCACCGCTTCGCTTCACGTCGAAAGTTGCGTACGGCTGTCCGGCCAGCATCTCTTGAGCCTGCTTGTGATGATCGTAAATGTGAAATGAACGCGCAAGCTTTGCCAGTTTCTCATTGGACTCGCGCTTGTCCCAGCTGAAATCGACTACGATCACGTCTTTATCTTTCACCTTGTCATAAGGCGGCTCGACGCCATAGTCCTGCGCCAATAATTCTGCTTCGGGCCATTTTTGATGGGCAATGTAGGCCGCGCAGAATCCGTCTGTACAATTGTTGTGATAGATGATCAGATCGACGTTCATTTCTGAGCCTCCGGTGGGCAGACCATCGGTATCGGCCCGCCAGCGAATTTGATTGCATCGAATGGCTTCAGGCACCGAGGAATTGTTGAGGGAACGATGACCGGCAAATCCGGATCGTCCCAGTAAGCATGTCGGATATACATTTCGAAGATAGTGCAACGAGTCGTCAGCTTCTTGCACTCTTCGAGCAGCGCTTCTTTCACTTCATTCATAGTGGAGAGATGAATCTGCGTCTCTCGGAGCACTGCTTCAGCGTCAGCGAGCCGTTGTTCCAACACTTCGATGTCATGCTTGCGTGCGCGATAGGCTTTGATCGATGGCATTAGCAACCTCTTTCGTCGAAAGCGGATCGACGGCAAAGATAAAGTCAAAGTTCTCGGCAATGAAAAGTTGAAGCGCGCCCCGGATCGTCTTTTCAGCCATCTCACTGTCTTCAGTATCTACGGCATCTTCTGGCTCAAATCCTCGGTTATACATTCCGAGGACACGATCCACAAGAGCATCTATCTGTTCCTGAGTGCTCACGAAGAGCCTCCTCGTATAGAACTTCGAGCGTCAGTTCATTAAGGCACACCAAAGTTGCGTCGCCCGAGCGAAACGTTCCGTGCAGGTCCGGTGTAGCCGGGTGCCAGCGCAGATACGGTTTCTTCTCGTTCACCGCGATCCTCCGCGCACGAGACCCCAGTTAATGCGCCGACTTACAGCTTGCATGTGTTTCTTGATTACCCGCGCAGCAATCCAGCGTTTACGCAGAATGGCCGCAGCTTGGCGTTGTGCGCGCCGGATAAGCTTGTCGCCCTCCGCAGAGAAGTAGGGCGCGATTTCTTCGTTATAGATTTTTTCGGCGAGGTGAGCGAATTCGTGAACGCGGGAATTGTGACGTTGATTGATGCGCTGCTTTGCGTAATAAGCAGTGCGAGCGGGGAGTTCGCGGTCCGCAAAAGGCTGGGGACCGTGAGCGGTACTTTCTTTGATCAGTGGATCGCCTGCACGATGGCGACGGCCACAGAGACGGCAATTGATCATCTTGCCGAGTTCTTCATGGCGCTGGCCGTAACTGCGTTCGGTGAATTGCTGCTCAAATTTCTTAGCAGCTTCAGCGAGTCCTGCTTCTCCGGATGTCGGTTCTTTGCCAATATTCGTCCAGACTTGCGTGCCGTCATCTGTTTGTTTGCCGACTTCAGGATTAAAAGATTTCGGATCGAAAATTACGTTTTCTTCTGACATTCGCGTTCCTTTCTGCGTTGCGCGACTGCTTTCAGAATTTTGGCTCTAGTGACCCGTTCACCGGGTCCGAACATGAACACCGGCTCACTACCTTTTGAGATGTTCGCGGTGACAATAAGTTTCATTCATCCTCCGGCTTGTGCTCGCTTCGCTTCCCGAACGGTTTTCCAATTTCGGACATTCGTCGGCTTCGACCGCCGTCGCTATATCCGCTGAACGCGCACTCGCCGTAATCGTATCGACGGCCTTGAGCGTCATGCGTCATGTCGCCGGGTATATCCTCTGGTTCCAGTGTAAATGAAATTGTCTTATCTGTCAAGGGCGCACCTTGTGGCTTTCCGTAAAGCTCTAAATCGTTAATCCTGCCGTATTCTTCAACACGTTCCTGATCGTACTTACTTCCGATAGCTGCGCGGACAATGTGACCGAGACGGTTCGGTCCAGACCCCGGATTGGGACCTTCAAGAGTAGCAACACGAGGAGTCTTTTTATGAAGAGCCAAATTGAACCGGCCTGATTCGTCGGCGCTTCCGACCATGACGATAGTTCCGCCCGGCGCAGGCTCCTGATGCCTGCTAAGCTCTTCCCAGAACACCGCTACGGGCTCAAGGCCGCGACCGTGGCAGTTCTTGCATAACTTCTTTCGGGACTCGCTCAGTTGGACGCAAAGCGGACACACTTTGACAAAGTTCTTGTTGGCGAGGGTCTTTAGGTTGGGATTAAACCTTCCCCGCTCGGGACTGAATTTGCCGATCTCGTCGGGACTAGCAACTTCAGTTCGACTCAGAATCAGCCAGTCGGCTACGCCATCAGCAATCTTCTGCTCTGCCTCTTCGTACGTAATCCATTTACGACAGTGGCAGTTCTCGGGATTCAGCTGCTCCCCGAGGTGCTGTTTGAAGCAGAAATGCACCTTAACCGTTTGATCTCGTCCCATGTAGTTCACCACCAATTATAGCTGAGCTTACACCCCGATTTTTCTCGGACGCCCTCGCGGCTTACGTACGCCACGTTCGCTGTGGCTACTGAGCCCCTTTGCGACCTGATGAATGTGCGCAATCATACGCTCAACGATTGCGTAAGGTCGTGTTGCTGACTGCGATTTCAAATTCATTTCTTCAGCAATTTGGCTATATGTATGCCCGGCTCGAAAGTACAGATATATGACTCGCGCCCAACGTCCTGCAAATTTTCGCTGGCGTTCATTCGTCTCGAAATGCGGAAATGCTCGTCGAATTACAGTTTGAATTTCTTTGTCAGTGCGCGTCCATTTAGGCACATTGGCTCGACGTTCGGCGGCAGCTACTGCGCCCTTGCCGCCCCTTCGAACGCTGTGCCCGGCCATGAAAACATCGCTGCCGTCAACGCTGGATCGAATTTCTGAATACTCACTTGTGTTATTCATCTTCCGATGTGTCCAGTGCTGATCTGTAGAGCCCCGGCTGCTCAGGCAACGGATGCATCCAGTGTTGGTTGGCTCGCTTGGCGTTTTCTCCGCCGCTTACGCCCACCCGGCCCTCCAAATCTTTGTCGAAAGCAAAAGTCTGGAAGTGTACATCCTTATCTGTTCGCTGTGACACATGAATTCCTGCCGCTCGAAGCTCCTTGCTAGTGTGATGCGCGCAGATGTATCGCACCCCATTCGGCGACGGATTCTCATCACTCACATATTCTGATGGACAATTCGGAATGGCACAATTAACTCTCATTCTTCAGCCTCGCTCTCCTCCGCGAAAAGGTCTTCCATTGTCTCTTCGTCGGCTTTTACGAAATTCTGTTTTCGGAACGCTTCATCCTTCAAAACGAATGCCTGAAAATACGGGTCCGATCTGTTGTCGTGCGGAAACCGAACCCCGAACTTGTTGGTCCACTTCTTAGTCTTCCACGAGTTCACGATTCTGACGATCTGATCCGCGCAGGCTTGTCCAGCATCGAGTTGAGACTCAGTCGTAACAAATCCTGCGTTAAATTGAATGCGTTGTCTTGTAATTGCTGAATTTGCAACAAGGACTCCGTTTGTCCGAAGCCATTCTCTGGCGCGCTCCTTCGCTGCATTCGTTTGGTCAGTCTTTCCATTCTTCTCTCCCTGTGCAGCGTCCATCTGCTCAAGCATGTAGTCATTGCGCACGATCCATGAGTTGTCGCCGTCCACCTTTGCGACGATGGCTTCATCACCAGCCTGAAAGCTGTGTAGCACAAAGTTCTCAAGCAAAGTCACGCGAGACCCTTTCTGCAACTTGCGTCCGGCCTTAACAAAGACCACGAACGCAACATCATGAATGCCGCTGAGCCAGCTGTAGCGCCGCAGTTGTTCATCGAATGCCGCCATCCCCTGCTCTTCGGGATACGGACGGCCTGATGTCTTCATATCGACGATCAGCGCCCGGAGCTTGCCGTACTCCGGCTTCCACTCGATATGTGGAAGCATAGAGTGATTCGGGTCTACCCAACATATCATGTCCAACTTTCCGGCGTCTTCAATCTCTCCATAGTTAGGATCGCCGGGGAAAACTTCTTTTGTGACTTCTCGCTGGAAGACGATTTGTCCTCGTAGCGGTATCGGCAGTGACGACTGCCGTAGGGCATACAATCGGAGTAAATCGTCGCCATCCGCATCAAGAGTAAGCCAATCTTTTTCTGTCTTGGTGTACTCAATATCCGTACGAGTTCTAAAAATTTCCCAGAGTCGATGAAACTCTTCTCTTCCGCCCTGTCCATCGTGCTCGTGGTAGAACTGCACAGCTTGTTCAAGAGCCCGACCAAATAGCAGTCGTGCTTTGTTGTCCCGTTCTTTCCAGCCCTGCACGCGGCGCAGGTAGTATTTGAGGGGGCAAAGATCATAATCCGATCCGGCAGAATAGCTATGTTTACGCCACGGGGTACCTTTACTGTTGACATATAGAAACGCCATCCCCTTTCTCCTCTGGATTCGTGTAGATCAAGCTCGGATATTCGTCCGGCCAAAATTGACTGCGTTGGCCGGTGTAACTGAAGTGAAGCTCTTTCGCCGGTCTGCTGGCCGCGACGTAGAAGATACGCTTCTCTTCTGGAAGCTCGCCGTCAGCATGCGGCATCTTTTTCTGATTCACACCGATTACATACACATAGTCCCATTCGTGGCCCTTCGCTTGGTGAACAGTCGCCAGCGTAACAGCTTCGCCATTCTTGCCTTTACGTCCGTAAGTCAGTCGTCGCAAATAAGCCAGAAATTCGCTTACCGATCCGCGTCCAGACCATTTGATTTCGCCTGTCTTTGACCGGGATTCGGTAGCTGCCATCTTTACGATGTCATTCAGGTTTTCCACCGGACTAGACTCCATAGGATTCTGTGCGTAGCGATACTTCTCGAAAAATCGTTCTCGATCAATGATATCGGCGAGTACCTCGTGAGCAGGCCGGAGGCTTATATCATCTTTCGCTAGTCGAAGGAGACTTTTCACTTCATTCTGCTCCCAATAATCTTTCTTCCCGAGAATCCGATACTTCTGTCCCTGCTTCGTCAATATCTTTTGGTATGCGAAAAGTTGCCGGTTCGTGCGCGCCAGAATAGCCGTCTTGCCCGGCTCTTTGATCTGCGCTAAGACTTGGTGAGCCTCCTCAAGCTCGTCACCGTATCGAGTTATCTCCGGGTCCACGCCATATGGGTTCGTTGTCATCATACGTGAACCGAGGCCGTTGTCCACCGGAAGAATCCGCTTCAGGAACTTCACAATTGCGCCGGTGCTACGATAGTTTCGCCCAAGGAAAAGTTTTGTCGCACCCGGAAAATGTTTTTCGAAGTTCGACAAGCTCCCAGCCTGCGCGTTCCTCCACTCGTATACGAGTTGGTTCTCGTCGCCCACCACGAAGATATTCTTCTTGAAAAGCAATTGTAACAACCGAAATTGGAGGACATTCGTGTCCTGACATTCGTCTACTGATATGTAGTCTCTTTGCCATCGCTGCCTCACGTCGTCATTGCTTTCGAGGAGCTTGACTGTCTCATGCATCAGTGAATCGAAATCAAGCCAGCCCTGCTCACGGCAGCGGCGCTCGTAGTCGCGGTAGGCCAATCCATAATAGCGCTCTAGACCCATCGATTCGTCTATTGCCTGCTCCGGCGATACATCAGCGCACTTCCACCCTTCAATATGCTCTTTCAGCGTACGAAAGCTCTTCACTCCGACTCGATACGTTTTGACCAGATCGAACAGAAGCTGATAATCTTCGCCGGAGAATGGCAGAACATCTTCGGTCGTTTGGAACGGGAGATAGATTCTCTCTTTTCGAACAAGCTCCAAGGCGTAGCTATGGAATGTGCGGAAGATCGATCCGGAATCCATGAATCCGATTCGCTTGACCATCTCTTCCGCAGCTTCGTGAGTAAACGTGACGTTCAACGTCTGAGTCTGTTGAATGCCGTGCATCAGCATGTTCACCCAGCGCTGAAGCAGCGTCGCTGTCTTCCCAGACCCCGGCCCGGCTACCACGACGTACTTCCCCTCGACTGCGTTAATGCAGACGAGTTGATCGGCGTCCGGGCCATAGTCTCCGATGAAGCAGTTGTTCATTGAGCTATCCCTATGACTTGTTGCATGTACTTCACGAGCCCGGCAGCGCCACGGGTCTTCGTGACATCGTCAAGAAAATCCACGAACTTCAGCCAGTCCGTGTAGTTCCATGTCTTGCTGCTGGGTTTCTCAACGTTGAACTTCCCGACGAACTTTCTCAACTGAATCTCGACTCCGCCGACCTTATCGACCGGAACCATTCCACCTGTCGGCAGAATTTCGTTGCGGTACTTCGCCAAGCGCTCCTTGATTGCTTTCTCTTCGTCCGGACTCAACAACTTCTCGACCTTCGGCGGCTCGACTGGTTGAGCAGGGAGTGTCGGCAGATTCGTTGCTGGCGTCTGCGCGGGCGTTTCTGTGATGGCTTGCGCTATGGCAGGCGTCACCGGAGCAGTGGCTTTGGCAACCAGATCGACATACGGAGGCTGAGACTCTTGTGTCGGCGTATTCAGCGTGATCCCGGCCTGCTTACGCTTCCGCTGCTTCGGAGCCTCAACAGCTGCCGCAGCTTGTACCAGTGGATTGTCTGCCGGAAGCGTCGCAATAAGCTCCGCAACAGTCTTGACCGTCTTCTCACCTGCTTCGACTGCGAGTGTCTCAGGCTTGACTGCGGCTAGTGCAGTCTGCGCTTCCTTCTGCGCCGGAGTCGGTCCAAATGTTTCGGCCATTGACCGGTAGTCGTGATATTCGAAAATCTTTTCGCCCGGTGTTTGTTGTGGAGGTTCAACTACGGATGGCACCGGATTCGGAACTACGACCGGCTGGGCCGTGATTGCATCGAGCGCCACATTGTTTACGAGAGCATTTGACGCGGGAATCTCACTCTCATCAAGAATTCCGCCGCCGACAAATTGAAGAGTCATTCTCCGCGTTGCCCGAGTCTGCGCAATCATGACTGCATCCGTCAGAGCTTTGCCACGTAGGCCGTCAATGTCCGCAGCGCCGATAGCACGTTCCTCACGGCCATTCTTATCGCGGCCAGCTGCCATAAAGCAAACTTGGCCGGGCACCAAATCTTTCGGAAGAGCCTCAAGAGAGATCGTAGAGATGCCTCTGTTTTGACGGATCAAATCCGTCGCACCTTTCTTCGCGTATAACACCAAGTGACGACCGTTGTCGCCGACTACCATTTCGATATACGCCAGAAGGTTCAGATTGGCAGGGATGCCGAGAAAATTGCAGGCGTCTCTGTAGTAGGTGGCCTTTTGGTCTTCGTTCAGATGTTCAAGATCATACATCGGAACGAATGTTGTGCTATCCATACTGTACCTCCGAAGAGAAAATTTGTCAAGCTCACTTATGGTAATATCGATCTTCAAATCCGTCACATCCGAGTAACATCCCCGGTAGCCAGTCGATTGCTAATCGCATGATTGCGTCCATTTCGGCGAGCCCCGGAGCTATCGGATCATCCTCAGTTTCAGCTATCCCTTCGTCGTGAACGTGGCCCACTACAAAGAGACTCGCGGCTTCGAACATCAGAAGCTTTAGCGCCAGAATGTCCCGGCTTGATGCCTGCACAACATTTTCAAGGATTTTTCCGCCGTGATTATTGGTGATCGTCCCCCACTGATGCGTCTCTTGATTCTGGCCGTCGTAGACAAAAGCCATCCGATAAACTTCATTGCCTTCCGCATCGGTCCACGGCATCTTGGTCTCTTCCATTCGTGCATGGAAGTAGTGTAGATACCGCCCAGACGGCAGCTGAATTCGGAGAATGTTTCTCCGTGCTCCATGATCGTTGATGGTGAGTTTATCGAATTTGACGATTCCGCCCGGCCCCCATTCGCGCTTAACACGAACGGCCCCGTCTGCCAGCACCTCACCCACGATTCGAGTGAGATCGTACCATCCTTGTTTGATCTCTCTGTACTTCTGCCGGAAGAATCGCACAGCTTCGTTTGCAGTTTTCTCATCGAGTGTTATCCCCATCTTCGATGCATAGTCGAGCAAGCCAGTTAAAGTGGGCCGTCCGGTCTTCCAATCTGTTTCGACGCTCCCGCCCTTGAGCATATAAACACAACCCAGCACCGCAGGCTTCATGTCCTGCCGCATCTTTTTAGCAATGGCCTTGATCATTTTATCGAGGCTGTGATAATTCGCTTCGAGTTGCTCATAAGTCATGCCGTTCATGCTGGCAGCAAAGTCTATGTACGGATCATTCCCGTTCGGCTTACCGGGCCGAGGAATGAATACCTGATTCAGCGGCTCGCACTGGCAGAGGTACGCAGCCTTGCGCGTTTCGATGGCGTTTAGATCGCAGACATTCAGGCGCTTCCCCTCCGGCGCATCGAAGATTGTTCGAATCGTATTTTTGATCGTTGCTAAAACAGCGCCGCAGTCACGATCAGATGGCTTCTCAGTCTTCGTCCATATCGGCCAATGATTGATGATGCCATCGTAGTCGAGAGCAAAGATGAGCTTGCGAGCCTCGTCAACAATATCTTCATCCTCGAAGGCTGGGATCGGGCGCGCCATATTGTGCATCTGCACGGCATTTCCAGACCAACGTCCGCAGCGTGGCGAGCCCATGTATATAAACTGACCGCGAAGTCTATCGTCTGCGCAAAGTTGCCGGAGAACAGCGGCCAGCTTCGTATAAGTCGTTGAACTAGCGTTTAAGCGCATCTCCAGAATCTTGCGGCATTCTGGGGTCAGCTTCTTTCCGAACTTGAGAGCAGCCTTTACAGCATCCTTCTCAAGCGTATCGTCTTCGTAGCCACGAGCCTGAACCCACGGCAGAAGTTGATCACGACTATTCGAATTCTCCAAGCCGGTGATCACGTTCATAGCCTGCTTGGTCTCTTCTTTGGCCCGAGTCCCTAGCTCTAATCCATTCGTGACAAACTGCCGGTCCACATGGATGCCGCGATCATTCACTTTCTGATCGAAGAGCCACACTGCACGCTCAAATTCAGGAAGCGGAAACACCTGTAGCAAAATTTCTCGGCGCGCAACTTCGCGCTCCGCCCGCACGTCCTGTTTGCAATACTCGCAAAACTCGTCCCATTCTTTCGGATGTGTATTCCAATCGTTGTAGCGGCAGCTTCCGGGTGTGCCTTCCGGATTTTTCTTGGTGGGTTTTTTTGCCTTCTTAATGACCGGCGAAGAGAATAGGTTGATTAGAGCTTTGCCTCGTTTGTCTTTGCCGAGGTCTCGGTCGAGTCCGAGTATATCAGATACTGCTTCGAGGTCGGCTGGAAGGGATAGCATTCGAGCAGAAGGCTGAGGGTCCTGAAATCTTCCCGTTCCCAGCGTTGTACCAAGTTTTCCAAATCCGTGTCGTTCAAAACTTGAGTTGAATGCGACAATGTCTACCTCCGGGTCCGCAAGATACGCTCGCAAATCCTCCGGCATCGGTTCGCCGGTCCACATACGCCAGAGCTTCACTTCGAAGGGATGCTCAAGAACGCAGTCGCCGTAAGCGTACGCACAAACGACAAGCTCAGTCGTAGGATCAGCCATGTAGTTATAGAGACCCACGGAATATTTTCCGTTGATGTCGGTGTAGCTACGCGACTCAAAGTCTATGAAGAGCCGCTTCTTTCGCATCTCTTTGGCGAAGTCGATCATTATTTCCCCAACCAGATTTTCAGAGCTACGAGACTATCGAAAACAGGAATCCCAGCATCTATTGCTGTCTGTCTTTCGGCGCTCGCTCCAGATGACTTGTTCCAGTCCGGAGTCAGCATCAGAGCATCAGAGCGCCGCAACAATTCCGTATCGCCTTCGAGCCAGATCGCATCATCCGCAGCACCATCAAAGAAACGTGTGTTCGTGTGGGGACAGATGACAGCAGCACCGAGTCGCCAAACTTCGAGTGCAAGAGTTTCGGCGCGTCGAATGTTGTTCTCGACAACCCAGTGATTCGGCCCTCGAAAGGGTCCTGCAATGTAGACAACTTTCATTCGTCAATCCTTTGAACAGGTACAAGCTTGTGACGTATTTCAAATTTGTAATGCCGGTCATTCAAAATGATTTCTTCTTTTCCTAAATCGAATGATGCGCGACGAATGTCCATGCCACGGAACAACAGAATCATTCGCCGTAGCTCTGTTTCAAAACCTTCAGTTATCTCTTGCATTGCTACCTCCCACTAGAGCCCCAGCGACGGGCACCGCGCTCGCTCGGATCAAGCTCTGTGACGACTTCCGGACCACCCTCGGCGATGGGGACGAAAACAATTTGCGCAACCCTGTCGCCCTCATTGATGTAGAACTGGGGGTCCTCACACGTCAGTCCAACATTGACTTCACCACGATAGCCGTTATCGCCAACGCCGCCGTGTGTAAAAACCTGCGCCTTCGCCATACTGCTTCGATCCTTCACGATCCAACCCCAACCTTTGCGCGGCTGAATTGCAATACCGATCTGGATCATCGTGATGTGGCCGTGTTCAAGTGTGTACGGACCGACAGAATACAAATCCCAACCAAGATCGCCCTCGTATGCTTTCGTCGGCACTTTAGCTTTCGGATTCAGAAGCTTTACTTTGAACAAAGGCTCCGGGGGCTCAATCTTCCAGAACCATTCGCCGGGAATAATCGCACCGGGATAGAACTTCGGAAGGTCCTGAGTGCTGCCGTGACCACATGGAATTGTGTTGCTAGGAATTACAAGCGTATTTCCTTGACTGGGATTCGGACCGGTTGTATCCCACGGTCTCGGTTCATAAGTTGTGTGTTCCATTTTATTCTTCCTCCTGCTCCATTCGCACTAGCTGATGCACAACAATTGGATCACCCTTCGTACCCGTTCCGGTCTCTGCGATCCAGCCAGCCATGACCATTCCTTTGTAGGCCATCGCCCACTGGTAGGTGCCGATTCGTTCAACGTGTAGTAGACGTTCAAGGGCGCGCTTCTCTACGACTCCGCCCATTCGCTCAATCCAATACATTGCCTCTTGCTGATTCCTAGCCTCACGGGTCTCTGCTTCGAAAACTTTCAGCCAGTTTTTAACTTCGAGTTCGTACTTGGACAGCGCCAAGCCACGCTCGATACATTCCTCGTCGATTTCATCGCGCCCCAGATCGACCGCAAAGGCCAGTGCCCACTTCTCTGCGCGTTGCTCGACTCTGCCCGTAACCTTGCCCCAACGGCCCACGCAAACGGCATGATTCTTATCGTTCGCGTTCATCACGCTTCTCAACGGAGAGCTATCAGTGATTTTGAATGTCTTTTGCTGCACAGCTTTGTCGATCAGCGCCCGAGTCTTCAGCGCACCTTCTGCAAAGTTCACATCTTCGAGAGGCGTCATCGGTCGAAAAGTTTCCGGCTGAAAGAGAAAGAAGAACCGTTCGTCAAGACCGTTGTCGTCACCGGCCAGCTTACTCCATCGCTTCCGAAAATCTTGATCAGTCACGCATGTCAGGACTGAGATGCAATAGGAAAGCGGTTCGAAGCTATAGTTGTTTTTGCGCTCTTTAACCGCATTCTGAAGCTTACTACCTTCGTATGCACTCAATAAGCTGCCGATCATGTTGCTCGAATCGATTCCAGACTTATTCACAAGCGTAACGAGTTCGTCGTAGAAGAGAACGGCATTCTTGCAATTCGCAGCGTTCACCCCGAGCAAGAATCCTTCGGGCGATCCAGCGGACCACACCATTGTCTTCGCATCGGCAACACGGACGTTCGGACTCGCATGTTCCAGCAGGCCCATCAACCGGAAATATTCCATCGCGTCGCGGATGCTGGCCGACTTAAAGAGCTTACCCTTGCGACCGATCAGCACCATATAGATGCTCAACGGCATGCTCTGCTTTCCTTCAATATGAACCTTCGTGCCGAGATAGTTCAGCATCAGCGCCATCGCAGGCATAAACATGAATTCCGGATAGCGGCAGTTCACATCACAATACGGCTTCACGAAATTGTCATAGATGCTCGTTCCTTCCATGACCCATTCGGGGAACTTCGGATGGACTAGCGGTTCTCTTTTAACATCGTCCTCAACTTCTGGAGGAACTTGCGCCGAGTTCGGCGTCGCCGTCGTTCCAGTATATATTCCTTGCGAAGTCGATTCAATTGGGACACCGTTATGTAGGACGCGGGTATCGACGATAGCGTAGCGGCTGACTGAGTGTGCGATCTTGACGCACATTTCTTTGTAGTCTGTGCCATAGTCTTCGCACCTCTTCTCGCATATCTCGACGAGCGCGTCACCGATAGCCCCCTCTTCGAGACCGTCCTGACGCAGCTTACCGGCAATGCGCGTCAGTTCGTTGTCATGCGATCCGCGAGGAATCTTTGGACCATCAAGACGCGCAGTCAGCGGAAGTTTCTCGTTCTCCGTGTGATTCCTCTTGATCCAATCGATAAGCCACTGCGGAGCTTCAACAATCGGCGCAGTCGAACGAATCTCATAAAGAGCCAGCGTATCAGGATGGATACTTCCCGGCCCGGCGACATAGGCATGGTTCAGTCGTGCGCTGCATGCCTCGTGGCCGTCCGGAGTTTTGATACTGATGTACGCCTTTGCCGCAGCTGTAGCGAGCGCGATGCTGGCTGCATTGTGCCGCCAGTAGAGATGGCCGCGACCGGGACGACTGCGAACAATAAATGTCTTGGGAAATTTTTGACCTGTCTCACGCTCGATCTGCGTGAAAAGCTTGGGATCGTCGATTTCGAAGAACCAGACGCCATTCGGTTCAGCTTTGGCAGCACAACCGATGTTTGCATCCGGATACTGAGCATCCCAGCGCAATATCTGCGCAGGATCAGTCGAGGCCAAAGCGGGCCAGTCGTCCGAAAACGCTTTTTTAGTGCGGGGTAAAAGAGGTATAACCGGTACACCGCGTTCGATCAGCGGCTGCGCGATATCTTTGAAGGACAAAGTTTTTACCTCGAAATCCGTAGCCGGTCTCTCCCGACAGTCAAGCCTTGTCTTGTCACGGTCGGCTTTCACCATCCCTTTCGGGAGATCACTAGAACGGAATGTCTTCGTCAGAAATATCTTGCGCTGGGGCCGACTGCACGTTCGCCGCTGCGGTGTTAGCCGTCACAGGGTTCTGCTGGCCTTGACCCGGTTGCTTCGGTCGATCCTTCGCTCGCTGGAAGCCTGTCGGAACTGCTGGCACTAGAGCCAACATCGCGGCGGGCACCGGCATCATGGCAGCAATGGAGCGAAACTCGCCCATCGGTCCACCCGTGATGAGCACAAGCTGATTGACCCGATCCATGAAAAATTCATCGTCGAACGGCACCGGAATCTTATCGACACCGCCGAACACTTGCTCCGCCAGTTTGTACATACGCGAAGCTTGATACTTCGTTGGCGGAGTCATCTTTGAAGGTGGCTGCTCCATGTGTCGAAATGCGCGGCCTTCGCTGTCAACAGTTGGCAGACCTTGACCGGGCACCGGAGCAACTACCCATACAATTCGCGTCCGAACTTGCGCAGCGAAGTTACCCTTCGACTGCACCAGCCCGAGTTCCTCGACATCGATGACGCGACCGAGCCAAATTCCAGCGCTCGGCTTTTCAAACTTCTTACCACCAGCAGGGATCAACATATTGGTTTTGTTTCCTTTGCCTTTTAGGCTTGTGGATTAAACGCCCAGATTCCGATCTTGTTCGCATGGCGACTGACTCGAACCGATTTCTTGTAGCCGACGAACGTCCAGTCTTTGCCACGGAAAATGGCACCGGCTGCGTTGCCGAGTTCGGTTGAATCGATGCCTTGCAGTTCAAGCTGTGCTGCTACCTCGTCCGCATTCGTCTCCTGATATTCGGCATGCCTCGCTAGATCACGGGCAACCTCTCGCGCCTTCGCAAGAATCTCTGCCCGATGCGCTGCGGCCTGCGCGATACCTGTTTCCTTTGCTGCGTTTGATTCCTTTGCTCCTAACGTGATCATTCTTAACTCTCCTTGATATTTATTTCAAAAACTACTTCCTCAGCTTCCCGAGTAAATTCCTGCAATTCCTCAGTGATTAGATCAGAGTGTGCATCGCAGATGTGCTGCATCGCTTTGTCGTGATCCTCGAATTCCGCGCCGTCGAGTTTACAGGTCAGCATGCAACCTCCTGTTCTACCATTTGAAAGCCGTATTGCTGAGACATAAACTCAACTATTTCTTGTCGTGACGCCTCGTGGTATTTGCCCCAAGCAAAAGCAGATACTTTTCTAACTTCATCCATTGACAGCGGAGTTCCCTCTTTCGAATTCTTCATCGCTGTAGATTTTGCGCTGTTACACACGTCGCATGTGACACAGTTTAAGGGATTCAAAGTATTCTGATTCATCTCAGCGACCGATTTCCCCATACGTTCAAACCAATTTTGAGGAATCCAGTGTTCGAACCAAGGAGTCAGGGGATACGGCCAGCCGTTTTTCTTTCTAACGTTCATACCAAAGGATCGATTGCATACCGCGCACCGATTACCCTGCTTTTGGGCCAGTGCTAGAACAGCGGCTCTTTTCGGCTTAAAAGGCTTAATAACTGTTTCTCCAACATTTCGAGAGTTATCGAATCCAAATGCAGCTGCGGAATAATCTTCGTCGTCAGCTTCTTCATTTACGGTTGTTTTAGGAAGCTCGATATGAAATACAGAAAGAAATTGCGCCTGAAAATCTTGTTCCGGCTTCCGAATTCCCCAGTCTGTTAGAATTTGATCTCGAACAGGAACCAGCACCGTCCATTGGCTGAGTGTTCCGCCGAGAGATAAAAAACGTTTCTCAGTAAGACGATCCGAAGCATTTGTCGGAATCGGAAACTTCAAGAAAATCGCAGCTTCGCGGTTTGCAGCTGTGATATCGTTCCATACACCTATGTATCGCTTACATCCAGAACAGTAGGAACCCGCCGCAAAAACTTCGGCAATACAACTTTCACGGCCAAATCGAGCACACGTAATCATGACCAAAGCTCCCTGAGATTTAGATCACGCCGGATCGTCACATCGAACGGTGCTCGCTTGACGATCTCCGGCACGTCCATTTCCTTCACGGCCTTCCACCAGATTTTTCCGTCTGCATACCAGTGAAAGGCACCGCCGATCTCATTCCATGCTGCATCTCGATCCTTGGCCTGTTCATTGTGATCAAAATCTTGCAAGCTCTGAAGGATCACGAGTGGTGACTTAGCACGCTCAACAATCGCATCGAAGTTCTGTAATCGGTTTTCTATGAGCCTCAACGTCGTCAGACAGTCCACCATAGCGCCGTGCTGGCCCATTGGCAGAAAGCCGTCCTCCGCCGCCATATGCAACAGCTTCCGGCCCTGCACGCCCGGTAGGTCCCACATCGTATCGATCAACAACATCGGCGGGAGAACTTGACCGTAATGACTCGCCCAGAGTCGAAGTAGCTCCCAGTCGAACTGATTTATGTTCTGACCGGCAACCGCTTCTACCTTCGGAAGCCACTCAAGGACACTCATTAAGGAATCTTGAGAGTCGTAGCCGAGTTTCTTTCTCGCTGCATTTGTGATGCCCGTCTTTGCCTGAAGGTCATCTGGAATGCGGCGCTCTCCCGCGACGAAAAAGCTATTCGTTTCGCAAATACGGCGCTGGCCGGTGATATACGTAATCAAGCCAACTTCAGTGACTTCATCCTGAAGCACATCACTGCCAGTTGTTTCGAAATCGAGAACACCAAGAATCATTAGTTCACCGTTTCTGTCAGTGCAACATCTTCAGGGCCAAACATCTGAAGCTCCGGAAGAACAGGCTTCGGTGCTTCGAGCAACTTGGGGCCGACGATGTCCACGTACGCGATCATGTGTTTCGGAATCCCCATACGCTGGTTGTACTTGACCTTTGAGCCATCCTGCGTCGTATTCGGACTCTTCGGCACAACCATACCATGCTCCATCAACTGGAAGGTCACGATGTTGCAGAACTGCTTCAGGCCGCACTTTCCATCTTCAGTTGGCTCCATGTCTTCTTTCTCGAAGTCCTGAATCACGTCGTAGTACACTTCACGAGGCATCGGGATGCCGGGTACCTGAATGATGTGTCCAACGAATCGAATGAAGTATTTCATGGGGCTCCTTATGCGATCTCTGGCAACGACTTGGGCCGAGTCTGATTCTCGTAATGTCGTGGCGCGAATCCCGTGCTCTTCAGCATGACAAGGGCATTGATCAACAACCCCGCCGCCTTGCGAAGATACTTCTCTTGCTCCTCGACTGTTCGGTCCATCTCCGCCGCTTTCGAAGCGTAGATGTTGTTGTAGGTGATCCAGTCGTTGAGAGTGTTCTTCTGATCAAACTCCTCGCCCCACATCTCTTTGGCTCGTTGAACCTCCAAGCCAAGGTCTAACAAAACTTGATACATCGCGTGACTGTCCATACCTTTCCTCCATGCGTAATACTGTCGCTTACAGGGCCGGTCGAAGTCGGCCAGCCCCTCGGCTTTTGACCACCTCATTTACGCCTGCTTTTGGCTGATCTGAACCGGCGCGCCAGAGCGAAGAGCCGCGTCAGCCGCCTTCTCGCGCAACTTGGCTTCGAGAGCCGCCTTGATTTGCGCGTTGATGTTTCCTTCCGGAGAAATGATCTTCTTTTCCTCTGCTGGAATGAACATACCGGCTGTCGCCGCGTTCACCAGACAGGTATCCGAACAGAAAAGAAAAACCTTCCCCGCTGCCTGAACGACACGAGGAGCTTGAAGCCAAGGTGTCTCAGCAACCTTTTTGTCCACAGCGGCCTTGATCCGAGCCTGATCCTCTGGATTGCTGCTGTTCGCTTCAAATACCTCAGTCTTTTCGCACGTTGGGCCGTCGCAAGTGATGCTTCGAAATACTGAATCGGTCATCGGCATGTTAGTATACGTCTCCATTCTCTTTGATTTTTTGATCCTCATACGGTGCTACTGTAATGAGATAGAAACCTTTTTTCACAACATCGAAGGCTCGGTGTACATCGTCGCTTACACCTTTTCGACGATCAAGCTCCATGACAGCGCCTTCGAGCGCGCCGAGTATGGTATTGAAAGTGGTGTAGCTCTTTCCGTGAAAGGCCACGAATCTTTCGATTCGTCCGATCACTTGATCAGCCAGCCCTACGTAGCCGATCTCTCCGGCGAGGTACGCCTTGATTGATTGGGTAAACAAATAGTTCAGTTCACCACCTGTCTCAACTACTCCGCCGTCCGCGATAACTTGACGAGCCGTCTGAGTGATGTAAGGCATCAAAACTCCTTCCCGTACGTTTGCACGTTTTGCAACTTCTGGCACTGACGTAGATGACGCTTCAGAGCGGCAACATTCTTGACGTGCTGAACTTCCGGCAGATAATCGAAGATGCACTGCTTTCCGCCCACCACAATAACCGGGATCGACCTTTCTAATGCCACCATCATTTCGCCCATACGAGAGCCTGTTGCAAGGTGTGAAGGAACCATCTTTGCGCTCAAATCGTCGGTGAATCGGACTAAAATATCCGAGACATAGATATTCTCACGATCTTGAAGAGCGCGAGCCCGCCGCGATGCATTCATCTTCCGAGATAAAAATCTCAACTCGCCAGCTAGTCCGGTTGGCTCCGTAACCCACTGGGAGCATACTTTCAACCCCGGAATTTCTCGCTCAAGCTCCGCCGTCAACGCCCGCATCTCGTCACGACGAGACCAAGAAGCTGCAAGGTATATATTCACTTTGTTAATCCCCTGTCGTTGAGTTCGGCAAGAACCTTAATGAAGGCTCCGCCAGTCGGCCTATCATCCTTGAGATTCCCGCACGACTGCGCGTCCATCAAAATTGCTCCGCATGCATTCATATGTCCGAGATGGTGAACGTGTGAATCCTGCGCTTCCTCTTCGCGCTCCCACCATGAATCCAAATGCCGGTGAGCCGCGTCCACATAAGCTGAGGCAAGAACACTGTGCTCTCGCCAGTTATAAGGTCCGTATTTCGAAGAACCGTTCATCATCGCCCGTGCGGTATGGAGGATTGCAACAGCAGGAATTTTGGTGTAGCTCACCTTCGCAAGTCCGATGCGATCCTTCGGATTCGTGCTCTCCGGAATATCGTTTCGAATCTGCGCCGCCAAGGCTCGAAGGTCCGCGCCATCTGCGTCGTCCGGAACGTTGCGCAATTTTCCGATTATGTCGGCGTACGGATTCAGACTAGCTGCCGTGCCACCGAGAACTATGCTTTCCATTACCGGAGCCCCTTCGCCAGCAGAGCCTCACTGCCGCCTGCTCGCTCAAGAATTCGAACCGCAATCGCCGCAAGTTTTCCGATCTGTTGCAACGACGGCGTCGCATCTCCCTTCGTGTTCACCCACGCATCCTCAGCCTTGCGCACGTAGGCGCTCAACATCGTAAGGCCGGGGCCGACTTCGAGATCACGTTCTCGCCGCGTGAGCCCGCTAGTCGTGACTGAGTTCGGCTGGTAGTTGTAATCCTGATACTCGCGTTCAGTATCAATCAAATTGTAAACCTGTTCTCTCGAAAGCATTATGCCCTCCACTTATCTGCATAGATCGTTATGATTGCACGCTTCCCATTCGGGTATGTGACGATGTGTGAGTGTGTCCAGTTCGACGGGCCACGGTTATAGTCCCAGCGGAACTTCGTTGACGTTCCGGCTACATACAAGCCGTCATAGATTCCCGCGTAGTGAGTGTGCGCGGTATTCGACCGGCGTCCCATCTTGGACAAATTCTCCGGCGATCCGTAGCGCCCATTCGGCCCGAGGTGCCCGTGCATGCCGCATTCGATCTTGTCGCCGCAGATCAGGAAACTCTGATCCGCGATAAGAAACTGAAGATCGGATTTAAGACCGCCGTATGCTCGCAATCCCCACCCAGTCATATTGATATCGCGTGGCAACTTTCCAGCACGAATCTGAGCGTAGATGTATCGTTGCGCTTCTAAAAATAGCTCGGAGTTTGCTGGGTCCTTCCGATAGTCGTATTCACGAAGCCATCTTTGAATCCACGGATCATCGTGATTAGAATCAACCACAATCGCCTTGGCGAATGGTCGGTCATAACGGTCAAGTACCGCTGCCGTTCGTTTGAATTCTTCTTCAACGCGGTGAAGTCCGCGAAGCCACGTATAGAATTTGAAGTGCGGATTATCTTTGACATGGTGATTGATTGAAGAGCCTTCGAGAACATCGTGCATGAACTGATACTTCGGTTTGAGAGTGTCGAGCATATCAAGCGAGGTCTCGACAACTTTCTCGTCAGCAATCGTGGCGTGAATGTCTCCCCATGTAATCGCTTCGACTCGATTGCCAGTCGTAACGACGCCATCTTTAACTAAGACATCCAAATCCTGAATGGTGCCCGTGTCCGTGTCAGCGTTCAACTGACGAACCCACCAATTACCCTCGTGATTGACTTCGACGAGGAGCGCGCCGTAGACATGATGAAATTCAGCAATGGTGCCCGCACGCTTTTGAATGTAGTTCTTCTGGGTCACAGTGCCGGTGGTGAAGTTCAATTTCGTTCCGGCGTCCTGCATCGTCGCAATCGAACGCATTGCCAGCTTAGCATGTGGGAAGATAGCCGATTGACGGCCACTGTATGATTCGAGCCCGGCCAGCGGATTCACAGCTGTCGGCAGCGCATTGTACTCGCCGCAATACACGAGGCCCTTGCCGAGTTGCTTACGGTGATCGCAGAAGTGCTCTTCGAGCTTCGGATC
>Ga0210410_10000985_pt1 | contig 27579 bp, 26 predicted proteins | sample IncBWC4MmetaG_FD_161058 | JGI IMG/M metagenome (GOLD analysis project Ga0210410, IMG submission 161058) | Forest soil microbial communities from Barre Woods Harvard Forest LTER site, Petersham, Massachusetts, United States - Inc-BW-C-4-M | ecosystem: Environmental > Terrestrial > Soil >... | reverse complement strand
CAAGCGCAAGGGGTGCGAATCACGACCGGCACGATCGTGGACGCGACCATTCTGCACGCACCCACTTCGACCAAGAACCGTCAGCAGCAGCGCGATCCGGAGATGCACCAGACCAAGAAGGGGAAACAATGGTACTTCGGAATGAAGGCGCACGTGGGGGTGGATAGCAAGACGAAGATCATCCACACGGCGGTGGCGACGGCGGCCAACGTCGCCGATTCGGTGGTGCTGCCCGATCTATTACACGGCGAAGAAACGCGGGTGTGGGGCGATCAGGCTTATCGCGGACAGAGCGAAGTGATTCGGAAGTGCGCGCCTCAGGCCCAGGACTGCACCCATCGGCGTTATCGGTACAAGGATCGTATAGATGAAGTGGAGCGGGCGAAGAACCGGACCAAGTCGACGGTGCGGTCGAAGGTAGAGCACGTGTTTGGGGTGATGAAGCTGAAGTTCGGATTGGTGAAGCTGCGTTATCGAGGACTAAAGAAGAATGCTAACCAGCTGTTTGCGGTATGCGGGCTGGTGAACCTGTACCTGCTGCGGAAGAAGCTGCTGCGTCTGGCTCTGGCCTGACCCTGGCGGCGAAGATTACGGATCACGAGCGAGCCCCCGAAGCGGGCCGCGACAGGGGAAAACCGAATTCAACCGCTTGCATTGGCATGGCTGAACACGCAGCACCATAAAGACACGGCTTATTCAGAGTTTCCTTAGGAAACGGGCGTCTGAAAGCGCGCCGAACCTGCGATCGAAATTCGTTCATCGGTTTGGGTTCTAGGGAACCGGACACGCGCCGCACGTTGACGAACCCTCCGCCGTCGCAGCGAGACTGAAAGATTTTGTGACTCGACTCTGATACATCGGGTACGTCGAGAGCGAACTTCCTAGAATCGGCGTACGTTCGCGGGCCGCAGTATTTTGCTGTTTGGGCTATTGGCTCGGAGGCAGCGGGCCCGCGAGTCCCGGAGTTCATTTACAGGTTGCCGCGCAGGGATTGCTCTCGTTCTACGGACTCAAACAGTGCCTTAAAATTCCCTTTCCCAAAGCTTCGGCTGCCCTTGCGCTGGATGATTTCGTAGAAGAGAGTTGGTCTATCCTCGACGGGGCGAGTAAACGTCTGCAACGTGTAACCCCCGTCTTCCCGATCAACAAGAATCCCGAGTTGCATCAGCGTTTCCAGTGGCTCGTCTATTTGACCCACCCGGGATGTGATTGCATCGTAGTAGGTGCTGGGTATTGTCAAGAATTCGACGCCATTTTTCCGAAGACTCGTAACCGTATCGATAATGTCGTTTGTACAAAGCGCCAGATGCTGAACACCAGGACCCTCGTGGGATTGGAGGAACTCTTCAATCTGGGATTTTCGTCGGCCCTTCGCTGGTTCATTGATGTTAAATTTGAGCCGCCCATTCGCGTTCACCATCACTTTCGAATTCAGAGCAGAGTACTCTGTCGAAATATCCTTGTCGTCATAGTGGAGGAACAACCGAAAACCCATGACTTTTTCGTAGAACTCCACCAGCCTATCCAGTTCATCCCATCCGACGCAAGTTACCACATGATCAATGTGGGTGAGACCTACCGGACGCGCGTTAGGATCGGAGCGGATACTCTGAAACCTGGGCAAAAACGACCCGTGATAATTCCGGCGCGCCACGAAGGTGTGCACGATGTCGCCATATGCTGCGATGGTCGCCATGCACACGCTCCCGTTCTCATCTTCAAGCGTGAACGGCTCGCGAACGCTCCTTGCGCCGCAACTGACTGCTCGGCGCCAGGCGTCTGTGGCGTTATCTACGTAAAGGGCTACATCTTTCACTCCGTCCCCATGATGGAGAAGATGTTCTGCCACTGGGCTGCCTGATCGAAGGGGTGTCGAGAGGACAAATCGCACATTGCCTTGCTGGAGTACGTACGAGGCGAAGTCGCGTTGGCCTGTCTCTGGACCAGCATATGCGACCAGACTCATCCCAAAAGCGGCGCGATAAAAATATGCTGCCTGGCGGGCGTTGCCCACGTAGAACTCGACGTAGTCTGTGTCTATAGGTGCGGAGGGCATAGAATCGGCTTGAGTAGAATGCACAAAGAGAGTAGACATTCGACACTCCTTTGCCGTGTAATCACGGCAGTCGCGCTTAGTGTTTTAAAAAGTTCCTTTCAGACTACGAGTGTCCTTTTCAGAATCAGCTCGGCTTCTGTGCTGTGACGATTCCATGTGGCGTCCAGGATACACACCTTTTTCTGATCACGTTCACAAACCCGGCATCCTGTAAGCATTTATCGTAATCTTTCCACGCGTAGATCATGCCCCCCGACGCAGGAACCGACACGAAGTAAGCAGAATCTAACGCGCTCATCGCTGGACCATCTTCAGTGTCATCTGAGATAGAGCTGAAGATGACCACTATGCCCCCGGGTTTTAGAGCTTCATGTGCGCGTCTCAAGAGCCGTGTACTCACATCCAAAGGCCAGATAACCAGTTGATGAATAAAGAACACGCAGTCGTTGTTTCGTGGAAACTCGTCCACAAACATATCCGATCTCTTCACCTCGATCCTGTCAGCAAGACCTTGGCTGGCTACCCGGCTTCGACCGACACCAGCATTGAGATCCAAAACACAGATCCGCATTTCAAGATAAGCTCGCGCGATTGCAATGGCGTTTGTTGCATCTCCGCCACCTACATCCAATGCCTGCCGAACCCCTGACAAATCGCAGCCATGCAAAAGTAATGGAATCGCAAATTGAGACCAAGAGCTCATATAGTTATAGAAAATTTCTTTCAATGGTTCGTTTTGAGCGAGCCGGCGATAAAGGTCCGAACCTTCGCCGGGTATATTTCTCAGTCCCACGTTACTATTGGACGCTAGCGAATCGACAAAGTCAGTTTGACCTGGGTATACAATTTTCCCCTCGAACAAGACGGTGTCGTATAGCATCTTCCATTCATCCCTTTCGAAAAAGCCACGGATGACGTCGCCATTACGATACTTATCAGAGTCCTTAATGATGAGTCGAAGAGCAGATAGTCCAAACAATAGACACCGTCCGGGGTGCTGTTGCAGTCCGAGCCTAGCCAGGATCGCTTCTTTGCTCAGGTCGGGTTCTGCGTTGAGAAGCGGAAAGAGTCCAAGGGAACAGCCGGCGAACAAATACTGGAAAGCTGCGTGGCCGAAGAGCAAAGTAGTAAACTCGTCGGTTCTGAGTTGCGGCCCAGCATACGAAGGATTTGGAGACATTTATTCGTGCCCTCCGGGTTCGCACTTTTGCGAAACCCGAGTTCTTATCATTTGGAGTTCTTCCGCGTCCACACCGTTACAGTGGTGAATCGTCGCCCATCTTCATCGACGTTGTCGGCTCGATTCGTGAGCGTTTTCAAATCCTTGGAATAGGAATTTCTGGAGCTAGTGATTACATTTCCGTGCACTTTCCAGATGGTTTGAAAAACATTGCGTCCAATCGCTTTCCGTGAAACAGTCAGCCCCGACTGACCACCGGAGACAGGATAGTCCTTACCGTCAGCTCGATAGGTATACCGAAGCGCTATTGTTGTGCCGTCGGCTTTAACCCGTTCGTAGTACAGCGACAGCGACCCATCACCATTGTCAACGGCTTGGATGGTACCGTCCACATATGACAAACCGTTGCTGCTTTTGAAGTGACTCGCATCGAGCTTCCAAGTTCCCACAACTGGATCTGTTCCATAGAGGCCGCAGGTCATTGCAACGACAAATATTGCCGACAGGAGACACCGTCTACTCATAATTTCACCTCACGATTTCTGCCGCCTCTTCAATAGCCTTGTCACTGATGCTGATTCCGTACTGTCTTGCCGACCTGAGATTCACGCCCGTTATTACTTTGTCCGGATAAACCACGGGCAAATCACACAAAGATTGCCCTTTCAGCAAGTTAGGGATAATGATTCTGTAAACAGCCAACCTTGCAAGTTCCTTGGAATCGGTATTTATCGTTGCCAATGCACCCTTATGCAAATTACTAATGTCGCCGGCAACCAGTGGCTTACTAGACGACGACAGGAATTGTTGTAGATTGGCCATCAGAAAAAAACGGCCAAAAAATATATCCGCTTGCTGTTGTTGCTCATTCGTTAATCGCGGCTCAGTCACCTTGATGGATACCACCTGCATAGGTGGGATGAGGTTGGGGGCAGTGGCGAGAACTTGATCACGGAATGCTACATCCTGTGGGTAGTTCGGGTTAAAAACAAATCCGAATTTCCGTCTCGGGAAAGCAGTTTGAAAAAACCCCAAGAACTTATCTAGGGGAACACCGTACACGACACCGGCAATGTTCCCGCGTGTCCGATCAGGATCAAAGTTTTTTACCAGTTTGCTTCTGATCGGATCAGTCACAGCGATAAAAACTATAGGAAGCTTGTTGAAGTAATACTTGTAAGCTATTTCGCTGACTTCTGTACCGACTGTAACCAGGTAATCGGGCTTACTATCCGGAAACTTCTGTAAAAGATCCTTCAGCACTGCAAGCGTCTCTGCTGCTTTAGATGAATCCGGAGAGCCGGTTGCGTGTTCGAAGATCGGAGTGTACCCGGCCGCCGATAATTCGTCGTGGAGACTGCTCTCGAGCGTGTCCAGTATTTCACGGGTGTAAAATACCTCACCGTTAAGAAAGACGGCGATGCGTAGAAACTGTGACGGAAATGTTTTCGGAGGAGGCGAAGACCATGTCGTTTTCGCATTGGGATATCCAGGTATGATTTCACGAATGAAAGGGAGGGCATGGCTGATTGGAATGACATACTTTAGCTCTTCAGCAACGTCGGTCCGGCCCTGGATCGTACCAAACACGCCTTCGGATGTGACTACGGGGCCCCCACTCATGCCGTGCGTGAACGAGGAGGTTACAAGCAACCATGGCTTGGTCGGATCCGAATTTCCGGCTGCGTCATCGATAACCTTACCGTCGACGGGGACGCTTCTGGTGAAGTCAGGAGGGAACCCATAAGCCACAAATTGCTTATCTTTATAGCCACCAACCGGTTGGTCGATTAGCTTCAGCGGAAGGACCGGCCTTCCGGCGCTCACAACTTTGATGATCGCGAAGTCTCTACCGGTGGATTCCCAATTTGTCGGAAACCATATAGCATCGAGGTTAATCGGCCATGATCCACCGATACTGTTGTCAAAGCGAATTTCGACGTGATCGACAACCTCCTCGCGCCTGGTGGTGTCTTTGGCGACGCCACCCAAGATGACGTGAGCAGCGGTCAAGAAGTAGACAGTAGGATTGTTCGCGTCCCCTGTCGAATCTATCACGAAAGCGGTGCCCTGTATTGGAACGGCAGGGGTTTCCCGGAGCCACACATTCACTCTAAACGTTGACTGCGCAGGGTTTGTATCACTCGTCGGAGCGGTTGCGATCGCGTTCTGCCCCGCAGCTACTTGCCGTCCCACAACAAGCCAGAACAGCAGGACACGAATAAGAGTTCGCCTTTGCCTCAATCAAAACCTCGACGAAATGGTGGTTGCGACTTCGACTGCCGGTCCTAGCGCCGATCCATGAGTGTATAGAATGCGTCCGGATCCACCACGACGAAGTCTTTTTCACCTGCGGCATACTTGTTGATATCTTTGATTTTCACTGCTTTGATTGCGACAATATGGTCAGTCCCCGTGAACTTTAACGTTCCTTTTGTAGAGCCCTGGCTATCGTACTTGGCGGACGGAAATAGTATCCTAATCAATCCCCCTGAAACGCTCACGTCCTTCCCACTATCGTCTTGGAACGAGATTGACAACTCATCCGTAAAGAGACTTTCAAGAATAATCCATCTTTCAGGATTGCTCGCTGTTAGGACGCCCCGACAGTCCAAGTCCATGTCATTGTCGATGGCGGACTTCAACTCCTTGACCGTGATAAGTTGCCGTTTTAGATATGGGATCGTAACGGTCATAGATGTAACATGCTTATTTGAAAACTCCGCATCGGTCTCTTTTGTTATCGGTCCCGCATTTGCCACCTTTAGCCCAAGCTGCCAAGAGTATTTGCCAGTCAGATTGAGATTGTCGACCGCCATGGTGTCTGTATTATTGGTGCTCTTTGTCCTGTCCAAGAACGCTTGGGAGAAGCATTCTTCGGGCCGACTGAAGAATATTGTTTGCCCTTTTGCAACCGTGTACACACTACCAAGTCCCAGCCCAGTCCTGGGTGACTGGAGGTAAATGTAAGGGCCGCCGGAAATGGTGTTCTTGAAATATTCCCTCATCTGTTTGAGATCAACAGTGCTCGCAGCAAAAGAGCAACACACACCCGTTACCATAACTGCTACGATGCGAAAGAGTCGTTTCATGCTTTATTCCTCCTTGCCGACAATGTTCTATAAATCAAACCTGAGTTCAAAATGGAATCAGCTACCAGGAACGTCGGAAAGCGCAGATTCTTCGACCTGCACATACGAATCCCGACGCAACACGGATATTCGAAAAAACGCTGTTCTCGTGAAGCCCCTGGGGAAGGCCGCGAGCTTACCACAGTTGTAGGTAGTGTTACAACTCGAAAAACTTGCTTCAGTTTGAACTGTTGGGTGTGCACCAATGAATGCCGAAGGCGACGCTCTGGTTTGGAATACTGACCGTCCATTCCGGTATAAACCGCTACCCAATCGAATCTCACATTCAAACCCCCCGTGACCAGAACAGCGGAACTCACGCGCGTCTCGCTCCGAGGTCCGAACACGGACGATCATTGCCTCACGAGAAATCGAGGTGTAATACTGGGGTTAGCAAACTACACTTTTCTAACGCCCACATTTGTGTCGCAAGAATCCATTGTTTACGCGGCGAGGTTGGTGCCCACAGGGCGAAGGATTTCTAACGCTCAGGAAATCGCACTCGGCACTTCGTCTGGCTAAGCGAGGTCAGCTCTACCAAACGCCCAAGTAAGAAGTTCGTGGATCGTTGGCAATCCGGACTGGCCAGAACGCTTAATGATCCGACCAGCGTAGGCGGCTGACCCCAACCTAGCCAGGCGAAGTTCGTTCGTCAGGGTCTTGAAGCCTCACGGAGTGATTTGGAAAACGGTGCCGCCGGAGTTGGCTCCGCCGCTGTTGGTTGTACCGTATAAGTTCCCCGCCGCATCGAAAATCACGCCGTCAAACGGGTTTGCTCCGGTGCGGTTCTCGAAGTTGTAAAGAACCGTGTTGGTCCACTGACCGTTCACTTGGCTCAACTGAAAAACTGTGCCCTTGTTCTGACTTCCCGCACCGGTCGTACCATACAAATTCCCGGAGGCATCGAAGATCAAGTTGCCGCCGGAGCCGCTCCCGTCAGAGTTGCCGTTGAAGCTGTGCAGCACATTTTCGCTCCACTTCCCGTCCGCGCCGGGAGTGAGCTGAAAGGCAGTACCACAGCCTCCGCTGCTGAAGCAGTACGCGCCACCCCCACCGGTGGTACCATAGAGGTTTCCCTGCGCATCAAAGATCAGCCCGGCAAAAGGGTGGGCCCCGTCTACACAGCGATGCACGGTGCAGAAGCGGTACAGCACGGTCTCGGTCCAACTGCCGTTTGCGCCGGGCGTTAACTCGAATACAGTGCCGTAACTACGGCCGCCCGCGTAGGTCGTTCCGTATAGATTTCCGTTCGCACCAAAGATGAGGCTAGCCTCCGGGTTTGCCCCGTCCCGGCTAGTCGCGCCGTTACCCCTGAAGGAATGCAACCCCGTATGAATCCACTGTCCGTTAGTCCCAAGCGTCAGCTTGAAGACAGTGCCGCATCCATTCGGAGGAGCGCACCCAACCTCACCACCCCACTCCGTTGTGCCATACAGGTTTCCAGCGCCATCGAAGATCAGGCCAGCGCGGGGACGCGCCCCATCCTTGCCGTTGAGGTCAAAACTGTGCAGGATCTTTTCAGTCCAACCGCCGTTGGCGCCGGGCGTCAGTTCAAAGACGGTTCCGTTGTTGTGAGCGCCGCCTGCCGTAGTCGTGCCGTATAAGTTTCCGGCCGCGTCAAGGATCAGGCTGGCATAAGGACTGGCCCCGTCTTTACCCTTCCCAAAGCTGTGCAGCACCTTCTCGGTCCATTTGCCCTTCGGGTTGAGCGTCAACTGGAAGATCGTGCCAGCCTTAAACGCGCCGCCCCCGTAAGTGGTGCCGTATAGGTTCCCAGCCGCATCAAAGACGACGCTGCCATACGGGCCTGCCCCGTCTTTCCCGTTACCGAAAGCGTGGAGCACACTTTCATTGCTCGTGGCAGAGATCGCGCGGGCCGCGGCCAGCAACCCCAAGGCGACGACCAAGACTGCAACTGGAACGGCTAACGGTTTCGGCATAAGTTCCCCGTCAGAGCTACGCTAAGCGCTCAAAAATTGAGTAAAAGCCTCCGCCGGAGCGGCCTTCGCGGAGAGCCTCAGCCTTCTGACCTCAAGTCTACACCCGAACCGAGTCTAGGGCCATACCCGGGTCCTGGATCATACGGCCCGGGGGGGTAGTAGTGCTCTACCTATGCCTCCGCTACCCGGCAATGGGCCCGGCCTCCTCCCCCCTAAGAAAATGTGGGTTGAAAGTAAGCTGATGACCTTCATGGTACGTCCACTGGAAAACTCTGCCGCCACCGTGTACGCTCTGCAGCGAAGGCGAGTCGCGTTCCCCCCTGCCTTCCGAGTCAACGTGCGGGAGCGGAGTGGAGTGTTCCGCGCTGTAGCAGTCCAGCGTTCTTTCGGGTCGAGTCAGCGCGAGGTTCGTGAATCAGCTTCAAGCCTAAATATCGAGGGCTCGCAATGCACATCGTTCGCAGACTTTGTTTGATTGCTACCGTGGTCTGCATGCTTCCCCTTGCCGCAGCACAGAGTTGCCCGACGGGCCAGCAGCCAGTCTGTTCGTCCACCCCAACCACGGGCAACCTTGCTGCGTACGACGGGAGTAGCGGGGGGACAACTACGATTCAAAATTCGGGTATCTCGTCCGTGCCGGATTGCCCGCGTGTCGTGGATTATCCGGGATGGAACGTCACCGTTTTCGACATTAACTACGTCATAGCGCAGGAGCTGACCGGGAACGGGACTTGTGTGAGTTTTTATGGCTTGAGCGGGGTCTACTACGGCGCGGCGACGACACCCCCTTTCAGCGGCATCACGAACCCATCGAACGAGATTGAAATTCAGTGGCCCAGCAACGTACAGATCGTAACATCGGCCCCCTGGGTTACCCCCAACCTTGTCAACATCGCAATCATGGCGGTCCCGGGCGGCGGTAATAGCGGGGCCAGTTTGAGCATGTGTCCCATCCCCGCGCCCGTCGGGTGCGGGCCGCATAACTATCCGGCATTTATACCGTGGAACAACGTAGTAAGCGGCGGCTTCAACCCGGGCGGCGGAGTCGGTGGCATACCTCTCGGCTTCGTAACCGCCACTGGGAGTGTCGCGATTTCGAGTGGTCAACTTGGGGGGACGCAAATGACGGCAGTCCCGAACATTACCAACAGTTCGGGAAACAATCAGACCGCCGGGGGTTATATCGTACTCAATTCCTTATCGGGGATTGCTCAGATGACGCCGTATCCGGCTTATTGTACCGCCTCAGGAAATTCCTGCGACTCGCTTTGGATTTCCTCGGTAGGCGGCACATCGGGCAGTTGGACGCTGAATTTCACCGATACCCTCTCGAATCTTTCAGGTCCAACTTTGGTCGCCGGAACCTACAAATACGTGATCTATCAGCCCAATGCGACCGTTTTGCTTTGGGTGGGTGGTCTTGGGAAGGGGCCGACACTTAATAGTTTCGGCAGTCGCATCGGACCACTGAAGCTTGATGGCGAAGGGATCGAGGGCTTTGTTGGGTTGTACGAGCAGCAGTTACAGGAAGATACGCGTATCCAGGTCTCAGGCTCTTATGATCTGAACCTCATTACCGGCAGTCGCAGTAGCCAGGGAGCCGGACTAGCGTGTTTTGCGGGAGATCGCGGGTTTCAGCCCGGCGCCCTCCTCGTCGGCGGTCCCTCGCACGCGTACTTGGAATTTGGCGAATGCGACATGAACCTGGGGACGTCGAACTCGCCTTGGGGACAGGCCACGACGACATCTAATTATCCGTCCTTTGGCTATATCCTGGAGGAAAACGCCCTTACAAAACCCAATGTGGCTGACGGGCCCAACGGCATGGCGAATTTTGGCACGTGCGAGGGGACGGGCGGCGTCAATTTCAACTGGTTCACCGCCTGCTTGTTCTACGAGGGGCTGAAAGTCGAGTTTGCACCCCTTCACGAGGAGTTTGCGCAGAACGGAGTTTGGCTCGGGGAATACAACCCGACGAATGGCGTGATTATCCACAACCCCAGCACCTCCAATACTGCGAACGCTCCCGCTCAGTGCGGGAACGGGACACCAGGAACCCCCTGCGTCCTCACCCGTCTCGACACGAACGCTAACTGGGGAAACCAAGTGATCGGGGGAGACGGGACGGGTTACGCCAACGTCGACCTTGTTTACGATGCCTCAAATGGCTGCGGCGATGGTACCGGCCCTCCGTGTGCCTATAACACGACGGTGACCGGAACAGGCAGCACAGCGTACCGGCACCAGGTCGGGCGCGTACTTCCAGGAACCTATTACCAACCCAATACTCAAGGGACAGGTTCTGCTCAGGTGCCGACATTGCTCGGAACCCCGGCGGCATCAACGCCCGTCACTTCCGATAGTAGCTTGAAAGTAGCAACCACGGCGTATGTGCAGAACCAGGGATACGAAACGACCTCGGCGGCCCAGGCGGCCTTTTCCGGGATCGGCGGCTGCACGAATGGCGTGGTGAGCGGACTCAACGCGAACGCGCCGCCCAACTGCGCCACCGTATTCTCCGAAGTGTACGCGACGGCATCGATCACCACTAGCGGTTCCCTCGGCGCAACCCCGATGGTGACTTCTCCGTCTGCACCTACCTTGTATAGAATCAGCTTCTATGCTTTTCAGGTGGGGGCGGGAAGCGGGGGAACCTGCACGTCGTCTACCGTAGTGGCTGCAAACGTAATCTTCCAGGACCCCCTTGCCAGTGCGGCGACTACATTTACTTTAACTAACCTCTATATAGCCGGAGCGGGAACAGCCAATACGCCGATGGTTTCACAGATTTCGGCGGCCTATTCCTCATACGTTTTTCGTGCCAAGGCCACGAGTAATGTTCAGTATTCAACAGCAGTGACGCCGGGGAATTGCACAACAAAACCGACTTATTTCGTCATTCCTTTGCTGGAGCAACTATGAGATTTCCTCTTTAGCCAAGTTTGGGCGAGGCGACCTGGCGTTTAGTATTGCGGCATAATGGAATGCCAATATGCGAAATGAGTCGACTACACATTTTCGGCTGACTGCCCGAAAAGGAGCGGCCTGAAAAGAAACGTTGTCATTGCGCGAGTTGACCAAAGGTGGGGATGCAATATCGCTTTACTCAAGCTGCCGAAAGCGTCCCCTTGCTTGCTGACGACCCTCGACGGCCTTGCCTAGCGAACAAAGTCTTCGGCAACAACGCAAAACATCCCAGGGTTCACTGTCAGGGATCTGATCGGATATTTCCTCGGCTGACTGCTCTACGTTGGACAGGACTTCTAACACTCGCTGCCGGAGATCGCCCTCGCCTGCTTCGACTTCGTCTATCCACGACCCACGGTGCGCCTCAAACAAAAGAATATTGTCACGCCAGATGATGAAGTGGCTTTTGCAATCAGTCTCACGCCATACTGACGGGTAAATGCTCGTTCCCTTAGACGATTCGTAAATGCGCCACGCGGGGCCGGCGCGCCGATCGAGATTCACGGGTACTTCAGCGCCGCATCCGCAAGGACAAGACAGGACTAACCAACGCGGTCCCTCTCTATCCACGATGACTGCATCTCCAGGCTGCCTCAAATGCGCACTCACATCTGCGCGCGAGCTCACTCTCGCTCTGATGGTCAGCCGTTTGTTTATCATCCTTCCACAACCTTACACGGAGTGGTCGTCGGCCCCGACTGGTGTCCCGGCTATTCTACTCAGAATTTTCTGGCCAAAGAAAAACGCGATTGCGCGTGACGTACTGGGCTCTTTCGCGTCAAGGGTCTCATGCGTGTTGCAACCCTTACGAATAAGACAAAGCGCAAGCGTCAATGCGTACTGACCAGGTTCCATTTCCGTCGCCCAGCTCAAGGTCCTGATTTGGTTGACCGCGTCGTAGTACCATTCTGTGGGATCTCCGCGACGGCAGAGCGTCGTCCCCCGGCCTTCAAGTGCAGATTGCTCATAAAGTGGTTCGATCAACTTAATGAGCTCGTTCGCTGTGAATCTCTCATTTTTGAGATCTTCTATGAAGCCTTCGACTAAGAGCCCTCCCTCCAGAGAGGCCGGGTCGTACGTCAGGGGATAGTGCTGCTCCAGTTTTTCGAAATCGATAAGGATGGCATCGCCATGTCGAACGAGCACGTTCGTCGCATGCATATCACCATGCGCCGGTGCAATCAGCACCTGTGTATTTCCGTGATTCTCAAATATCACCTTAAGAGGCGCGACTTCGGTCTCGCCTCCAAGATCACGAACAATTCTTGCTCGAGCGGTCGGTAATGCGATAAGTGCATCCGAACCCTCGACGCGCCATTTTTTCTCCAGGTGGCTGCTCAGAGATTGATCCGTGTCGGGACTCTTCTGCTTGCGCCATCCACCAAGTGTCTTGTCGAATAGATTCGAAATGGCATGCCCACAACGCGATCCCCGTGCACATGCTATCAGCGACTCTGTACCTTCTACGAAATCGCCCACGAGGATTCCCTGTGTCGATCCGAGATTGCAGCGGTCCAGGCGCAGGCGTGGCCGAAGATGAAATGGCACATAAGCAGATATGTGCCAGATATATTTATCGTACTCGTCCACGACTTTTTTGCGAGGGCCGATCTTTACGAAATATAAATGCGGGTAAGCAACCCCCGTCGCACTCCGTTGAACCAATCCTGCTTCTAACGACGCGTACGCTTTAAAGACAGGCGCACCCGACATCCCCCCATCAAGCAATCTCAGCTGGAGCTCCGAGCAATTCCAGAATGCTCGTTTGAGCAACATAGCGCGCTCCCCGTGCCCAACGGTTCCAAAACTGTTTTTAAGAAAGTTTTCGTCGAATCTCAAGTCAAACTTCGGCGATGCACCAGCGGGTCGATCGCAGACCACAGTTGCAACATCCGGCCATAACGCCGCAGATTCGAAGATGTAAACGCACGGCATCAGGAAACCATTCTCTCTTTCGCGACGGCTTTCGGGTATAGTGTGCCGTTCTTCTGGTCGAAGATTCGCCACGGGAATACCGCTTTCTAAAAGCGCATTAACGACCAGCTTGCGAGGAGTATTAGTAAGTTGTTCGTCTGTAGCGAGACGAACAAAGACCCGAACATCATGGTCCAGTAGGTTAGGAACTGTCGCTCGCAGTTCTCGAGGCAAAGCGTTGAGTTTGCGTGGAGCCTGTGTCCAAATGACCGCGTCCAATGCGGCAGCATAGGCCGACTGGCGAAGTTTCTCTAGCGCGCACGCCTCGCACTCAAAGTTCCGCTTTTCAAACCAGGCCAAGTCCTTCGCTGTCGGCAGGCCACCGACGAACGCTATTTTTGCACGCGGGGTACCATCGGACGAGAATTCGCGTATCGCCATCTCAGTCGTCCCTCGTGAATAGGACTTGTGCGTCGCCTCGTGCGAGGACACCGCGAGAAGAGCAAATATAGCAATTTGGATTTCTGGTGAACGATACGACCCGTAGCGATGGAGCGCGTCCGTTATAAAGAACGTGCCGGCCGTCGCTAGGAATACCCAGAGTCATGGCCAGAAACATCGTCATCGCGATCGAAGTCACGGTCCCATTGATCGAGATGACGGCCGGTGCAGGTTCGTGCGCACCAGGGATATACGGATCTCGTCGACGCTCTTCAGAGTTCATCATATCGCGCCTGACCTCTTCGGAATCCAGCAACTCACAGCAGGTGAAGCATGGCAGCCCCGGCGCGAGGGCCTGCACTCGGCCATGGATGCCCGCGATGTGACTGTTGCTCGCAGAGATGACTGAACCGACATCGATGCACGGAATGAGGTATTGGTAGGCAATCTGTTGAATTACCGCGCGACTTCCGTGCGAATCAGTGCAGGAGAAGATAAAATCTGCACTTCGCAGCTCTCGGGCGACTCGGGTCCTTGTCACATCGCCTACGATTTGTTGGGAGATCTGGTCGGGTACGATCCGGGCGATCATGTCCACGGTTACGTCCGTCTTAAAGCGGCCAACATCGCTCGCACGGGCCCCGACGACTCGGTTTAGATTAGTTATGTCGATGCGATCCGGATCGATGAGAATGAACTTGCGGACACCTAAGTAAGAAAGCTGTTCCGCAGCTATGGAACCGGTGCCACCCACGCCGACTATCGCCACGGTCAACGACTCAAGATGTTTCTGTCCCGCCGCTCCCAATGCCCGAACCTGGCGATCGAATTTCAGGGAAGCGGGCCCTTGAGTATTGTTCGGGTCGAACAGATTCTGCAGTTGCGCTCCGACGGAAACGATCCGTACCGGCGTATCTGTGCCGAGGCATCGTGCCCGCCATCCGCCAGCGCTCACCACTACGGCGACGGGCTTTGTGCTTGGAGCGCGCACGGACAGAAAGTTTGCCAGATGAATTTCGCCTCGATCATCTGTTCGGGAGAATTCCGGTGGCGCGGACCCAGGATGCGAGTGTACAAAAACGACGGAAAATTTTTCACGTGCAGCGACTTTGCCGATATGAGCAATATAATCCGGCTTTAATTCCGCACTCAATTCACTGCGGTCTGAATAGCTAGCATTGTTGGGAAACTCTATGCGGGTGACGATTAGACGCTCTAGGTCGTCAGATAGAGCCATGCAGGATGCAAACAGGATCGCACATCGCTCGGTCTCCCCTCCTACCAGTTCGCCGACAATTCGGCTAACGTCACCATCTTGGAGTTTAAGTTCGATCATCGTGGTGGATTCAATCGCTGCATAATCGCGCGATAAAAATGTTCAATCCGACTGCGGTTCGGATCCCACATCTGAAGGTGCCAAGAAAACCATGTCAGAGGGCGCCCCGGAGTGACGTCGTACGGAAGCGGAGTTCCGTCGTTCGCGTTTTGAGGAATTGCGCCATTCGAGAGGCGCACCGGTGGAGAGACCCAGAAGCAGTCCGGCTTTGCGGCAGGATACCCTGGGGGAGCAACAAAAAGAACATCAACTTTCTCAGGCTTCCAGCCAGATGGGAGGTCGACGCCTTTAATCGTGATAAGGTACGAGCCATCCGCACGGCGCTGAATCTCGGCGCCCTGATTCTTGAACGTCTGTAGATAACTCTGAAGTTCTAAGAATTGTTCGCTAATCATAGCAAGCCGAATGTTGCTGGGGGAACAGCGAAGAAATGCTTCACACGCTCGGTGACGCCCACCGCCTCACCGTCGCCGATACCCTTGTCAGGCCTGTCGCCCTCCTCTTCAAGGAAGAGCTGATAGTTTGGGGCAACGTTGGCAATTGCTTTTATCTCGGCTCCAGTGAGTGCCGTCTTGGCGGTTTCGTATCGCTTGGCATCCACAAAGAACGGATGCAGTGACTTTTCTGTTTCAGGCATAGGGTTCTCCTTTTGCGGTTTTCATTTGCCGCGATTCCACCTCTTCGAATTGACTGCGATTGGCCCACACGATCGGCTGAGGGTCCTGAACTTCGTCGATGCGCAGGTGGCGCACAAAATACAAAACCAAGGCGCAGCGGATCGTTTTGGTCAGTTTTCCATCCACCATGCCAAAATCGTTAATGACAGATTCTCGCTGGCTGACGGTCAGATTTGGATTGGGCTCAACTTCAACCACAAAGAAACTATGCCATTCCAGATCGTCTTGTAGATTGACGCTACCCGGGCGGCGTCCATGGATTTCTTGGAATCGGGTCAAGACGAAGTCGCGAAATTGAGAAGACTTGTGACACCATGCGCGCGCGTGCCAACGTGCGCCATCGAAGGCTAGCGAATGCGGAGAAATCCATTGACGCGTAGGACCGGGAGTACGCATAGATTGGTACGTTATCTCGATCTCTGTGCCATCGCGAATCGCCCAGAGAATCGGCTGTAGAACTTCGCTGCGGACACGTCGGACGGGCAGAGTTACGACGTCGCATGGCGGCCGAGCTCCCATAAAACTGGAGGACGCAGAAATTGTTCCTGTCGCTAATCCTGAAAGTTCGTTGAGATAAGTCTGGGTGTCAGGCGCGATGAATAGGGGTGTGAATTGTTTTGTCGCGCGATAGACCTTTTCGCGGCGGTCATATTCCATATTGTCCTGAGCAAGGAACATATATCTCGCAAAGTCCAGTGAGGCCTGTTGAATTGAGATGTTGAAATATTCGGCCACTTCACCCCGGTTGATTTTCCCGTCCCAAAGCAGGCGAAATTCGATGAACTCCAGCCGCCGATCCTGACCCCAAGGCCGGGGTCGCGGGTCCTCCACTTCTTGTAACTTATTTGGAATCATCAAATTCATATACGTCGTGTATTACGATTGATCGTATAATACGATGCATGTCGACGTCAAGCCCAATAAAATGGAGCGCCCGGACGCACCAGCAGTCTGAAACCAAGTACACCGTTGGCACAGCGGTCGAGAAAAATATTGAATTTCTGGTGAGGCGACGGCGGTTGGAATGTCAGCCGGAGCTGTCTGGCCGCTCGTTACGGACACTAGAACGGCTTTCGCTAGTCACCGGCTTTTCTTGGTCACGTTGACCAGAATCTTGCTTCCTTCCCCAGCATTGGAATTAGTCGATTCAACAGCCAGGAAACCCGTTTCAGGAAGCCACATACGGTCAAATAATCGAAGTACCCTTCAAGAAAGTCATTGACATCTATTCACGTCGAAGCGTAATTAGATTATGAGAAAGGATGGTGAAAATGATGGAAGATCCTAATGAACAGGAGTTTGTGGGACGCATATCTGGCAGATTTGCAATCCCTCGGAACACCGCTAGCGCCATCGACCTACGACCGCCGAAGCTAGTCTTGAAGCGGACCAGTGATCTCTCTCAACCCGACTCGCATGGGTCACACTCATCGCATTCGTCACATCATTCGCACTGTTCAAGAACTATGTAGATGTGGGGGATGAAAGTCACAAGTTACGATCGCAAAGGTCATTTTCGCTTGGCGAGTAGTTGAACAGCCACTGCCCCACACTTTTGCGGACCTACCTTGCGCTCTTTGTAGAACTCCAATCCAAAGGCTTCCTTAAGCAAAGCGCGCAATTCCCCAGCTTTGGGCAACTGCAGATAATTACCGCCGCATCCCGGAACGGTTTCCAGCAAGAGATATCCGCCTGGTGACAAAGAACTCGCAAAATGTGGAAATAGACGTATCAGGAGAAAGTGAACGTTGACGATTCCTCCGATACTCGACCTCTCAAAGGGCCACGCGTCTGCAACTAAGTCTAATTGTCGGGGAATCAACTGCCCAGCCATGCCATTCGGTGAGCGGAGACGAGTCAGATCGTTATCTGCACAGATCACGGTACATCCCTGCGCAACAAGGGGAAGGGCGTTCCGACCACTCCCGCACGCGATATCCAAGATGGGTTTCCCCATCGCGGCTTCGGCCACTTTCGTGCAAAATTTCCTGATCAATGGGCAGGCATGTAAAAAAAGCGCCTCCGCATTCGACTCGGCTGGTTTGCTACTGCCTTGCATTGTCTCTTTTCATTGGATGAATGTGGGCACTATGCAGCTTAGTGGCCCACTTGAAGAAGCCTCCGCAGTCATCCTGCACCTCGCAGTCATCGCACTTGTCGATGTAGATGTTCTTCCAATCGGAAATCGACTTTTTTGCATACTTCCACAAGTCAGGCTTCAGAACGCAAAGTTGGTGGTTGTAAATGGAGACATTCATTCCACGTTGCCGGAGGATCAGAACGGCTTCATGCAGCTTATCTTGGTACTCATTAGGGTCGATCCACAACACTCCCATGTTCTTCGGCGCGTAGCCAATGTTTTCAAGACCCATCAGAGCCACATGTTCAACAAACGTCAGATTCCGATATATGAATTCAGCCAATTCTGGGAGTCGCTCTATCGTCTTGGCGTGCAAAACGACACGAATTTCGATCCTCTGTCCCCATCGAGCAAGCTGATGCAACCCCATTATCGTTTGGTCGAAGGCGTCCTTTGCTTGCACCACAAAATCGTGGTCGTTGGCGATATCGGAATACAAGGGGATGCCGAGACTTAGATTTGGGTGATTGACCGCTGCAAACTGGTGGGCAAAGCTGGTCCATGCGAACTTTCTTCCATTAGTAAGCATGTGAATAGCAGTGTCTGGCATTCGTTTTCCGAGCGCGGAAATCAGAGTCAAAAGTCTATCGCCTAAGAGCGTGGGTTCGCCTCCGGTGATTGTGAGATAAGCAGGCGGGGGATTTATTAGGCGCACCAGCTCTAGGTTGCGCTCAGATAACTCCTCTATGTCATCCCGGTCTTTTGGTGGCTGAGAGCACATGAGGCAATTGCTGTTGCACCGTTCCGTGGCGAAGATGGAATTGTGCTTGTCAGCGGGCCGGTACAGCGACCGTACAAAACCAGAGCCAGGCTCCATGACCACAATATCGCCATCACTTATGTGGTCGATCTCTCGAACCTTGTGTACGTGAGGGGAACCGCTCTGCGCTGCGGAATCCGAAATGGTGATGATTCCCCTATATCCCGCCACATCATCTGGAGGTACCGTGCCGACCCAAATATGCTTGGAGCGTTCGCTCGGTGGCACTGGAGACGTTGCTGCGATGCCGACAACGGCCTTGTCAAACCCAGAAGCCACGCCCGCTGTGGTCAGCTTCATACCCTCATCTCCTTGGCCGTTTCGGAAACATTGCGGTCGGTGAGCCACGACCAGAAAATCCTCATTGTGTCAGGATCATTTTTGCCGATCATTTCAAAAAGGCAGCGAATCACTTCCATGTTCCGCTCACAGAATGCACTCGTTGGACGGAACCCGAAGCTGTCACCCTGCGTTGCATGATTGAATATCGGGTCTGAGCCGCAGTACGTCTGATATGCACAGTCTGAACATCCGGGAAGGCTCTGATTGCAGGATGCCTGTTGCACTTCCAAAAACGCCTCACTGGTAAGTATGTCTCGCCTTGAATGCTTGTGAACGTTGCCGAGACGAAATGTAAAATCATTCATTTCCGCAAGCATTCTGGATTCGTCAGAGACGTAAACGTCGCCGTCGTAGTTGTAGACGAGAACATTCCAGCCTGCTCCTGCCGGGGACTGGAGATCGACAAAGCCTGTCCCGTGAGGAGTCAGAATTTTAGTCAGCAGAATCTTTGTATAGACCTCGACGAGATGATATCCACGGCGGTTGATATCGAGAATGTGTGCGAGTCCCTTCTTGTAAAAATCGAGAAAAGCCCGCATCTGGTATCCGGTTTTTCTGCGAGTGCGAATCGCAAAGCCGTAAGGACTTATTGGCCTCAAGAAAACCGAATGAAATGACTGCTGCACATACTCGTCTATTATCTCAATCGGATGTTTTAATGACAGCTGAGTAGTTGTCATCAGCGCTGCAACTTGGCCAAAACCTAAAACGTCCCGGCACCTTTCAATATTACGCAGAACCAACTCATGGCTGTTATTCCCTGGGCGAGGACGATTAGCGTTGTGAATGAATGCTGGCCCGTCCAAAGAGGTTGATATTTTTATGCGCTTCTCCTTGAGAAAGGCCAGAATATCATCCGTCACATTAGCCAAGTTTGTCGTCAAAACGATATCAAGGTTTTTTTGACGTTGCGAGGCCAACTTTTGTGCGTTCCCAACGATATATTTCACCATGTCGAAAGCCAGCATGGCTTCGCCGCCCTGCAACTCCAAAGTCAGATCCTTGCCTGGACTGTCCATCATCATTACCAGAGAGCGATCAGCGGTCGATGTACTCATGTCGTATTCAAGGTGACTGGCGGTTTGCCTCGATACCTGGCAATAGTGGCATGAGTGATCGCACCTCAGCGTTACGACGAAGATGTGGAGCTTTGTTGCGCCGTCTAAGAAGGCATACTTCGTGCGGTATTTGGTCGCTAGCAAATCTAGATTGGGAGAGGAACTGCTGTCATAAATAAATTGCTTGGCCTTCAGAGATGAATACAGGGGCGACCCAAACACAACCTTGCGGTCAACCAGTTTAGCGACCGTTCCCGCAGGCGCAAAGAGATATTCACCCGTTTCGTTGACGAGGAGCTCCCGATCTCCCGTGAAGCGGGTAAACCGGAAGGGCAGTAGCTCGTAAGACGTTTCAACTGGTCTATAGGCTTCTAGAGGAAGGAATATTCTTGACATGCGAAGCACCGCCCTCTGGGAATCTATTCCTTCGGGGTGATAGTGATCAAATTTGACTGTATGTTTTGTTGAGCCGCTTGAACAGGATCGTAAAAAGAACCAGGTGGGTTGTCTTCCAGAACACCCGCCTCGGCAAACGCTTTAGCGAGTAGCAGTTCGCGAACTGACGATGTTTCTCTTTGCACTCGGACCCGGAGTTCAGAATCTATTAATGCATTCTGAAACTCGGAGACAAGTTCAGCGAGTGATTTGGGCTTAGGATCATCGAGCATCGGCAGCACGGTCTTCAGTTTCAATACAACGGTATATGTAGACTCGCATTCGGACGGTGGAAACTCAATATCTAAATCTCTTGAGAACCAGTATGCAGCTCGTAAAGCCGCGTCACGACTGAATTGACAGGACTCAAGCACAAGCGTCGTGAAGCCCAGCTCTCCCGCCGTTGCTTGCGGCGATGGCATGATTACATCGCGCTCGACGTGTGAGATGTGTGCGACGTATGGGATGAGTGTGAAGAGTGGGACGAATGTGAAGAGTGCGATGAGTGCGACGAATGAGAATCATGTTGCGCGATCATCTTGTACCCGGCACCGGTTTGTTTCAAAATGAGCTTCTGCGGAAGTGGGCGAGCTGTGCTATTCGACAGCTGTGTCTGCTCCTGGTCCGGGGAACCTGGGGCAGTCGTACCCGCACCGGCTGTCGTTGGCATTGCCGGGGTTAAAGCCAAGCTACCGCCGACCAAAAGAGCTAGCTTGCGAGATATACCAGTCAGAAATGTCTGAAGGCGAACACGGCGATCTTCCATATCCACAATCCTTTGTCACGGGTACTATATGACTAAGGTGAACACCGGTCAAGGATCTTCGTAAAATAAACCACTTCCTGATGGGACCGGTGACGCCGGTTCGACGCACGGACGATTTTGGAATCGACCTTTATTCTGCCATGTTCGATCAAAGGGGCCGGGGCGCTGCTGTCCGCGACTACTTTTCTGTACAGGTTAAGAGCGGACTCATTGCTTCGGAGTTTGAGGCCGCCGAGCAGATCCGATGGCAGCGAAACTCTCACGAGCTTGGAGAACAGGTTAAATCCAGCAAAATTCCTCCGCATCCATCGAGGGCGAATTGTCAACATCGGGCGTTTAGCCGCAGTTCACACCATGCATTGGAGGAACCTATCAAATAGAACTCCAGAATGGAACGCGCATTTCCAGTCGACGGCAAAAGATACGTAACTTTGGATTACGGGCGATCAGTCGGTCCGTTGGTTTCTTCATCATCGCCCGGATCGAGATAATCAAAGCTAAATCCGGCACTCATCTGGCACACAGCACATTACACATTAATAATGATGAGTTGTTTATGCAAGCTTTCCTGCTACGACGGCTGATCGGCCGTCAGTCGTTCCGAATCTTCAACGGAAAATTGAATCCCACAACTCTACCCTGTAATTTAACTGAAACCAGAGAACGACTGGTCAGCAATTAGCCGAGTGCGTGGTTCTTCCGCTGACTCAGAGGTCTGTTCATCGCGATTGGGGTTTCAAAGCACAGGCAGGGGATTGCATTGAAACCGGTGTCCGGCTATGTTCTCACTTATGGGCGGTCACGGAAAAGTGGAGGGAAGCTCGCGGGACGTACTTGAGAGGCTTGCTAATCATGGTGTCCCCCTAGAAGGCTACGGAACCATCAAGAAAATCGTCGCTTTCGACCTACCACAATGGCGGCTCTTTTTCGCACGACAATTTGAGGGTCGAACAATATCGCAGGTACTCCGTCAGATAGAGCGTTGGAAGGCTCTCCTGCGCCGAGACTTTCTTCTGCTAACAAACCAGAAAGGCGAACTTGAGAGGTGGATTTCGGGAGCTGAGTCCGTGGTCTGGCAAGCACTCATAGAGGCCAATTCTGAGGTCGGCCCGTGGAAACTCGGATTGATTTTTGTCCCCACTGGACAAGATGACAGCGGGGCGGTGTATATCTTTCCCGGCCTACGCATCGTGGCGTTTAATCTGAAGACTAAAGAAACAAGGCAAGTCCTCATTCCGGCTGACGAGTTTAACGATCCCGCCCGATCTGGGGATGCTTACAGAAGAGCATTTAAGAACCTGCGCATCTGGGATCTTCTCTGGAAGGGCCCTGCGGGTAAGGGTTTGATTTCGGCGCGGAAGCCACAAGGCTGGCCGGTATTCACTCACGTCGTCATCCCGCAGCTGTATGAGTACCTGATCCTTTATTACAAAAAGCCAAGTCACTATTCCGACAGAATTGACTCTCCCGATCGTCGGAGGCCGGCACGCTTCCCTGGCGAACTACTTCAGGACATGCTTGAGCTTCTCCGCATGGAACATCCCAACGTCTTTGCCCGAACTACGGCCCCACAACTCAAGAGCATCATCCAAAAATACCTCGGGCGAAAAGAAGAAGTACTAAGTCGTCCCTTTAGGCCCCAAAACCTCAATTAAGTACTTCCGTGACAGATCCGAACGTTCCCTCGGATACTTTATCCAGGACAAGACGTCTCGCGGATTTCGTACGAAAACGTACTTTTTCCGAGGGAAACAAGCAATGGTCGACAAAACCTACTTTAGCCTTCCAGCGGCTGCTCGGGAACTTGGAGTTTCCACTGATGTGCTGCGGCGCGAGTATCGAAGTGGTCTCATAGCAGCAATCAAGACGCCGGGTGGGCAACCGAGGTTTACTGCTGAGACCATCGAGCTGATCAAACAAAATGGCTGGCCGCAAGCAGCGCCCTCCGAAAACGAGATTGACAGCCTTCCAAACCAAGCCTCACAGGAAGCTGTCGGTGACGGTGAATTCCCCAATTCTCTGGCTGCCCCCCCTCGCCCAATCAATCAGGAGGAGTTCGATTCCCGAACGATGCAAAGGGAGCGGGCGCGCGCCTGCCAGGAAACAGAAAGGCGCAGAAAGCAGAATCTCTTCGATTTCCATCGAAGATGGATCGATTACTCACGCGGTCTGCTTCCTTATTGGCTCACTCCTGAGCAGGTCGCCGAAGTGTTACGGCAGATCGAGAGTGAGATCAAGCTGCACAATCCTGAAGACGAACTCTGGATGTCCTCGCTGTGCGACGACATCGTTCGTTTGGCGATGCTGCCTTTGAATCGACAACGCGAGATGGCTGAGGCTCGCCATGCGGCTCTCATCCGAGCCATGGCCAAAATTCCGTCTGATGCGACGGATAGCGAAAAGGCACGATTTCAAGCGCTTGCTAGTAACGCTATTCAACGCGCAGGCGAACAGGTCGATGGCGAGACACTAGTTGCCGCAGCCTGGCATGCGGTTGCCCCCATCTTGGCAGCGGTTGCACTTCGTCGAAAACGCGAGAAGTTACGTGCCTGGGCGTGGCAAAAGTTGCCTTGGCTGGCGAATGAAAAAGAGCAACGGGAGTGCAGGGCCGCCATAAACAGAGTAATCGAACAGATGAGCGGCGAAGAGGATGAAGCGGAGATCCACGACAAGATTGAGGATGCACTCGACCCTATCGGCGCCGCCATCCCAAAACGCCTTGAGGACGAACGTCGCCCTCAGCGCATCGCTGGGCTACTGAGTGCAGCGAAACTTCACGCCGGCACCTATCTAAACACGCTTTACAACGGAGGAGAACTTGACCACGAAGCTATTTGCGATTGGGACTGGCGTAGAGCATTAGAGGCAACTGTGGATGCTCGACTCAAGGAACAACTCAGGGGCGACGAACCTAGCACGAAGCTCAGGGAACTGGTCGAGAAGATTGTGGACGATGAACTTGAGGATCCAGAGGATGACGAATGGGAGTGAAGAACAAAGTTTCGTTGCTGCTCATGCGAGAGCTGTACGTCCAAGTAGGACGACGCGAGCGGACCGTCAACGCCAAGGCCGTAGTCGTTCGAGGAGCCAACCGAGCGCAGTTCTGCACAATCGGGAGCGAACTTGGAACACTGATCGTTCGCCGCCAACATTGACCAAATATTAGTGGCAGCGGTCTTCCCATGGATATGACGGGGAGTACGCGTCACCAGACGCAACCATAGGAGGAGGACAGATGGGCGCGAGCTGCAAAAACGTTTTGGACATTGGCGACATCGCGGAATTGTTCAACTGCAGCCGCGAGAAGATCAAACGAATGGCACGCTCCGGCGAACTGCCGGCATTCAAGTTCGGCAAGTGCTGGTACGTAATGCGAAATGATCTTGAGCGCTTCCTGTCCGATAAGGTACAGTCGAATCGTCATCTGCGCCGCATTCAGGAGGTTTCACCATGAACCAATTGAAGCGGCGTACGAAGTATCAGTATGGAACGCTTACTCTAGAAACTCGCAGGCGAGGTCCATGCGTATGGACGTATCGTTATTTCGACTGGGTCGACGGTCGGAAGCGGCGGCGCAAGGCCATCGTGGGAACGGTAGAACAATTCCGGACTCGCGCCATGGCCGAGCGAGCTTGCGAGCCCATTCGACTGGCCGCCAACACCGAACTGCTCAACCCGCATTGCCCAACCATGGGTGCGTTGATCGACCGCTACGCCAAGCAAGTGCTCCGGCCTTGCATCGATATTCCTGTGGGGGGCGTGCAGGACAGTACCGCTCGGATCTCCTTTCACTGCGCCAAGTCCTACAACTCTGTGCTCACCAAGTGGGTACGTCCACGATGGGAGCGCTACCGGGTGAAGGACTTCGACCATCCAACCATGCGTGCTGCCGTAGAGGACTGGCTGCAGTCCCTGTGGCGCTCGCAGAAAAATCCCAAGGGACTTGCACCGAAAACCGTGCGCTCCATCTACAGCGTGATGAAGCTCGCGTTCAAATTCGGCGTCAAGTGGGGCTATTTGAGCGAGAACCCTATGGCAGAGCAACGCGTCGAGCTGCCGCGCGGCTCCACCAAACGGATCAAGGAACCGGTGCAGTTGACTCCTGCACAGTTCTACTCGCTTCTGACCCGTCTCGGTTTGCGCGAAAAGCTGGCCGTAGCGTTTGCTGGTTGGCTCGGACCGCGCGTCAGCGAAGCATTTGGCTTGAAGTGGCAGGATCTCGACTTGAACGAGGGTGTCGTTTCATTTCGACGCGGCTTCGTTCAGGGGCGCATCACGCCGCTGAAGACCGAAGCTTCACGCACCAACCTTCCGCTCCCACAGGAGTTGGTGGAACTGCTGCGCCGATGGCGCTCGGCGGTGCAGTACGGCAATGCGGACGATTGGGTCTTTGCCTCGCCTTACACGGACGGTCTCCGTCCGTTCTGGCCGGCACAGATGCTGAAGACTCACATCAAGCCAGTCGCGCTCGCTGCTGGTCTGCCGAGTATTGGCTGGCACAGCTTCCGCCACACCCTGAGCGCCTGGGGCAAGGAAGCGGGACTCGAACTGGAGGACGTGAAGACGCTCCTCCGTCACGAGGACATCGCGACCACCTCAAATGTGTATGGCGAGTTGGGCATGGGGGCGAAGCGGCGCATTCAACAGAGAGTGGTGAATTTCGTCAGGCGACAGGCCGAGGGCGAAGCCGCGCAAGGCGAAACCATGCAGGAGCAGTCCCCCGTCACCATTCAGTAACCTTACGTGACCCTTATCTGACCCAGATTCCTTTCGCGGGTTTTCTCAAAGTCCAAGAAAAGAATGGCTCCTCAGGTAGGACTCGAACCTACAACCCTCCGGTTAACAGCCGGATGCTCTGCCATTGAGCTACTGAGGAGTGTTTTGGGGGCGCGCCCGAAGGGCGGGCCCTTTTTGTTTTCGAGTTCTATCATATCATTGGCGGGGGTGGTCTTTCCCGGTTTTCGTTTTGTTACCCTAGGGGCTGTCATGGTTTGGTTTTGCTTCTTCTTGTTCGCGGGGATGGTGGAGGATTCATCGGTGAGTTCGGTTGCTTTGCCTCCGAAGGCGAAGGTCGAGGTTGTAGAGGAGACTGTTCACGGGCATCGGGTCTCTGATTCGTATCGCTGGCTCGAGGATGCGGACAGTCCGGCGACGCAGGAGTTCGATCGTGCGGAACTGGCTTATACGCGCGGCATTCTCGATGCTTTGCCGGGGCGCGATCGGATCCATCGACAGCTCACCGACCTGCTTTCCATCGGAAACATTGGCACGCCTCAGGTCGGCGGTAAGTATTACTTTTATATGCGGCGCGACGGAGCACAGAACCAGGCTTCGCTGCTGGTTCGGGAGGGCATTCACGGGAAGGACCGGGTGCTGCTCGACGTGAATGCGATGTCGGCGGATGGAACGGTCGCTCTCGATTGGTGGTCGCCTTCGGACGATGGCAAGTATGTGGCTTACGGTACCTCGGTCGGAGGGTCCGAAGAGAGCACGTTGCGGATCGTTGAGACCGCGAGCGGAAAGTTGTTGCCTGACACCATCGATCGGGCTCGCCACGCCAACCCAGGTTGGAAGAAAGACAATTCCGGTTTCTACTACGGGCGCACTCCGAAAAAAGGCGACGTGCCTGCGGGGGAAGAGGTTTATCACGTCAAGATTTTTTATCACGCATTGGGCAGCGATCCGGAGAAAGACTCCCTGATTTTTGGCGATCGTCCACGAGCCCAGGATATTCCGGTGGCGCAGCTTGCCGACGATGAGGATCGCTGGTTGCTGATTACCGTCTTCGCCGGCTACACGAAGACCGAAATGTATCTGCAGGACCTGGAAGCGGGGACGCCGCCGGTTGAGATTACCGGCGGCAAAGATTTCAGTTACAGCGGCGAAATTCTGCGCGGGCAGCTTTACATTTTCACTAACGAGGACGCGCCCCACTATCGCGTCTTCCGTGTAGATACTCAGAAACCGTCGCGCCAGTTCTGGCAGGAAATCATTCCAGAGGCGGACGCAGTTCTAAAGAACGTTGTGATCATTCACGATAATCTTTTTGCCCTGTATGAGAAGGGCGTTACTTCCCGGCTGAAGATTTTAGGCAAGGATGGGGATTTCCTTTCGGATGTGAAGCTGCCGGGACTGGGTTCGATCACCGCGATCGGGGGCAAATGGGACAGCGAAGAAGCGTTTTTCGGATTCCAGTCGTTCACGGTTCCGCCCAGCATCTACAGCATGAATCTGAAAGAGGGTGAGTTCGCGAAGAATCCGGCTCCGGAAGTCTGGGCCCGCGTGGATGCGCCTGCGATTGATCCTTCGTCGTACGAAGTCAAGCAGGTTTGGTTTTCGTCGAAGGATGGAACCAAGGTTCCGATGTTCGTCTTCCACAAGAAAGGTTTGGCGCTGAACGGCAAGAATCCGACCGTGCTGACCGGTTATGGAGGAT
>Ga0210410_10000984_pt1 | contig 27586 bp, 31 predicted proteins | sample IncBWC4MmetaG_FD_161058 | JGI IMG/M metagenome (GOLD analysis project Ga0210410, IMG submission 161058) | Forest soil microbial communities from Barre Woods Harvard Forest LTER site, Petersham, Massachusetts, United States - Inc-BW-C-4-M | ecosystem: Environmental > Terrestrial > Soil >... | reverse complement strand
ATGTGGCTGCTGGACAAACCTACGTAATTGATTTGCGAACCAACAAAGTGGTCGCAACTGTGATGGACACGCCCGGCGCCGAAGGCGTCGAGTACGTTCCCGAATTGAAGAAGTTCTACACATCTAACGCGGGCGACAACACGATCGGAGTTGTCGACCTTCGTCAAATGAAGGTGATCAAGAAACTTCGCACGGAGAAAAAGCCGGACGGCAGCACCTACGCAGCGCCCTTTCACAAGCTCTATGTCTCGGACGAACGGGGCAAAGCCGAAGCAGTCGTCGACGTAACGAAGGACGAGATTGTGAAGACGCTCCATTTCGAAAGCGAAACAGGCATGCCGCAGTACGACCCGGTCGCTCGCAAGGTCTACGTCAACCTACAGGATCAGGGAATTTTTGCGGTGATCGATCCCGCAACAGATGAAGTGGTGGGGCGCTATCCCGTCGGGCGCTGTAAAGGCAACCATGGCATGACGCTGGACCCGGAACATCACCGCGCTTTTCTGTCGTGCGAAGAAAACAATCTGATGACCGTTTTCGATCTCGACAAAAACGCGCCTATCGCTTTCCTTCCGATGGCCGATGGACCCGATGTCATCAAGTTCGATTCCGCGCTGGGCCGCATCTACGCCGCGTGCTACAGCGGAGCCATTTCCGTTTTTCATCAAGACGATCCAACTCACTATCGGAAGCTAGAGGATTTCAAGGTTCAACATGCGGTTCACAGCATCGCGGTGGACCCCGAGACGCACCGCTTGTACACCCCAGAGCAAGAAGAAAACGGCAAGGCGGTGGCACGGATGGTCGTTTACGAAGCTATTGCCGATTGAATCGCCGGCGTCGATGCTGAAAATGGGCGCAAACATGAGGCGAACCTCAAACGCATTTACATTTACATGGGTGGGCGTTGGTACGGGACTCCGGACGCTTCGCCCGGATGGGTCTACGTCTACCAGCAGAGGGACCTCGATCACTACGATGTGATCGCCAAAATCAAAACCAGACCCGGTTCGGGCACCTCGCTCCTGGTGCCCCAGTTCAATCGCTATTATGTCGCGTCTCAAGCGATCGGCGATCGAGAAGCCGCAATACTGGTGTTTGAGCCAGTGGATTAATGATCTTTGAGGAGACTGGTAGCGAAAGCCGATGTCAAGCTGTTCTAACCCTTGAGAGGCTTTTCCGAAGACTCGACAACGACGGATAGTGACATTTCTCTGTGCTGTGTGGGACGCTAGCTGGCGAGGGCGGATTTCGCTTGGATCTGGGGGACGGGAAGTGTTGCTGCCACTATTGTTTGGCCGGGGACAGATGTGACTTCGAGCTGCCCTCCGAACTGTCGGACACGCTCGCGCATACCATTCATTCCAACGCCGGTCTTGCCCGGGCAGGCTATCTGTGATTGCTTTTCCGAAGGAATACCTGTGCCGGCGTCTTGAACTTCTACGCGCAATTGATTCGCGGCATTTATAATGCGAACCGCGGCGCTGCGGCTACCGGAATGCCGGTGCACATTAGTCAGACATTCCTGCACAATGCGAAAAATCGCCGTCTCCATATCGGGAGGCAAGCGGCCTAGGTCGGCGGGCAGATCGAGGCTCACCTGTATTTTGCTGCGCTCCGCAAATCCTTCCACATACCACTGCAGCGCGGAAACGATGCCGACTTCATCGAGCAGCGGGGGATGCAGCAGATGGGAAATGGTTCGAATCTGGCGCGAGAGCTCGGCTACCAAGTTAGAGCTTTCAGCGACATCGGCGGCGGCGTTCGGAGAAAGGTGTTCGCTTTCACGTTGGACAGCGGACAGATTCATCCCCAAGGCAGCCACAATCTGCCCAATGCTGTCATGCAATTCGCGGGCTATGCGGCGGCGTTCCTCATCTTGCATTTGCAGAAGGCGGCTGGAAAGCTGCCGCACGACATCGGTCTGAGCGCGGAGCTCGACGTTTGTTTGCTGGAGCTCGTTGGTGCGCTCGCCCACCCGCTGCTCCAATTGGGCATGAGAACGGCCAAGGTCTGCGCCCGCTTGCCGGAGCTTGTCCGTGGTAATAGCCAGCTTGGCCGTGATGCGGCGGGTGGTTTCAGCAAAAATTATGATGGTCAGGGAAACGAGGAAGTAGACGATCGCGCCGGCGCTGTCGGGGTTGCCTGAAATTCGCAAGCTATGGACCGGCGGAATAAACCAATACTGCTCGCCCAGGAAAGCGAGAAGCATGGAGAAAATGGACGGGCCAAGCCCGCAAAACCAGGCAGAGAAGACGATCGCTGGGAGAACAGCAAGATACGGAACGTAAGTCCCGATCATTGGGTCAAGAACGCCCCGCAGAACGAGAAAGAGTGCGGTCACAACGAATGCCAGAGCATAGCGCTGAGGTTTGTTCTGGAGCCAACGTTGGATGCGGATGTTCATTCGCGCTTGCTCTCGAATGAGACCGGATTCCGGAAGGATAACAATAGACTTGGAAAAGATATGGTAAGGCGGGGAAGGACGGCCGGTCAACGGCAAGCTGAGCGGTATTGGAGGGCGATAAGAGCTCGCCTGAGAAGCCGCTTCGTCATGCCGGTTACCTTTCTTGTATACGGTTGGAGATAAGGTGGTAAGCAGTGTCGGCTTTAGACTTATCCTTTACCTCGATGATTCGCCCTACGAGCCAGGAGCGTCGCAAGAAGACGCGGTCCAAAATTCCACGCATGATACGCGTGCGTCCATCCGAGCCTACCCTCGAAGAGTTCGATGAGATCTTGCCGACGATAAACGCTTCGCGGAACAGCGTGTACTTTGTTCCGCAAAATGGCGTCTTCAAGCCAGACATGCGGGTGTTTGTGACCTATCCGTATGCGAGCGGGCCGGGCTCGCTCAATCAGGAATTTCTGGGTGCGGTGACGCGCGTCGACGAACTACCGGGAAACAAGCAGGGAGTGGCGGTGGAATTGTTGATGCCGATCTATGTAGGCACCAAAGAGACGATTCGCTGAATCAAACCCTTCGCATGACCTGGCTATGATTTCTCCCGGGCTTTGGGGAGCCCGCTTTTCTCCATGACACAGAAAATGAAGGGTTCGCGCGGCCTTTTGCTCGTGGCCGCGTTTAAACTCATCAAGGGGCTGGCGTTACTGGCCCTGGCGATTGGCGCGTTGAAGATGTTGCACAAAGACGTAGCCGCAGAAGTGGCGCAGTGGATTGATATCTTGCGTGTCGATCCACACAATCATTACATTCGAGAGGCGCTCACAAAATTGGGAATGGTGGACGACCGAAAGCTGAAAGCATTGAGCGTAGGTACGTTTTTCTATTCCGGTCTGTTCCTGACCGAGGGGATCGGGCTCGCGCTGCGAAAACGATGGGCGGAATACCTGACGATCATATCGACGGCGTCCCTTTTGCCAATAGAGATTTATGAGATCGTCAAGGACGTGAGCGCGGCGAAAATCGTGGTGCTGCTGGCAAACATCGCAGTCGTCGTCTATTTGGTGATTGAGGTGCGCAGGACGCGAAATACGACTACGGCGAAGTAGAGAAGGGCCTTGGCATCATTTGACCTCGCGAAGGTGCGCGATCAAGTTTCGGATGCTATTTGCCAACTCGACGACTTCTCCCGCTCCCTGAATATCAAAGTCAATTTCGTAGTTGCCGGCTGCGGCGTGATCGACGGCTTCTTTCAGACTGATGAGCGGTTTGACGACTTGGCGGGGGAGAACAAAGCTGATCCACACGCTGACGAAGAAGGTGATGGCAGAGACGATAGCCAACGACCATTCCGCGCGAGAGATCAGACGCTGTGCTTTACGGTGATCGCTCTCAATGCGCCCCCAGTTTCTGGTTTCGAGCTGCGAGGCAAGACCCAGGACCTCTCGACCGGAATTCTGCAAGTCACTGGTGATCTGACGAAGCGTCGGATTTCCTTCCTGAACGGTCTTGGAGATCTGCGTATCAAACGAATCGACACGTTTGCGAAGCTCCTCGATCAACTGTGCGCGGCTCTTGCGAGGAGCGCTCTTGAGAAGATTGTCCAGATCGCGTTCGTAGTCCCTCACGACCTCATTGATGCGATCGGCCTGAGCTTGGCCCGGCTTCCCCATGAGTGCAACTGCGGTCTCGAACTCTTGACGGTATCGGTGCAGTGCATCGAGGGCTTGCTGCGTTAGCTCCTGGTCGGAAGGGTTCAGGTCGCGAATGGCGTTTAGAATTTGGTCGACTTTGCCGATGGAATCACGGACGGCTTGCAGCGAAGCTGGGTCGTTGAGCAGCAGGTAATTGCGCTCGGAGCGCCGGGCATCGAGCATCTCAATGGTGGCTTGCTGGGCGAGGGTGGCGGCGGGCGCGTCATAGCTGACGATGCGGTCGACGATGAAGCCGACCTGGAAAAGATAGTAGACGGCCAGCACGATCACCGGGACAAGAATCAGACGAACGATCGCCAGGCTATAGGCAACGCGCCTGCGCAGAGAACTGCCCGGCGCGAGCACCCGGAACGATCGACGAATTCTGGATGGCATGAGCCAACCCTCCTGCGGCTACCAACAAAGCTGCAAGATGATATGCCAAAAGGAGGGCAGCGGAGGTTGGAACGCGATTGAAAGGGCTTCACCCGCGGCGGAGAGCTGCGAGCAAAGCCCCTTTCTAGCGGGTTGCGTTAGTAGCGCCAGCGATTACGGGTTGATGTCTTCCTTCTTGTCGAGCCGCACGATCATCCGCTCAATTCCTGGCTTGGCCTGGTCGGGCGCGGTCGTCAGCGCCAGTTTCATTTCTTTGCTGGCGCTATCGAAATCTCCCTTTGCGGACGCCATGCGGGCCAGCTCGCCATGCGAATACCATTCGTTTGGATGCTTCTTCACGTTGACTTTGAAAACCGCAAAGCCTTCGTCCTGCTTTTTCTGCTGTTGCAGACTGCGGCCATAGAAATGAAGTTGCAGGCCACTGGCGATCTCCAGGGCTTTCGTTTTTAAGGCTGCGGCTTCCTGCGTCTTTCCCTGGGCTTCCAAAATCATCGACTTGCCCAGAAGATTCTCAAAACGCTCTTCGATTCGGATCGATTGGTCTTCCCACTTGATGGCCTGATCCAGATTGGAGTTGGTGTCCAGGAGCCAATTCGCGGCTTCGTCGTAGCCAGCCCAGGTGAAGCCGCCGGTATTGCGAAGCTGGTTTTGGATGCTGCGCAGCACGATGGCGTTTTCGTCCGCGGATACGTGGAAGGGAACAGCGAGCTTTTCCCAGCGCAGAGTGACGAGGACGGAATTGGGTTTGGGGTCGTCGAAGGAGTAGGCCAGCGCTTCCTGAAACTCAGCGGCATGGGGCTTCACCGTGACGCGCAGGGCGTCTTCTTTCTGGTCATAGCTGAAGCTGCCCCAGGACGTGGAATTCCTGGAGAAGATGATTGTCCATTGGTCGGCGGCGGGAATCGTGTGCAGGCCGTAGGTGCCGGCTGGCAGCGGATGCCCTTCGACCGAAACGTCGTCGGTGAAGGAGATGGTGGTGTTCTCATTGGCTCCCGAGCGCCAAGGCTGGCCGTAGGGAACTGCTTTTCCCCAGATTTCGCGCCCGCCCACAAGCGGACGGCAATAGTTGACCGTGATATCCGTCAGCCCGATACGCTGCGTGCTGATGGCGCGCTGGCTGAGCGTTGGAAGCCGCAGCTCCACGGCCTGCCCGCCGTTTTTGAATTGAGCTTGCGCAACTCCTGCGAAAGCGCCAAGCGCGAGTGCAAGGCTTGCACAAGAACTAAAGAATTTCCGCATACACACCTCCCCGTCAATTGGGAACCGCTCATGGAGCGGCGATTCCGCACACTGCTGTGGGCATAGACGGACGGCGCTGCGGAGTCGTGAGCAAGCCTAGGAGTATTTCGCTGGAGCCGGGCAGAGTCCTGTTTGACAAGAGGGCGGGGTCTTCTTAACATAAGCATTCGCATTCAAGTTCTCGGAACTGCATGTGGAGTCGCTTCAAAGTTGAGTTGTACATCGTTGTGTAAAGCTAAATTCTTATGATTACAGTAACCGACCTTACCAAGAGGTACGCGCGGCACACGGCTGTTGACCACATCTCCTTCGAGGTTCACAAAGGGCAGATCGTCGGTTTCCTCGGGCCCAATGGCGCCGGCAAGACTACTACCATGCGCATGCTGACGTGTTTTCTACCGCCCACGTCCGGCAACGCTACCGTCGCCGGCTTCGACGTGCTCGAGCAATCGTTCGAGGTGAAGAAGCGCATCGGCTATCTGCCGGAGACGCCCCCGCTGTATCCGGAAATGCGCACCGTCGAATATCTGCAGTTTGTCGGCAGCTTGAAGGGCCTGTCCAAGGTGGATCTCGCCAAGCGCGTCGAATATGTCTGCGAGCGGTGCGCGATTTTGGATGTGCGAGATAAGTTGCTGGGCAAACTCTCCAAGGGCTATCGGCAGCGCGTCGGTCTGGCGCAAGCCATCATCCACAATCCTGATGTGCTGATTCTGGACGAGCCGACTTCCGGGCTTGACCCCAAGCAGATCAATGAAACGCGCGAACTGATCAAGAGCTTGGCTGGCGACCACACGATCGTCCTGAGCACGCACATCTTGCCGGAAGTCGAGCAGATCTGCGAGCAGGTGATCATCATCAACAAAGGCAAGCTGGTTGCCACGGATTCCGTCAGCAATTTGCAGAATCGGGCGCGCGGAGCCGAGTCCTTGCTGGTTGAGGTTGGCGCGCGAAACGGACAGATGGACCCGCTGAAGGTGCAATCGCGACTTGAGCTGGTTTCCGGCGTGAGCCGCGTGCACCTGAAGAACAAATACGATAACCGCTCGATTTTTGAAGTGGAAAGCCGCAAAGGACTGGTCCGCGGCGATCTGGCCCGCGCGGTTGTCGAAGGTGGCTGGGACCTCAACGAACTTCGCCCCACTGCCGTCAGCTTGGAAGAAATTTTCTTGCAGCTCACCGGAGAACCGGCCGCAGCGTCGGCGGAAGAAGTTGTGGCCGTGGGAGTCAAGTAGATGCGAAACGTCTGGATCATTCTACGCAAAGAGCTGCGCAGCTATTTCGTTTCACCGGTTGCGTATATTTTGCTGGCTTTGTTTGCCGTCATCTTCGGCTTTTTCTTCTGGAATATCCTCGGCTTCTTCGTTTTCCGCGGAATGGAATCGCAGATGCGCGGCCAGATGATGCCGATGAACGTGAACGAGGAAGTCATCCGCCCGCTGCTGTCGAACGTCAGCGTCATTGGGTTGTTTCTCATTCCGATGATCACTATGCGCCTATTTGCTGAAGAGAAGCGCACGGGCACCATCGAGCTGCTGGCTACTTCGCCGGTGAGCGATGTTGAGGTGATTTTGGGCAAGTGGCTTTCGGCGATGGTTTTGTATGCCTCGATGCTACTGCTCACCGCGATCAATTTTCTCTTCATTTTCAGGTATGGACATCCGGACTGGAAGCCGCTGGTGATCGGTTATCTTGGCTTGCTATTGCAAGCCGGCGCGCTGCTCGCCATCGGGACGTTCATCTCCACGCTGACGAAGAACCAAATCATCGCCGGCGCTGCGACTTTCAGTGTGTGCCTGCTGCTGTGGATTCTGGAATGGGTCAGCGGGTACGAGACAGCCACGTGGGCGCGCGTCCTGTCCTATATGTCCGTGATCACCCACTTTGAGTCTTTTTCAAAGGGATTGCTGGACACAAAGGACGCGATTTTCTACGTGACGCTAATTTTCTTGGGACTCTTCCTGACGGCTCGGTCTATGGAGTCTCTGCGGTGGAGGGCGTAGTGAGCACTCAGTTCCTCAAAGCACGGCAGACGAAGTACGCGGCGTATGCTGCAACTTATATCCTGGTGATCGTTGCCATCATCGCGACCGCGAACGTTTTGGCCAATCGTTACGATAAGTCTTACGACGCGACCTCCAATAAGCGCTACAGCCTCTCCGACCAGACCGTGAAGATCGTAAAAGGCCTGAAGCAAGACGCGACTATCACCTATTATGACCAGGCCAGCCGATTCCAGGCGGCAAAAGACCAACTTGATCTTTACGCGAATCTTTCGCACAAGGTCCACGTTGAGTATGTTGATCCCGACAAAAAGCCACAACTGGCGCGCGAAGCGGGCATTAAGAACTACGGAACCGCGATTGTTCAGATCGGAACTAACAAGCAGGAAGCTAAGGGCTTGAACGAAGAGGGCATCACTGGGGCGTTCATCCGCGATCTGAAGAACACCACGCGCACGGTTTGTTTCGTGACGGGAAGCGGCGAACATCAAATCGATGACTCCAGCCGCAGCGGTTATTCGCGCTTCAAGGAATTGCTGGGCAAAGACGAATACGCCGCGAAATCCATCAACCTGCTGCAAAAAGCGGAAATTCCCAGCGACTGTACGGTGCTGGTTGTGGGCGGTCCGAGCGGCGATTATCAGCAGCCGGAAGTCGATGCCATCAAGAAATACGTCGAAGACGGCGGCCGTGCGCTTTTCCTGCTCGATCCGCCGCTAAAGATGGGTCACTCTGAAATAGCGGACAACGACTCGCTGACCGCCGTTCTGAAAGATTGGGGCGTCACGGTCGACAAAGACTTGATCCTGGACATGAATCCCATTGGCCAACTTGCTGGGCTCGGCCCGCAAGTTGCGCTGGTCACGAGTTACGACTCGCATCCTATCGTCAGCGAAATGAAGGGAACCGCGACAGGCTTCCCGCTGTCGCGCTCGATCGAGGTAACGAGCGGCGCGAAGACGACGGTGCAGAAGCTTTTCGACTCCTCCGGATCCAGCTTGGCTACGGACAAGCTAAATTCGCCAGAGGTCAACCCCAACGACCCCAAAAATAAAAAGGGCCCGATGACCATCGCGGCTGCGGGTAGCTACAACACTGGCAAAGAAAATTCGCAAGGACGCTTCGTAGTTATCGGCAGCTCGGCATGGGCCGCCAACTCGTTTATCAATTTCAATGGCAATCGCGATCTGGCGCTGAATGCGATGAACTGGCTTTCATCCGACGAAGACCTCATTTCCATTCGTCCGAAGGAGCCGGAAGATCGGCGCATCACGCTGACGCGCGCACAAATGAATTGGGTTCGCCTTACAGCCAGTTCCTTCTGCCGCTCATCGTCATCTTTGCCGGCGTCTCCGTGTGGTGGCGCAGAAGGTAGCGGACCTGCGACGAAGCTGTCGCTCTCAGGACCAAACTCATGAAAAACAGCGGACTGCTCATTGCTGCCGTCGTGCTCGCCGCTCTCAGCGGCGCGCTGTACTGGTCTAATCGTCACCCCGCGTCTGAGAACACCGCGAAAGCTTCTATCGACACGCCGCCCAAAATTCTGACGCTGAAACAAGAAGATATTTCCAAGATTGAAATCAAGAAGAAGGGTGGGGAAGAGTTGGACCTGGCGAAGGGCAATGGCGGCAAATGGCAGATCACTGCGCCGAAGCCGCTCGGCGCCGACCAGGAAGCGGTCTCGAGCCTGCTCTCCAGCGTATCTTCGCTGAATTCTGATCGCCTCGTGGAAGACAAAGCCACTGACCTCGGTCAATACGGCCTCGCGCAGCCTTCGCTTGAACTGGACATCACTACCAAAGACTCCAAGCCGCAAAAGCTGCTTCTCGGCGACGACACTCCCGCGGGCGGCGCTGTTTTTGCGAAGCTCGAGGGCGACCCGCGCGTTTTCACCATCGCGAGCTACAACAAGTCCAGTCTCGAGAAGACGGCCAACGATCTTCGCGATAAGCGATTGCTCACGGTCGATTTCGACAAGCTCAGCCAGGTAGAACTCGTCACCAAGAAACAAGATATCGAGTTTGGCCGCAATAAGCAGGAATGGCAGATCGTCAAGCCCAAACCGTCCCGCGCTGATAATTTTCAGGTAGAAGAAATCGTTCGCAAGCTGCGCGAAGCCAAGATGGACACAGCGTCCAGCGACGCGGATGCCAAGAAAGCCGCCGCCGCGTTCGCCTCCGGAACGCAAGTCGCCACGGCAAAGGTCACGGACGCTGCCAGCACGGAAGAGCTGCAAATCCGAAAGAGCAAGGACGATTACTATGCGAAATCCTCAGCGGTTCCGGGCGTGCACAAAGTCGCAACTGACCTGGGTTCTGGGCTCGACAAAAATGTCGATGACTTTCGCAACAAGAAGCTCTTCGATTTCGGTTATGACGACCCCAGCAAGGTCGAACTCCACGATGGGACGAAAGCTTATTTTTTGACCAAGGGCGGGCAGGATTGGTGGTCCGCCGATAGCAAAAGGATGGACCCCACCAGTGTTCAAGCTCTTATAGACAAAATTCGAGAGCTGTCTGCCAGTAAACTTGTCGACGCTGGCTTCGCTGCGCCTGTCATTGAGTTGACAGTCATATCAAATGACGGAAAGCGCGTGGAAAAGGCTTCTATTTCAAAATCCGGCGACAACTACATAGCCAAGCGCGAGAATGACTCGTCGTTGTACCAAATCGATTCGCCCGCCGTTACCGACCTCCAAAAGCTCGCTGCAGATGTGAAGCCCGTTCCTGCAACCGGCAAAAAGTAGGCACGCACACATCATTTCCTCGCCCTGATGTCGGCCTGCCGTCACTAAGCGTGCAAAAGCGCGCGCCTCACCGAAAAATACAAAGAACTAGGTATAGAAACATTTAGCCGCTGCTACAGACTGTCTTAGAACACGCGTTCGCAGCACAGGTTCTGCGGCAGACGAATGCAGCACAGCACTAACAGCAGGCTTCGGCCAGGTACACAAGCCAACGGCGGGATGCGTGTGGTTCCGAAGCCCGCCGCTGCGCGCTCGACCCCCCCTCTGCTTCTCGATCTCGATGGCACGCTGGTTGACAGCGTCTACGAACATGTAATGGCGTGGCGCGAGGCTCTCGAAGACGCCGAGATTCGCTTGCCCAACTGGCAAATTCACCGCCGTATCGGGATGAGCGGCAATCTTTTTCTTCCCACACTTCTACGAGAGCTCGGCAAACATATCGACAAGGCGGAAATTCAATCCATTGAACGCGTACGCAGTGGCATTTTTAAAAAGCAGATACCTGAAATCCGCGTCCTGGCCGGTGCGAAAGAGCTTCTGGAATATTTCGAGAGAATCGGCGCGCGATGGGCTATCGCGACGAGCGGCGATCGCGCGCAAGTGGAGCAGTTGCTCAAGAACTTCGAGATTCCGTCCACAGTGCCGGTGATAACCGGTGATGACGTCTCTACGGCGAAGCCCGCGCCCGATTCATTCCTTGTGGCCACGCAGCGCCTCGGTGTTTCCCCGCTGGAATCCATCGTCATTGGCGATAGTCCATGGGATCTTCTCGCCGCCCAGCGCATGAAAGCTCTCGGCGTAGGTTTGTTGTGCGGCGGTTATGCGGAGTCGGAGTTGGAGCGGGCCGGCGCATATCGCGTCTATGAGGATCCGGCAGACCTGCTTGAACACCTTGAGGAATTAGGCATTCAGACGGAGTGATCTCGCCGCAGCTGGCAATACGGTTCTTTACAAGAGAGGGTGGTCATGGCAAGCGCAAAACAAAGGAAAGCCGCCAGAACAAATATCAAGAAAGCCGCGCAAGCAGCCAAGCGCAATCGCACTATTACCCATTTACCGAAATCCGTTCGCACCGCTTTGGGTAAACAGGGCGCGAAGGTCGCCAGGCAGAAACGCGCATCGCGATAGGGCGCATCAACGGGAACGTAAAATCCCCAAATGACTTTTCTGGAGAAAAACTATGAAAGCGGTCGTTTTCCATGGGGTTGGAGACATTCGTTTGGATACGGTCAAGGAGCCTTCTATAAAGGACGATTTCGACGCCATTGTGCGTTTGACCGCCAGCGCTATCTGCGGCACCGATTTGCATTTCGTGCGTGGCACCGTGCCAGGTATGCAAGAAGGCACTATCCTCGGTCATGAGGGCGTCGGCGTTGTAGAAGAAGTGGGCAAAGCGGTCCGCAATGTGAAGCCGGGAGATCGCGCCGTCATCGCATCCACTATTGCATGCGGTGCTTGCTCGTACAGCCGTGCCGGCTACTATGCGCAATGAGACAACGCCAACCCTAATGGCAGACTCGCCGGCACGCCGTTTTTTCGGCGGTCCGAAGAATACTGGACCATTCGATGGTCTCCAAGACGAATACGCGCGAATTCCTTTGCCAATGTTGGATTGGTCAAGCTACCCGAAGAAGTTACCGACGACCAGCTATCCTCACTTCCGACATTTTTCCGACGGAATATTTCGGCGCGGACATCGCTAACATTCATCCGGGATCAACGGTCGCCGTCTTTGGCTGTGGTCCCGTAGGGTTTTGATCCGCACCGACGTCGTAAATCCCTCGTCTGTACTTAAAGTCGAGCTCCTTCCCGCGGCTTGAATCGATGCAGCACCTCGCGCGGTAAACGCCTTGGTGTTCCGTCTATCTCCGCGCGTTCCTCCGTGCATCCAAGTTAGTGTAGGAGGTACTGTAGGATGGCCATCGCACCGCCGGCCGAAGCAAAATTACCATATGGCATCCCGACAAAGATGATCACGCGCGGCTACTTCCGCATGCTGAATTTCTTTGATATCGCGGAGGCGATTGATCTGGAGAAATTGCGCGCGCTGCTCGGCTCGAAGGCGGCACCCCGCTCGCCGGGGTTTGTTCATCTCACTCCTGAATACGCACAGGCGCAGAATGCGCCGCTGGAGGAGCCGCTCGAGCCGGTAACTCTCTCGAGCGGCGAAAAGTTGGGTGGCAAAATTAAATACTATTGGTTCGGCGTAGCCTGCGTGGAATTGACCACGCCGTTCCAGTGCGACTTGAACGTTCTCTGCGGAGATTCGTATCGCTGGATGAATGCGCCGGAAGTCGAGAAGGCCGCGGAAGATATTTTACGCGCGCGCCTACAGCGATTTCAGCCCGCGCTTATCCGGCCTTCAGGCAAGTGGCTCGATGAAGACTACCTGGTGATCGACATTCAATCCGCGAGCCACGAAGACGGCCGCCCCCCAAACGCCGAGGAGTTGCTCAAACAATATGGCGATCAAATCACCGAGCTGGTGCGTGGCGAACTGACTCCGCTCTCTGCCGCGGAGCGCGATGAGATTCTTCGCGACGCGCTTTCTTACTATCCTACGGACTTGCTTGTGGTCGGCTGGGCGGCCGCGCTCGTCTACGACAAGCCGGACGCTACTTCCGCAATCATCGACTTGCTCGAATACGCGAACACGCAGTTGCTGGAGTTTCGCTACTACGACGAAGTACTTACCAATCTTCTCTCGAACGTTTACAGCTCGCTCGAGGGCCACGAAAGCTTTCTCTCCCGATGGCGGCTGCCGCGCCGCGCCGGACGCGTGAACCGCCTTCGTCTTGACATCATGGATTTGGCGGAGCGCACGGAGTACGCGGTCAAATTCATCAGCGACACATACTACGCCCGCGTTTACAGAGTTATCTCCTCGAAGATAGGCGTGCAAGATTACAAGGGGCTGGTCAGCGAGAAGCTGAAGACGGCTGGGGAACTCTATGAGTTCATGGTCGCGCAATTCAACGAGCGTCGCATGTTCGTGCTCGAGGTTGTGGTCGCGGTGCTTGTTGCGCTCGACGTGATTCTCTTACTGCGCGGCGGCCACTAAAATCGAATCTGTCGCGTTGTGGCGGCGAATCTGCATTACCCCGCCACTTTCCAATCATCCATTTGTGCGTCTCGGATCGAGTCCGAGACGGCGGCAAATCTCATCGACAATTTCTTCGGGCGACGCGCTAATATCCACGGTGACGGCATCCGTTGGCTCTTCCAGCGCGGCGAATTGCGAAGCAAGGATTTGTTCGCCGGTAAAATGGCCGTGCCGCGCACGGAGCCGTTCGCAAATCAGGGCGTAGGTCCCCCTTAGATAGACGAGCTTCACTTCGCCGCTGTGCCAGAGCAATTCGCGATAACTTTCCTTCAAGGCCGAGCAGGCCAGTACAACGTTTCGATTTTCCGCGAGCCATTGTTGGATATGACGGTGAATTTCTTGTAGCCAGGGAATGCGGTCGGCGTCGGTCAGCGCAATACCTTGGTGCATCTTTGCCCTGTTGGCAGGTGAGTGAAAGTCGTCGGCATCGACGAATTCCCAACCGAGCCGCTTCGCGAGGAGGCTACCGATGGTCGTTTTGCCGGAGCCGGTCGGCCCCATCACTACGATAATCATGGCCTGGGCGCGGTGGCGGAGCTAGTTTGCGTGACGGGGCCGAAGCGTTTGGCGAGCCACGCACGAACTTCTTCCGGCTCATAGTTGAACGGGCCCATGCCGCCAGCATACGCGACGCGGCCATGCTCGTCGATCACGTAGAGCCGCTCGGGCCAGGCAGAATATGCGAGATCGGCGGCATTGTTCATGTCGTCGATCCCGAAGGGGAGCGGGTACCTCTGCCGCTGCACGAAATCGTTGGCAATGGCCACGCGCTGCTCGAGCGTCTTAGGCTGTGCGTAGCAGACGTCTTCTTTCACGTTCGATTTCATCTGCCACTCGTCGGTGGGATGTGCTTCGCGGACGTAAACGGTGAGGAAATCCGCTCGATCTTTGTAGTCGTTGTAAATCTTGACCACGTCACCGACGTGGCGACGGAAGGGCGGTCAAGTGTAGCTGCCGAAGATCAGGACGAGCGGGCGTGAGCGGGTGCGTTCCCGCAAATGAAAATGGTTCGATCCGTCCAGGGCCAATAGGCGCACGTCCGGCGCATCGTCGCCAGCACGGAGCTTGCCGCGGTGCATGTGGGGAAACGCATAGCGCACCATCCCGTAAACGTCTTTGGGGCTGCCGGCCATAAAGGACAGACCGGCGAACGCGACGAGCACCAACGTTACGCAAATGCCGAGCGTCCATTTCCAGAAGCGGCTCATGTTTTGTTGTTCCCCTGAGGTTTCGATTGGCCCAGGAAATTGTGCGCGAACCATAGCACTGGCTCAATGCCAGCAAAATAATGTTTAACCATTAGATCGCTTCGAGGCTGCTTATCCGGTTTCTTTGGAAAGCAGCTTTTGGCGTTCCTGCTGGTAACGCGCCAAAGCTCGTTCGATTACCGTTATCGCGGCGTACGCCGGGCGTATGTCCTCGACTTCCACACGCTTGCCTTCGAGTTGCTTGTAATCCTGAAAAAAGCGCTTTACCACTAGGAGACGATGCGAGGGCAGATCGCGGGCCTCAACGTATCCGCTAAACTCTGGATCGTTGGTGGCCACGGCGATCACTTTGTCGTCGCTCGCGCCGGAGTCGATCATGGTCATCAGGCCGATAGCTCGCGCCTGGATTAGCGCTAGCGGCTGCACCGGTTCCTGGCAGAGAACCAAGACGTCGAGCGGATCGTTGTCCTCCGCGTAGGTCTGCGGAATGAATCCATAGTTCGCTGGATAAAAAACCGCGGAATGGATAATGCGGTCCACCTTCAGCAGTCCCGTAGCTTTATCAAGCTCGTACTTTACGTTCGACCCTAACGGTATTTCGATGACCGCTTGAAAATCGCGCGGCAAATCATTGCCGGGAGATACATCATGCCATGCATTAACCACGGTAAGCCTTTCTCATGCTCGCGCCTTATCAATCATCTCTTCCCAAATTCCTTTACTCTTCAAAATGAGTTCCACCAGCTCGCGCGCGGCGCCCCGGCCGCCAATTGCCTTCGTAACGAAGTGCGCCGCTAACTTTACTTCGAGTACGGCGTCACCGACCGCGACCGCTAGCCCCACGCGGCGCATCACCGGCAAGTCCGGCAGGTCGTCACCCAGATACGCTACGGCGGACTCCGGCGCTCCTGTTTTGCGTAATATCTCTTCGTAAGCGGCAATTTTTGTAGGCTGCTTCTCGTATACGAATTCGATATGCAACTCTTGTGCGCGCCGCCGCATTGCGGGACTTTCGCGTCCGGTGATCACACCGGTGCGAACGCCGGCCGCATGCGCGAGCGAAATTCCCTGGCCATCATGTGCGTCAAATATCTTTATCTCCAACGCCGTTCCATCTGGCTGAGAGAGTAGTGCGACGATGCCTGGCGTGATCGTTCCGTCCACGTCCATGAGTAAAACCTGTATCTGCTTCGCGCGCTCTCGTACCGCTGGGGAAATCTTCGTTCCTGCTTTGAGCAAGTGTGCTCCTTGAAGTTGGTTGACCGCCTACAGAGCGCTGGACATCCACGCCCGCAGCGGGCAGAGAGAAATGGGTGTCCCGCTAAATCAACTCCAGACCCCACAGATCGTGCAAATGCACCACGCCCAAGACTGCGCCCGCCTCATCCACCACAACAATGGAGGTGATCTTGCGCTTCTCCATCAGGTTCAGAGCTTCGCTTGCCAGCACATGCGGGCCGATTGTTTGTGGATTTCGCGTCATGCACGCTCCGGCGTTCATCTCCAGCGTAGCACCGCGATGCTTTTCCATCAGGCGCCGCAAATCGCCGTCGGTAATAATGCCGGCCAGTCGCCCGTCCGCTCGCAGCACAGTGGTCATCCCCAAGCCCTTGTTGCTCATCTCGTGAAAGGTCTCGGGCATAGAGGTCTTCTCGGCTACGCGTGGCAGGGCCTCTCCTGCGTGCATTAGGTGTTCAACGCGTAAAAGTTTTTTGCCGAGACGCCCGGCTGGATGCAGAGCTGCGAAATCATCGTGACGAAATCCGCGCCGCTCCAGCAGCGCGACCGCAAGTGCGTCGCCTACTGCCATTGCCACTGTTGTACTCGCCGTAGGGGCCAAATTGAGCGAGCAGGCCTCTTCGCGAACGCTGACGTCCAACGCCACGTCACTCGCCTGTGCCAGGGTGGAGTCAAGTTTGCCCGTCAGTGTCACGAGCGGCAGTTGCAGGCGCTTCAGCGCTTCCAGCAACTCAACGATTTCTTCCGTCTCGCCGCCGTAGGACACCGCGAGCATGGCATCACCTCGCGTCAGCATCCCCAGATCCCCATGCAGCGCTTCGGCGGGATGAAGAAAGAACGACGGCGTGCCCGTGCTTGAAAGCGTGGCAGAAATCTTGCGCCCAATCAGGCCGGACTTGCCCATCCCGGTGACCGCAACGCGCCCCTTGCAAGCAAGCAGCACGTCGACCGCTTTCGCGAATCGGCCGTCGAGCCGAGCCTTGACCTCTTCAATCGCTCGGGACTCAATCTCTAAAACGCGCCGTGCCGTCTCCAGACTCATGCGGCGCTCCATCGTCGTACAAGCGACGACAATTCTTTCAATCGCCGCAGCAACTCCGCCAGCTCGGAAAGCGGCAAGGCATTCGCTCCATCCGAAAGCGCTGCGGGTGGATTATCGTGCGTCTCCAGGAAAATTCCGTCTACTCCTGCGGCGACGGCGGCGCGGGCCAGCGGCTCAATAAATTCCGGCTGACCGCCGCTGGCGTGACCCTGACCGCCGGGAAGCTGCACGGAATGCGTCACGTCAAACACGACGGGATATCCCAGCTTTTGCAATATCGGAAATGCGCGTACATCTACGACCAGATTCTGATAGCCGAACGAAGCGCCGCGCTCCGTCACAACGATATTCGTGTTTCCGGCGCTCGCAATTTTCTCCACCACGTTGCTCATATCCCACGGCGAAAGAAACTGGCCCTTCTTCACATTTACGACACGGCCCGTTTTTGCCGCGGCTACCAGCAGATCCGTCTGCCGCGAAAGAAAAGCAGGAATCTGCAGCACGTCGCAAACCTGCGCGGCTTCTGTCGCCTGCGATGCGTCATGAATATCAGTCAAAACGGGGACCTTCAGTTCGGCCTTTATTTTTCCGAGGATGCGCAGCCCCTCTTTCACACCCGGTCCGCGAAACGCTTTTGCGGACGAGCGATTCGCCTTGTCATAGGAGGCCTTGAAGATGTATGGCACGCCTGCGTCGGTTGCCGTTCGCGCGACCTGCTCGGCCATTTTGAGCGCGTGAGCCTCGCTTTCGATTACGCACGGGCCAGCGATTAGAAACAGCGGGTTGCCACCGCCCAAGCGCAGCGAACCCACAGCAATCTCGCGTGTTCTATCCATGCGGAGCATTGAAGATAACACGGTCAGTTGGGCTTTTGCGATTTCGCGATGTCTTCGCGGTGGCTTAGGTGATCGGTGGGCGGCCCTGGAAAACCGCGTTAGGGATTTAGGTTTTCGGGATCAGGGATAGATGGCTGGCGATGCAGAGCCATTGGCCGTCGTGCTTCGTCCAGGTGTCGGTGAAGCGGCCATGATGCTCGTAGGGTTTGCCCTTTAATGTGCCTTTCTCGTGGGTTGAGCCGATTACGACTACGGTGTCGCCGTGGCGGTGGAGCTTCATGTCCTGGGTGACCTCAAGGCTGAGCTGATTGGATTTGTCGCGGATCGTAACGAGGAACTGAGATTTGTTCAGGACGGAGCCATCGAAGTCGGTGAGCACGAAGTCCTCGTCCAGCATGTTTCCCATGGCGTCGGCGTCGTGAGCGATTTGGATCTGATTCCAGAGATTTTCGAGAGCTATAATTTTGGTTTCGTCGCCTTCGGATTGGGCGAAGGCTAGGGGTAGAGTCAGAGGCGAAAACAAGAATAGTAGGATGAAGAGGCGTCGCATCGGGACTAGCTCCTGACGGTGCTGCATACGAAATTATTGCGCTTGCGTAGAGATTACAGCATTTGTGCGGACGTCGGGTTGCGATGTGAGCGGGGGTTGGCGAAACGGTTGACGGCTCAAGGATCAGCCGGGATAAGTGCCGGGTTGGATCGGGAGGGTCGAGGCGCCCGCGTCGAGGTGCATTGTTGTGCCGGTGACTTGAGCGGACTCGTCGCTTAGGAGGTAGACGACGGCGTAGGCGGCTTCTTGCGGAGTTTGCGCGCGGCCGAAGGCTAGTTTCTCGCCGGCTTTGCGCAGGTCCTCGGGCGTGCGGCCTTCTCCCCGCTGGATGGCTAGCTCGCCTTCAGTGAAAACCCAGCCGGGGATTACGTAGTTGACGCGTATGCGATCTTGCGCGAGGGCGCCGGCTAGCGTGCGGGTGAGGGCGAGCAGGCCGCCCTTTGCCGCGCCGTAGGCTACGAGATTCGGCAGGCTCTGGATGCCGCAGATGGAGCCCATGTTGACGATGCTGCCGCCGCGGCCTTCGCGCATTTTGGGCACGGCGTATTTGCAGCAGTAGAAGGCGCTGCGCAGGTTGACGTTTAGGACTTCTTCCCAGAGTTGGGTGGTGGTTTGCTCTAGGGTGGCGCGGGGGAACCAGCCGGCGTTGTTGACTAGGCCGTCGAGCTTTTTGTGGGTGCGGATGGCGTGGTCGATTAGGGCGGCGCATTGGGATTCGTCGCGGACGTCGACCGGATGGAATTGCGCGCGACCTCCTTCGTTACGGATTGCGGCGGCGGATTTTTCGCCACGCTCTTCCTGGATGTCCCCAAGAACTACCGAGGCGCCTTCGGCGGCGGCTTGGCGGGCGCAGGCGAAGCCGATACCCTGGGCGGCGCCGGTGATGAGGATTACTTTGTCTTGGAGGCGGGTAGACATTGGTCAGAAAACCTGACGAATTTAACACAGAGGACACAGAGAGCACAGAGAGGCGCAGAGAAGAATGCAGAGAGCAACTGAACAAAAAAGATAATGCTCCGACGCAGAGCGCTGAGATTCGCAGAGGAGCGGATGCTAGACTTCGTTTAGGGCGGAGATAACTGATGGAAGCTTTGCGCGTTAAAACCGGGCGGCGGACGCAGTTTGTGGATGTTACGGCGGCGGTAGAGCGGGTGGTGGCAGAGTCGGGGGTAGCAAGCGGTGTTTGCTACGTTTATGTGCCGCATACTACGGCGGGCGTGACGATTAATGAGCATGCGGACCGGATGTGGCTTCGGATTTAGAGGGCGTGTTTGACCGGCTCGTGCCGCGGTCGGGGCCGTACCGGCACGCGGAGGGGAATACGGATTCCCACGCTAAGGCAGTGATGGTCGGAGCTAGCCAGTTGATTCTTGTGGAAGGCGGGAAACTGGCGCTGGGGACCTGGCAGGGGATTTTTCTTTGTGAGTTCGATGGGCCGCGCGAGAGGAAGATTTTTGTGCGAGTGGAAGAGTCGAAGAGTTAGAGAGTGGAAAAGTTGAGAAGCGAAAGAGATTTGGATACTAATCTGCGCCTTGGCTAGCTGGATGCCCATTGCGGGGCCTCTGACTGCGCCGGTGTGCTAAAGTTTTGCGAGCTATGAATCGACTCGGAATCTACGTGCAGGTGCCGTTTTGTCAGACGAAGTGCACTTATTGCAACTTCCATACGGGGGTGGTGTCTTCGGCGCGATTTGCGCCTTATGTGGATTGCGTTTGCGGGGAGATTGCGGGGCGTCGACGGCTTTATGAAGCGGCTGGGATCGCTTTGCCAGCGGCGGTCTCCGGTGCCGTGGTCGATACGATTTACATCGGCGGAGGGACGCCCAGTCTGCTGGATACGGTGCATTTGCGACGGATCGTTGATGTGGTTCGGGAGAGTTTTGCCGCTGAGTTGACGGAAGTTACTTTGGAGGCGGACCCCGAAACGGTGACCGAGGAGAAGGCGGCGGGTTGGATCGCGGCGGGGGTCAATCGGGTCAGTTTTGGGGTGCAGTCGTTTTGCGATGAGGAACTGATGGCGGCGGGGCGGATGCATCGGCGGGCGGATATTTATCGGGCCGCCGCGATTTTGCGCGCGACGGGGATTGCGAACATAAGTTTTGATTTGATTGCGGGGCTGCCGAAGCAGACCCGGGCAACGTGGCGGGAATCGCTGGATTCGCTGGTCGACCTGGCCCCGGAGCATGTTTCGGTCTATTTGCTGGAGGTCGATGAGGGCAGCCGGCTTGGCGCGGAGCTTCTGCGCGGCGGGAATCGGTATAGTGCTGGCGATGTGCCTGATGATGATGCGATGGCGGAATTTTATGAGACGGCTTGCTCTGTTTTGGGAGCGGCGGGTTATCAGCATTACGAGATTTCGAATTGGGCTCGGCCGGGATTTGCTTCGCGGCACAATTTGAAGTATTGGAAACGCGAACCGTATTTGGGATTTGGTGCGGGGGCGCATTCGTTTTCTGGGACACAGCGCTGGGCGAACGCGCATGATGCCGCAGGTTATGTTGGCGCGATAACGGCGGAGCGATTGCCTGTGGAGCAGCTTGAGAAGCTGACTGCGGAGAGTGCACTGGAAGAGGAGTTGTTTTTGGGATTGCGGCAGCTGGAGGGGATCGATATCGGGCGGATCGAGCGGGAGTATGGAGTTTCGTTGGATGCGCGATTTGCGCGGCTGAGTTCTGCGGGGTTGATTGAGCGCGAGGGGAGCTTGGTGCGGTTGGCGCCGGGGCGAGTTAGCGTTTCCAATGAGGTCTTTGTGGAATTGATGAAGTAAAGAAAGTCAGAATTTCACCACAGAGTGCATTAGAGGGCACGGAGAAGAGAGGAAAAGGGAACGTGGGTACTGAAACCAAGACGGATGTGGTGATGGAGTTGAATCGGGCTGGGGCCACCGGTGGAGCTGTGGATTTGCGTAGCGATACCGTTACGCGGCCTTCGGCGGAGATGCGGGCTGCTATGGCGTCAGCGGAAGTTGGCGACGACGTTTACGGCGAAGACCCGACGGTCAACCGTTTGGAGGCGCGAGCGGCGGAGATTTTCGGGAAAGAGGCGGCGCTGTTTGTCCCTACCGGGTGCATGGGAAACTTGATTGCGATAAAGATTTGGACGCACCATGGCGACGAAGTCATCTGCGAGGAGCGCAGCCATGTGAATTTGTATGAGCTGGCTTCGATGTCGGCCATTGCCGGGTGCATGCCGCGCGTGGCGAGGGCGGAAGATGGGATTTTGAGCTGGAAACTGATCGAGGCGGTGATCCGGCCGAAAATTTACTACGATTCGCAGACGGCCCTGGTATGTCTGGAGAACACGGTCAACATGTGGGGCGGGACCGTGTATCCGACCACGCAAGTGGATGAGATTTGCGATGGCGCGCACGCAGCGGGGTTGAAGGTGCACCTGGATGGCGCGCGCATTTTTAATGCGGCTACGACGCTGGGCGAAAAAGTTGCGACGATGACGCGCAAGGTGGACTCGGTGATGTTTTGCCTGTCAAAGGGACTAGGAGCGCCGGTTGGGTCCATGGTGGTCGGAACGCGAGCGTTCATTGAGAAGGGGCGCGTATACCGGAAGATGTTTGGCGGCGGGATGCGGCAGGCGGGAGTGATTGCCGCGGCAGGATTGATTGCGTTGGAGAAGTCGCCGGGACGGCTGCACATCGACCATGAAAATGCGCGGCGGCTGGCGGAAGGGATTGCGCAGATACGGGGATTTCGGATTGACCCGGCGAAGGTACGGAGCAACATTGTCATTTTCGATTGCTCGGGAATCGGGAAAACGGCTGTGGAACTGTGCGAGGCACTATACCGGCGTGGAATTTGGGCACAGGATACGGCGCCATATTCGGTGCGGCTGGTCACGCATGTGGACGTGAATCGCGAGGGAATCGAGCGAACGTTGGTTGTATTGGGTGAAGTGGCTGCTGAGGCGTCAGGCGTAAAGGCTGCGGCGAATCGCCACAGTTCATAGAAGGCGGGAGCGTCATGAGCATACGAACTCGGTTGAGGGTGGCTGTTGCTGTGTGCGGCATTGCGGCAGCGACTGCGGTATTGGCGTACAGCTTTCGCGAAACGGCTTTGGGACAAGAGAAGCCGCATAACAATGTGCGAAAGGCGAAAGAGGGGAGCGCCGTCGCGCCTACCGCGGAGCAGGCGGGCGGGTTCTTAGATGACGCGGAGAAGCGGCTGTTCGACTTAGGCGTGAAGCAGTCTCGCGCGTCATGGGTGCAAGAGAATTTCATCACTTCCGATACGGAAGCGATGGCCGCGGATGCGGGAGAAACGCTGAACACGTTGAGCGTGGATTTAGCAAAGCAGGCGGCGCGATTCGACGCAGTGCAGTTACCGTCAGTGATGGCGCGGAAGATGAAGCTGCTAAAACTAGCAAGCGGTTTTCCTGCGCCGAACAATCCTGCGGAGCAGAAGGAGTTGGCGGAACTTTTGGCCTCGCTGGATGGAGATTACGGCAAGGGGAAGTGGTGTCCGGACGGGCAGCAAGGCAAGTGCCTCGATGTGACGGCGGTCGGGAGATTGATGGCCGAGAGCCGCGATCCGGAAGAATTGAAGCGCGCATGGATTGGGTGGCACTCAGTAGGCGCCCCGATGCGGCAGCGCTATGCGCGGATGGTCGAGCTGGGCGATAAGGGTTCGCGCGAACTGGGATTTGCAGATGCAGGGGCGCTGTGGCGATCGAATTACGACATGCCGCCGGATGCGTTCGCGAAAGAGCTGGACCGTTTGTGGGAGCAACTGCGGCCGCTGTATTTGTCTCTGCACGCGTACGTGCGCGGGCAACTCGGGAAGAAATATGGGAAGGAAATTGTGCCGCCGAATGGACCGATTCCCGCGCATCTGCTGGGCAATATCTGGGCGCAGGAGTGGAACAACGTCTATCCGCTGATGGATTCGCCGAAGCCGGCACAAAGCTACGACCTGACGAAGATTTTGCAAGAGCGGAAGACGGACGCGCGCGGTATGGTGAAGTACGGCGAGGGATTTTTCACTTCGCTGGGATTTGCACGGCTGCCAAAAACATTTTGGGAGCGGTCGCTGTTCACCAAGCCGGCGGATCGCGACGTGGTCTGCCACGCGAGTGCATGGGACATCGATTCGAAAGACGACGTGCGCGTCAAGATGTGCATCCAGATTACCGAGGAAGATTTCCGCACCATTCATCACGAACTGGGGCACAACTTTTACCAACGAGCGTACAACACGCAGCCGCCTCTCTTTCAGAACAGCGCGAATGATGGATTTCACGAGGCGGTGGGAGACACGATCGCGCTTTCAGTCACGCCGGACTATTTGAAGAAGATAGGGTTGATCGAGACGGTTCCGCCAGCTTCGGGAGACATTGACTATTTGCTGGCGCAGGCGCTGGAGAAAGTGGCGTTTTTGCCATTTGGACTCACGATCGACAAGTGGCGGTGGGAAGTGTTTTCCGGCCAGGTCAAGCCAGACGAGTACAACAAGGCCTGGTGGGACCTGCGGCTGAAGTATTCGGGAATTGCGCCGCCGGTAGCACGGACGGAGGCGGACTTTGACCCCGGCGCTAAAGCCCACGTGCCGGGAAATATTCCTTACATGCGGTATTTTCTGGCGCGAATTTTGCAATTTCAATTTCAGCGCGCGCTATGCCGTGAGGCCGGATATTCCGGGCCTCTGCATCGCTGCTCGATTTATGACAACAAGGTTGCCGGAAAGCGGCTGAATGAGATGCTCGCATTGGGGCAGAGCAAGCCGTGGCAAGAGGCGCTCGAGACATTGACCGGCGAGAAGCGGATGGATGCGAATGCCCTGGGGGACTATTTCGCACCGCTTAAAACTTGGTTGGACCAGCAGAATAAGGCCAATAACTACCCGGTGGGCTGGTAGCGGTCTTACGCTACAATATCTATAAGCCAGAGTTTGGCTGGGTATAGATAAAACTTAGACCTGCCGAGGATCATCGTGGACTTCGCTTTTACCGAAGAGCAGCAGCAGTTACGGCGCAGCGTGCGCGAATTTGCCGAGGGGGAGATAGCGCCGCATGTGATGGAGTGGGACGAGGCTTCGCATTTTCCAGCCGAAATTATGCCGAAACTTGGTGAGATGGGGTTGCTCGGCGTCATCTTCCCGGAAGAATATGGCGGAGCGGGCCTCGGTTACATCGAATACGTCATTGCGGTTGAGGAATTGTCTCGGGTGGATGGTTCGGTCGGGATCATCGTCGCGGCACACAACTCATTGTGCGGCAATCACATTTTTAAGTTTGGCAACGAGGCGCAGAAAAAGAAGTATCTGACGCCGCTTGCGCAGGGGAAAAAGATTGGCGCTTGGTCGCTGACGGAGCCAGAGGCGGGGTCGGATGCCGGCGGCACACGGACGACGGCGAAGCGCGACGGAAACAACTGGGTGCTGAACGGAGCCAAGACGTTCACGACCAACGGGCACTATGCGGACGTATGCGTGGCCATGGCGGTAACGGACAAGTCGAAGAACTCGCACGGGATCAGCGCGTTTATCCTGGAAAAGGGAATGTCGGGATTCAAACCGGGCAAAAAAGAAAATAAGCTGGGATTGCGCGCCAGCGATACGTCGGAAGTAATCTTCTCCGATTGCCGCGTACCGGCAGAGAATCTGCTGGGGGCGGAAGGGGAGGGATTCGTCGGGAGTCTGAAGATTTTAGACGGCGGGCGGATTTCGATTGCGGCGCTCGCGCTGGGAATGGCGCAGGGGGCGCTGGAAGCGGCTACGAAGTACGCTAAGCAACGGAAACAGTTCGGGCAGCCAATCAGCGAGTTTCAGGCTATTCAGTTCAAGCTGGCGGATATGGCTACGCAGGTGGAAGCGGCGCGGCTGCTCGTGTATCAGGCGGCTTGGCTTGCGGACAAGGGCAATGCCCGCTTCACTCGCGAGTCCAGCATGGCCAAGCTTTTCGCCAGCGAAGTGGCGGTTCGCGTAGCCAACGAATGCGTGCAGATTCACGGCGGATACGGATTCATCAAGGATTATCCGGCGGAAAAGTATTATCGTGATGTGAAGCTGTGCACGATCGGCGAAGGGACGAGCGAAATTCAACGATTGGTCATTGCCCGCCAGCTACTCGGCAAGTCAAAATAGGGTGATGCGCCTGGCCTGCTCGAGCGCTCCACAGGAAAGCAATGTCGCAGTCGATTGAGAATTGGGCGCAGCGGGTGTGTGCGGGAGATGTGCGAGCCCTTTCGCGAGCGATTACCGCAATTGAGAATCATCACCCAGAAGCGGAAGAACTGCTGCGACTGTTATTTCCGCGGACTGGCAGGGCGTATCTGACCGGAATCACGGGCGCGCCCGGAACGGGCAAGAGCACGCTGGTCGATCGGTTGTCCGCGCATTACCGCGGAAAGCACGAACAGGTCGGAGTGATCGCGGTGGATCCGACGAGTCCGTATTCGGGCGGCGCGATTCTGGGCGATCGAATTCGCATGCAGGGTCACGCGGGCGATTCCGGGATGTTCATTCGCTCGATGGCCACGCGGGGATTCCTCGGAGGCCTGGCGCGCGCGACGGCAGAAGTGGCGCTACTGCTCGATGCCGCAGGCAAGCAGCAGGTGCTCATCGAAACCGTGGGCGTGGGCCAAGATGAAATCGACATCGTGCGGCTGGCGGATTGCGTGGTAGTGATGCTGGTGCCCGGCATGGGCGACGACATTCAGAACATGAAGGCCGGGCTGATGGAGATCGGCGACATTTTTGTCTTGAACAAGTCCGATCGCGAGGGCGCGGACCGATTGGAGCAGCAGTTGAACGCGATGCTCTCGCTGGTAATGCCGCGAGACGGCTGGCATCCTCCGGTGGTGCGCACGGTTGCGTCGGAGAACAAGGGAATCCATGTCCTCGCGGAAACCATCGCACGCTTTCGCCTGCATTTTGAATCGAGCGGAGAGCGCAAGCGCAAGCACGTCGAGCATTGGAAGCAGCGTCTGATCGAATTGCTGGAATCGAGGTTGTTGCAGCGCGCGCTAGGAGGCGCGGGTGGCGAGGCGCGACTGACGCAACTGGCGGAAGAGGTCGCGGACAGGAAGAAGGATCCGTTCTCGGCCGTCAGCGACATCCTGTCGCGCAGTGGATTGGGCGAAGGAGTCTAATGGCACAAGAGCTTTCAGAGGAGACGAATGACAGCGCGGGCTAAGGCGAGAGGCAAGGAAGCGAAGGGCAAGGAAGCGGCAGCGGAAATTGGCATCATCGGCGGCAGCGGGCTCTATTCCATGGCGGGACTGACAGACACACGCGAGATTCGCGTGAAGACTCCGTTCGGTGAGCCGTCCGATGCCATTGTGTTAGGAACGCTGGAAGGGAAGCGCGTGGCGTTTCTGGCACGGCATGGGCGCGGACATCGCATTCTGCCTAGCGAGATTAATTTTCGCGCGAATATCTGCGCCATGAAGCAACTCGGAGTGGAGCGCGTCATTTCCGTGAGCGCAGTTGGTTCGCTGCAAGAGGATTTGCGCCCCGGAGAGTTTCTGGTCGTCGATCAATTTTTCGACCGCACAAAGAGTCGCGTGTCGACGTTTTTCGGAGGCGGCTTGGTCGCCCACGTAACATTCGATAAGCCGACCTGCGCACAAGTCTCCGCCGTCCTTGCGGATGCCAGCACGCACTGCGGAGTGAAAGTGCACCCCCGCGGAACATACGTTTGTATCGAGGGTCCGCAATTTTCCACGCTCGCCGAAGCCCATGTGCACCGGCAACTGCGCTTTGAAGTGATCGGGATGACCAATGTCACCGAAGCAAAGTTGGCCCGCGAGGCCGAGCTTTGCTATGCGAGCATCGCGATGATCACCGATTACGATTGCTGGCACCCAGAACACGAATCGGTCACGGGTGCACAAATCATCGCCACGCTTAATCAAAACGCGGAGAATGCGCAGAAAGTCTTACGCGAAGCAGTACGCGCCATGCCGAAGGACCGTGGCTGTAAATGCGGCGCGGCGTTACAGCATGCTTTAATCACAGACTTGAAGCTGGTTCCACCGGCTACCAAGAAGCGGCTTGCACCCATAATCGGCAAATATCTTTCCTAGGAGAACACTGTGTCCTTACTCGTGGTTGGCTCCGTAGCCTTCGACGCGCTCGAGAGCCCGTACGGAAAAGTGGACCGCACGCTCGGCGGTGCGGCG
>Ga0210410_10000983_pt1 | contig 27591 bp, 10 predicted proteins | sample IncBWC4MmetaG_FD_161058 | JGI IMG/M metagenome (GOLD analysis project Ga0210410, IMG submission 161058) | Forest soil microbial communities from Barre Woods Harvard Forest LTER site, Petersham, Massachusetts, United States - Inc-BW-C-4-M | ecosystem: Environmental > Terrestrial > Soil >... | reverse complement strand
TGGTTGCCCCGCATGCTGCCCGCCTAGTGGTGGTGGAGGCGCAGGTCCGGGGGGAGGAGACCCAGTAGACCTTGCCTCGGGTCTGGAAGTCATTCGTGCGACCGACATCTCGATCAACGGGGGACGTGGCTCCATCTCGATCAGCCGAATCTATCGCACGCTCTCGTCCAATCCGGGGCCCTTCGGCATTGGCTCCGGTTTTAGCAATGTCTATGAACTAGGGACGGCAGCTTTCCTACGCACGGGGGGGCCCATTCAACTGGTGATGCCCGACGGCAACCAGTACCCTTTCACAACCCAACCGGACGGCAAGCTCAGAAATTCCGCCATTCCGTCCCTTCGCGGCGATGCGTTGACCGCTAATACTGCTACCGAATCGTATCTGCTAACGACCAGGGACGGCACAACGTATTTCTTCAAGTCTCCCCCCACTGGTGCACTCATTGCCTACTTGAACTCCATCTCCGATCCCAACGGAAACACCACTACCTTTGTCCACGGCAATTCCGCCTTCCCTGATCAGATCACGCAAATTATCGATCCGGTCGGCCGCGCCTTCACCCTCGCTTATGACACCTCGGATCGCGTCACCACTGTCACCGATCCGATCGGCCGCCAGGTCACATACACCTACAACTTGCAGGGAACTCTCGCCACGGTTACCAACGCCGCAGGCGGCGTCACCTCCTACACCTACGACGCGCAGAATCGCGTCACGCAGATGACCGACGCGCGCGGCGTGGTGGTCTTTCAAAACACCTACGACGCCAACGGTCGGGTATCCAAGCAAGTCGTCGCCGATGGCGGAATCTATCAATTCACCTACACCCTGTTGAATTCCGCGATTCCCTCCAGTCCTGTGCTTGCTACTCAGCTAACCGATCCACTGGGCAACGTCACGCAATACCGTTTCGATCCCGCGGGAATTCTGCTCGATGTAGCCGATCCCACCGGCCAGAAGCGGACTTACAGCCGAGACACGCAGCACGGCAATATGGTCACTGCGGTGACCGGCGTCGGCTCATGCACCGCGTGCGGGAATACTGCCAGCGGCGATTTGTCCTTCACCTATGACATCAATGGAAATTTGGCATCGAAAACCGACGCCCTGGGCAACACCACGAAATATACCTTCGACCCGGTTCTCAATCGCACCATCTCCATTACGGATCCACTAGGTAACACAACGAAGTACACCTACGACTCGCATGGGAACCCGCTGACGCGCACAGATCCGAACGGAAACACGGTGTCCTTCGCGTACAACGGCTTTGGGCAGCTCATTCAAATCGTAGATGCACTTGGTCAGAAAACAACCCTTTCCTATGATGCTTTTGGCAATTTGATCGGCGCGACGGATCCTCTCGGCAACACTACCTCTACCGTGTTCGATGCAGTGTCCAGGCCTGTCGCTGCGGTTGACGCCATGGGCCGGAAATTGACCAGCACGTTCGACGCGCTCGACCGGGTCGTGACTCGGGTCAACAGGCAAGGCAGCACTACTCAATTCACCTATGACGCTGTCGGGAACCTCCTATCCGCGACCGACGAGAACGCCAGGACGACCAGCTTTACCTACGATGGGCTGAGTCGGCTACTCACCAGAACGGACCCTCGCGGCAAGACGGACACTCGAACTTGGAATCTCAACGGAAAGCTTGTGAAATTTGTCCAGCGCCGCGGCCAGACCCGCACTCTCTCCTATGATCCGCTGAATCGCCTGACAGGAATTTCATTCCAGGATGGAAGCACAGTGGCCATTTCCTACGACACCGCCGGTCGCACTGCGCACGTTGAGGACTCCGTTGCTGGCGCTTTCGACTTTGCTTATGACCTGGATGGCCGCGTCACTAGCTCTTCCAGCCAGTTCGGCACCGTGCAAACCACATACGACGTCGCTAGCCGCGTCCTCTCCCGCCAGGTCGCTGGCCAATCTGCCGTTTCCTATTCTTATAGCCCGAGCGGCAATATGCTCGCTGCTTCACTCCCACAAGCGGTCGCCAATTTTACCTATGATGCCCGCAATCATCCCCTCACGCTTTCTCGCTCCAACGGCGTCTCCTCTCAATATGCTTATGACGCGCAGGGGAAAATCACCTCCATCACCCACTCGGGGGGACAATCAAACGGAATCCCGCTCTCCTATTCCTACGACCCCGTTGGCAACCGGACCCTCTACACGACCAACATCGCGCAACCTCAGCCCGTCGCTAATTCATTCGACACCGCTGGCCGCCTGATCCAGAGCGGTCCGGTTGCCTATACCTACGACGACGATGGAAACCTCACTTCCAAATCCGATACCACGGGAGTAACGACTTACGCGTGGGATTCGCGGGACCGCTTGCAGTCGATTACGACCCCAAATGGCCAAAAAACTTCCTTCCTGTACGATTTCACGAATAACTTGGTGTCGCAGTCAGACGCCGGTCCTACGCTCAACTTGAGGCAGCAATTCGTTCTGGACGATCGCGCAAACGTCGCCGCTGTCAATCGTAGCAATGGAGACAACTTGTCCGTGCTTTCGGGACGGTCGGTGGACCAGCAGCTTGCTGTTGTGCATGCGAACAGTCAGGTCGAATATGGACTCACTGACGCCCAGAACAGCACCCTCGCCACTTTAGACCAGTCCGGCAAGCTGGTGTCTTCCTTTTCCTACGAACCGTTCGGCCAAACCACAACCGCCAGCACCTACCCATTCCAGTTTACGGGCAGAGTGCCAGTCGGAGGCGGTCTGATCAATTTCCGGGCCCGCTATTGTGACGCGGGGGTTCGCCGCTTCATCAGCGAGGACGCGCTGGGCCTCTTCCGAGGTGGGAGCTCTTATGTGTTCGTCGCCAATAACCCGTTGCTTCGCCAGGACCCCTTGGGCTTGCAGCCTGTAGGGCCTAAGGCGACACCACCACCCGGCGGTTCTGGAGGGGAATCCTGCATAGATTATGCAGAGCTGGCAGGCCAATTGGGGTGCGCCTTGGGCTGCGCGATCGAACTCGCCGAAGCATTGGCCGGCAGAGGTGACCTATCTCAAGGGGGGAACTTCTGTTCGAATTGCGGTGGCTCGATTAATGGACCTTGCCCCAAAAAGCCCGATCCCCCCTCTTGCGGTCCGCCTCCGCCGGACTTTCCTCCTGTTTTCGATTGCGATCCAAAAACGGGCCTGTGCAAGGGCCTCGACTTTTGATGGCGATGGGAGATAGTGAGTCGTGCAACACACCGCGACATCCTACGGCTTGAGCAGTTGGGAGAATCGCGGTCCAAAAGACTCGGGTAACAGATTTGCCAGGCCTTTTGATTGTAGCTGCTTGTGAGGTAAGCGATTTGAGGCTGCGCGGAAAGATGATCGCTGGATTGCTGGCCGCTGTTGTTTCTGGCGCCATCTTTCCGTCCTTTCTCTCCGCGCAGACCACGACCTCTGTGCAGTGCTATTACGACGCGCTTGGCCAGCTTTCCAAGACCATCGATCCCAACGGCAACGTCATCACCTATACCTACGACGCCAGTGGCAACGTCCTCCAGGTTTCCAGCAGTACGATAAGCTCCGCCACTGCTCTTTCTCTGTTCGGTTTTTCACCTGTACAAGGAGGACCCGGAACGGCCGTCACGATTCAGGGAACGGGTTTCAGCGCTACGCCAGGCGCCAATACTGTCAAGTTCAACGGCATTGCCGCCACTGTCACCTCCGCTTCGGGCACGTTGCTAGTTGTCACCGTCCCCGCCACAGCCTCCACGGGACCCATCACCATTACGGTATCCGCGCAAACGGCCACCTCCCCTACCAACTTCACCTTCCTGGCTCAACCCGAAATCACTTCCATTGCTCCCACTACCTTTTCCTCCAGCGCCTCCCCCTTCACAATTCCCAGTCTTACTCTGACAGGGGCAAACTTGACCGGCGCGGCATTTTCGTTTTTTCCCATATTTTCTCCCACGGCGCTTTCGGTTACCTCCGCGAACATAAATTCGTCCGGCAACACCGCAGTTCTCTCCGCGGGTGCAAGCGCTGGAGTTGTGGGCAGCTTCACCGTGGTTGCGACCAATTCAGCAGGAAGCTCCAGCACGATTCCCACCTCCGCGAACACCATCAATATTTTGAGCCTGCCCACCGACGCCGATGAGGATCACGATGGCTTGATCAACGGCGTTGAATTCGCCATCGGCTCCGACCCCACCAATCCTTTCACTGCCGGCGATGGAATTCCGGACGGCTGGGCGGTGCGCTACGGCGCCAATCCGCTGAACGCCGCCTCCGCTAGCGCGATCGCCCCCGACGGTTTGACCTACCTGCAGAATTACTTGACCGGCCACGACCCTACGAACACAAACGTGGCGCCCCCAACCGTTTCCAGGGTATTTCCGGCCAACAACGCCACTAATTACCCGACGAATGGGAATATCGTTGTGCGCTTCAGCGAGCCTCTGCGTACGGCGCCCGCGTCGCTGACAACTGTACAAAACGCCATCGTTGCGGCCCTGCCCACAAACAACTCCCTCACTCCGTCGGACATCACAATCGCCGCGCAAACTTTGCAGACCTGGCTAAACACCAACGGTGAAGGCAACTCGGTCGCTCCCGGCGTCGTGCAGCTCCTTCAGGGCTCCACTCCCATTCCCGGAAATCTGGCGGTTTCCAGCGACGGCCTCTCCATCACTTTCGCTCCCTTCGCCCCGCTCTCCCAGAACACGACATACACGGTGATCGTTCCCGGGGTCAGCAGCCCGACCCGATCTACGGTCGGCGTCCGGGATCTGGCCGGCGATCAGATTCACACAACATTCCAGAGCACCTTCACCACCGGCCTCGGCCCGGACAACTCCGCGCTCACCATCGTACAGACTAATCCCACCAACAACGCGACAGGTGTGCCCATCAATGCGCCGATCATTTTCGAGTTCAACAAACCCATTGATCCGTCCACCTTGCTGCCACAGAATTTTCTGGTCTCAGACGGCATCGTGGGCCGCTTGACGGGAGCGGTACAAGTGGATCCGACGAACCTGACGGCCGCTTTCATTCCGAACGTACCACTTCCCGTTGGGCGCCTGATTGGAAGCAATATCTCAAATGTGAAAGATGCCTCTGGCAATGCTCTCCAGAGCCAGGCAAGTTTCAATTTCACCACGGGATTCGCGACAGAAACCGCCCCGCCAACTCTCGTGGGCACCAGTCCCGCCAGCGGCGCCATCGGGGTTCCTCTCAATGCGGTTATTGTACTCTCGTTCAGCGAACCGTTGGATGTGATCAATGCCTCCAACGGTGGGTTGCAGGTGCAATTGGGTGGCGTTTCAATTCCCGGGGCCATCGCGCTTTCCAGCAGCAATCAACAAGTTACTTTCACGCCTGCCGCCCCTCTCACCGCGGGGGCTACATATTCCATCGTCACCACCTCGCAGATCACCAATGTCGTCGGCGAACCCCTGGCCAATCCGGGTACAGCCACATTTACCGCCGGAACTGCTGCCGACAATCTGACCCTGGCGATACTTGTGTTCAATCCAGCGGGCACCTCCATAGCCCCCACGAATGTCGTCGTCCAAGTCGACTTCAATAAACCAATCGATCCCCTGACCGTAACTAACGCCACCTTCGAATTGGCGCCTTCGCTCTCACTCGGCCCAGGTGCGCCCCTCCCCGCTACGGTCACGGTCTCGGGCGACGGCCTCTCCGTCAAACTAGTTCCCGCTGCGCCATTGGCTCCAAGCGCCCCATACTCGGTCAGCGTCTGCGGCATCCAGGATCTGGAGGGTCGTGAACTGTTCGAGAATGCGTCCTTCTGCAGCTTCTCGTTCACAACTTCGGGCTCCGAGGCAACCGTGGCGCCGACGGTTGCGGTCATCAGTCCACCAAACGGTTCCACGGGCGTGCCTGTGAATGCGCATGTCGCCGTGCAATTCAGCGGACCCATCGATCCAGTAAGCGCCCTGCCCCATCCATCTGTCGGCGGCATCGGAGGCGTGCAGGGGAGCGGCTCGATTGTGGTCGCGAGCAGCGCCGGAGTTGTAGCCGGCACGGTTGGTCTGAGTCCCGATCAGACGGTTCTCACGTTTACACCCACGGCTGCGCTAGCTGCCAACACCGTTTACTCGATCACCGAATCCGGCATCACCGATCTGGCGGGCAACCCCGTTGCGCCCGTTTCCAGCAGCTTCACCACCAGCTCCTCCGGTGTCCCGATCACCACCGCCGATCTTCTGGTTTCATCCAATCCCACCAATGGCGCGGCGGGCGTTCCCGTCACCACGAACATCGTTCTGACGTTCACGAATCCCATTGACCCAACTTCCGCCACCCTCGCGAACCTGCCCGTGCAGGTGCAGAGCGTTGGATTGCTCTCCGGCTCCCTTGCGGTCAGCGGCGCAACCGTAACCTTTACTCCGCTGACGCCGTTCCCGGGCAACACAGTCATCGCCGCGAACTCGACTGGGTTGAAAGATTTTGCGGGCAACCCTGCCATTTCCGGCTTCTACTCATTCACCACCGCAGCCACGGCGGACACTACATCGCCGCAAGTTATCTCCGTAACACCTGGCAATGGGGCCACCAACGTCGGTCTCGGTACCCAGGTGGTCATCACGTTCTCAAAATCGCTGAACGCTGCCACCGTGCTCAACAATCTTGCCCTGTTCGCGGATGAAGGCGGCGGCAACGGTGCACTTATGAACCTCGCTCCCGGCAGCGTCAACATTTCCAGCGACAATCGCACCGTCACCCTCAAGGGAATCGCGCTGCCGCCCAACACCGTCATCTCACTTGTGCTCACCAGCGGCGTGCAAGATCTCTCCGGCAATTCGCTCGCTGCTTTCCGCAGCGTGTTCACCACAACTTCCGCGACACCCACTGTCGCTCCGTCGATCGCCAACGAGCGTCCCGTCAACGGCGCGGTCAATGTGCCGGTCAGCAGCAAAGTTGAGTTGTTCTTCAACCAGCCGATGAACGGAAGCACGCTTGCCGGTGCGGTCCATGCTTCCGAAAATGGCGTCTTGCTGAGCGGCACGGTAACCGTCGGCAGCAGCCAGCAGACTCTGGAGTTTTCGCCGTCCTCACCCTTCCCGCCGAACTCGTTCATCCAGGTTTTTGTGGATACCTCGGCCGCCAGCCAGAGCGGTGTCAGTCTCGGAGCCACACAAGAAGTCTCGTTCCGCACCGCCACCGATCCCGCCACGACCGCACCCCTTTTGATCAGCGCCAGCCCGCAGGGCGGAGTCAACAGCGTGCCTGTGAACACGGTGCTCGACTTCGGATTTAGTGAGCCACTCGACCCCACCACCGTCAACAACTCCGCGATTGCATTGTCCCCCGAGGTTCCCTTGACGGTCACCTTGATCGATGGCGGCACGGTGATCCACGCCGTTCCGAATTCGCCGCTCGCGCCCAGCACCTTCTACTCCTACTCACTCAACGCCGGCCTGAAAGGCGCCAATGGTCTTCCCCTGGCGTCCGGCTTGAGCTCCAACTTCTTCACCACCGGAACCACCTCTGCCACCACGGCGCCACAAGTCGTTTCCGTAACCCCGCCCAATGGCGCCGCCAATGTCGGAGACAATGCGTCGATCATCATTCGATTCAACGGAGTGATCGATCCGCTTTCCGCCAACAGCACCACGATCCAGATCGCCGGCCCAGGCACAACGACTGTGCCGTGCAATTTCACTTTTAGCAGCAGTACCAACGGCTCAACCGCCGGGATCCAGAACATTCAGCTCACCCCGCAGACTACGCTGCCCGACAACACGGAGATGACCATTTCCATTTCCGGTGTAACAGACCTCGCCGGCAATGCGGTCACCCCGCTGACGACTCATTTCAACACCGCAAACGGTCCAATCCTCACGGCTCCCGTGATGGTTGCTGCGAATCCGTTTAGCGGTGCCACCAACGTGCCGCTGAACGCTGCGATCTCGATACTGCTCAGCGCGCCGGTGGACCCCAGCACAGTGAACAGCAGCACTTTGATCCTCCAGCCCGGTCCTATCGCTGGGACTTATTCGGTCAGCGCCGATGGCAAGACGATCAACTTCGTGCCGAATGCGCCTCTGGTTGCAAGCACGCTGTATTTTTTGGGGACCGCAGGAGGAGGAGTCACAGACCTGGAAGGCAATCAGCTCCAGTTGGGCTTTAGCTTTACGACTGGCACCACCTCGGACACCGTCGGTCCCGTCGTCCTGGGTGTCAGCCCGGCGAATGGCTCCACGGTGCCCACCAACGCCCAGATCGTCATTCAATTCAACAAACCGATCGATGCGGCAGCGTTGGGCGGCGTCACTCTGACCGGCGGCGGGGGCCCAGTGACAATGACTTCCACCTTCTTGAACCAGTTCGCGTTTGGCAATCAGCAAATGGTGGTGTTCACGCCTGTGGCGCCGCTCAACGCGCTCACCACCTACACCCTGACCATCGCCGGCGTTGCGGATCTGGCAGGAACTCCTATCGCCGCACCCGACGTGATCACCTTTACTACTGCCGCGGGGGCGGATGTAAGCACGCCGCAAGTCGTGACAGTCACGCCGCCTGTCGGCGCGATCGGTGTGCTCACCACCACCACTGTTCAAATTGGCCTCTCGAAACGCATCAATCCGTTGTGTCTAAACTCGACCACATTCTCGGTGAGGCCCAACGGCAGTTTGACTCCGGTACCGGGTTCGATCACTCTCTCGGCCAATGGTCAAATACTGACCTTTACTCCCACCTCCGCCCTGGCCCCGTCGACGCTGTACTTCGTCAACCTTTTCGAGATCATCGATTTGGAGGGCAACGTCGCCTCGCTTAGCCTCAGTTTCACGACTGGAACTCAATAAAGTCATTGGCGCTCTTGTTCCTAATCCGATGAGGTGACCCCGCAAGAGTTTCTCTGACACTTTGGGGAGGCCCGCATCAGGGCCGTCAGCGGCCACGTGACTCGCTCGATGTTGGACCGCTATAACATCGGACGCGAGGAGGACGTGGCGACGGCGCGGAAGGCCGCCGAGCAGTTTCACCGCACGCAGCAGAAGCGACTCCGGGCCGCGAGCTAGGGCGGCTGTGCTCAATTGTGCTCAATGCGCTGTAAATGGCTGTAAACGGATGTAAGCGAATAGCCGCACAGTACAGGAGTTTTCACCGATTCCCCTGCTCGGCGCATCGTGATTCTGGGACTTAAAATCCTCCGGGGATTTTTCCTCATGTGGGTTCGACTCCCACCCCGGGCACCATTTTTTCGCCACCATCAAAAATCACGTTTGCCTCCAAAATAACATTTTTAGCAAAAACGAGATTTGCTTGAGGACTATAGTTCAAACTGCGCCGGATTCTACGCGGAATGCGTATTGAAGTGACGCTCGACGGGTGTTGAATTGAAAATTTGCGTCGAGCCGAGAAAAAGATTGATTGATGGAACGGTGTCCGATTGGGAGCAGGCTGCCGGAAACTGTCAGTTAGACAAGTATCTAACTCTCGCCCGCCGGCATCCAAACAAAATCGGATTTTTCCGTGGGCACCCAAGTGGGGTGCTCTTGACGCCGGATTAGCCGGCCGGCCCGGCGCCGGATACGACAGAAGACAACAATTTTCAGGGAGATCAGGGGTATGTACAGGCCAAAATTCGGATTGAATTCGAGCATCCACTCTCGTCGCGGGGCATTTCGGTTCGCGGGTTCCATTGCTGCTACCGCCCTGCTTGCGTCGTCGGCGCTGCTTATCAATGGGTGCGACACGAAGTCCGCTCCGATGACGAAGCCTCCGGCGCCGCAGGTTACGGTGGCGAAGGTGGAATGCAAACCGGTGATCGAGAGCGATGAGTTTACGGGCCGCCTGGAGGCGGTGGATCACGTGGAGATCCGGCCGCGGGTCTCGGGGCAACTGGATAGTGTGCATTTTCAGGAAGGCGCGATTGTCCAAAAGGGCGATCCGCTGTTCACGATTGATCCGCGGCCGTTTCAGGCGGAAGTGGACCGGCTGAAGGCGGAGTTGCAACGCGCGAAGGCGCAGTTGGCCCGCAGCCAGAGCGATTTTGCGCGTGCCGAGCGGCTGCACAATAACAATGGAATGTCGATCGAGGAGTACGACCGGCGCAATTCGGCACGGGCGGAGGCCGAGGCGCAGGTTGCTTCCGTAGAGGCGTCGCTGCGAGGCGCGGAATTGAATCTGGAATTTACGCACATCGTTTCGCCAATTACCGGGAGGGTGAGCCGCGCGGAAGTGACGCGGGGGAACCTGGTGACGAGTGGTGGCGGCGGGCCGGCGACTTTGCTGACGACGGTGGTTTCGCTGGATCCGGTATACGCGTATTTCGACGCCGACGAACAAACTTATTTGAAGTATGGGAAGCAGGCGCGCGCAGGAAAGAAAGGCACGAACGGCGAAAACAACGGCCCGATTTATCTGGGATTGGCGGGAGAAGAGGATTTTCCGCACAAGGGCGTGGTGAATTTCATTGATAACCAGGTGAACCCAACGACGGGAACGATTCGTGCGCGTGGAGTTTTCAGCAACCGGGATTTCTCCCTGACGCCGGGATTGTTTGCGCGATTGAGGCTGTCGGGAAGCGGAACCATCAGCGGCTGCCAGATTGACGACGCCGCGGTGGGGACGGACTTGAATCAGAAATTCGTGCTGGTGGTGGACGCGAATAATGCGGTTGCGTATCGCCCCGTGACGCTGGGGCCGATGGTGAATGGCTCGCGCCTCGTGCGCGATGGATTGAAGGAAGGCGACATCGTGGTGGTGAATGGTTTGCAGCGCGTGCGCCCGGGAATGAACGTGACGCCGAAGCAGGTGCCGATGGGAAGCGCGCTGTTGTCCTCTCCCGCAGGGTCCACAGGTCCGAATGACGACCCGAACTCGAAACGCCAGGGCAGCTCTGGCAAGTAAGGCTGGGCAAGCAAAGCCAAAGGTGTCCCATGAAAATCGCAGCCTTTTTTATTGATCGACCTATCTTTGCAGGGGTGGTCTCGATTGTCATCACCATCATCGGGGCGCTGGCGTTCCTGAAGCTGCCAATCAGCGAATATCCGGAGGTTGTTCCGCCGACGGTGGTGGTGCGAACGACGTATCCCGGCGCGAACCCCACGGTGATTGCGGACACGGTGGCTTCGCCGCTCGAGCAGTCCATTACCGGCGTGGAAGACATGCTGTACATGTTTTCGCAGGCGACGGCGGACGGCGTAATGACGCTGACGATTACCTTCCGCATCGGAACCGACCTGGACAAGGCGCAAGTGCAGGTACAGAACCGCGTGGCGCAGACGCTGCCGCGCTTGCCGCAGGAAGTGCAGCGGCTGGGCGTGACCACGGAAAAAACCTCGCCGGACCTTTTGATGGTGGTGCACCTGATTTCGCCGGACAAGCGCTACAACATGCTGTACCTGGCCAATTATGCGGTGCTGCAAGTGAAGGATGAGCTTTCGCGTTTGCAGGGCGTCGGCAATGTGCAGATTTTCGGCGCGGGCGATTTCAGCATGCGTGTGTGGCTGGATCCGAACAAACTGGCGTCGCACAGCCTGACGGCGACGGACGTAGTGCGCGCGATCCGCGAACAGAATGTGCAGGTAGCTGCGGGTGTGCTTGGCGCGCCGCCGGTCGACAACGGGAAGAATGCATTTCAGTTGCTGGTGAATACGCAGGGGCGGCTGACGACGGAAGAAGAGTTTGGAAACATTATTGTGCGTGCGGCTCCGCAGATTACGCGCATCCGGGATTTGGGGCGCGTGGAGTTGGGAGCGAGCACGTATGCGTTGCGCAGCTTGCTGAACAATGAGCCGGCGGTGGCGATTCCGATTTCGCAGCGGCCGGGGTCGAACGCGCTGGAGACGTCAGAGCAGGTTCGAGAAACTATGGCGCGGTTGAAGACGCAGTTTCCCGAAGGTCTCGACTACAAGATCGTCTACGACCCGACGGTGTTCGTGAGGCAATCGATCGAGGCGGTGGGCCACACGTTTGTCGAAGCGCTGATTCTGGTGGTGCTGGTGGTGCTGGTCTTGTTGCAGACCTGGCGCGCTTCGATTATTCCGTTGCTGGCGCTGCCGGTGTCGCTGGTGGGCACGTTCGCAATCATGCTGGCGCTGGGCTTCACGCTGAACACGCTTTCGTTGTTTGGGCTGGTGCTGGCGATCGGCATCGTGGTGGACGACGCGATCGTGGTGGTGGAGAACGTCGAACGAAACCTGGAATTGGGATTGCAACCGAGGGAAGCGACGCAGCGAGCCATGTCGGAGGTGAGCGGGCCGATTATCGCGATCGCGCTGGTGCTGTGCGCGGTATTCGTGCCAACGGCTTTCATCGTGGGGCTTTCGGGGCAATTCTACAAACAGTTCGCGCTGACGATTGCGATTTCGACGGTGATTTCGGCGTTCAACTCACTGAGCTTGAGTCCGGCCCTGGCCGCACTGCTGCTGCAACCGCGGGATGCGAAGAAAGACCGATTTTCGCGTGTGTTGGAGTTCGCGTTCGGGTGGTTCTTTCGCGGCTTCAACAGGTTTTTTACCTGGGCGTCGGGCAAGTACGGGACGTTCGTTGGGCACGCGATACGTTCTACCGGAATCGCGTTGGTCATTTATGCAGGCTTGATCGCGCTGACAGGCATCGGCTTTAGCAAGGTGCCAAGCGGGTTCGTGCCGACGCAGGACAAGCAATACCTGGTTGCCTTTGCGCAGTTGCCGAACGGAGCGACGCTGGATCGCACCGAGGCGGTGATGCGCGAACTTTCAGACATCGCGCTGGCGCACCCCGGTGTGCAGGATGCTATTGAATTTCCGGGCCTTTCGATCAATGGCTTTACCAACAGTCCAAACTCCGGAATTGTGTTCGTGGGCCTGAAGCCGTTCGAGCAGCGGACTACTAAAAATCTCTCCGGCATGGCGATCACGAAACAGTTGAATGAGAAATTTTCGGGGATCCAGGAAGCGTTCGTGGCGATTTTTCCGCCACCGCCGGTGCAAGGGCTTGGAACGGTGGGCGGATTCAAATTGTACGTGGAAGACCGCGCGGGACTTGGACTGGAACCTCTTTACAAAGAGACGACGACGGCAATCGGCAAGGGTTACCAGACACCTGCGCTTGGCGGGCTGTTTTCGAGCTTTGACGTGAACGTGCCGCAGATTGACGCGCACGTGGACCGCGAAAAAGCGAAGACATTTGGCATCAGCCTGGATGATTTGTTCGAGACGATGCAGGTGTATCTCGGCGCGCTGTACGTGAACGACTTCAACCGGTTCGGGCGAACGTACCAGGTGAATGCGCAGGCGGAATCGAGTTACCGGTTGCAGCCGGAAGATATCGTGAAGCTGAGAGTCAGAAACGCGGCCGGGGAAATGATTCCGCTGGGTTCGGTGGTGACGGTCCGCTCGGCCTATGGACCGGACCGCGTGATGCACTACAACGGTTTCCCAGCGGCGGAAATCAACGGCGCGGCGGGGCCGGGTTACAGTTCGGGGCAATCCGAGGCCGCGATTTCGTCCATCTTGAACGAGAACCTGCCGAACGGCATGCGATTCGAGTGGACGGAACTCACGTTCCAGCGAATCCTGGCCGGAAACACGATGGTCTACATTTTTCCACTGTCGGTGTTGCTGGTGTACCTGGTGCTGGCGGCGCAATATGAAAGCTGGTCGCTGCCCCTGGTGGTGATCCTGATTGTGCCGATGACGCTGCTTTCCGCGATTGCAGGCGTGTGGCTGCTGAATGGAGACAACAATGTGTTCACGCAGATCAGCCTGATCGTGCTGGTGGGGCTGGCCTGCAAGAACGCGATTCTGATCGTGGAATTTGCACGAGAGAAACAGCACGAGGGGCTGAACCGGTTTGAAGCCGTGCTGGAAGCGTGCCGGCTGCGCTTGCGGCCGATTCTGATGACCTCGCTGGCGTTTACGATGGGCGTGGTGCCGCTGGTGCTTTCGTCGGGCGCGGGCTCGGAAATGCGGCAGGCGATTGGCGTGGCGGTGTTCTTCGGAATGCTCGGCGTGACGTTCTTCGGGCTGCTGTTGACGCCTGTTTTCTATGTAGTGGTGCGGCGGCTGGTGGAGGGCAGGGAAGTGAAGACGATTACGCAAGCCGGAAAGCTTGGCGAGCCGGGGAAGGCGGAGGCGTAATCCATGCGAAGAATATCCATTGCGATTCTCGCAAGCGTCGCCGCCCTTTCGGGTTGCACGGTGGGGCCGCACTACAAGGCGCCCAATCCGGCGGAAGTAAAACTTCACCAAGCGCAGCCATCAGAAATATCAGAAGAGAAATTCAACGGAAAGTGGTGGGGACAGTTCGAGGACCCGGTTTTGAACGGGCTGGTGGATGCCGCTTTGCATTCGAATTGGGATATCGAAGTGGCGCGGGCAAGGCTGGCGCAATCGAGAGCCATTTACGACGAACGCAAGCTCGACAAGTATCCGACCATTTCGAGCACGGCAAGCTACCAGCAGGCCCGGGAAGTTGTTCCCGGATTTATCGACACACCGGTCAACATCAAGACTTACCAGGCGGGGTTCGACGCGTACTGGGAGCTCGACGTCTTCGGGCGTGTGCGGCACCAGGTGAAGGCAGCCGCCGCGCAGGATCAAGCCTTCCATGCGAATCTTCGCGACGTACAGGTGAGCGTGGCCGCGGAAGTGGCGCGGAACTATTTCCTGTTGCGCGGCGCGCAGTGGCGGCTCGCCGTGGCCGAGCGGAGCCTGGTGAATCAGGAGGACACGCTGAAGTGGACGGAAGTGCGGCGCGATGCGGGCGTTGGCGAAGAGCAGGACGTGGCCAGCGCCGCGGCGCGTGTGGCGCAAACGGCAGCGACGATTCCCGATATCAACGCGGCCATTCTGACGTACCAGAACCGGATTGCCGTGCTGACGGCGGTGCGTCCCGGCGAGCTTTCCGCCGATCTCTCGGCGCGTGAGTATCTGCCGATCACCAAGGCATTGCCGATCGGGGACCCCAACGAGTTGCTGCGGCGTCGGCCGGATGTGCAGGCGGCGGAGCGGCGGCTGGCGCAGGCGACGGAGTTGCAGGGGTCGGCGGTGGCGGACCTTTTCCCGCACGTGACGTTCGGGGGATTCCTGGGATTCATCGCGGGGCGCGGAAGTACCTTTTTCCAATCGGACTCGGAGGCGTGGAGCATTACCCCGTCCGTTTCGTGGCCGGCGCTGGACTACTGGCGATTCAAGGCGCGGGTGAGGCAGTCGTCGGCTGTGACGCAGGAAAACTATGCGCAGTATGAACAGACCGTGCTGGGCGCGCTCGAAGAGACCGAGAACGCGCTGATCAGCTATCACGCGAACCAGGAAAAGCTGATCAAGTTGAACGACCAGGCGCGGGAGAGCAAGCGCGCCGCGGATATCGCGCGCGACCGTTACCGCGAAGGCGTGATCGATTTCCTGCAATTGCTGGACGCAGAGCGCGTGCAATTGCAGGCCGAAGACAACCTGGCGCAAGTCGAAGGCGACGTATTCGTTTCTGTGGTGACCATCTATAAAGCGCTAGGCGGTTTGCCAGAGGACACCCAGTTGCCAGGCAGCGGAAATTCGGTGGTGACAACAAGCGCGGGCGCGAAGGCGGGGAGTAAGTAAGCGCCGGGCAGGGTTCTCGCGGGGACAGTTTTATTTCGTGGTTGCTCCGCCCAGAGTCGGTTCGAGAAAGAGTCCAAGTTCAGAAGCAAGAATTTAGCCCAAGAGCCCACACGCAATGTCGGCATGATTCGCTTGGTAGAGGTGTAGTTGGGCTACCGGCGCCAGTGTAGAGGTGTGTCTAGGTAGGAGGCGTTCAGGGCGGAGACGGAGGGGCAGCCGAGCAGGCGCAGGGTGCGCTCGACGTCGGCTCGGAGGATTTCAAGGGCGCGGACTACTCCGGGATAGCCGGCGGCGGCCAGACCGTAGGCATAGCCACGGCCGATGAGGACGGCGCGGGCGCCGAGCGAAATTGCCTTTACGATGTCGGCGCCGCGACGGATGCCGCCATCCATCAGGACTTCGGTGCGGCCGCTAACGGCAGCTACAATCTCGGGAAGCGCGCGGATCGTCGGATAGACGGAATCGAGTTGGCGGCCACCGTGGTTGGAGACGATGACGGCGGCGGCGCCTTCATCGACGGCGCGGCGCGCGTCGTCTCCTGTGAGCAGGCCTTTCACGATGATTGGGCCGGGCCAGACCTTTCTGATCCAGCTCAAATCGTTCCAGGTTACGGCAGCGTCGGCCAGCGCGGCGGCGACGTCCACCAACTGCATCGGGCCTTCGCCGGGGATGGCGATGTTTTCGAGTTTTGGGACTCCGCCATCGGCGAGAAATGCGGCGAGCCAGCGTGGGTGAGAGAGAAACGGCAGGAAAAAAGGAAGTTTGGCAAAGAGCGAGTTGCCGAGAAGCTGCTTCATGCCGTTGCGCGGATCGCGTTCGCGCATTCCAGCGACCGGTGTGTCGACGGTGATGACGAGGGCGGAGTACCCGGCGCGGCGCGCGCGATCAATGCCGCTTTCCGCGGCGGGGCGGCCGCCCAGGAGATACAGCTGATACCATGCGGGGCCTTTGGTCGCGGCCTTCACGTTTTCCAGTTTGTGGCCGGAAATTGTGGACAGGATGTAGCCGATCCCTGCTTCGCCCGCGGCTTTGGCGGCGGCAACTTCTCCACCCGGGTGCATCAGGCGGCTGTAACCGACTGGCGCGAGCATACCGGGGAATGCCAGATCGAGGCCGAGTAGACGGACGCTCAGATCGCATTTTTGAAAGGCAACGGCATTGCGTGGGCGAAAGAGGATGTCATTGAAGGCGCGGGGATTTTCGCGCAGCGTGGTTTCGTCGTCGGCGCCTCCGTCGAGGTAGTCGAAGACGGGGCGCGGGAGGCGCCGCTGGGCGAGGCGGCGAAGATCCTCGATATTCACTACGTGTGGGGGGCCGAGGGCGTTAGTTCCGAGGGGCATGGGAAATACATTACGGAGAAACGCCCTGGAGAAGCAATGCGGAATTGCCGGGGCTGCGGGCGGGCAGAAGGCTGCCGCTACGTTGGAGCGGAACAGTCTGGGAGTGTTTATAGTCATGAGGTTTGTTTTTCTTCTACAATCGGGTGCACACGAGCGGTGAGGTTCTGTCGTACGGACGAATGATCCGCGCTTGAGTGGAGGATGCCGTGGCTGCTGCTGATTCCTTTGATCTGGTGGTGTTGGGGTGTGGGCCGGCGGGTGAAAAGGCCGGGGCGCAGGCTGCGTATTTCGGGAAACGCGTTGCGGTGGCCGAACGGGCCCCGGCCGTCGGAGGGAGTTGCATCAATACCGGCACGGTGCCGAGCAAGACCCTGCGGGAATCGGCGCTTTATTTTTCAGGATTGAAGCAGCGGGGACTCTATGGAATCGATTACTCGCTGAAGGAAGACCTGACGGTGCAGGATTTCATGCACCACGAGCGCGCGGTGGTGGAAATGGAGCGCTCGCGGATCCTGAAAAATCTGGAACTGCACCGGATCGAGCTGGTCGAGGGCCAAGCGACGTTTGAAGATGCGCACACGATCGCGGTTAGCGGCAGCGGGGGAACGCGGCGGTTGCGCGGCGAAGTGATTCTGATTTCGACGGGATCGAAACCTCACCGCCCGGCGGAAATTGCGTTCGATGACATTCACACGTTTGACTCGGACACGTTTCTGCATATGGATCGCATTCCGAAGAGTCTGGCGGTGATTGGCGGCGGGGTGATTGGCTGCGAGTATGCGTCCATATTCATGGCGCTGGGCGTGGATGTGACGTTGGTGGACGGGCGCGACAAGTTGTTGCCGTTTTTGGATGCAGAGATTTCAGAGCGGTTGCGCGACCGGTTCGCTTCGCTCGGAATGCACTTGTGGTTCAACGAGCGGCCGGTGAAAGCGGAGAATACGGCGTCGGGCTCGCGGCTGACGATGAAGAGTGGGAAAGTGCTGGAGACGGATGCGGCGCTGTTTGCGGCGGGGCGGCGAGCGGCGGTGGATGGGCTGGCGCTGGAAAAGGCAGGCCTCTCGTTGAATGACAAGGGATACATCGCGGTGGATGCGAATTACCAGACAGCGGTCGAACATATTTATGCGGCGGGCGACGTGATTGGATTTCCGGCGCTGGCATCCACTTCGATGGAGCAGGGGCGCGTGGCGGTATGCCACGCGTTTGGGTTGAAATACAAGCAGCGGGTGGCTTCGCTGCTGCCGATGGGGGTTTATACGATTCCGGAGATTTCGGCAGCGGGCGAAACCGAAGAGAGCTGTAAGGAAAAGAAAATCGACTATTGCGTGGGGCGGGCGCGGTATGAAAACAACGCGCGCGGACATATCACGGGCGACACGGCGGGGCTGCTGAAGCTGATTTTTGCGCGGGCGGACAGGAAACTGCTCGGCGTGGGCGTGATCGGGGAATCGGCGACGGAGTTGATTCATGTGGGCATGATGGTGCTGGACAAGGGGCTGACGATTGATGAGTTTATCGAGCAGGTGTTCAACTATCCGACGCTCTGCGAAATGTATAAATACGCGGCGTACGACGGGCTGGGGAATCTTTCGGGGCACAAGCTTCGCGAAGGTTAGAGTAGCTTGTTCAGAAACGGATGACAGAGATTTGGGCTGGCCGGGCCAAAGCCCGGCGCCTGGACAGGCAGGCTCGTATCGCCGATGATTTCTTGGACATCAAAAAATTGGGAGAACGTTTATGCCACTTGTACGCATTGATTTGCGCGCGGGAACTTCGGCGGAGTACCGGAAGGCGTTGGGCGATGGGGTGCACCGCGCGATGGTGGAGGCATTGGGGGCTCCGGCGGATGACCGGTTTCAGGTCATTACCGAGCATCTGGCAGCGGGACTGAACTACGACCCGCAATATTTGGGGATTCGACGGTCGGATGGCGTGGTCTTTGTCCAGATCACGCTGAGCACGGGCCGCAAGCCGCAACAGAAGCGCCAGTTCTATAAACGCCTGACGGAACTGCTGGCCGAATCGCCCGGCGTGAAGCCGCAGGATGTGGTGATTAACCTGGTGGAAGTGGCGTGGGAGAACTGGTCGTTCGGAAACGGTGAAGCGCCGTATATGGACGCTTGATTTTTCTCTGCAATCGGACCGCGCTGATGTAGATTCAAATCATGCGCGCACGTGGGATTTTCCTTTTCGTTGTGCTGTTGGCCTCTTCGGGAATTGCGCTTTGCTTCCTAAGCCATGATTCGCGGGCTCCCAAGCCTCCCGAAGTTCACAACTTCCTGGGATTCGACCGCAATGAATATCCTGGCGACGCCGCGCTGCCTGTGCTTCGCAAGTCCTATTTCTTCGCAAGTTATTGGCTCAGCCCGCCACCCGGCGAGAAAAGCAACTCATGGATCGGCAAGCGCGGCTTGATAAAAGCGCAGGGATTTGGATTTCTCCTGTTGTACGAAGGCCGGACTTCCGGGCAGCTTCCCTATAAAAGGGATTCTATCGAGGCTGGGTTTAGGGACGCGCATGCCGCCGCGGCGGCCGCGCGGCGGGAAGGTTTCCCGGAAGGTTCGGTGATTTTTCTGGATGTGGAGGAGGGTGGCAGATTTCCCGATGGGTACCATGCGTATCTGCGTTCCTGGGCGGAGTCTTTGGCCAAGGAGAAATTTCGGCCGGGAATTTATTGTTCGGGGATTGCGGTGGATGAAGGGGAAGGCTCGACGATTATATCGGCGGACGACATTCGCGCGCACATTGGAGTGGCTGACGTTGTGTATTGGGTTTATAACGATGCTTGCCCGCCTTCGCCTGGGTGCGGTGTGTCGCAAAATCCGCCTGCCCCTTCGGGGAGTGGAGTTGCTTACCCTAGTGTCTGGCAGTATGTGAGGTCGCCGCGGGAGAAGAAGGTGGCGGGGCATTGCCGTGGTTATGCTGACGACGGGAATTGCTACGCGCCGGGGGATGCGGGGCACAAGTGGTTTTTGGATGAGAACGTGGCGACTAGTTCTGACCCGTCTGCTCCGCATTGAACTAAGCGCTTAAAGGGTCGGGTTGCGGGGGAATTTGAAGTAGGGGAGGCGGATGCCGTTGATCAAGATTTGATCGGCGCGAATGGCGGTGGGCGCTTCAAACCCGAGGGTTCCCCCTGAAGTCACAAAATCATCCTGGTCGACGCCGTCGCCGCTGATGCCGAGACCGCCTATCAATACGCCATTCTTGTACAGGCCAGCGCTACCAGGGAAAAATACGATTCCACTTTTGTTCACGTTCGGCGGACCAGGCTGAAAGCCCTGTGTGCAGGGATTGGCGAGATCCTGCAGGAATAGATTGTAGAAAGGTCCGTCTCCGGAACCGTTGATGCCCGGCGGAAAAAGCGGTTGAGAACCGAAGCTGATGGTACGACTGGTCACGGCGGTTCCCATGGGCACGCCCGGCAAGTCCATGGCCGAGCGGGAACCGCTATTGAAATAGATCATGTTGCGGGCTTTGCTGGCGGCCACATCAATACTGAAGATAGTGGAATCAGGCATGCGGCGCAGACCGATGAGGGTGCCGTCGAGGTCGGCGACGGCGATCACCATGCTTGTAGCCGAGCCGAGAGGCAAGCGAATGGCAGCACGCGTTTTTTTCGCCGTAGCTTCGGCGTTGTTCAGAATCTGCAGCACGTCAGAGGCGGTTAGCATGCTTCCCGCCGTCGGTTGAATCAGGTCATTTTCAGGAGGCTGGCCTTTGCTGCAAAGCATAGGAGGGCCAGGGCAGAGCCGGAGATAGGCGCCGTTCGCCGTGCCAGCGCTGACTGCAGCGGGGCGGGAGGTGTTGTTCACGAGCGGCAGGGCGATTCCACCGATGAAAACTGCGCCAGGGGCAGGCAGGGGAGTCGGAACGTAACTGAAGCCCGCGGAAGTTGCCCCGCTGAAGGCAGCAAATTCCGCGGCGTCATGAGAAACGCCGGCAACTCCAATCCCGCCGACAACCAGATTTCCCCGGAAAATCGGAACTCCACCGGGATGGACCCCGTTCGGATCGCTGTCGTCCACTGTGGATTTTCCGGTGAGGATGCCGAGGCCTGTTCCGCCGGAGAGGGAAAGAGAAGGGTCGACCTCTTGCCCCGAAATAAAATTTGTGGCCAGAGTGCAGCCGCGGTTGGTATTTTCGATGCCGTAGAGGTCGGCGGTTGGGGCGTTGGCGACTCCGGGAGGAAAGTGGATGCCACTGATGAAACGCACGGTGCGGGAAGAGAGAGGCGCCTGGTCATTACTGAAGTAGGCCGCGGTCCGTGCAAGAGCGACGGCTAGGTCGTCGACGTCAACGTTCATTCCGAAATTTCCAACGTCTTTGGTGGTGCCGGGAACAACGCCGGGCTTGTTGTAGACAGCGAGGACGTTGCCGCGGCGATCGACGACAGCGATGGCCATGGTGTTGCCGTCCACAGCGAGGGCGGCAGATTGAACGATGGTTTGCACTTCGGCTTGAGTGAGTGGTGCGTCCGCCGGAGGAGGTGGATTTCCCTTGATGAGAACCGCAGATCCACCACAGCCGAGAAGGATGACGGCCAGGGCGATGGCGAGCGCGAGGGCGAGAATCATGGCGAGCGCCGTGACCTTGCGCCGCTGGTTGTAGGCGCGACTGGATTCCACCGGTTTGCGAACTAGGTGTGCCATCGGGAGAGTGTTGGGCTTCATGGTACACGCCGCGAAAGATAATTCACGGGGATTGTACCCCTGTTGCTTCGAAGTGGTGACTCCTAAATACGCGAGCCGGTGTTACCGGATATTCACTGAGCTTTGGGAAAAAGGTTGCCGGAAGGGCGCATTTTTGATTAGTTAGCGGAGACTGTTGTCCATCGATTGGCTTGGTCCTGCTGAAAAATGAGCGCCGGTACATTGCCGAAGTCGGGGTTCGCAGCCTTAGCTCGAGTTGCCGTATGCGTGGTGCTCGGACTCGCGGCCGGCAGCCATGCAATGTCACAGCAGCCGGCCAGTTCACCACCGGCTTCTTCCGAGCAGCAATCCCATGAAACGGGGCCGCCGCGGCGGATACCGCGGCAACAGGCGCTGACGACGGCGGCGCTGGATGGCACGGTGCGGGAACAAGTTTCAGATTCCGCGACGCGGCCGGTGGTCGGGGCGCGAATCCAGATTCGAAATCTGCAGACGGGGCAAGTCAATGCCACGGTGACGACGGGCGAGGGAGTTTTCCATTTGCTGCTGTTGCCGCCGGGTGGGTACGAATTCCGGGCGGAGGCAGAGGGCTACGAGCCGCTGGCGATTGCCTCACTCGCGCTGAATGCCAATGAAGTGGTCACGCTGGAGATTAAACTGGTGCCCAACGGCGTGGCGGAAGCGCGTTCGCGCTTGCCGCGACAGCCGGAGCTTGGGCCGCCGCTTCCCGCCGAAGCCACAGCGACGATTGGAGCGTACCGGGAGTTTCGCCACCGGTTGGATTCCGATCCGAACTACATTCTGGAACTTTCGCCGGATGTTTTGCCGCCGATTTCCGACGTATTTAATGTGGTGCCGAACCGCTGGGCGCTGGAGCAGCCGGACTACCGGCGGTACGCGCCGTCGGGCGAATACATTTATACGAAGCCGCATTGGTACGACCCGTTCAACCGCAACCGTTTCAAAGGAGACGAGCCGATCTGGCCGGCAGTGCTGGGGCAGCAGGTGTTTTTCAATTTCACAGGGTCCGAGACGACGTTTATTGATGGGCGAAAAGTGCCGGTGCCGAGCGATGTGAGCGCGGCGCAGCCTGGAAGTAGCCAGTTTTTTGGGCGCGGCGAGCAATTTTTTCTGGACCAGACATTCCGGTTCACGTTCGACCTGTTTCATGGGGACGCTTCGTTCAAGCCGGTGGACTGGCGAATACGAGTGACGCCGGAAGTGAGCCTGAATTATCTTGATGTGAAGGAGTTGGGAATTGTAGGGCCGGACGTGCGCGCGGGGACGACACGTTTGGATTCCCACGTGGGATTCCAGGAAGCGTTCGTGGAGTACAAACTGCACGATTTGAGTCCCAACTATGATTTTGTTTCGGTGCGCGCGGGCATCCAGGAATTCAACGCGGATTTTCGTGGATTTCTGTTTGTGGAGGAGCAGCCGGGGCTGCGCGTGTTTGGCGACTTGAAGAACGACCGCATCGAGTACAACGGGGCGTATTTCAATTTTCTGGAGAAAAATACCAACAGCGGATTGAATACCTTCAGCCGGCGGGACCAGCAGGTGATGTTGGGAAACGTTTATATTCAGGATTTTTTCTTTCCGGGGTACACGGCAGAATTTCTTGGCGCTTACAACAAGGACGATGGCGGGCTGCATTATGATGACAACGGATTCCTGGTGCGGCCCGCGCCCGTCGGCAACGTGATCAATCAGGGCGTGGGCGCGATTCCCCACAGCATTCAGGTGGGATATTTCGGATGGCTGGGCAGCGGGCACATCAAGCGCATCAATATCACGCACGCGTTTTATGAGGCCGCGGGAAAAGACAGCTTCAACCCGATTGCGGGGCGGCCTGTGACCGTGAACGCGCAGATGGCGGCGGTGGAGCTTTCGCTCGATCACGACTGGATTCGCTACCGGATTTCGAGCTTTTATTCGTCGGGCGACAATAATCCGCGCAATGGGCGGGCGAATGGATTTGATGCGATTGTGGATTTGCCGAGCTTTGCCGGCGGGTTGTTCAGCTTCTGGAACCGGGAGGGCATCCGGCTGCTGGGTTCGGGAGTGTCGCTGACGACGGACGGCAGCCTGTTGCCTAACATGCGGTCGAACAAGAATGAAGGGCAGGCGAATTTTGTGAATCCGGGGATTTTTCTGGTGAATGCCGGTACTGACATTGACATCACACCAAAACTAAAGGGCTTTGTTAATTTCAATTATTTGCGATTCATGCGCACGGAGCCCCTGGAGTTTGTGTTGTTTCAATCACCGATTCGCCACAACATCGGCGAGGACCTGGGGGCGGGAGTCACCTACCGTCCGCCGCTTTCGGAAAACATTATATTGACCGGCGGGGCTTCGATGCTGCAGCCCGGGCAGGGTTTTCGCGACATTTATACGGGGCGGACCTTGTTTTCGGTGTTTGGATCCGCGAAGTTGACGTTTTGAGGTTGCTGAGGATGAGGGAGTTTCTTAAATCCGGAGCGGTTCGCGCTCTTTCGGGCGAACGAGGAAAAGGGCGCCTGTTGATTGGATTCTTTTTGGCTGTGTCGTTTTCCTTGCTGTTTTTTGGCTCGGTTCGGCCTCAGGCGGCAGCTTCCGCGCAGGATGCGCAAGGGCCGTTCCGCGGGCAATCGCAGGAAGAAGCGTTGGCGAAGTCAGCGGGCTGCGTTTCCTGCCACACGGCGACGGACGAGCCGACGATGCATCCCTCGAAGGGAGTGCATCTTGGCTGCACGGATTGCCATGGGGGGAATAATTCGGTTGTGGTGGCTGCGGGTATTTCGCCAGGTTCGCCCGAATATCACGGGGCTAAAGAAAAGGCGCACGTGCAGCCGCGCGATGCGTTTTTCAAGAACCACACGACATTGCCGGAAGGCGCGTACACCAAATGGCTGAAGGAATCGCCGGAGTTTGTGAAGTTCATTAATCCCGGAGACCTGCGGGTCGCGCCGGAGACTTGCGGGACGTCGGGATGTCACCCGAACGAGACGCGGGCGGTTTCGACAAACATGATGACGCATTCGGGGTTCTTGTGGGGCGCGGCGCTTTACAACAACGGCGGAATACCGTTTAAGAACACGCGATTTGGAGAGAGTTATGACCGGGACGGAAAACACAGGGCGCTGAAGACGAGCCCTCTACCGACGGCGGAAGAGACGCGCACGAAGGGCGTTTTGCCGGAGCTGAACCCACTGTATCGTTGGGAAATTTCGCAGCCGGGAAATGTGTTGCGGGTGTTCGAACGAGGCGGAGAGAAGAAAGCGGAGATTGGGAATCCGAGCGGTGAAGAAAGCCCCGGAAAGCCGGACGACAAGCTGAGCGACCGGGGATTTGGGACGGAGTTGCGCACCGATCCGGTTTTTCTGGGATTACAGAAGACGCGGCTGCTGGATCCGGTGCTTTCGTTGCCGGGTACGAACGATCATGCCGGCGACTACCGCTCGAGCGGGTGCTCGGCGTGTCACGTGATTTACGCGAACGACCGCGACCCGGCACACGCGGGTTCGTACGCGCAGTACGGGCATAGCGGCTTCAGCGCTGCACTGGATCCGACGATCCGCAAGGATGAACCGGGGCATCCCATCAAACACGCGTTCACGCGCGCGATTCCCTCCAGCCAATGCATGATCTGCCATATCCATCCGGGCACAAACATGGTGACGACTTATTTTGGATTGACGTGGTGGGACAACGAAATTGACGGCGACAAAATGTATCCGCAGGAGCAGCGGAATCCCAGCGAGGAGGAGCGGTATCGAGCGGCCCTGAAGAATCCGGAGGGGGCCGCGGCACGAGGATTGTGGGGCGAGGACAAGTTTCTGGAGCAGACGGGGAGCCCGGAATTCAATGCCAAGTTGAAGACCACGCAATTTGCGGATTTTCACGGACATGGCTGGGTCTACCGGGGCGTTTACAACCACGACCGAAAAGGGAACTGGCTTGATAAGGACGGGCAGCCCATCGCGTTCGACGATCCGCAGCGGTTTCAGAAAGCCGTGCACCTGGCGGACATTCATCTGGAAAAGGGAATGCAATGCGCGGATTGCCACTTCGCGCAGGACAATCACGGCAATGGGAAAATTTACGGAGAGCCGCGCGCCGCGGTGGAAATCGATTGCGTGGATTGCCACGGAACGATTCGGCAGAAGGCTACGTTGACTACATCAGGTCCGGCGGCGCCGGATGCGCCGCGGGCGGGCGAGCCGCGAGGGCGGCGATTGGATGGGCTGCGCACGCCGTACGGATTGCGGCGATTCGAATGGCGAGGGGACAAGTTGTTTCAGCGGTCGATGACGGATGCGAATGTGGAGTGGGAGATCGTGCAGACCAGGGATACGATCACTCCGGGGAATTCGCACTTCAGCATGAAATCACTGCGCGCGAAGCTGATGAATAGGGATGGCGCGGCGTTTTCGCAGGCGCCAGAGGAGGATTCGCAACTGGCGCATGCGAATTCGTCGATGACCTGCTATGCGTGTCACACGTCGTGGACACCGACATGCTTTGGCTGCCACCTGCAGATGACGGCGAATGTGCGGCGGCCGATGCTGCACAACGAAGGGCTGATGACCAGGAATTACACCAGCTACAACTTTCAGGTGTTGCGCGACGACGCCTATTTCCTGGGCGTGGATGGAACGGTGACCGGGCACCGCATCGCGCCGGCGCGATCTTCGTGCGCGGTGCTCGTGAGTTCGCAGAATGCGAATCGCGAATGGCTGTATTACGAGCAGCAGACGATTTCGGCCGAGGGGTTTTCCGGGCAGGCGTACAGCACGTTTGTGCCGCACACGGTACGGGCAAAAGAAACGAAGCAGTGCAGCGACTGCCACGTTTCGGCGGCGAACGACAACAACGCCTGGATGGCGCAGGTGCTGCTGCAAGGCACGAATTTCATGAACTTCATGGGCCGGTATATTTTTGTGGCCACCGGCAAGCACGGATTTGAAGCGATCACCGTGGCCGAGCACGACGAGCCGGAAGCGATTTACGGGAGCGACCTGCAGCGGCTGGCGTATCCGGACAACTACAAGAAATTTGTGGCGGGCAAACGGCAGCTTGCGCCGGTGGCTGAGCATGAGGGCACGATTTTCGACATTCAGGCGCGCGGGGAATATGCCTACACGGCGAATGGCAAAGGCGGGATGCGCGTTTATGATATCGCGAATATTGATAACAAGGGATTTTCCGAGCGTATGACGACGGCGCCGGTTTCGCCGATTGGGCAGCGCTTCTATGTGCCGACGAAGGATGCGGCGGCGGTGGCCACGCCGACGACGTTGGGCGTCGATCCGCTGCGCGCGAGGCTCAAGGAAAATGAAGAGCAGGCGATTCATCCGCTGTACGGATTTCTTTATGTCGCGGACAAGGAAGAGGGGCTGGTCATTATCGGGACGCCGGATTTCAAGGCGAAGAGTCCGGGAGTGGGCACACTGCTGGACGGAAACCCCGCGAACAATTTTCTGAAGCGCGGGCTGACGTTCAATCCCGATGGCGTCTTGACCGGCGCGCGGCGGATTACGATTGCCGGGACGTTTGCTTACGTCCTGACGGACAAGTCGCTGGTGGTGGTGGACCTGGACAATCCGCTGGCGCCGAAAGTGACCGCGACCATTCTAGCGCCTGTGCTCAATGATCCTCGCGCGCTGGCCATTCAATTCCGCTATGCGTTTCTGGTGGATCGCGATGGTTTGAAGGTGCTGGACGTGACGAACCTGGCTCAGCCCAGGATTGTTCCCGGCTCGACTGTTCCGTTTGAAGACGCGCGCAATGTTTACGTTGCGCGAACTTACGCCTACGTTTCCGCGGGAAAGCAGGGACTGGCCATTGTGGATGTGGAGAAGCCGGACATGCCGAAGCTGGATCAGGTGTTCACGGCGAGTGGTCTCTTGAATGACGTGAACGACGTGAAGATCGGGATGGTGGCGGCCAGCGCGTTCGCGTTCGTGGCTGACGGGAAGAACGGGATGCGCGTGCTGGAGATCCTCTCTCCGTCGGACGACCCGGCGCACTTTTCAGGGTTCAACCCGCGGCCCACGCCGAAGCTGATTGCCACGGCACGCACGAAAGGACCTGCG
>Ga0210410_10000981_pt1 | contig 27604 bp, 23 predicted proteins | sample IncBWC4MmetaG_FD_161058 | JGI IMG/M metagenome (GOLD analysis project Ga0210410, IMG submission 161058) | Forest soil microbial communities from Barre Woods Harvard Forest LTER site, Petersham, Massachusetts, United States - Inc-BW-C-4-M | ecosystem: Environmental > Terrestrial > Soil >... | reverse complement strand
CCTCCGAGTCGCCCTTCTCTTGGAATTCCTTGCGCAATGCGCGGTACATTCCGGAATTGCGCGAGCCCAAGCTTTTGATGGCTTTTTCAACTTTCTGTTCGAATTCCGGCTCGCGGCCATAGATGTGATTGAAGCGGCGCGCGACTTCGCGCGTTATTTCAACATGCGCCACTTGATCTTCGCCGACCGGCACGAACTGCGAGCGGTACAGCAAGATGTCCGCGCTTTGCAGCAAGGGGTAGCCCAGAAAACCATAGGTGCTCAAATCTCGATCGGCAAGCTCAGATTGTTGCTCCTTGTAGGAGGGAACCCGCTCGAGCCAGCCCAGCGGCGTAATCATCGACAGCAATAAGTGCAGTTCCGCGTGCTCGGGCACTTTCGACTGGATGAACAGCGTGGCAACGCCGGGGTTGAGGCCTGCGGCAAGCCAATCGATGGCCATGCTCCAGGTGTATTCCTCGAGCTTCGAAGTGTCCTCGTAGCCGGTGGTCAAAGCATGCCAATCGGCAACGAAGAAGTAGCACTCGTATTGATACTGCAGCTCGATCCAATTCTTCAGTGCACCGTGAAAGTTTCCCAAATGCAGCTGTCCCGTGGGACGCATGCCCGACAGCACACGCCGATTCTGTATCGGCCCGCTCATGCGGAAGGTCCGACCCACAGGGCATTGATGATGTGCCCGATGGCGCGATAAGCGGGATCGAAAAGCCAGCCGAACAGATGCGACACGGACAACCCCAGCACGATGAATATTCCCACCGGCTCTATTTTCGCGAGTCCCGCGCCCAGGCGCGGCGGCAGCACACCGGTGAGCACGCGGCCGCCGTCAAGCGGCGGAATGGGCAGCAGATTGAAAATGGCCAGAACCACATTGATCACGATACCCGCCTGCGCCATGGCCGCGATCCAACTCTTCAAGGTCACTGCGCCGTTGACGCGCAAGATCGCTCCCAGCACCGCGCACCATACGAGCGCCATGAGGACATTCGCGACCGGTCCGGCAAGCGCCACGATGATCGAGGCTCGGCGTGGGTTGCGCAGCGCGCTCAAGGCCACGGGCACAGGTCTGGCCCAGCCGAACAACGGCAGACCAAGAGCCAGCAGCAGCCCGGGAACGAGCACGGTGCCGACCGGGTCGATATGGCGAAAGGGGTTCAAACTCAAGCGGCCGAGGAGCTCGGCGGTGCGATCGCCGAAGTATCGGGCTGTCCAGCCGTGCGCCACTTCGTGCAGTGTAATGGCATACAGAACCGGGATTGCCCAGATCGAAATCTTGTAAAGAAACGCATTAAAATCCAATGATTACACTCGTTATTTAAGGATATTCCGAGCACGGTCGGGCACTCACTCCATGGGGCATTATACGGGGGCCGTTGCCGCAAAGGGACGGACGTCGCCGCGCCCGACGCGAACCACCGTTGCGCGATCGGTGGACAGATCGATCACTGAGGTTGGAATCAAGCCGCAATTGCCGCCGTCCAAGACCAGATCGACACTGTGCTCGAGCTTCTCGTAGATATCCTTAGCATCGGTGCGAGGCAGCTCCTCGCCCGGCAACAGCAGCGTCGAGCTCATGACAGGCTCGCCGAGCTCGCTCAGCAACATCGCCGTCACCGGATGATCGGGAACCCGCAACCCGATGGTACCCCGCCGCTCGTGCTTGAGGCGCCGCGGCGTCTCGCGCGATGCCTTGAGCAAGAATGTGTATGGCCCCGGAGTGTGCGCACGCAACAGCCGGTACTGCCAATTCTCGACCATTGCATACTTGCCGACGTCGGCCAGGTCCCTGCAGACCAAAGTAAAATGATGATTGCGGTCGGTTTGACGGATGACGCGGATCCGCTCCAGCGCCGTCTTGTCGCCAATGTGACACCCAAGCGCATAACAGGAGTCGGTGGGGTAGACGATCACCCCGCCGCCGCGCAGCGCCTCGACCGCCTGGCGCACGTAGCGCCGCTGCGGCGAGACGGAATGTAGTTGCAGATAGATGCTCATTGCGTCCGCTATGATACGCGGATGAATCAACTACTCGAGTTCTCGCCGCTGATCGTTTTTTTCGTCGCCTTTGAGTTCCTGGATATCTACTGGGCAACGGCGGCGCTGATGCTCGCCTGCGTGCTTCTGTTGCTCGTGCACCGGCTGCGCACCGGCAAATTCAAAACCATCCACATCATCACTGCGGCGGTGGTGGTGATTCTCGGTGCAGCGACGCTGCTGCTTCACGACCGGCGCTTCATTCAGTGGAAACCCACGGTGTTGCTGGCCCTGACCGCGGCCGCCTTCCTTGGCAGCATGCTGGTCGGCAAGCAGCCGCTCGTGCGGCGCATGTTCGAGGCGGCTTTCGATGAGCCATTGCACATTTCGCCCCGCGCCTGGCTGCTCATCAACAGCATATGGGCCGGTTGGTTTGCGCTGCTGGCCGCCGCCAATCTCTACATAGCGCGAAATTTTGCCGAAAGTGTGTGGGTAAAATTCAAAGTGTTCGGCATTACTGCGGCGACCATCGTGTTCTTGATTCCGCAAGTTTTCTGGCTGGCCAGTAAGATCTCGGCCCCTGCTGCCGGAAACCGCGCGCAACGCTTGCGTGAGCGGCTGGAGACACGGTTTGCGCCCGCGCAGCTCATTATCGAGGACGAAAGCCACCTGCACGCAGGGCATGCCGGCGCTGCGGACGGGCATAGCCACTTTCGTATACGAATCGTCGCCGAGGCATTCCGGGGAGTTCCAGCCCTGGCGCGGCATCGACTGGTCTACGCCGCAGTCGACGACCTGATGAAGACCGACATTCATGCGCTCGCGATTGAGGCGCTGCCGCCGGCCGACTAACATATGCGTTATGGTGCAGTGCGGCAAGACACTGCAACTCACGCGGCCGGCCATGAAAAATTGGTGAGATAGCAGGCGTTTAAGGCTAAACTGCCGCCCCCGGGCGCGACGGCCTTCGGCCAGAGTGCTTTTTTTTTGCGTAGAGGATGCCAATGACCCAATTTTTGAGTACACCTTGGACCCGTCTGTCCATCGTGACAGCTACTGCCGTGCTAATGGCAGCCTGCGGAAAAGGCCAGCAGGCCGCGGCGCCTGCGGCGCCGGAGAAGCCGGCGGCGCCGCCGGTTGCCACCGTGGACGGCTCGCCCATTTCGCGTGTCGAGTACGACATCTATCTCAAGAGTCTGTTGCAGGGCCGCCCGACCACTGAGCTCACGACGGAGCAGAGAAATCAAGTCCTGGATGAGATGGTCAGCATGCAAGTCCTCGCCACCCAGGCTATGAAGGAAGGGCTCGATAAGGACCCGGAAGTCGCGGCGCGCGTCAGCGTGCTGCGCATGCGCGTGCTGGCTGACACGGAATCGCAGAATTATCTGAAGGGCAAAGAACCGACGGAAGCGGAAATGAAGGCCGAATACGATTCGGCTATTGCTGCGATGGACAAGACCGAGTACCACGCACGGCATATTTTGGTTGCGAGCAAGGAACTCGCCGAGCAGATCATCAAAAAGATCAAGGGCGGCGCGAAGTTTGAGGACGTGGCCAAGGCCGAGTCTACCGACGGCTCCAAAACCAATGGCGGCGACCTTGGATGGTTCACGCTCGCGCGCATGGCCAAACCGTTCGCCGACGCCGTGAAAGGCCTGAAAAAGGGTGAAATGACCTCCGCGCCGATACAGACGCAATTTGGCTGGCATGTGATTCGGCTGGAAGATACCCGCGAAGTGGCGCCGCCGCCGTTCGACCAGGTCAAACAGCAGGTTACCAACCAGGTGATACAGAAGAAGCTGCAAGCCTATGCGGAGGGTTTGAAGAAAACCGCCAAGGTCGAGAAATCGTTGTAGTCGACGCCGCGAGCGGATTCACTTCGAATCCGCTCGCCGTGGCTCGGACGAGTCCCGATTCGCTTCGAGTCCGCTACTTTTTCAAAAGTTTGATGAACGCGGCCTCATCGAGCACTGCAACGCCGAGCTGCCCAGCCTTCTTCAGCTTCGATCCCGCCTCCGCGCCGGCTACCACATAGTCGGTTTTTTTCGAGACGCTGCCGGCTACTTTTCCGCCGCGTTGCGCGATGGCTTCGGTTGCCGCATCGCGCGTCATTGATGCGAGCGTCCCCGTCAAAACGAACGTCTTCTCGGACAGCGCGCCTTTTGCGCTGGCCGGCGCCGCCGCCGGCCAGCGGACTCCGGCGGCCAGCAATCGATCGACGACAGCCGCATTCTCGGCATCCTTAAAATAAGCCGCCACCTGTTTGGCGACCACCGGACCCACATCCGGAACCCGTTGAATCTCCTCCTCGCTCGCGCTTCGCAAGACCCCCAGGTCGGGAAAATGCTGCGCCAGCGCCAGTGCGGTGGCCTCACCCACGTCGCGTATGCCAAGGGCATACAGGAAGCGCGGCAGCGTGGTTTGTTTTGCAGCATCGATGGCCGAAGCCAATTTCTGCGCCGATTTCTCACCCATGCGCTCCAGCGTCGCGAGTTGGGCCGCCGGCAGTGAAAAAAGGTCGGCCGGCGTTTTGGTCCAGTCGCGGTCGACGAGCTGCTCCACCAGCTTGTCGCCGAGGCCTTGGATGTCCATGGCGCGACGCGACGCGAAGTGCTTGATTTCTTCCCTGCGCTGCGCCGCGCAGATCCGTCCGCCGGTGCAGCGCGCCACCGCCTGATCGGCCTCGCGCGCCACCGGTGATCCGCATACCGGACACACGGTGGGCAAGGTCACGAGCCGCGCTCCCGGGACTCTGCGCTCCGGCAGCACCCGCGCGACCTCGGGAATCACATCGCCGGCGCGGCGCACGACGACGGTATCGCCCACGCGCACATCCTTGCGGATCAATTCATCCATGTTATGCAAGGTTGCGTTGCTCACGGTAACGCCGCCCACGAACACCGGCTCGAGCCGTGCGACCGGTGTCAATGCGCCGGTGCGGCCGACCTGAAATTCGATTCCACGCACCAGCGTCAGGGCCTCCTCGGCCGGAAATTTATGTGCAATTGCCCAGCGCGGAGCCCGCGAGATAAAGCCCAATTGCCGCTGCAGATCCACGTCGTCGACTTTGTACACCACGCCGTCGATTTGGTACGGCAGCTGCGCGCGCATTGCGCCTATCTCCCGATAGTATTCCAAGCAGCCTTCGATCGATTTCACGACTCGGGACTGCGGACAAATCTTGAATCCCATATGACGCAGTTCCTTCAGCGTCTCGCTGTGGCGCGAGGCAAGGCTGCCGCCCTCGACGACGCCGACCCCGTAGATGAACAGGTCGAGCGGACGCGCAGCAGTCATGCGCGGATCGAGCTGGCGCAGGCTGCCCGCTGCAGCATTGCGCGGATTGACGAAGCTCTTCTCGCCGCGGGCAATTGCCTCTTCGTTGAATCGCCTGAAGCCGGCGAGCGGCATGAATACCTCGCCGCGCACCTCGAGCACGCGCGGCGCGGACCCTGAGCGGATCTTGAGCGGTAGCGCCTTGATGGTCCTCAGGTTCTGAGTAATGTCCTCGCCCGTTTCACCGTCTCCGCGCGTCGCGCCCTGCACGTACACGCCGTTCTCGTAGCGTGCGCTGATCGCCAAACCATCCAATTTAGGTTCCGCCGCATAACGGATGGGTCCGGCCTCCGCGAGACGTTCATGAATCCGGCGATCGAAATCGCGCACTTCCTGGTCGCTGAACGCGTTGTCCAAGGACAGCATCGCGACGCGGTGTTTTACTGCGCCGAAAGCGGAAACCGGCGCGGCGCCCACGCGTTGCGTGGGTGAATCGGGAACCAACAATTGCGGGTACTGCGTCTCCAGCGCGCGCAGCTCCAGCATGAGGCGATCGTACTCGGCGTCCGGGACTTCAGGGTCATCGAGCGCGTGATAGCGGTAGTTGTAGCGGTCCAGCAGCTCGCGCAGTTCGGACGCGCGCGCGGCCGCCTTCTTGGGTTCCCGGGCTGTCTTCTGCGCGCACACCGGGGTGGGACTTAGGGAAGCGCCGCCTGGAAACGCGCCACCTCGTCGCGCATCGCGGCCGCCCGCTGCGGCGACAGCGGTATCCCCTTCGCGTCTTGCACCATTCCGGAGAGTTCCTGTGCCAAGCCACGCGCTGCCGCGAACAATTCATCAATCGTCAGCAACGGCTCCACGGGTCCGGGCAAAACGGCGAACAGCGTGACGCCGCGAAATTCTTCGGCCGCCATGCGCGCGACGTCGAAAGTGCCGGGCTCGATCAAACTCGCGACGCAGAACAAGCTGCGTCCGTCCACATGCCGGCGATGGAATACCTGGTAGCGGCCGTAGGCAAGCCCGTGCAATTCGAGGGCCGACAGCAATGCGGCGCCCGACCAGGGCGTATCCCCGGCGGCACATACCCGAACGGTCACGATCTTCTGCTGCTCGCTGGAATTGGTGACTTGCGCGGGGGCCGGCGCGCTTCGATCGCTGGATTCGGGCAACAGTGTCGGCACGCGAGCCGGCGCGACTTCGGTTGCGCCCGCAGAACCGGTGCCCGGCGCCGCAACGGTTGCCGTCACCGAACCGGTTGCCGCGGCGCCGGCAGCCGGAGTGCGCGCCGGATCGGCATTCACCATCATGGGGCCATCAAGAACCGGCACGCGCTCGTATTCGCCGGTGCGGATGCTGAGCGGCTCCAGGGGCGACACCCATTCCCGGACTTGAGGGGCGTGCACCGGCTCGCGCTCGATATCCTCGGCAGGCAATTCGTGGCGCGGCGGCTCGGGGCTGGGTTTGATTTCGCGCAGCTCAGCGTTTCCAGGCGCTTGGGCGGATCGACGTGCGCCCCACCACCAAATGCCGGCGAGCAACACCAGGCTCAATCCCAACAATATCCAGCGCAGCTCGGCGGCCATTCGAGTACGCGCTACATCGCGGCCATGCGCACGGCCTCATCGACATCGACCGCCACCAAGCGTGAAACGCCCGGCTCGTTCATGGTGACGCCGACCAGCTGCGACGCCATCTCCATCGTGCTCTTGTTGTGAGTGATGAATATGAATTGCACGCTGCGCGACATGTCGCGCACGATGTCGCAGAAACGGCCGACATTGTTTTCATCCAGCGGCGCATCCACCTCGTCGAGCAGACAAAACGGCGCCGGGTTCAAGTCAAATATCGCGAATACCAGCGCCACCGCCGTCAACGCCTTCTCGCCTCCCGACAACTGGCTGATCGTACTGTTGCGCTTTCCCGGCGGCCGCGCCATGACGGAGACGCCGGCCACCGCGGACTCCTCGCCGGTAAGTTCCAAGTAGGCATGGCCGCCGCCGAAAAGACGCGGAAATTTTTCCTTCAATCCGGTGTTCACGCGATCGAACGTATCCTGAAAGCGGGTGCGGGTTTCCCGATCGATCTTGCGCATCGCCGATTCGAGCGTTTCCAATGCGTCGGTCAAATCCTTGTATTGCCGATCCAGATACTCCTTGCGCTCGGAGGTTTCCTTGAATTCGCCGATTGCCGCCAGATTGACCTGGCCCAATCGTTCGATCTTGCCCTTGGTCTCCTCGAGCTGCGACTCCCAGCTTTCCACCGTGGCATCCGGCGCGATTTGCTCGAGCAGCGCGGAAAACTCGAAATTCGTGGCTGCGAACTGGTCGGCGACCCCCTCGCGGCGCACGCGCACCTGCTGGGCGGCCAAGCGCGCCTCGTCAAGACTCCCGCGCGCCGCATCCAAACGCTGCTCCACCGCCAGGCGAGCGGCGTCGCGTTCCCGCAATCGGGCGTCGAGTTCGTCGCAGGCTATTTTGGCTGCCTGCAGCTCAGCTTCGATTTCCGACCGCAATTGCAGAGCCTGTTCGAGTTGCGTCTGCGCCGCGGCAAGCGGCGCGTCGCCGTCGGCCAATTCAGCCGCCAATTCGAGGCGGCGCGCCTGCAAGTCGCTCAGCTGCTTCTCCACTCTGGACAGCGTCGTGATCAACGCGGTGTGCGAGGAGCGCCGCGATTCCACCTGCACCGCCAAATCTCGCGCATGCTGCTGCGCCGCCATGGCGCCGGACCGCGCCGCGTTTAGTTGCGCGCGCATGCGCTCGCGATCCTGTTCAAGATCCATTCGCTGGGGCTCGAGAGCCGCCAGAGCGTCGATAGCGACTTCCATCCGGCTGCGTGCCGTGCGCAGCTCGGCTTCGCCGCGCGCCAGCTCGGCGCGCACGTCGGCGAGCTCCGTCTCCAGTTGCGCCAAACGGCGGGCCGCCTCGGCGGTGCGCGCCTGCGCGGAATTGAGCTCCGCACGCCGCTCGACATGCTCACTATGCAAACGGTTCACGTTGGTTTGGATCCGGTCGCGCAGATCCTCGTGCTCGCGGAGCCGCCCGCGAGTCTCCTCGACTTGGCGTTCGAGATCCGCCACCGTGCTTTCGAGTTTGTTCACGCTCGAGCGGATTTCCCGCAAGCTTTCTTCGCGCTCGATCACGCCGCTGTGCGTGTCCGCATCCCGCGACACGCGCAGCCAATCGCTGCCCAGCCAAATTCCGTCGCGGGTCACCACCGATTCGCCGCGGCCGATCTGCCGCTGCATTCTCAAGGCTTCGGGCAAGGTCTCTGCCGTGTACACCGACGACAGCACGGAGCCAAGCAGATTTGCGCCCTGAACCTTTGCCTGCAGTGAAGTTGCGTTGCGTGCAGCGCCCGCCTCCGCGGTGCTCACCACCGCCAAGTGACCGGCGTCGAAGCTCGCCAGCAAATCCGTGACGCTGCCCAGGCCCGCGACGCAAACCGCTTCAAGGTACGATCCGAGCACAGTCTCGACGGCGCGCTCCCAGCCCTTGTCGACCCGCAGCTGTTGAGCCACCCGGGGATGCGCATCGAGCGACTGGGACTTGAGCCACTGCGTCACTTTGCCGGCGGCCTTGCCGAGCGCCGCCTGCTGCAGTGCCTCGGTCGAGACCAGTTCGCCCTGTACCTGCTGCAGGCGCGCGCGCAGCGTGTTGAGCGCCTGGCTTTGCTCGCGTTCCAGATCCCTGGTTGCCGAGACCTGGCCGAGCAATACTTGGAGCTCCGTCGCGGCCCTCTCCCCTAACCCGCGCGCCAGCTCCGCACGCTGCGCCAATGCTTCCACGGCGGCCGGCGGCTGCAATTGCTCGGACTCGGACCGTTCGCTCTCCTGGCGTTCCTGTTGCTGCAGCAGGCGTCGCTGCTGACTCTCCAACTGTTCGATGCGCGCGCGTTCCACTTGGGTCTCGCGCTGGCCGCGTGATACGGCCTCTGCGTGGGCATCCCACGATTGTTGCCACTCCGTCAGCGCGTGCTCGCAGCTCTGCAGCGCCTGCGCCGCGCTGCGTTCCGCCTCGTGCGCGGCATCGAGCCCGGGCACCATGGTCTCGAGCTGCTGCGACAGCGATTCAAGCTCGCCGCGGTCGCGTTGTATGACGGCCTCAAGCTCGGTGGCCTGCGAGTCGACCTGCTCCAGATCGGAGCGCTGTCGCTGCCGCAATTCGCGCGAGTACTGGATGCTTTGTTCGACCCGCGTAACCTCGGCGCCGGCCTCGTAGTAGCGTGCCTGCACTGCATTCAAGTCGTCGGCTTTCGCGGATTGCTGGGCGCGAACGCGTTCGATCTGCGCCTCGGCCGCCCGCAGATCCGCGAGCACGCCCTGCATTGCAGTTTCGCAAACCGATGTCGCGGCATCGCGCGCGCCCGCCTCGACGTCGAGGCTCTGCAACCGCAGCGCCAACAGCTCAGCGAGCAGCTTGCGCTCCTCCTCTTTGAGCGTTTGATAGCGCCGCGCCGTGGCCGCTTGGCGCTGCAAGTGGCGAATCTGCTTTTCCACTTCTTCCCGCAGATCGTTGAGCCGCTCCAGGTTCTCGCGCGTATGGCCGATACGGCTCTCGGTTTCACGGCGCCGTTCCTTGTAGCGCGAAATGCCGGCAGCCTCCTCCAAGAACGCGCGCAGATCGTCCGGGCGCGCCTCGATGACGCGTGAAATCATGCCTTGTTCGATGATTGCGTAGCTGCGGGTCCCCAAGCCCGTGCCGAGAAATAGCTGCGTGATGTCCTTGCGCCGCACCTTCAGACCATTGATGAAATAGTCCGAATTGCCGTCGCGGCTCACGGCGCGGCGCAGCGCCACTTCGCTGTAGTTTGCGTAGGGACCGCCGATCTTGCCTTCGGAATTATCGAACACCAATTCAACCGATGCGGCGCCCAAGGGCTTGCGCGATGCTGACCCGTTGAATATGACATCGGCCATCGATTCGCCGCGCAGGTGTTTAGCAGAGATTTCCCCCATCACCCAGCGGACCGCGTCGATGATGTTGGACTTGCCGCAGCCGTTGGGGCCCACGACACCCGTCAAACTACTGGGAAAGGTCACGGTCGTCGGATCCACGAACGACTTGAAGCCGGCAATTTTGAGTTTCGTCAAGCGCATTACTTTGTGACCTTGAATTCCTCCGGCCATGACTACCGCGCCGCTCTAGCGCGTGGCCCCGCTGCTTGGCGCGTAGTGTAAAGTAATCGTCACTTTCGTAAACCCCCGAAGAATGGCGCGGTTCTCTCCATGACTCAACCCAACGCTGGCCTGGAAACCTTTGCAAACCCGGCACCCGAGCGGGACTACACGATTCGCATAGTGATTCCCGAGTTTAGCTGCCTTTGTCCGAAAACCGGGCAGCCGGACTTTGCCACCCTGAAACTCGAGTACGTGCCGAACGAGCGCTGTGTCGAGCTGAAATCCTTGAAACTCTATATTTGGTCTTTTCGCAGCCGCGGGGCATTTCATGAGGCCGTAACCAACGAAATACTGCGCGACCTGGTCGCCGCGACGGCACCCCGATTCATGCGCCTGTTGGCCAAATTCAACGTGCGGGGGGGGATTTACACCAGCGTAGTGGCGGAACACCGCGCGGCCGGTTGGGTCGGGACCAGCCACATTAGCCTGCCTTGAGGTGCTGAAGCCTAAGGCTTGGCGAGGCTCCGCGCTCGTGCACCGGGGTTTTGCTTCTCAATCATAGGCTTACAGCACGAAAATATGTCGTGCACGCTCTGTACACGCGTGAATGCGTCGGTATAATCGCGCGCTCTTTCGTTAAGAGGCGGAAAATCCAATGCCCTCGAAGAAACCAAATAAAGCGGCTAAGCGGCCAGGTAAGCCGATGCCGAAAAAAGCCACCCGTAAGGCAGCCGCTCCCAAGAAGGCGGCGCGGCCGCCGGCGAAAGCAAAGCCCACCGCCACATTCAAGGTAACAGTGAAACCGAGCAAACTTACATCCAAACCCAAACCTGCAGCCAAGAGCCCGCTTAAGCCGGTGCCCGCGAAGCCTGTGATCATGAAAGCGCCCGGTGCCAAATCCGCGGCGTCGAAGCCCGCGCCCGCATTCGCGCCCGCAGTTGCGAAATCCGGCGCTGAAAAGATCGCGCCAATCAAATTCGATACTCGTCCGCTCGTGATGCCCCGCGTGCCGCAGAACGACGAAGACGGCGATGAAACCGGCGTGTCCGCGAGCTTGCTGGCGGGGCCGCGCAATGTGAAGCCCTATATCGCGCGCCGCGGCGAGCAGTACATGAACAAGGAGCAGTTGGAGCACTTCGCTCGCATACTGCAAAACTGGAAGCGAGATCTCATGGTGGAGGTCGACCGCACCGTGCTGCATATGAAAGACGAAGCAGCCAATTTTCCCGATCCGAATGACCGAGCCACGCAAGAGGAAGAATTCAGTCTCGAGCTGCGCACGCGCGATCGGGAGCGCAAGCTGATCCGCAAAATCGACGAGGCGCTGAAGCGCATCGAGGATGGCTCCTACGGCTATTGTCTGGAAACCGGCGAAGAAATAGGCATCAAGCGCTTGGAAGCCCGACCGGTCGCTACCCTGTCCGTCGAAGCCCAGGAGCGGCGCGAGCGCCGCGAAAAGCAGTACGGCGACCGCGACGACCGGTACCGCTAGCCCAGCGCCTTATGTAGGCCGGTTCGCGCCGACGCCGTCGGGCGACCTGCACTTGGGCTCGTTATATACCGCGGCCGCCAGCTATCTCGACAGCCGCGCGCATGGCGGGCGCTGGCTGTTGCGCATCGAGGATCTCGATCAGCCGAGAGAGGTTGGCGGTGCGGCCGCCGCCATTCTGCGTACACTGGAGCTGTTCGGCTTCGAATGGGACGGAACGGTAGTTCGCCAATCTGAACGCGGCGCGCAGTATGAAGCCGCGCTGCGAAGCCTGCACGAGCGCAATATGACTTTTGCGTGTTCCTGCAGCCGCTTGCAACTCGAGGACGAGCTGCGCTACCCCGGCACCTGCCGCAAGCGTACCGCTCCCGCGGGACTGCCCACCGCGACTCGCCTGCGGATCGAATCGGGCCACATCGCATTCACAGATCGCATCCAAGGCAGTTATCGCCAGGACGTATCCGCCGCGGTCGGCGACATCATTCTCAAACGACGCGATCAATTATTTGCCTACGTGCTCGCCGTCGTGGTCGATGACGCGGCCCAGGGAATCACGCACGTCGTGCGCGGCGCCGACTTGCTGGATAACACGCCCCGGCAAATCTATCTGCAGCGCCTGTTGGGCGCATCCCAACCCGTTTACGCGCACGTTCCCGTCCTCACCGAGCCGGACGACAGCAAACTGGCGAAGTCGCGGCGCAGTGTGCAAGTGAGCGTGGATTCCCCGCTGCCGCAACTGCTCGCGGTGTTTTCACTGCTTGGATTGGCGCCGCCCGCATCGCTCCGTTTGGCCACCGTTGCCGAAGCCTGGGGCTGGGCGATCAGTCAATGGGACATAGGTACCGTCCCAAAACGCCTCAATTTGCGCGTAAGGGCCTAATAACCATCAGTAAAAATGCCGATTTGCCTTGGCGCTGCATTGCGCTATTCTTCGCTCTGTTATTCACGTCCAAGGATGGCACAGCGTGGTCTGGCACGAACCGGCATCTTCCGGCGGCGCGTCGGCCAACACGAGCGAGGAGCCCCATGAGCGAACCGCGAGTGATCAAGAAATATCCGAATCGTCGCCTGTATGACACTGTTGAGAGCCGTTACATCACCTTGGCAGATGTCAGGCGGCTGGTCGTCGAGAGGATCGATTTCGTCGTCGTCGACAAGAAAAACAATGCCGACATTTCGCGCAGTATTTTACTGCAAGTCATTGCTGAACAGGAACACCTTGCCGAACCCATCCTGAGCCAGGAGTTCATGGTCAGCGTGATTCGCTCCTACGGCACCAGCCTGCAAAGTCAGGTGAGCCCGCATTTGGAACAAAGCCTCAAGCAGCTGATGAGCCAGCAGCAGTCGCCGCAGCTTCGCGAGCGCGCGAAGACCGTGGCCGGCGGAGAGCCGCCCCGACCGCGCGTCACGTCGCCTCTGGCACGCGACGGTTAGCCGCTGACTTAGGTCAGGCAGGGCCTTGGCGTAGTGGCGTTTGCGCGCCAGTGCTTAGGCCGCGTCCACGTTGCGCATGGACAAGCGCACGCGCCCCTGGCGATCCACTTCGAGTACCTTGACGCGCACGACATCGCCTTCCTTGAGCTTGTCCCCCACGCGTTCGACGCGCTCTTCGGAGATTTGCGATATGTGCACCAAGCCATCGCGGCCGGGGAGAATGGTCACGAAGGCCCCGAAATCCATCAGGCGCGCGACCTTGCCCTCGTAGATCCGCCCAACCTCGACATCCGCTGTGATCAATTCGATGCGGCGTTGAGCTTCACGTCCGGCAGCACCCTGCACCGAGGCAATCTTCACCGTCCCGTCGTTCTCTATGTCGATCGAGGTGCCGGTCTCTTCGGTGATCTGACGAATGACAGCGCCGCCCTTGCCGATCACATCGCGGATCTTTTCCGGATCTATCTTCAATGTGATGATGGTGGGAGCCCACTCGGACATGTTCTCGCGGGGTTTGGACAGCACCTTGTTCATCTCGCCCAAGATGTGTAGCCGGCCGTCGCGCGCCTGATCCAATGCCACCTTCATGATCTCGCGGGTAATGCTCGTGATCTTGATGTCCATCTGCAGTGCGGTGATGCCGTCTTTGGTGCCGGCCACCTTGAAATCCATGTCACCGAGGTGATCCTCGTCGCCCAATATGTCCGTCAATACCTTGAAGCGCGCGCCCTCTTTGACCAGGCCCATCGCGACACCGGCCACCGGGGCCTTGATCGGCACACCGGCATCCATCAGCGCAAGACTGGTACCGCACACCGAAGCCATCGAGCTGGAACCGTTCGATTCGAGGATCTCGGACACGACGCGGATCACGTACGGAAATTTATCCGACCCCGGCATGACCGCCTTGACGCCGCGCTTGGCCAGGTTGCCGTGCCCGATTTCGCGGCGCTTCGGCGAGCCCATCATGCCGGTCTCGCCCACGCTGAAGGGGGGGAAATTATAGTGCAGCATGAACGGCTCTTTACGCTCGCCTGTCAGGCCGTCGATGATTTGCGCATCGCGCCCGGTGCCCAGGGTCGTCACCACCAGCGCCTGGGTTTCGCCGCGGGTGAACAATGCCGAACCGTGGGTTCGCGCCAGCACTCCGGTGCGGACATTGATGCCGCGCACAGTCTTGGTGTCGCGTCCGTCGATACGCGGATGCCCCTCGAGAATTCGCTCGCGTACCAGCCGGTGTTCCAGGTTGAAAAATTCCGCGGCGATTTCCTCCTTGATGAACTTAGGATGTTCGCCACCCGCCAGCGCTTCCAGCAGCGCGTTCTTGATCTCGCCGATCCTGGCATGGCGCTTCTGCTTCTCGGTCACCGCATAGGCCTTGGCTAAGTCCTTCTCGGCAAAAGCAGACACGGCTTTCTTCAGATCGCCGATCTCCACGGGCATGGCCCATTCCCATTTCGGTTTGCCGGCTTCCGCCGCCAGTTCCTTGATGGCCTTGATCGCGATTTGCATCTGCTCGTGACCGAACATCACGGCACCGAGCATGACTTCCTCGTCCAAGCCGCTCGCCTCGGACTCCACCATCAGCACGCCTTCTTCGGTGCCCGCAACCACCAGGTCGAGCTTCGATTGCGCCAACTGCGATGCCGTGGGATTAAGGACGTACTTGCCGTCCAGGTGACCGACGCGCGCAGCGCCGATCGGACCCATGAACGGCATGCCGGATATCGCCAGCGCCGCCGAAGCGCCGAGCAACGATGCAATATCCGGATCCACCTCTGAGTTCACCGACAGCACGGAAGCCACCACCTGCACGTCATTGGTGAATCCATCTGGAAACAACGGCCGTATCGGCCGGTCGATCAGGCGCGAGGTCAGAGTTTCCTTCTCCGTTGGGCGCCCTTCACGCTTGAAGAATCCGCCGGGAATGCGGCCCGCGGCGTAGGTCTTTTCCTGATAATTCACAGTGAGCGGGAAGAAGTCGCGACCCGGCGTCGGCTTCTTCAGACCCACGGCAGTTACGAGCACCACGGTCTCGCTCATGGACACCAGCACGGCGCCGTCGGCCTGCCGGGCCAGTTCGCCCGTCTCGATGGTTACCGTGTGATCTCCATACTTGAAACTTTTTTTGGTAGCGCCCACGTAGAGCCCCCTTGCGTAATCGAAAATGTTGGACGCAGGCGCTAAAATTCGCGCCCGCTGCGGCGCCTACTAGCGGCGTAACCCTAAGCGTTCGACCAATTGCGTGTACTTGTCCGGAATTTTGCTCTTCAGGTAGTCGAGCAGCTTGCGGCGCTGATTGACCATCTTGAGCAGTCCGCGACGCGATGCATGGTCAGCTTTGTGCGTGGTGAAATGCTGGCTCAAGCCGTTGATGCGCTCGGACAACAAGGCAATTTGAACTTCGGGGGAACCGGTATCTTGCGCGCTGCGCTGGAATTTACCGACGACGCCCGTCTTTTCTTCGCGAGTAAGTGGCATTGAAATCAAACCTCAATCAATAACTTAGACCTTTTAAGAAGGCGCGCATTGTACGCGTCGCGGCACCTGCCCTCAAGCACGATTCGCAGCGGACGAAATAAGCCGCAGCGGCTTGAGCAGACCCGCTGCCTCAATTTCGCCCAAACCCAAGAATCCCAGGCCCTGCGCATAGATACGCACCATTCCGGGGAGTTCCACCGCGACAGGAACGGTCTGCCCCTGCCGAATTGCACTGACGCCGCCCGCGGGCAAATCAAATCTCCGGCAGGCACACAGCGCTGCATCCACCGGCAGCAGGGCGGCGTGCCGCTGCGCCAGGCTCATCGCCTCCAATGTCTCGAACGAGAACTGCGGTTCCGCGGCGAACGGCGCCACCCCGATCCGGCGCAAGGCCGCCAGGTGCGCGATGGTTCCCAATTGCGCCGCCAAATCCTCGGCCAACACTCGAATATATGCGCCTTTCGTGCAACGTACTTCGAATGACAGATCCGGCGCCTGCCAATCGAGCAAGCGCATGTCGTGAATCACGATCGAGCGCGCGGCGCGTTCCCGCGTGATGCCGGCCCGCGCATACTCATACAGCGGTCTGCCGTCCTGTTTGAGCGCCGAATGCATTGGCGGTATCTGCCGGTAATTGCGCGGAAACAACGCCAGTGCCTGCTGCAGCTGGTCGCGGGAATACTGCGGCAGTTCGCGCGATTCAATTACGGCGGATTCGCGGTCCGCACTCGCCGTGCGTTCACCGAGGCGCACCGTCACGCGATAGGTTTTGTCGGCCGCCAACAGCTGCGCGCCGAACTTGGTGGCCTCGCCGAAACAAATGGGCAGCAACCCGGAAGCGAGCGGATCGAGCGATCCGGTGTGCCCCGCCTTGCGGGCGTTGAATAGCCGCTTGACGCGCGCCACGGCGCCGGCGGAGCTCAAATTCAAGGCCTTGTCGAGCAGTAGAATCCCGTCAATGTCGAGCACCGGACTATCCCTCGTCGATCACATGGTCGTGATCATCAGGCACGCGGCTCGTGGATTCCGCAGCGCCGCTCGCGGCGGGCTTGTTCAGCGAGTTGATCAACTGAGTCAAGCGCACGCCGTGCTCGATCGAGGTATCAAGTTCGAAGGTCAGGGTCGGCGTGTGGCGAATCATCAAGGAGCGCGACAAGGCGTTGCGCAGGAAGCCGGCGGCGCTCTCCAAGCCGCGCTGCACCTTCGGGTCCGCTCCTTCCTTGCCGAACACCAAGTAGTAGACGCGCGCCGTGCGCAAATCGCCCGTGACGCTGACCGCCGTAATCGTGACATTGCCGATGCGCTCATCCTTGACGTCGCGGCGCAGCAGATCCGTAAGCTCGCGCTGAATCTGCTCGCCTAAGCGCCTCGCCCGCGGGTTGTCCTTGGCCATTGAGAATCCCCGTGAAACTGAATCGCGGCGCTACAGCGTACGCGCCACTTCCACCCGTGAATAGCACTCGATTTGGTCGCCTTCCTGTACGTCGTTGTAATTCTTGACGCCGATGCCGCACTCGGTCCCGGCGCGCACTTCGGTGACATCGTCCTTGAAGCGCTTCAATGATTCCAGCGCGCCCTCGAAGATCACAACGTTGTTGCGCAGAACGCGGATCGGAAAATTACGGCGCACGTAGCCGTCGATCACCATGCATCCTGCAACCGTACCGAATTTACTGGAGCGGAACACGCTGCGTACTTCGGCAAGGCCGACGATTTGCTCCTTGACCTCAGGCGACAACATGCCGGTAAGCACGGCTTTGATGTCGTCGATGGCTTCGTAAATGATGCTGTAGTAGCGCACGTCGACGCCGTGCTCCTTGATCGCGGCGCGCGCCGCCGCGTCGCCGCGCACGTTGAAGGCGATAATCCGCGCCTTTGAGGCGGCGGCCAGGGTCACATCGGACTCGGTGAGACCGCCGACGCCGGAGGCCACGATATTGACCGCCACTTCACCCGTCGACAGGCCATTGAGCGAATCGCGCAATGCTTCGGCGCTGCCTTGAACATCCGCCTTGATCAATAGCTGCACCAGGTTCGCCTTGTTCTCGCCCATGGTCGAGAACACGTCCTGCATGTTGGTGGCTTTCTGTGCCAGTTTGACGTCGCGCGATTTCGACTGCCGATGCATGGCGACTTCGCGGGCTTTGCGCTCGCTTTCGACCACCAGAAGTTCGTCCCCGGCATTTGGCGCACCGGACAGACCCAGCACCACCACCGGGATCGAGGGACCCGCCGCGTCAACCGGATGCCCGGCCTCGTCGAACAGCGCGCGCACGCGGCCGAATTCCTGTCCGATCAACAGAGGATCGCCGAGCTTCAGCGTGCCGCGCAGCACCAACACCGTTGCGACGGCGCCGCGGCCCTTCTCGAGGCTCGATTCGATGACATAGCCGGCGGCCAGTCCGGCGGTCGGCGCCTTCAATTCGAGCACTTCGGCCTGCAGCAAAATGCTGTCGAGCAGCTGATCGACGCCCTGGCCGGTCCGCGCCGATACGGCGACGAAGATATTCTCGCCGCCCCACTCTTCGGGTATGACGCCGTACTTCGTGAGATCCTGCTTTACCTTTTCCGGGTCCGCCTCGGGCTTGTCAATCTTGTTGAGCGCGACGACGATCGGCACTTTCGCGGCCTGCGCGTGCTGGATCGCCTCGACGGTCTGCGGCATGACGCCGTCGTCCGCGCCCACCACCAGAATCACGATATCCGTGACTTGCGCGCCGCGCGCCCGCATCGAGGTAAATGCGGCGTGACCCGGCGTATCGAGAAACGTCACCATGCCCTTGGCCGTCTCGACGTGGTATGCGCCGATATGCTGCGTGATGCCGCCCGCCTCGCCCGCCGCCACTTTGGTGCGCCGGATATAGTCGAGCAATGAAGTCTTGCCGTGATCGACGTGTCCCATGACTGTCACGACCGGGGGACGCGGCAACACCTCGAGCGAGGAGTCCAATTCGCCCTGCAAATCGTCCTCGATGATGTTTTCCTTGCGCAGCACGGCCGTGTGGCCCATCTCCTCGACCACCAGCACCGCGGTGTCCTGCTCGATCATTTGATTGATCGTCGCCATCACGCCCATGTTCATCATGACCTTGATGACTTCGGTGGCCTTGACCGCCATTTTTTGCGCCAGCTCGCCGACCGTCATGGCCTCGCCGATGGCAACCTCGCGTACCACGCGCGCGGTCGGCATCTCAAATCCATGCTTAGTATCGGTCTCCCCGCCCATGGAACGGCGGCGTCCATCGCGCGATTTCTTCTTTTTGTGCCGCGAGCTCACGTCGCCGACGATGTGCAGCTCCTGCCGGCCATAACGGGTCGCTTTGTCGTCCACCGCCTCGCGCGACGCCTTGCTGGGCTTCGCGGCGGCGCTCTTGCGCTCTCGCTCGGCGAGCTCGCGTGCCTGAATTTCGGCCGCGCGGCGCGCTTCTTCCTCGGCGGTACGCTTGCGATTCTCTTCATCGCTGCGGCGCCGGCTTTCCTCCTCCTGACGCTCGCGATCCAGACGTTCCTTCTCGAGACGCTCATGCTCAGCACGCTCCAGCGCGGCCTTCGCCTGCTCCTCGGTCTCGCGCTGCTTTTCGATCTCTTCCTGTTGATGACGCGCTTGGTCCTCGAGAACCTCGCGCTTGACATAGGTGCGTTTGCTGCGCACCTCGACATTCACCGTTCGCGCCCGGCCCTGCGGGCTCGCGAGCTTCAGCTCCGATTGCGATTTGCGGCGCAGCGTGATCTTGCGCGGAGCCGCATCGGCTTGACCCTCGTCGTGACCATGGCTGCGCCGCAAATGCGTCAATAGCTCGTGCTTGGCGTCTTCGCTGATCATGTCCTCGGCGCCGTCGACTTTGATGCCCGCCTGATCGAGCTGCTGCAGCAGCCGATCGACCGGTACCTTGAGCACCTCAGCGAATTGAGCGACGGTTACATCTGCCATACTTGCTCCTAAACCTTTGCTTCTTCCGCGAACCAGTGCTTGCGGGCATCCATGATCAGTTCAGCGGCTTTCTTCTCGTCCACGCTGCCCATTTCCACCAGTTCATCGACAGCCAGGTCCGCCAAGTCCTCGCGCGTGCGAACGCCCTTGCGCGCCAGCGTCTTGCCCAAGGTCTCGCCGGTTATTTCGACCAGGTCGGGCGCGGGCTCCGCGCCATCCATCGTTTCCTCGCTGGCGATCGCCTGAGTCAACAGCACATCGCGCGCCCGGGTGCGCAGCTCCTTGACGATTTCCTCGTCGAACTCCTCGATGCCGTTCAATTCGCTGGCCGGCACATAGGCAATTTCTTCGATGGTCGAAAAACCTTCCTGCACCAGGATGCTCGCCACGTCGGCGTCGACATCCAGCTGTTTCATGAAGGTCTCGCGCAATGCCAGGGACTCCGTTTCGCTCTTCGCCTCCGCCTGCGACTCGCTCATGACGTTCAATTCCCAACCGGTCAATTCGCTCGCCAAACGAATGTTTTGACCGCCCCTGCCGATGGCCTGCGAGAGTTTGTCTTCGGACACCGCGATGTCCATCGAATGCGAGTCCTCATCGACGACAATGGAGGTGACCTCGGCGGGCGCCATGGCGTTGATGACGAACTGGGCGTTATTGTCGTCGAACGGAATGATGTCGACGCGCTCACCGGCGATTTCATTGGAAACGGCTTGCACGCGCGAGCCGCGCATTCCGACGCACGCGCCGACCGGGTCGACACGCGGATCGTTGCTGCGCACCGCGATCTTGGCGCGCACACCGGGATCGCGGGCCGCCGCCAGGATGTTAATCAGTCCTTGGCCGACTTCCGGCACTTCCAGCTTGAACAACTCGATCAAAAACTCGGGGGCGGTGCGCGATAAGAACAATTGCGGGCCGCGCGGCTCGGTGCGCACTTCCTTCAAGTAGGCCTTGATCCGGTCCTGCGAGCGCACTGGCTCGCGCGGGATCATTTCTTCGCGCGCAACGAATCCTTCCGCGTTGGCGCCCAGATCCACATAGACGCCGTTGCGATCGACGCGCTTGACGATGCCGCTGACCAAGGTTCCGGCGCGGTCCTTGTAGGCATCGACGACCTGGGCGCGTTCGGCCTCGCGCACCTTTTGCACGATGACTTGCTTGGCGGTCTGCGCCAGAATGCGCCCGAATGGGACCGACTCCATCGGCTCCTCGACATAACCGCCCGGCTCGACGTCCTTATCGATGTCGCGGGCATCATCCAGCCGCAGCTCGCGCTCCGGCACTTCGAGCTCGGTGGAGTCGTCGGCGAACACCTTCCAGCGCCTAAACGTGTCGTAGCCCCCGGTCTTGCGGTTGATCGCGACGCGCACGTCCATCTCCTCGCCATGTTTTTTGCGAGTCGCAGAGGCAAGCGCCGCTTCCAGCGCGTCGAATATAATTTCCTTGTCGACGCCTTTCTCATTGGATACCGCGTCGACGGCCATCAAAATTTCTTTGTTCATAAACCTTACGACTCCTGACTCACTCCGGCCGCAATCTTGCCTTCTGAATTCGATCGAGCGGCAGGCTATGCGCCTTGCCGTCGACTTCCACTACAATCGTGTCGGGGGCAACCGACTTCAAGACTCCGATAAATCGCCGTCTGCCGTCGATCGGCAGCTTCAGTTCGGCCGCTATGCGCTCGCCGCTGAATCGTTCGAAGTGCTCGCGGGTGCGCAAAATCCGATCAAAACCCGGCGAAGAAACTTCCAGCGTGTAATGCCCCTTGATCGGATCTTGAGCCTCGAGCACTTGGCCAATCGCATGGCTCACGCGCGCACAATCATCCACCGTAATTTGGCCGCCCGAGTCTGCGGCGCGCCTGTCGATGTAGATCCGCAGGATCCCGCCGCGTCCGTCGCGCACAAACTCGATGTCGACCAGTTCATAGCCCAACGCCTCGATAGGCGGCTCCAGCAAGCGCATCAAGGCGTCACGCATGTTCCCCAGCCCCAATCTTATAAAACAAAAAAGGGGACCATCGGCCCCCTTAATCCTCAAATAAAAAGCCCCTCACGGGGCCCAACCGAAAAGCGCGGAGCCATTGAAATTAATGGAAAGTTTCCACCAACTGCAACGCTTGCCTGGCAGCCCCCGCCGAGGGGCGCGATTATAGGCAAAGCCGCCCGGGGCGTAAACCCTGTTCGTGCTTGCGCTCGTCAAAACTTAAGGCCGCATCTCTGCGGCCTTAAGTAATCGCTCAAATCTTAAACGCTGTTACCAGCGCTTCGGGCCGCGCGATCCGCCGCCACCACCACCGCCGCCGCCACCACCACCGGTGCGCTCCTGGGCCTCGTTTACCTTCAGCGCTCGCCCGTCTACATCATGGCCATTCAGCGCCTGCATAGCGCGCGCAGCGTCTGCGCTAGCCATTTCAACGAAGCCGAAACCGCGGGGCCGGCCGGTGTCGCGATCATTGATCAACGCCACCGACTGTACCGCGCCATGCTTTTCGAACAGTGCGCGAACAGCGGCTTCGTCCATTGAGAACGGGAGATTGCCAACATACATTTTCGTCATGTGAAGAATACCTACTACAAAAGAAACTATCGGCTAGTCACGCGTGCCTCGGTTGAAGCGGAATGCCAGCCACCTGGATCGAAGAAACCTGCTTTGTGGGTTGTGGCCAAGGTGACGCCGGAGCGGCGCGGTGACCAAAAACGGACCAAGTAGAAATCACGAACCGGCGCGGATACTACAGCAAATTACGGATAAACACGAATATCTCACCCCAAGGCCCAAGGGGTGCGGTCACCGGCAATGCGCTCCCAATCAATGGCATACGCTCTGCGCGGTGATATACTGCGGTGCAATATATCCGGCCCGGCAGCTTTGGCTCCGGCGCGCGACCGCGCCTCGATATTCGCCTGGCCTTCGGTCGCGTAACGCGGCTATCCTCTCGGCCTGTTCGCGGGCGGGGCTTGAATGTGCGGCTAGAGTTTCTACGGCCCAAGTTTTGGATCACCTGGGTGGGTCTGGGCATCATGCGCAGCCTGGAATTGCTGCCCTTCCCCGCCCAGCGCCATGTGGGTAACGCGGTCGGCGCACTTTTGCAGCTGCTGCCGCTGCACTTTAAGAGGATCGCGCGACGTAATATCGATCTTTGCCTTCCAGAGCTTGCAGAGCAGCAGCGCGCCGATCTGGTCGATCGGCACTTCCGCAGTCTGGGAATGGCACTCCTGGAGACGGCCAACACCTGGTGGAGCAGTAATCGCAGGGTCAATAGGCTCGCCGACATACAAGGGCTGCAGCATTTGCAGGCGGCTCTGGCCAGGGGCCGCGGTGCCATCCTGCTGGGCGCCCATTTCACCACCATCGAAATCTCCACCCGCATCCTGGGCACCGTGGTGCCGCTGCATGTGGTATTTCGGCCGATGAAAAATGCGCTTCTGTCGCACATCATGCGCAGCAGCTTCTGCCGTCACGGGTATCCGATTGCGTACGACGATATTCGCGCCATGATTCGAGCGCTCAAAAAAAACGAAGCGGTGTGGTATGCGCCGGACCAGAGCTACCGCAACAAAGGAGCGGCGATGGTGAATTTCTTCGGCATTCCGGCCGCCACCAATACCGCCACTTCGCGTCTGGCGCGCATTTCCGGCGCCGCAGTCATGACTTATTTTGCCGAGCGGCTGCCGGGCAATGCGGGATACCGGGTGAATATTGGACCTGCCTTCGAGAACTTCCCCGGCGATGTCATCGAGGATGCCGAACGATATAACCGCCTGTTGGAGGAACAGATTCGCCGCGTACCGGAACAGTATTTTTGGGTACACCGCCGCTTCAAGGGATTGAGCGCCGATTATCCGAACTACTACGGCCGCGATTCGCGCAATCCGGCGCTCGCGGAACCGCTGCAGCCGGCGCCCGAACGGGCACGCGAGTAGCGAATTGCCGCTTTCGAGTAGCGACGATCAAATAACCGTGCACAGCGTGACCGGCGTCGATTTGACACTGAGCATCGCGGGCCCCGGAACCCGCAGCTACGCCTTCGTGATCGATTGGCACATACGCTTGCTGCTCGCCGGCGCATGGCTGCTGGTCGCCATGTTCGCGCTGCAAATGACGCTGAACGTGCGATCGCACGATGCGCTGTTCAGCGTGCTGCCGGCGGCGATCATATACTTTCTTTACCACCCGATTTTGGAGCTCGCCATGCGCGGGCGCACGCCGGGCAAGCGCATGGCCGGCGTTCGCATACTCAACCGCAACGGCGGTTCGCCAAGCATGACGGCCCTTTCCATACGCAACATTTTTCGGCTGATCGACTGTTTGCCGGTATTGTATGTGGTGGGCCTGGTCACATGTTTCTTCACTGCCAATCGCGTGCGCATTGGCGACATGGCGGCGGGCACGTTGCTGGTATTGGATGATGCCGCTGCCGAAAAATCCCTGGTCCGCATCGAATCGCTCGCCGTTGGTTCACGGCTGCCGCTCGACGCCTTGGAGTTGGTGGATCAAATACTTGAGCGCTGGGAGTCGCTCGACAAGAACAGCCGCGCGCGGATTGCCCGCTCTTTGCTGGGCAGAATAAATGCGACGAACCAGCCGGCCGAGCTTGCGAGTTTGAACGACGCCGAGCTGCATGCGCGGCTGCGAGCGTTGCTGAGCGATCGCGACGAAACGGCGGGCCATGTTTGACGGAACAGACATCCGCCGCTGGATCACCGCGCGCGCCGGCATTTGGCGCGCGACGGTCCAGAACGTCGACTTGCTGCGCTCGGCGCGAGCTGCGACCGTGGAGCAAGCGCTGGGCGCCGTGGAAGCCTATCGAGGGCTCGCCCGAGATCTCGCGACTGCGCGCCGCGTGGCGCCCAACAGCCGTACTACGGCGGGACTCGAATCGCTGTACCGCCAGCTGCACGCGTTGATCAACCGAACCCCTCGCGGCGGCACGGCGGGACTGCTCGATCTATTGCGGATCGATATACCAAGGGCCGCTCATGAAGTACGGTCGCGCATCGCAGGCATGGCGCTGCTCATGACAACGAGCGCGTTTGCCGGTTGGTGGCTGATTGCCACGTTTCCAACCTTGATCAGTTTGATCGCCAGCGAGGCGATGATCGAGCACGTCGAACAAGGCCACTTGTGGACGGAGGGGATCATGAACATCATGCCGTCCTCGATTCTGTCCATCAACATATTTGCAAACAACATCGTGGTCAGCGTACTGGCCTTCTGCGCCGGAATATTTCTAGGACTCGGTACTCTGTACCTGATCGCGATGAATGGCCTCATGCTTGGCGCCGTATTCGCGTTCGTGCACCAGCATGGCTTAACGCGCGCCTTGTTCGAATTCATCATCGCGCACGGCCCCGTCGAACTTTCCGTGATCTGCATCGCGGGGGCCACCGGCGTGACGCTCGGCGAGTCCATCATTCGCCCCACCACCGGCACGCGCCGCGATTCTTTTGAGGCTTGCGCGCACCGCGTTGCGCCGCTGCTTCTGTTGTGCGCGGTGCTGCTGGTGGGTTGCGGCCTCATCGAAGGCTTCGTGTCTCCCGACCCGGGCTTTCCAATGCTCAGCCGCGTCACCATAGGCACCGGGTACTGGCTGATCATGTGGGCACTGCTGCGCGGCCGATTATTCGCGCAGAACTCGCCGGTTTAGGTGCGGCGGGCCAGGCGCGGGCCGCTACGCGCGCCGGCGGCGGCGGAAATTTGCATAGGCGGCGAGAACCGCGCGTTCCAGATGCTCCGGCCTTGCCACCAACGCAGGCGCGCCTAGCGCATTTAAGGCGCGGACCTTTCGATCGAGACCGACACAGTATTCTTGAGCAGCCAATGACCGATAGGGATCCAACCAATGCTGCGCAGGTGCGAGCGCCATTGTCTGCGCGGCGGCGCTCGACAACCCCGCTATGAACGGCAAGTGCGTAGGCAATAGAAATCGCACTGCTTGCGCCAGCTGACTCTCGGCGGAAGCATCATCGATGTCGGTGAGCAGCACGACGAGGCTGCGGTGACGAACCAATGCCCTCACTCGCGTCGCCGCGTACAAGGGGTTGGACTCTGTGGGTTCGACGCGTGAGGCGGCAAGCAGCGCCCGCAAACGGGCGACCGCCGGCGCGCCGCGCGCAGGCGCAAGCGCCGCGAGAGGACGATCCGCATATATCACCAACCCCACCAGATCTTCGCGTTCAGCGGCAAACTGAGCCAGGCGGGCTGCAACGTTTACGTAGTGACCGAAGCGGTCGAGCGCACCGGCCCGCAATGCGCTTGAACGCCCCGCATCGACGACGATGACGATCTGCAGACCGTGATCCTGTGCAAAATCGCGACTTATCAATCGACCAGCTCGCGCTGTGGCCTTCCAGTCGATGACCCGCGGCGGATCGCCGTCTCGATACTCGCGCAATCGCAGTACCTCGGCGCCCGCGCCGATATCGAGTCCCAACTGGCTTCCGGATGCAGCGAGGCCTTTGACTTCGTCGCCGCTGCGAAATAGGTCCGGCAAGACCCGGACGCGCTTCCGGCAAATGAGTTCCTTGGGCCACCAGGCCAGCCCAAGCGGCCCCGCGACCCGAGTTTTCAGGGACGGCCACGAATGATCGCCCAACCGGCTCGCACTGGCGCGGCGCGTGAGCGCGGCGGACTCACCGGCAGGAACAAGCAGCGGCGTGATCTGGTTTTCGATTTCGATGTCGTCGGGCGCGGATGGCGCCACTTCGAGCGCCAATGTACGGCGCAGGGCATGCCTGCAGACGATCCGAATCCAGCTGCTGCGCCCGAGAAAGAGTTGCTCGGGCATTTCCAGATCAAATGCCAATCCGCTGCGCGCCACCACCCAGGATTCATAGGCAAGACCCAGCAGCAGCAGCACAGCCGGAATCCGCCATAAGCCGGCAAGACTTTGATCGCGGCTCCAATCGCTCAGGACCGCGACGGCTGCCGTCAGCAACACCAATAGAAACGCATTTTTTCGCAGGCTTGCGCCGCTCATCGAGGTACCGGTACTTGCTCGAGCAAGCGCTGCACGATCGCATGGGTAGTCACGCCTTCGAGCATCGCTTCAGGCGCCAGCACCAGGCGATGAGAAATGACGCTTGGCAGCAACTCCTTCACATCGTCGGGCGCGACAAAAGCGGCGCCCCGCAATGCAGCGGCAATGCGCGCGGCGCGCAGCACCGCCAACGCACCGCGAGTCGAGAGGCCCAAAGCCAGGTGCGCGTGCTGACGCGACGCCTGCGCCAGATCGAGGACATAGCGGAACAATTCAGGCGCGACGTGCACTGCGTCGACGCCGGCTCTGACGGTATCGAGGATGGACCCGGAAATCACCGGAAGTGAACCCGGTTGCGCCGGCACAGCCAAGCTCGCATATTGCAGCAGTATCGCTTGCTCATCTTCACGTACCGGATAGCTCATGTCGATGCGCAGCATGAATCGGTCCAGCTGCGACTCGGGCAGCGGGTACGTGCCGGCAAAATCACCGGGATTCTGCGTCGCAATCACCAGAAACTGCGCCGGAAGCGCGTACGTGTTCCTCTCGACGGATACCTGCCGCTCTTCCATGGCCTCGAGAAGTGCCGACTGGGTCTTGGGGCTGGCACGGTTGATTTCGTCGACCAGCAGAATGTCGGCGAATATGGGACCCGGGCGAAATTCGAAATCCCTCTTCATGGCATCGAAGACATGCACGCCGATGATATCGGAGGGCATGAGATCCGCGGTTCCCTGCACGCGGCTAAACGTTCCTCCCAAGGCGGCCGCCAGCGTCTTGGAGAGCAGCGTCTTTCCCAGCCCCGGCGGTCCCTGCAACAACACGTGGCCGCGAGCGACAATGGCAATAGTCAACAAACGGATGACGGATTTTAAGCCGATGACCGACATCCCCAAAGCCCCCTGCAGACGCTGTTCC
>Ga0210410_10000978_pt1 | contig 27743 bp, 31 predicted proteins | sample IncBWC4MmetaG_FD_161058 | JGI IMG/M metagenome (GOLD analysis project Ga0210410, IMG submission 161058) | Forest soil microbial communities from Barre Woods Harvard Forest LTER site, Petersham, Massachusetts, United States - Inc-BW-C-4-M | ecosystem: Environmental > Terrestrial > Soil >... | reverse complement strand
ATGTACTTCATTGATGCTCTGTGCAACCAGATAGCTGGATGCGGCCAGTGTCGACACCGCCGCAGCAAACACAGAGCATAAAAGCATCGCGGAACGCATGCCTGCTAATAGTCTCCGGCTATCGGGAAATTGCCGATCGCCAGGCGACGGATGCGCACAAGCCGTAATCATCCCGACATCTCCTCGGACAGCGCACTTCCAAAAATGAAAAAGTGCCAAACTGCTCTTATTGAATGACAGCCTCCATTAAACTCGCACAAAGAGTTCGTAAACACTTCGTAAGGAATGGGGCCTGCCCTGGCTTCCCAGTGTCTCGAAAATGCGGGAGTGTGGGCCCGCCGTGCGGAAGGGCCAACGGCAAAACGAATGTGGTTCTCTCCGCGACTTCCAATGCCCAAATGGCACATTTTCCATCACCATAACCGGCTCTGCGAACGGTCGCTCACGCAACTGGAGCGTCGCTCTTCTCCGCCGGAAGGCTACCGGGCGGGTACAACGCTGTAGTTCGCAACTGCCGGTCGATCCGTTTGCGATCGGCACCGCGTCAACGCTCGCGGGCTGATTTTGGCCATGTAGTGGCAGCATTCCAGCCAATGAATGCCAGGAGAGTAGTTGAAATACGAACGAGCATTGGACGAGTTCGTCGTTAGTGAAGACTCCGAAAGCCAAGAACGCAGCACCGCAGCGAAACTATCGTTGGCGCGTGTTTAGCTTGTCGAGTGCACGCTTCAACTCCTCAAGCTTCTGTCCAGCCTCACCGAGCTTGCCTTCCGCGGTCAGGCGCTGGTAGTCGGCAAGGTCTTTGGCTGCTTTGGCGATGAGCGCGTTGAGATCCGCTGCGGGCTGGGGCGGCGCGGCGGAGGGTGGTGCGCCTCGCACTGGTTCCGCCGGGACTGCGACGGCAGTCAGCGACGAGACCGCTCCGCCAAAAAGGGCCGCCATCGCCGACTCGAAGGTTGGTCCATACGCCAGCCGATCTTGCAGCGCGAGCACGACCAGACGCAACTCAGGCATCGGACTCCGCTCGGCCTGCAAGTAAATCGGTTCCGCATACAACAGCGCGCGCCCGGTTGGAATCACCAGCAATGCCCCGCGCCGCACGTGCGAGCCTTGCTGATTCCACAGCGTCAATTGTCCGGAGAGCTGCGCATTCTGGTCAATTCGGGCCTCGATTTGCAGTGGTCCATCGACAAGTTTCGTCTTAGGAAAATTGTAGACCACCGAGGTACCGTATTGTGCGCCGTCGCTGCGTCCGGCAATCCAGCCAATCAGATTATTCCGGTTGGCGGGCGTGAAGGGCAGAATCTCCACGAACTCCTCGCCGGCTTCGCCCGGCAGTTTCATCAGTACGAAGTTCGGCTGCATCGCCTGCGTTACTTGCTGACCTCCCTCGCTCATGCCGACTTCGGTGGCGACGGTCCACAGATCGTCACGGTTGTAAAAGGCTTCCGGATTTGTCATGTGATAGAGGCCGTAGACTTCTGCCTGCAGTTTGAGCAACAACTCGGGGTAGCGCACGTGCTTGCGCAACCCCGCTGGCATCATGGATGCGTCCTTGAACAGGCTCGGAAAGATCCGGCGATAGGCTGCGATGATCGGATCCTCCGTATCAAACACGTAGAACGTGGTTGTACCATCGTAGGCGTCGATAACCACCTTAACGCTGTTCCGCATGTAGTTGATTTGGTCGCGGTCGAGACGGTAATGTGTCGAGTAAGGATAGCTGTCTGAAGACGTGAACGCATCCATGATCCACGAGAGCCGGCCATCGTCGCCGAGCACGATGTACGGATCCGGCTCGTAGGTGAGGAACGGCGCTAATGCCGTTACGCGATCGCGCAGGTTGCGCCGCATCAGCAGTCGGCTCTCCTTGTTCACATCATCGCTGAATGGTAATTTCGCAAGGTCGCTTTGGTCCAGTGCGATGACCATGCGGCGCAGGAAACCGCCGAGGGGGATGCCGCCGGTGCCTTCGTACGACGTAAGGCTGTTGCTCGCGCCTTGGGGGTAGTTGAATTCTTTCTGCCGTGTTTTCACATACACGTCGGTATTGGTCAACTCGCCGAAATAAATTTCTGGGCGCGTCACGGTTAGACCTGGCACTGTACTCTGAACCGGCATATTGCTCAGAAGCAGCGTGGGCAGCCCTTCCGGCGTGAACCCATTGACCGGGTTCATCGTGATGCCGTAGCCATGAGTGTAGATCAGTTTCTCGTTAATCCAATTGCGACTGCTCTCCGGAAGTTTATCGACGTTCAACTCGCGCGCGGCGAGCATCACCTCGCGAGTCCTCCCGTCGATTTCATAGCGATCGATGTCGATGTCTGGGAAGTCGTAATAGGTGCGGATTTCCTGAATCTGGCGCAGCGTGTCCTGGAGTGCGTGCCAGTCCCATAGCCGGATGTTCTGAAGCGTAGCTTGATTGTTCTGCGGTTCGGCCGCCTCGACAGTGGTCTCGGCCGGGAACTCGTGCTGCACGACTCGGTCGAATCCGTAGGCCTGCCGCGTCAGCTCGATGTTGTGGGCGATATACGGCTGTTCGCGAACCAACTCGTTCGGTTTGACAATCAAGCTGCTGACGTACCAGCCGACTGCTTGCGCGGCGATATAACAGGCCGCGGCCGGCAGGATCGCCGCAACCAGCCAGCGCCCGCGTGGCACCCTAGCCGCGTTGAAAGCCGCGATCACCGCGCCGAGAACCAGCGCCGCGCAGACGACGAGCATCCCTGTCAGCGTGACATGCGCGTCAGTGTAGGTCACACCCCCGAAGATCGTGTGATCTTCAAACAACTGCTCGAACCGACCGATATACACTCGCATCGCGAGGATCAACAATAGAAACGCAAACGTGATCGACAGGCCGCGCCAAGGTAATGTGACGTGGCGGCTGAGACGCCCGGCGAGCACACGGCTGCCGCCCGTGACGAGGATGAAGAAGACGGCGAGTACACAGGTAATCACAGCTAGCGTAAGCAGCCAGCCGGCAAGGAGTTGCCACGCGGGCAGGGTGAACAGAAAGAAGTTCAGTGGCTTGCCAAAAATCGGGTCCACGACGCCGCCAGTGGGTCGGGGCGTGTACCAAAAGAGCGCGAGCGTCGGCCACTCGGCCATCATGCCGGCGCCGGTTGCAGCAGCAATGGCGAGCGAAAGGCCAAGCGCGATGAGGCGCAAGACAGGCTCAACCGGCAGCTTTACCGGTCGTCCGCCGATTAAAATCGTGTGACCGTTCGGCAAATCGGGGAGATGCGCCCGCTTCAGAGCTAGAAACGACCCGTACAGAATCAGAAATGTGGCCGCCGCAAAAGCCATAAAGGCTCCCCACTGAAGACTCAGTGTTTTCCAGAACACATCGCCGTAGCTGAGCGACCCGAACCAGAGCAGGTCCACGTAATAGGACAACGCGGTCCGACCGCTGAAGACGATGCCGGCAAGGACAGCAAGAATAAGAAGGATGCGTCGGCGACGCCGCGGCGTCTGCGTCGGCGGCCAGTCAATAAACTCGGGCATTGCACCACTCCGTTTTCACTAACTCCATAAAGTTATCCGCATAATACTCCCTCGGCTTTCGCAATTGCATCGTGGCTCGACCTCACCCCACCGTTGCGTCGCGAGAACATTGTCGTTGTCGGAGGAGTCGTCACGCGCACACGTGATCTCCTTTTCGGGCCGACGAGCAGCGCGTCTCGGGATTGTGCTTCAGGGCCTACTTTCCGCAATCCGGTTACATAAGAGTCGCCGACCATTTGTGCATTGACGATCCCATTCGCACTTCGACGGCGGAAACTGAAGGGCGATGAGCGGGCCCTGCGCTCTCGTCGAGCGCGAAGCCGAAGTTACTTACCCACAGCGGTGACTTGGCCTACACACAATTTCGATTGCGCTAGGTCCTTGGCGTCCATACTCCCGCTCTTCTCATTGTCACCTTGCTCGCACGGTACGTTATCGGAAGTGCTAAACGTCGCGGTTTCTACAGCTTTTATGCGGTAGACGAAGAGGTCGGATCGAAGCGGTATATGACCCACGGTTCAGTCCGAAGGTAGTGCTGGCCAGGTCCTGCAGCATCGAGCTTCTTGCGGAGGGAAATCAAGGCTCTTAAGAATTCGGTTTTCCGGACTCCATTTGCCATCCCAGGTGTCGCCAACATGGTGCGAGGCGTAACCAAGCGTTGAGGATGGTCAGTCAGAAACACAAGGACATCGAATTCCTCCGAGGTCAGCAGCAGCTCCTCACCGCACAAGGTCACGATTCGCTCGTCAATGTCAATCGTAAACTCACCGAATCTGATTACCCCTGCTGTCGCCGAAACTTTCCTCTTCACAGCACCTTGGTCGGGTCCTCCATTCCACATCACGGGAAATAATTGGCGCAAACTCCAGCTTCTGGTCATGTGGGCTTTCTCATCTCGTAGTTGCGACTGCATCGAATCCCTATATCAGCAGCCCCATTCGGCTTCACCCGGCCTTGCAAAATAGCGCCTTGAGTCTTCCCGTTCTCGAGTCGTTGAGCCCAATTCCAGTAATGCTAGACGGGCAGCAGCCACCAGACGACTTCTTTCCTGGTGTGGTATTTGCTCCCATGCTTCGGCGTTTGGCTTGCTCGCGCAACCAAAATCCGGCCCAAGCGCCTGGTGGTAGTGGTGGAAGAGTTCTGCCAATTGTTCTGCGGGTACTTCTTGGATCGACATCGGACATCCTCTCTCGATGAATCAGTGTTGCATTTAACCTAGCTCCGATTGGAGAGCAGTCTGCAACCAAATCGTTCTCATGCCGTGCGAGTAAGTACTGTTTGCCGCTCCTGCAGTTCAGCGATCGCGTTTTCGCCTGAACCAAGTCGCATACGCAGCCAATAACCAATCCGCCGAGGTTTGCATTCCTTAGAAAGCGCGACTAGGAATCGTATGGAAAACGCGATACCTGCCGTGCACAGCACCGTCATGGCCGCCATCACGAACATTTCAGCCTCCCGGCCGGATCGATCCCAGCGCTGAAACTTCACCTGGAATCGCCTCACCCAGTTCATTGGATACACAAACCCGTAAATCTCGAATAAGGGGTTCATTAATTCTTCATAAAGGTGCGTCACATCGGGCTCTTGCAGTTGCTTTTCGTGGACTCCTGAGTCGAAAACTGAAGAAGTAGTGAAAAGGCAATAAAAAGTTCATAAAGGTCGCGTGAAAAGCCGCCGCTCCGCAACAGTCCAGGTGCTAGGCTCTGAAAAGCATCTCGGGGTGATTCCCCAACGCTATACTTGCGCGGGAGGGAGCAAGCAACATCATGGAGATCGCGGAACTCAGCCGCGCCTTTGACGAGATCACCCGTAAAAGCGCTGATCTGCGTGGGAACTGAAGAGAGTCAGCCTTCGAGTTTGAAGCGCGTCTCGGCTAAACGATAGAGCCGCCGCCAGACCAGGCGGTTGGTGGTAACAACCACCGCTGCCAAGGCAATTGTGCTGGCGAGCAGCAGGTCGAAATTCTTGGCATCGGTGGCCGCGGAAATCATGGATCCGACGCCCATAGTCGAGTACGTCTGGCTTTTGAAGTGGAAATATTCAGCAACAATGCTGGCGTTCCAAGCGCCGCCGGAGGCTGTAACCATCCCGGTAACGAGAAAAGGAAAAATTCCGGGCAGGATCAGTTTTCGCCAACGCTCCCAGCCGCGGATGCCAAAAACGCTGGCGGCTTCTTTCAAGTCGGTGGGAATGGCAATGGCGCCGGCGATCACATTGAACAGGATGTACCACTGCGTGCCGAGAAGCAAAAGAACGATCGAGCCCAATCCCAGACCTCCGCCCAGGCGAATCAAGATCAGCAGCACGACCGGAAACAATGCGGTCGCGGGAACCGAGGCGGCAATTTGCGCGAGCGGCTGAGCGATGCGTGCTATGCGCGGGTTGAATCCGATGGCGACACCGACGGGAATCGTCCAGAGCGCACCGAGCACAAGAGCGAGATTCACACGCAGGAAAGTCGCAATCAGGCCTAAGCCGAGTTGGCGGAATTCAGAACCGCGCAAACCAGTCAAGATAATGACGACGCGTACCACGGCGTAGCCAATCGCGGCGAGAGCCGCAGCTCCCATGATGCGCCAGAGCCACAGAGCCTCTTTGTTCCCACTAGGTGATTCAGCCCGAATCTCATTCTGACTGGCAAAGTAGCGCACCATCCGTTCGTGGAGAGGACGCAAGGCCCGCTCACGGAAGAGCGCGACGCCACGGGAACGCTGGAGAATATCGAGGACCCATGAAGTTGGGGCGTCGGCGCTCTCGACTTGCTCCATTTTGAATTTTTCAGCCCAGGCAATTACGGGACGCCATACAAATTGGTCGATCAGCACAATCACGGCCACCATGGTCAGAATGCCGAGGAGAATCGAGCGAGTATCACCGTTGTCGGCAGCGGCCTGGAGATAGGAGCCAAGGCCGGGCAGGCGGAAGTCGCCAAATTGCTCGCAGGCCATCAGGAAGAACCATGCCCCAGCGACCGACATCATGGAATTCCAGACCAGGCCGATCGTGGCGAAGGGCAGTTCGATTTTGATAAAACGCTGAAACCAGTTGAAGCGGTAGATGGTGGCCGCTTCACGCATCTCGCGCGGAATACTTTTCATCGATGCATAAAAGCTGAAGGCCATGTTCCAGACCTGCCCGGTAAAAATGAGCAGGACCGCGCCCAACTCGATCCCCAGTTGACGTCCCGGAAAAAGCGCGGCCATGGCCAGCATGACGCCCGGAAGGAAGCTCAATACTGGGATGGATTGCAGAACGTCGAGCAGCGGAATCATGAAGCGTTCGGCGCGCGGACGGTAAGCAGCGATGTATCCGTAGGTGACCGCGAAGAGCAAGCTCAGCACATAAGCCAACGCGATGCGCAGTAGCGAGTATCCGGCATAGAGGGGAAGGGCTCCGAGACTGCGGCTGATCTCAACATGAGGAGTGAAGGGGCCGAGCCAGTTGCGTCCGACTTCCACGATGCAGTAGAAGAGCGCCAGTCCACTCGAAAACATGATGAGATCGGGCAGGCTCGCGCTTGGACGCGGCAACACCGACCAGATACGAACCAGTGGACGGAAGGCGATTCGTTGCGGACGCTTCACAACTGCACCGGGGTGGTGGTTGGCGGGTGCGGTTCGCCGGCCGGTTCGGCGAGAACCAACCGGTGCGATTCGCGATCGAAGTCGAAAATCTCGGCGTAGCGGCCCCAGTTCATGGCAGTTTCGAATTGGCGCCGTACTTCGTCCTCGCTGAAGTGCTCATCGAGGATATCGTAGAAAAACTCCTCAGGGATGGAGTGGTCCGCCTTGGCGTGCAGGACTCTGTCGATCTGCTGGAGGATAACGACATGGTTAAGCGCGGCCTGGCGAAAAAGAATCTTGCGGGTGAGGATGTCTGCCTGCGCGAAACGAGCGCCCTCAGCAGTAATTTGAACATCGCCTTCTTTCAAGGTGGCGAAACCGAGCAAGACAGCGGCCTCAACGATCGGGAGCAGGTCTTCGGCATCCATGATGAGGACTTCGGCGAGACGATGAAGATATTCCTTTCCTCCTCGGTCCTGCAGCAGCTCGAGCAGGCCGGCGATACCCCCGACGCGGGCGTGCGGAATCATCTGGTATTTCTGACGGACAGATGTTTGCGCGGCTGCGGTCGCGCCGGGCACAGCCAGGGCGAGTTGGGGCTGCGTCATGATCTTGTAGATGTAGTCCACCAGTTCGACAAAGCGCGGCGATTTGCGATCGCGGGGTTGAGCGAGTTCGATGGGAAAATCGGCGCGCACCCACGCCGGGTTTCTTCCCAGCACGATGACTCGATCCGCCAGCAGCACCGCTTCTTCGATATTGTGCGTGACGATGAAAATGGCGCTCGTCGGCATCTTCTTGCTGAGCCAGAGCTCGAGCAATTCGTTGCGCAGGTTCTCCGCCGTGAGCACGTCGAGCGCCGAAAAAGGCTCATCCATGAACAGGACTTCGGGCTCCACTACCAGGGCGCGGGCGAAGCCGACGCGCTGCTTCATGCCGCCGGAAAGCTCTTTCGGGTAGGCGCTCTCGAAGCCGTCGAGGCCGACGGTATCGAGAATGCGCAATGCTCGTTTGCGACGCTCGAGGGCGGGCACTCCGCGAGCTTCGAGTGGGGCTTCGACGTTATCGAGTACCGTCAGCCAGGGGAACAAAGCAAAACTCTGGAAGACGATGGCCACGCCCGCATTCTGTGTAGAAATCGGGAGCCCATGCCACAGGACCTCGCCGGACGAAGGCTTGCTGAGTCCAGTCAAAATCCGCAGCAGCGTGGACTTGCCGCAGCCTGACGGACCGAGCAAGGTAATAATTTGGTCAGGCTCTACATCGAGATCGACGGGCGCAATGACTTCAATGCGATTCCCATCCGGCTGAATGTAGAACTTTTCTACAGCCTGGGCGCGAATGATGGGCTCGGTCACGAAATCGTACTCCAGAAGAAACAGGGTCTCAGATCCAAGGTATCAGGCCTCAGGAATATCCTGGCTTGAGACTCGGCATCGGAGAACGAGTGCTTAATCGGCTGCGAAGGGCGAGAATACACTAATCAGGTCCTCACTCTTCATTTTCAATAGCGGGCCGTGGCTGTGGGAGCCTGTCCGAGACTTCGGCACGTCGCAAGTATCTGCGCCGAGGCACGCAGAACTCCACCTCAGAACCCCTCAGTGAGCGTTATCGCGATGTTTCCAACAACCGCCTAACTTCCGGTTGCCGACGATCCACCCCAGAATTTTACGAGTTGCCAGAACGCTGTTCTCGCGACTGGGGAGACCATAGCCGCTGGCCCGCGCGGTCGGCACCCAGCTTCTTTCTACAGTAGACTTGTCCCATGATTCGTCAGATCGCGCCTCTGTTCTTCACCATGGACATTCCCCGCACCCTTGCCTATTACAAAGCTAAGTTCGGCTTCACGTGTTTGGGCACGTGGCAGGACCCGCCGGTTTACGCCATCGCTGCGCGCGACCATCAGGCGATTCACTTCCGCTGTGCCGAACCGCCCACAGCCAACCCCAACAAATATTCGGGCGAACTGCTCGACGCATATGTATTCATCGAAGATGGGGACGCGCTTTACGCTGAGTATGCAGCTCGAGGCGTGGAATTCACGCGTGGACCTGCCAACATGCCGTGGCACTCGCGTGAGTTTGTCGTGAAGGATTGCGATGGCCGTCTGTTAGCCTTCGGCGCGAACTTGTAGTCTAGTTTCGGTTGTCCGGCCACAAATACGACTCTGGACTGTCCACGACCACATGAGTGTCCATAAGTGGCTTCGGAAAAGTTCGCCACCGGGTGCGGTCGGATGACAGGCAGGCCTTCCGTTGCCGGTTTAGGGAGGGGTTGCCGACAACACGCCCAATGACGAGCCGATTCTGGCATCGTGAGTGACAACGCGATTCTTCGCCAGCTATCAAGAGCAGGACGAATCTTGAAGTCGCCCATAAGGAACCGTGGGACAAACTCCTGCGGTTTCCTTATCTCGCCTTTCCGTAGCGTCCGCGATGACGGCTTCGGCGGCTGCCCGAAGTTCATTGCTCACCCGCCGAGCCGAGTAGGTTGAAGCCCAATAGTTAATCTTCTCGGCCATGTATTGAAGAAAGGTCCAGCCCAGAGCGTGATACTCCACGTACTCGTCGGGAGTCAGCCGTACCATGATCGGAAAACTTGTTGCGGATTGCTCACACATGACGTAGAGATAGTGTGCACTGTCGTCAACCAATAGATGCCAGAACCGGTACTCCAGGAGCCCTGGCCGCGGAGTTCTAGTGACGACTTTCAAAAGTCCACCCCCGTTTGATTGGCTTCCGGCTTCGAATGGAGGAGGCCGGATTCTCATGGCTGTACGCATTCGGAGTTTGTAAATACGCATCGGCCAATGGCTGACCAGATCTTAGATCGCTCATTTGCTTGCCGAAAACACAATGTCCCCTTGCGGGCGGAGTTGGACACCAAAAATTACGCGCTAGGGGAATGGTTTTGCAAAGATGTTGAAAACGATGGCAGGGCACACGCCAAGCCTCTCGCAGAATTTGAAACCATAAAGCATTCGCTTGAGAGAAGTGGCCGGTCCGGGTCAATGGATGTAATGGCAATTTCCCAATAGGTATCGACCGTCAAATTGAGTAAGGAGCCGTCGACGTCCAGATTAAGAACCGGCTGCGAAGGCGGATCAAGAGCGACCGACCGACCACGCGGGTCATGGCGTAGATTGGCTGTCTACATCGACCACAAAGCTGTAGGTATTGGTGGCCCCGGCCCTTGCATTCCAGCTGCCCTCGGCGCCGAATTGGAACACGGTTCCATGGGCGAAATGATAATTGATCTTTCCGCCAGAAGAGCTACGTATATTCACGGCATTGGCTAGAGAGTTCGGCCATCCCTCCGAAGGTAGCCGAATACCCTGTGGGTACAAATCAAAAGATGCCTCGGATTCCCCGTCACCTAAGCTGATCGTGATATGGATTGTGCCTCCACCCACAAACCGGCTTGCATCCAACCGGATGACCTGATAACTATGTTTTCCTCTCCCGGGCGCGACCAGCGTTCCTTGTCCTGTAGCACTTGTACCGGGCATCAGTTGAATTGTTTCTGGTGTTGAGGTTGCGACGAGGTCATCACTGGTGATGACCTTCGTAGGGGCTGCGCCTTTCTGTTTGCGATTTGCGCGCGCGGCGTCGGCTAACGACTGCCCGTAACCTGTGCCGCCGATAAGAAGAAAAACCAGCAGAAAAATGCACAAACCCTTTAGAGCAACTCGCTTCATAAGGCTCTCCGGCAGAGGATTTGGCAAGATGATACTTCGGTGTGGCATCGGACCGGTAGTTACGGACGTACCCGCCATTCCTAATCCCAATGAACACCAGAAATAGCATTTTGATTCCTCGGCCTACTGCCAATGACACCGCCACCGAGCGAAGGCGCAGGGCGCGGTCTGTTCAAAATTGCACACGTTGAGCCAGCCGAGGAGCGGCCCTAACGATTCGAGCTGAGTGCCTCTTTGCGAACCTTCTTTCGGGCACGCTGTTGCGCCAAAGCTTGTTTCACCCTACGCTTCGCGCCCGGCTTCAGGTAATAGGCGTGACGCTTAATTTCCTTGATAATGTCTTCAGTCTGAACCTTCCGCTTGAAGCGACGGAGGGCGCTTTCTATCGACTCCCCTTCTTGCAGCCGAACTTCTGCCATTTTCATTACTCCCAAGCCAGCAATCGATCGGACATACTGCAACTGTTTTCCGCTATGCCAGCCTTCATCGAACTATCGCATTGCTACTGTTGCCGGCCATGCCCGGTCTTCGGCACAAACGGAAAAATAATTCAGGCGGCAGCGCATCAGGCGGAATGACGCTCCTTGAATTTGTCGATCGTCTCGTTCACCTTCTCCTTGGCGTCTTGCATCGACTGACTGATCTTGTCCCGCTTCTCGTGTGCCTTGTCGGTTGCGGCGTCCTTATGCGACTGTTGTAAGCGTTCATCGGCTCTCATCGCTTCACGTTTGCGACGGAAAGTAGTTAGTACTTGGCACGAGGTTGGTTGATAAAGCTTATCGGGAACCGGTGAGAGGAAGCGCCCATTGGCGCTCCCCTGCCGTCTTCGAGACATATTCAGAACGAGTGCTTCAACGAGAACTGGATCAGACTTGGGGTGAGCACGACTGAGTTTTTAGGTGCCTGCACCACATGGCGGACCGTCAACCGTCTCCTGGGCAGACATCGTGACCGCACCATTACTCGCTAGAGCCTTACCGTGGAGGGTCCCGCCGCTTAGTGTGATGCTGGTAAGCGCCAGAATTTTTCCCCGGAAAATCGTACCGGTGCCGATAGTAGCCGAGGAACCGACCTGCCAGTACACATTGCACCCTCTCAAACCTGTTTTCCAGAGCGGCCCTGCCCCTTGCATGTGCCCCAGGACTATGGCCACGTTGGAATTGGAGGCAGTCGTCAGAGTACTGCCGATCTGGAAAATCCACTGGGCGTTGGTATTCCCGTGAGCGTCCAGCGTCAGCGTGCCAGTCAATCCGGCTGAAGACGAAAAGCAATAGACTCCAGGTCCGAGTGTCAATCCGCCCAGATCCTTGCCGGTAAGGTCGTTGCCACACGGCGCGTTCGCCGCTTGATTGTATCCTACAGTCAGACCCGTCTGCGCATGGGTCGTCGCGTAGCTCGGTTTGAGGTACAGGTGACCATTGACTTGGGATTTGGTGAGGCCGGTTACACTGGGTGTCGGAAAACTGCCAACATCGCCAATGATGAAGGTGTGAGCGCTAACGTTGGTGATGCCGGAAGCGCCCAGCACGGCAAAGCTGTCGGCAGGTCCAAGATCGATATCAGTTTGGGCAAAAGCGCCAATTTCCAACGACGATAGAACGAGCAAGAACAAAGTGAGCAATTTCATAGATTCTCCGTATCGCACGAATTCCTTTCTTTCGGCCCGTCATAGACTTTATAGGGTGCAGTGTTCCAGGTCTGTGCAATTGTGTACACCTAGCCGATGGCATCGCCCAAGAGGATTCACGAAGGAACGCACTAAGAAGTCATCGACTCCGTGGAGCTTGCCCGCCGCCGGGTACTTCCTGTGAGTTGGGTTCGCGGGCATGTCCGCAGTCGCGTCAGAGACCCGATCCCTCATATTCGGTTCGGGAGGTATGTCCGTTTTCGCTGGGGCAGCCCCGAACTTGGTCGATTCAGGCGCGTCTCGTAAACGAGCCCGACGACCTTAATTAAAAGGCACAAGTTTCGTCCACCCTCTCAAGTAAACTGCTTTCGCCTGATCGAGGCTCATTGTTTTATTCACGCACACCTTCCTCCAGAGCAGGAGTTCCACTTTGTCTTTGACGAATGAACCATAATTCCCTGCGTGCGGCTCAAACCAGATGTTTTCCTGCATGTCTGAGCCGCCCATCCAGTGCGGAAGCCAATGATCGAACTCTCCGGAAGATTTCTTTGTGCTCGCCGGATATCCGTATGCGGCGAGGATCGCATTCTTCTCCGCATTGGTCACGCTGCGCGGTCGGTCAGTGTTTGAAACACATGCCAGCGAAGCGTCCATTTCGCCGGGGGTCAACCTGGGATCGGGAACGGTGCAGAAGCCGCTGGACTTGTCGATGTCGATCTTGCGGCAGTGCTGTGCTGAGGCGAGGCTCGCCGCCAGCAGGAATGTCACGGCGATCAGCACCTTCGTCGGCATCGTTTTGATCATTGCGAAATGTTACTCGGCTGCGCCGGAGTTTGTCAGAGCGCATACCAAGCGGAATGCCGCTCCCGTTGACGATGGCCACGCCCATGTTGGATATTGTGACGAATGGACATTGAACGCACTATTGACGACATCGAACAGCTAGAGGAAATGTTCGAGGCACCGGATATTAGGCCGCTGAGCCCAAATGACCTCTTGGCTGCGAATCGAAGGCACGACGATATGCTCGCCCACAGCCCTTGGTTTCAGCTTTGGCAACGGTATGGGGTTTGCTACCGCTCGTGAGCGCGTGTCGTCAAACTTCGGCTCTTCTAGCTCATTGTGTCAGCAGTTGTTGAATCGGAATCCGTTCAAGCAGACCTCTCTTGTCGTCGGTAGTCCAGATCGAACCGAAGCCGACGCGCAGGGATGGGGATATTTCAACAGTTAGCACTATGACATCGCCCAACCGCCGGGAAGTATGCCGGGTTTGGCGCAACTCCTACCCGCTCATCCAATCGTCAACGTGGAACAAATTTCTGGATGCGCTTCGCGGTATCGACTTCGCCGGTATAGAGGTTTCCCTTAGAATCGATCGCGATCTGATGGATCCAGTGAAACTGGCCAGCATTGCGTCCGGCGCGTCCGAAGGTGCCCAGTGTTTCGCCTGACTTGCGGTTGATGATGCGAACAAAGTTGTTCTCCCCGTCGGCGTAGATCAGGAATCGCTGTTCCTTGTCAGGAGAAAGTGCAATGGCCCAGATAGCGCCGTTGCCTCGTGTTGCGGGATCAAAAACAAACTGGCGTTGGAATTGCCCGTCACGATCAAAGACCTGGATGCGATTGTTGGCGCGGTCGCACACGTAAACAAGCGCGTCCCTGGCCAAAACGACACAGTGGACCGGGTGGTTGAAGACCGGACTCTTCGCGTCCGGCGGCTGCGGAGCGGAGACTTCACTGGGGTTCGAGGGGTTCGGCGTAGCTGGCGGGTTGACCGGCGGATTACCATAAGCCCCCCAGGCCTTGAGGAAAGCACCGCTTTGGGTGTCAAACTTTACCACCCGTGAGTTAAGGTAGCCGTCCGCTACGTACACCTGCCTGTTTTTCACATCGACGAAGATCCCGGCGGCCCGGCCAACGGAGCTTTTGGCATTGTTGTCGGGGGGGCCGGCAAAGGAGCCGCCGATCATCTTCAGAAACCTGCCGTCACGCGTAAACTCCAGCAGCATCCGGTCGTTGGGGCCGTTGCCGGAGAGCCACACGTTGTCATCGCCGTCCACAAAGATCGCGTGTTCGTTTGCGGGCCAGATGCACTCTGGGGCCTTGCATTTGCCTGGGTCTTCGGGACCACCCCATGCCTGAAGCAGATTGCCCTCGGAGTCGAACTCCATGACCGAAGGCGCAGGCTTGCAGCAAAGTGAGCGAGGCTCAGTTCGGATAGGTAAGTTTGGTACGGCCCCCTTCTCGTCATCCGTGAGGCTGCGCGGGCGCTGGTGGATCCAGATGTGGTCATGTTTGTCCACCGCCAGGCCACCGATCTGGCCGATCAGCCAATTGTTGGGCAGCGGCTTGGGCCAAGACGCGTCGACCTCATAACGCGGGACACTGGTGCTGCGCTGTGCGTGGACCAGAATGGCGAAACATGCCGCGATCATTAACGGAATTGCCATCGGAAGAAGAAATGCTGAGCGAGTGCGACGTACGGTGTGACCCAATGGTCCCCCCAAGGAAGAAGAATGGATTCCGCAGCGAGTCTATCTAAGAGGTGACCAGTCGGCAATTCGCTACCAAGAACTGTGCTGAGTGTCCTCCCCACCGCGAGTGGGATTCGACTCGATGATCAAACCGGGCGCGGAATCACTTGCGCTCTTTCGCCCCGGGATCGTTCGCGGCATCGAAATAGTGAGTGTCGGTGGGGCCATACCCGGAGATTTGCACGATGACCGGATCGGCGTCAGTCCGGGCAAAATGGTTCACGCCGCCGGGTTCCGAATAGACGCTGCCCGCCGGAAGCGCCTTGAGCGCCGCAGCATCGAACCGATTTCCATAGCCGAAGTGCCACTCCCCCGCCACTACAGTTGCCACCCGATCATCGCGGTGGGAGTGCGCTTGGATCGTGGCATGCGCAGGCACAAACAGGAGAATCGAGTAGAGACCCGGCTTCTTCGGATCGCCGAAGAGCACTTTCCGGTGGCCTCCCGCGACACCGGAGCCTCCGGTCTGGTTGTCCTCGACGGTGCTCGCCTGAATTTCCGCCGGTGTCATGCGTATTTGCGGAAGAGACTTATCCGCTGCCCCAGAAGCGGTCAGAAACAAGAGCGTGACCATCACTGAAGTCTTGAACATGGGTTTTGTCCTTACGTAAAGCTTACACCTACCTTCGATTAAGGCACGCCCTGCAAACGCTACTCGGCTGGCAGTTCGTGGAGTTGGGAGAGTTCACAAATCGAGGATTGTTTGTGAAATGGGATGTTTCGCCAACTGACGGGAGTCATGTACCCCGATTTCGCGAGTCTCACCACACTCATCAAAGATGGAGCTCTGCCCCAAAGCTCTCCGCAGCCACCCGCAGCCACCGCTGCCACCGGACGCGGTGGGCAAAACCGGGTAGGCTGATGTAAAATCCAGTCGCTCACCAAAGCAAGTCAAGGCCCCTCGGTAGACTGGTTTAAAAAAAAAGAGGTGGATATGAGACGCTGGATGCAGATCGGCCTTCTCATGTTGTGTGTACTGATCCTCTTGGCCTCGACTCCCGGAAAACCTGCGTGGCAGATGAAGGCTGATTACGTGGAAGCCTGCAGTTGTCATCTGTTCTGTCCCTGCTATTTCAACAAACATGCGGAGCACCCGCACTGCGAGTTCAATATGGCGGTCCAAGTGCGCGAAGGGCACTCGGGCAACACCAACCTGGCAGGGGCCAAGTACTGGTTGACAGGGGATCTTGGCGACGAGTGGGGCACAAACAAAAAAGGAGAATGGGTGGTGGTATCGTTCGATCCATCCACGAACAAAGACCAGCGGGACGCTCTCGCGCCCATGATTCTCAAGACTTACGGTCTGGAATGGGGCGATCTTAAAGTGCAGGAAGCTCCGATCGAGGTTAGTCGGGTTGGAGATATCGTCAACGCCACGCTTGGTGGTGGTGAAATGGCCTCCATGAAACTGAAGCGGGAGGCGGGGGCCGATGGCAACGGCGTGGTATTGAAGAACGTAAAATATTTTGGGGCCCAGAACAATGACGGCTTCGAAATGTACCGTTCTCTCAATCACAGCGCCAATGTTCAGGGACACAAATTTTCCTACTCCGACCGGAATGCTTTTCTGATTTCGATCGATACGCACGAAGGCGAGTCCGGCGGCATGTCTGGCACCAAGTGAAAGGTCGTTAGTTCGCCCCGGATTGGCGGGGGCCTTTTCATTGTGTGTCGAGCATGTACGGCAGCTTGGAGGTGAAAGTCCTCTACCCAGTCGGATGGAGACGAAGGGTTAGCGAAGCGCAAGGGTGAAATGACACTCCCCGCGAGGCGAGGCCTGAAAGAAGCTTGGAGCAAAGACGCGAGCCGATGAACAAGAACCGGATAAGAAGCCTATGGTGGCGGGCGAGCGGGCAATTGATTGCGAAGCCCATATCCAGCAAGCTCACTGGTGGTAAATCCGGCGGTTGTGCGTTGAAGGCGGTCGAACTTACTCGGGAGATCTGCGACATGTCACGGAATCGTGACTGAGGGTGAAGCGATTCACTCGGACCGGGGAGCAGAAGTCAGCAGAGGGCAAAGTAGGTCATGCAGTCGGTAAGGCCTCCAAGGAACTCCCGCGGGTTGAATCGGATGGTTACGCGGCTTTGGGTTCGATGGGTACAAGTTCGTAGCCCGGTTGTTTGGCTTGCCGTTTGAGTTTTGCTTCCAAGCTTTTTCTCTTTCTGGGCGTCTCTTGGACTCAATTCAGCTATTGCACATAAACATGCAATATGTATAATATTGCACTTTAACGTGCAACCGTACTTTAGCGATGAAGACCAAGGCCAAAACTTATGCGGTGATCACATGCGACATCGTCGGATCTCGGCATATTGAGGATTTCCGTCGTAAACGGGACCAAAAGCTACACCACATCGCTAAACTGCATATGGCTAGGAAGTGGATTTTGTCCGACTATGCCGTCACAGCCTGGGATGAATTCGAGGGAATTTTGTCACGGCCGACAAACATACCGGCTGTGATTTTGGACCTTCGGAGGAACCTTCATCCCTTTGAGGTTTGGATTGGTATTGGAATCGGGCAGGTCAGCGAGCCGCACCGGAAGCCCGTCAATGTATTTGCCGGGGGTGAAGCGTTTGAGCGGGCTCGGGAGGCAATCAATCAGCTTAAAGCCAAACGGAGTAAGACCGGCATTCTGACGTCATTGGTCACCGGCAACGAAACCTTTAATTTGATCGCGAATACCGTTTACCACCTGCACGACACTCTGCTGCAAAGCATCTCTACTAAGCAGTGGCAGACGATCAACGTTCATATGGAGACGAACCGGCAGGATCTCACGGCGAGGAAGTTGCGGTTGAACGAATCGACCGTGTCGAGGAATTTGCGGCGTGGTTTCTGGTGGCAAATTCAGGAAACACGGCAAGCAATGGAGCGAGTGATCGAGGCCTATTTCCCGTGATGCACAGAAAGGTGCAAGGGGTGAGTATTGCACAGTAATATGCAACCATACATCAAATTGTTCCTTACGGTGTTGTTGGCACATCTTCTAGGCGATTTCCCGCTTCAATCGCCGGGTATGGTGCGAGGTAAGCAGCAGGGAATTCGGGCGTACCTTGCGCACGGGGCTATTCACCTTCTTATTCTCGTGTTGTGTGTAGCGGCGTTTATTAGCCTTGAGTTGCTTACCTCATTTTGGTTTTGGATGGCGGTGTGCCTCTATATAGCCATACATCTGGGGATTGACCGCGCAAAGCAAGGACTGGTGAACACTGCAAAACTGGCAGATTCCGCTACGGTTTTTCTTCTTGATCAAGTACTGCATGTCTGCACCATTAGCGCGCTCGCATGGTTCCTGATACGGCCCACCTGGGCAACTTTGAGATCCCAGTTCAGTTGGTCTACAGCGACAGGAGAAAAAGTTCTCGAAGCGGGAATTGTCTACGTGGCGGTTATTTTCGCGGGAGGATATCTCATCCGTTATTTGACTCGCAATCTTACGGCCGGAATCAAAAAGCCAGGCGAGACCGCAGAAGAGGTTGAGAACGCCGGGATGTACATCGGCTGGTTGGAACGGTTTCTGGTGGTGACCGCGATTTTGGTTCAGTCCCCGTCCATGGTGGGGCTGATTCTTACGGGGAAGTCGATCGCAAGATTTCCGGAGTTGAAAGAACGATTTGCGGAATATTTCCTCATCGGCACTCTCCTCAGTATTGGGCTGGCTGTTCTCGGCGGGCTGCTCCTTGCGAAGTTTTGGTACGGAACAATATCTTTAAAGTGATCACGATGCAAAGTGCGGATTTCATCGCGCTGCCACTTTAAAACGAAATTTCAGCGGGATTGAAGCGCTGAACGGCAACGCCCGCGAAGAATTACATTCAGGAACGCCTGCTAGTGCCCGTCTTGCGCTTTCGACTTCGCCAACGTGATGGCATGTCGGGCTTCGCACTCTTTTGACGGATCGAACTCCGTGACACCCTCGTACTCATCCTTCGACGCGTGAAACTCCAGTGGCGGTCGCTGTACCCGGTCGGGAAGTCCGGCGAACTTCACCTTCCCATCGGAGTTGGTTCCAGCTTCAAGATCGAGCCTCCGGATTCCTCCAAAACCATACTTGATATGAACCCTGATCGTGGCCGCGTAAACGGGTTTGCCGTCCGCGCCCATGATTGTGAGTTCGATAGAGCACGGACCAGCACCGCCTTGTATGACGGGAACTGTTTCGTTGGGCGCTGCCGCTTGAGCCTGAGAAAGTAGAGGGACTGCGACGAGAATGGAGCACAGAAAACGATGCATTCTGTTCATATCAACACAATTATACGAGCGAAGCTGATCTAGAGTCTGGTCCCATTGTCGAGGTCAAAAAAGGAAATTCGGGGTTCTAAAGAGGAGCATCTAATTCCCTGTGCCGAGAATAAAACAAGAGGAGGATTTATGTCTCGTTTGCGAATGTGGCAAGTGTGGATGGCGACGGCGGTGCTGAGCACCGGATTGGTTGTCGTGCCGGGCGTGGCTGAGGGCAACACCCAGACCTTTACCGGAAAGGTCAGCGATGCCATGTGCGGCGCTAAGCACATGGAAGCGGGGATCGCCCCCGCAGATTGCGTTCGTGTTTGCGTGCAGAAAGGCGCGAAGTACGCTTTGGTAGTCGGCGACAAGGTCTATGCCCTCGACACTTCGGATAAGGCAGCACTCGACGAACTCAATAAGCTGGCTTGGGAGCAGGCCAAAGTTACGGGCACAGCCAACGGAGATACCATTTCAGTGAAGTCGGTGATTGCCGCTAAGTAGGAAGAAGGATGGCGGCTCCGGGTCGCATGGCGAAGGCCAAACAATGCGAATCATTGAATGGCTGGCAGCCGATCGTCGCCTTCTTGGGTCAGCCAACATCGGTGGCTCAACGATGGGCAAAATCCGGGATGCGAGTCACCCACGAGGGTCGGCGGGTGCAGGCTTCGCCGGAGGAACTGAACTGCTGGCTGGGACGTGAGGTCTCCGAGCTTGCCCAAATCGCTACCGAATCCGCTGATCTCGCTTCAGAGTTGAAGCGCGGACCTTCGTTTGTCCGACAGCACACACATGCTCGGAAAAAGAAACGAACAGCCTAAACGATCCTAAGCAGCCTCCACTGGAAGTCCCGCTTCCATCCATCCTTGCTTTCCCTCGGGATGCGCCATGCTGGTGTAACCCATGGCCACCAATTCACGGGCGGCGAATTCGCTGGCGTTTCAATGCAAGCTCGTGCAGTAGGTGATGATCTCAGCATCCTTGTTGGGCAACAATTGCGGAGCGAGTTCTTTGATCTGTTCCGGGGGGATGTTCAACGGGGAGGTGGGCCTCGCGGTAGCGTTCAGGCGCAAGCGTCTCGACGACCTTGACTGGGTTCTTTTCTGTCCAGCTTGGCTTTTAGGTTTTCTGTAGAAATCGTGCTTTCCATTCTGCCCTCCTTGAGAATCATTCCATGCTGCTGACAGTGACTTCGTCGCAGAATGGTTGGCGGCTTTAGGCACCAATCTTTTGGGCAGAGACTTGAACTGCAGCGTGCCCGAAAGAAGGTTCGCAAAGAGGCACTCAGTTCGAATCGTTAGGACATCCGCTGCTTGGCGGGCTCAAAGTGTGCAATATGGAACAGACCGCGCCGTCCGCTGTGCGTTACGCTGCACCCTTCTGAGGGTCATAAGGGGTCCTGCCGGGGCAAGTCTCTCCCCAGAAGTGCAACGGCAGGGTTCGCTATGGCGGTGCGGCGTGCTCCTCTCTCCGAGGACGTTGAGTCGCACCGCTTCTTTTCCCAAAGCGAACGCGCAGCCGATAACCCTTTCGACATGGCTGCGTGGTCGTGCGCGGGTGTATTCGGCGGTCAGGGAGGGAGTGATGGCAATAACTCCCGTCACATCGTCGACATGTGTCGAGGATAAGGATGTTCTATTCTATTTGGTTGCTTGCCGCAGCACTGGCTGGTTGGGCTGGTGGCAAGATCGGAGGGGACGACAGGTTCGGGACAGGGGCCGACATTCTCCTCGGAATCACGGGCGCATTCGTGGTTCGTTGGTCCCTTGAGAAGATCGGTATCTCCCTGCAAGACGTGTACCTACTTCTGCTATCGATCTCGGGAGCAGCGGCATTTCCCGTCGCTGGGGCGCTGGGGATTAGACGCCTCAAACGGTCGAAAGCTCGATCCCGATTCCAAGGCGATTAGCCCATATTTTCACGCACAAAAGAACGCCGCATTTGCGGCAACAAGGAGAAAAACAGTGAATAAGGATCAGGTTTCTGGCAAGGTTGAGCAGGCTGTAGGGAAGGTAAAGCAGAGCGTTGGCGAAACATTGGGCAACGAAAAACTAGCCAATCAGGGGGTTGCGGATCAAGCAAAAGGTGCGACAAAGGAGGCTTGGGGCAACGCTAAAGACGCCGTCAGGGAGGTACAACAGTCGCACAAGGACGACGCAACCGACAAGGCACACGAGACGCGGAACAAGATCACCCAGTCGGTGCAAGACGCCAAGGAGAAGGTCAACGAGAAGATCGACAAATTCAAGGAGCGTCATTCAGCCTGATGCTCTGCGGCTTCTCGAAGACGTTAGAGCCGCCACTTGAAGGGAGTTCGCATCTTTAGCCGAGTTTTCAGCGATTGCCCGAGGGTGAACCGACGAAGGAACGCTGGCACGAACTCTGCCAAGAAGCGACTGCGGGCAAGGCCCTGAACGGTGTGCGATGGCGTACCGACGATTTAACGACACGGATGCTACGCTTCCGCTTTCCGCCATGAAGAAGGACGACCCCAGCCCAAGAAATCCGCTCGCTATCAGTTGTCCGACTTGTGGTGCTGGTCCGGGAGAGAAGTGTCAGCTTACCAGTGGTCAACCGCGCACGGAACCCCATCGAGATCGCCGTTTACTTGCAAAAGACTAGAGCTTTCATGAATCCCCGCTCGCCGAGGCGTTTGAAACGTCCTGTGCTCCGAACAGGGGCCGATGCTAACAAACCCACGATAGCTTCAGCACAACATACGACCCCGTCGAGATAGATGTGCGGGTTGGCGGGACGCCAATAAAGATTCAACATCTGGAGCCAACCATTGTGGTGCGGCGTCCGGAGTGAGCCTCCGATGTGGCGCGGACGTCATGAGATTGGGTGGGAGGCGTGCCATTTGACCATGACCACAATACATCCAGAATGCCCTAACTCAGCCCTCCTCATCGATCGCTTGCCGATCTCGAAGTGACTTTCGTTCGTTTGTACACGTCTCTCAGCAGCTTAGGATGTTTATAAGGTGCTGCAAAATTGCGAATCAAGGGTAATTCGAATTGGGACAACCCGATTGGAGCCATCCCCGTCACGCCGACTTCATTTGAGGAGATGGTGCGGAGATTGAAGCTATCAGAAAAGGAATATCGGAGTTCGATTCCGCTGAGGGAATGGGCGCAAAAGCACAAGGACAGGAAGTATGTTCCCCAAGATTTGCTGGATGCGTGGGGAATCGAGGCGAAGGTCTGAACTGAGATATTTCTCCCGCCGACTACGAGCTTTGGAATGACGCGTGAACCGCTCATCCGATCTGCAACAATTTCCTTCATGTGCGGGCGCTGCAAGCTGTCGCGGAGAAAGCAGATCATCGAGGAGCACTTCGATGCCATCTCGGGGGAAGAAGACTGGAGTCCGCGTTACAACATAGCCCCCCACTCAGCCGGTAGCAGTCCTCCGCCAGAATCCGAAAGAACCCACCCGTGAACTGTCGCTGAAGCGCTGGGGACTCATTCCACGCTGAGCGGAAGACTCGTCTGCCGCCGCCCGACTGATCAATGCCAGATCGGAAACGGTGAGCACCAAGCCCGCGTTCCGCGATGCCATGAAATCCCGCAGGTGCCCGGTTCCCGCAGACGGCTTTTACGAGTGGGCGCGACACGAAGCTGCATGTGTGATTGTCCGGCGAGCTCCACTCGACCGGACCTGCCATCCCATTGGCAGTACCTTACGAGGTAGGGCGATTCGGTAACCACTCGTCGAGAAGCCCTCGGACAATGTATCCCACCGTCGCAAGGCTGACCCTCGCGCCAGCTTGCTGGTCACCCGGGACGACACCAACGGTGATCCTCTCGGAGCATCAAGAGTCACGCTACTAGGAAACGTTCTGCCGAGACCGCTGTCGAAGGTGGCCGAGGCTCGCCAGCTCTACTTGTCACGTTATGCCAACAACAAGGATTGGGTGGATTTTGAAGATTTTTCTTTCTACCGTATGGTTCGTCGTGGACGTTTACTACGTCCGCGGCTGCGGAGTGATGGGTGGGTGACTGCCTCCGAATATACCGCAGCCAACCCGACCCTCTGGCTGACTCCATGGACGAGATCATTCAGCACATGAACGCCGACCACAAGGATGAGCTCGTCCTGATTGCCCGCAATGCGACATCTCGGGACAAGAATATTTTCTGTGGAACCGCTTTTGCGAGGGTTACTTAGGAGGAGAAAGCCGGGAAAAGGTAAAGGCTGTGACATTGGTTATGCTCTAGCCGCCAGCTCCTGCGAGGGAACTAAACAGCGTGGACGCATGCACCGTCACAGCCCTTGATGCGATCACCGCTTTCGCGGTCCCAAACCCCAACTGCCCCTCGCAGGGCCGTCGGTTTTTTCAGGTCTGGCTGCTCTTCAGGTTTCCCTGCCGAGCTGATCACTCAGCCTACTTCGGACTGGCAAAAGTTTAATTGAGCCAACCCTTTCAGCCGTCGACGGGAGCAACCTTAGAGATTTGCTCCAAGATTGTCAATGCCCTTTTTCGGTGCAAACGGTCTCCTGCGATGGATCCAGTTCCAGAAACGCAAGCCATTGAATCGTCGCTCCTTAATGAATGGGAGATTAAATTCTTTCCAATTTTCCACAATTACATCCACAGATGCTCGCAGCCGTGGGCAAGAAATTCAAGCAGTGTGCGCAGGAATCTGGTCAGCATCTTGACTCCGGATGATCCGTCAGGCATGGTTGGTATCGGATCACTAACACAATGTCAGATCTCACGTGTTTTCAAATTCCGAAGTAATGGTCAAGCAGATGAGTGGCGAATACAGCTGCCGCAGCCCGCGGCTTTATTCCTTGAACTGGATCTGCCGGAAATTGGCCGGAACGCTCGATTTCTCTCTATCCCACGTTCGCCGTGAGGACAACACTGAGGCTAATGGTCTGGCCAGTTCGGCTGCCCGCAACGCACAATGATGCTAGCGGGCTCGCGGAACGAATGAATTCTAATATTAGTTTAATAAGCAAAGTGCGACTGGGAACTCCGCTAAGGCCTTCGAGACACCAATCTTTGCATATTCATCGGTTTTCCGCAGGTCCAGGACTTCTCCTGTAAATGCGTTCTGACACTTTTCAGAACAGCTGCGGAATGGGAGCAGAACGCGAGTATCGTCCCAGATTCGGGGTCCGATTGGTGGGAGATCGATGTCGTTGAGCAAGCCTGCGACCAGGCGCGGAACAACAACGAGCGCCCTCGTGGTTCCGAACTTCCTGGCGAACGCAACAACGTGATTGGCTTTCGCGCCTTCCACGGCCAAGGGCAGGTATTCGCCCTCCTGAAAGAGATCTGGTTGCTGTTGACGCAAGCGCAGAGTTCTCCAGATCAAATAGATCTTGAGTCGACCGTCGTCAGGAGTTTCCAGCAAGCGGCCTATTGATAACGCATCAGAATCGTTGCCCCACACCCGGATACTCTCTAACATTTGCTGGCGGCGGATATAGTCGACTGGACGCCGGTTGTCTGGGTCGACCAGACTGAAATCCCACAAGTCGTTGCCTTGGTAGATATCGGGAACGCCGGGGCACGTCAATTTGAGAAGCGTCTGCGACAGGCTGTTCCACAGGCCAATGCGTGCGACACGGCATTGGAAGGGCACAAAGTCGTCGAGGAACCGATGCCCGGCGCTCGGATTCAGCAAGGTCCCTACGAACGATGAAACTGCGGTTTCGTATTCAGTGTTTCGATTGATCCAACTGGTGTTCTGCTTGGCTTCGCGGATAGCCTTCAGCATGTAGTTTTCTATCCGTTCACAGAAAATCTTCCAGTCGTCCGCATCGTTCAGAGGCTCTGATGGCCAAGCGCCCACCAACGTTTGATAGAGCAAGTATTCATCATTCGGCGAGGGTGCGGGTTTGTTGTTGACCAGGCGCCTGTGGTTGCGGTTGAAGCGCTTCCACTCCCGTACCCGAGCCTTCCATTGTCCCGATATCTCCGAGAGCACATTGATCCGGGCGCGCACATCCTCGGAGCGCTTGGAGTCGTGCGTGCTGGTAGCCACCATGGTGTGAGGCCAAGACCCGAGGCGCTCCTGATTGGCGAGGTGAAACTCCAGCGTCGTGGTTCCGAAGCGGTGAAGATCGCTTCCGACGTCATTCAACGAGACCAGGCGGTTATAACGATAAAAGGCGGTGTCTTCCAGGCCCTTGGCCATCACCGGGCTGGTGAACTGTTGGAATTTCATGGCGAAGGTTGTCACTGCATTTTGGTACGTGGGATCTTGTCCTTCGGCGATGCGAGTCAGAAGCACCTCGCCGACGAAGTCGAAGATGCTGGCGTCAGCGGCCGGACTTCTCCATTTGGCCGAGGCGATGGCGCTGCGGATGTAGCGTTCGTCCGTATCCGAAACGCCGGAGGAGGTGACGTAGGTGCGGTACACCGGGAAGCTGGCGACCACCTCCGTCAGCGCGTCGCGCAAGCTGTTGAGGGTGAAGTCGCAGGTGTGCCGTTTGGAAAGAGCGATCTTGGCGATTTGATTGGCAAGCACGTTAAGTTCACTGACCAGGGCAACCCGGATGATCAGTTTCCGGCACCGATAGGCGAGGTCATCAATATCGATTTCTTCATCGATAAAGGTTCGGTAAGTGCGATTCAAACTCATGGCCGCGCTTGGCTCTACAAACACTCCATTCACGAGATTTGCGAAGTCGTAGCCCGTGGTACCGCACACCGGCCACGCGGCGGGCAGTCGTTCCGCGCCCGTGAGGATTTTCTCGATGACCACATACTGTGACCGGTTTTCGCAACTCTCGGTGGCGAGTGCGATGCTCCGGTTCAGGCGCTCGAAGTATTGACGCGGATTGTACAAGCCATCAGGATGGTCAATCCGCAAGCCATCCACTTTGCCGTCTGCCATCAGACCCAGAACCAGTCGGTGGGTCGCTTGAAAGACAGTCTCATTCTCCACGCAGATACCTGCTAGATCGTTAGTGTCAAAAAAGCGTCGGTAGTTGATGTCATCGGAGGCGACCCTCCAGTTCGCCAGGCGGAAGGTTTGCGCTTTGATGAGTTCGTGGAGTTCTTCGAAGCTTGCGGGGTCGGCAGGGTTGCCGTTGATCAGGTCGACGGCTCCAAGAATGCCAGTGGCGATCTCCTGGGACCGCGCGCACAACTCAACCAGTCGGCGCTTATGGATTTCCCTGTCGCGATTGCGCTCGGCGATTCGATCGCTGCTCGCCTCCTGCCTTCCCGGCAGGTGACCGAAGGCGGTGATCAGGCTCTGAAACTCGAGTAAGTCCGGATTCGGCGCACCGAGTTTCGCTGGGAGTGGCACCGTACAGTGCTGCAGGACGCGAGGGTACTCCTTTGGATCCACGGGAAAGCGATGATTGCGGTAGGAAACATCGAATTCGCCACGCTCCTGGTGGAAGACAAGCTTCAGCTCGCCGCTCTCCAGGACCGCGCCGTAATGATCGTGGAGCACTGGGATTAGCACTTTGCCATGGAGCTCATCCTTTAGCGGATGCCAGTCAATATCGAAAAAGCCAGCATAGACAGAAGATTCGCCGTTCTCGAGAACATCCAGCCACCACGAATTGTCACTGCCCATCACTCCCATGTGGTTGGGCACGACGTCGAGTATCAGCCCCATCCCATGTTCATCGAGAGTAGTCACAAAGCTTTCGAAGTCCTCGGGGCTCCCGATTTCGGGGTTTAACGAGTCGTGGTCCACGATGTCGTACCCGTGCATGCTGCCGGCACGAGCCTTCAAGCACGGAGATACATAGCAATGACTGATGCCGAGTGCGGAAAGGTAGGGAACTATCGCCGTCGCCTGGGCGAAAGTAAAGTCGCGATTGAGCTGCAGGCGATAGGTCACGAGCGGGATGTGCGAGCGTGGCTTCATGATTCCAAGAACCACACCACGGACCAAGCCGGCAGCGTCCTTCGCTCGAGAGCATCGGCGTTCGCTTGCTCGCTGGCATAGATGACCCGCGAAGCAGGGGGGATCAGGCCAGAGAGGGAATCGGTACCAAGATTCGCCATCAGAATGAGTTCCGACTGGTCTGAAAATTTCCAACGCACGGTGAGGCCACGATCTCCGTGGACTTCGTAGTCCGCGTTGACGGCGCATCCAGTTGAAAGACGGGAGACGATGTACTCGCACCGTAGTCCCAGTAATTTGCGATAGAAGAGCAGCCAGTCTCGATGGCCCGGTTGCCCAGTGACGCTCCAGTTGAGCTGCGAGGCCTTAAAGGTGCTGGCGTCGCCGGGGTCGGGAATCCGCGCGCGTCCGGCGGGGTCATTGAATCTGGCAAAGCGAGCGAACTCATTTCGTCGGCCCGCGGTAACCGCAGCCGCCAGATCTTTCTCGAAATCACAGAAAAAGAGAAACGGTGTTTCCGCCCCGAACTCTTCACCCATGAAGAGCAACGGTGGGGAAGGCGCGAGCAGGAGGATTGCCGCCGCCGCGCGTACCGCACGGCGATCCGCAATCTGAATGATCCGCTCGCCGAATGCGCGGTTTCCGACCTGGTCATGATTCTGAAGGAAAGAGATAAATGCAGTAGGCGGCAGGCCCTCGGTGGGTTCACCACGCGCTTCGCCATTCCTGTAGAGGGAGCCCTCGCCCTGGTACGCGAATCCG
>Ga0210410_10000977_pt1 | contig 27750 bp, 26 predicted proteins | sample IncBWC4MmetaG_FD_161058 | JGI IMG/M metagenome (GOLD analysis project Ga0210410, IMG submission 161058) | Forest soil microbial communities from Barre Woods Harvard Forest LTER site, Petersham, Massachusetts, United States - Inc-BW-C-4-M | ecosystem: Environmental > Terrestrial > Soil >... | reverse complement strand
CTCGGCGTACTACGCCGGAGGCGAGGCCGAAGGCTACATCGGCAAGGCCGCTCCGTGGTTCATCCTGGGCATCATGCTGTTTTCCTACTCGGTCCGCGCGATCTACGTGGAAAGCTGCAGCATGTTCGTGCGCGGCGGCGTCTACCGCGTGGTGAAGGAAGCGTTGGGCGGCACGCTGGCAAAATTCAGCGTGTCGGCGCTGATGTTCGACTACATTCTTACCGGCCCGATCAGCGGCGTGTCCGCGGGACAATACATTGTCGGACTGATCAACGAAACCTCCGATTACATCCATTTGGGACTTCACGTGGCGCCAAACTTTGGCGCCGCTTTTTTTGCCATTTTGTGCACGCTCTATTTCTGGTGGTACAACATCAAGGGCGTACACGAATCCAGCCAGAAAGCTATGCGTATCATGCAAATCACGACTGTCATGGTCGTGATCCTGATTTCATGGTGCGTGTATACGACCCTGTTGCGGCATCCCGCACTGCCTCCCTTTCCGACGCCGCATAATTTGAAGCTGGAACCCAACGCCATGGGGTGGCTCTATGGCGTGCACTTTTCGCATTTCGCGGCGGTGATCGTGATTTTTGTGGGCCTCGGGCATTCGGTGCTGGCCATGAGCGGGGAAGAGTCGCTGGCGCAGGTATACCGCGAAATCGAGCACCCCAAACTTCCCAACCTGAAGAAGACCGGGCTGGTGATTTTCATTTACAGCCTGGTGTTCACCTCCCTGGTTTCCTTTTTTGCCGTGATGCTGATTCCGGACGAGCAGCGGCAGAACTATCTGGAAAATCTGATTGGCGGCCTGGCGATGAACCTTGCGGGGCCGTTTCCTTTGCGGCTGCTGTTCCACGGTTTTGTCGTGGTGGTGGGCACTTTGATCCTAGCCGGCGCGGTGAATACCGCGATTGTCGGCTCCAACGGCGTGCTGAATCGCGTCTCGGAAGACGGCGTGCTGGCGGACTGGTTCCGGCAGCCACACCGGCGCTATGGCACCACCTACCGGATTATCTGGATCATCGCGGGGCTGCAGATTCTGACCATCATCATCAGCCGGGGCGACGTGACGTTCCTTGCGAACCTCTACGCGTTCGGCGTTATCTGGAGTTTCGCAATGAAGGGCCTGGCGGTGCTGGTGCTGCGGTACACGCATCCGGGCGACCGCGAGTATCGAGTGCCGCTGAATTTCCGTGTGTTCGGCGTGGAAATTCCTCTCGGCTTGAGCCTGATCACGCTGGTGCTTCTGGGCATCGCGGTAATCAACCTGTTCACCAAAAAGGAAGCGACCATCGCCGGGGTCACTTTTTCCATATTCCTTTTCATCGTGTTCACGATTTCAGAAAAATTCACCCACCACGCGCGCGGCAATACCGCGCACGTGGAAATGGACCAGTTTCACCTGGCGACCGAGGGAATCCTCACTCCGGAATCGGTGGGCGCGCGGCCGGGAAATATCCTTGTGCCGGTTAGCAATATCCATTCGCTGTATCACCTGGGGAATGTGCTGGACCGGGTGAAACCTTCGCGGCGGGACGTTGTGGTGCTGCACGTGCGGTTGCTGCGGCGGGCGGCTTCGGGCGAGTACGACCTGGAAGCGGAACAGCTCTTCGGCAGCATCGAGCAGCAGCTCTTTTCGCAGGCATTGTCGATTGCAGAAAAGCGCGGGAAAACGATCCGGCTGGCGGTGGTGGCGGCGAACGAAATATGGGACGCGATCCTGAGTGCGGCGACTTCGCTCCAGTCCAGCACGATTGTTTTGGGGCATTCGCCGAAGGAGTCGACGGAAGAGCAGGCGCGGCATCTTGGCGACGCGTGGGAAAAACTGGGTGATCCGAAACCGCAGTTCAACCTGGAAATCCACATGGCGAACGGCGACAAGGTCTACAAGGTCCTTGGGCCGCACGCGCCGAACCTGACCGCCAACGAAGTCAACCTGCTGCACCGCCTGTGGCTGCGCTTCAGTGAATCCGCGGCTCCGCTGGAATTGCATCACCACGACGTGGTGCATTTTGCGCTGGAAGAGGTAATGAAAGAAGTCGAGGAAGGCCAGGAAGAAGCTGTGATCACCCGGCTGAAGGCGCACCTGGAAGGGAACGTAAAGAAGAAACCCCCCGGGCTTTAGGATGTTTTCTCACAACGAGACGTTCGAACGCGACCTCTTCCCATAATCATTCGAACTCCGGACGCCTAACGGCTTTTCTTTCTGCAGCTTGGAATTTCTGCCCGATATTCCGTTTACCAAACAGAATAAGCTTCAAGTTTTACTTTAAATGTCGGCGCGCCGACATTTTCCCCGTCCCGGTGGCATCATCTTCCTGTCCGTGAAACGTTCCTTGACTAAACGGCGCTGGTACAATGGCCGCATTTTTTGGCGGCTACGGGAATCGCCATGGCGCATTGCTGGCAATCTTTCATGGTGACCGGCGGCGGAGGCTTGGGCATCCAGCGATTGACGATGCGCACCACCACGAAAATGGTGAAGGCCACGATCAGAAAGTTGATCACCGTATTGATGAAATTGCCGTAATTGAGGGTGGCCTTGCCGGCAGCCTTCGCGGCCTGAAGAGTGTCGAAATGCGTGCCGCTCAAGTTGATAAAGAGTCCGGAAAAATCGACCTTTCCGAGCAGCTGGCCCATAGGTGGCAAAAGGATGTCGTCCACAAGCGAAGCAACGATTTTTCCGAAAGCTGCGCCGATGATGACGCCGACGGCGAGGTCCAGAACACTGCCGCGCATTGCGAATTCCTTGAATTCTTTGAACACGATAGTTCTCCTCTTTGAAGATGCGAGCGAGAAAACAGCCGTTCGCAGGCAGGTCTTCCCACGGGCGGAGGGAAGCGTTGAATGCCCGGCATTATAGCTGAAGGGAAGCTAGTGTTGCCGCAAAATGAGGAGAGTGCCGAGGATACCGCGCGCGACAAGGATCAGGCCCGCAGCGGCGAGGAGTTTGACGACCCAGTCAAACGGCACGCGGGAGATGGCGAGCATCACCGCGCCGAGCAGGACGAGTGACCCGCCGCGATTCCATTTCTGCCATTTGGCCCAGAATTGGCCGGGCTTGGCGAGAGCCAGAAGGCCCCAGGCAATCAGTGCCACGCTGAGGACCAGCCAACCCACACTGTGGCGATCGAAATAGATTCGTCCGATGGCGGCCAGCCACATCACCAGCGCGCCCAGAAGCAGGAATACGAATTCCATCAGCAATTGCGTTAGGCGGGCGGGTGAGAGCATACAACCTCGAACTTCAGGAAACGCGCTCGATGCGGACTTTCATGGTAACGGGAACGCGCGGACGATCCATGCCGTCGCGTGAGGTTTTGGAGATTTTGTCGGCGATGTCCTGGCCTTCCACAACTTCGCCGAAGATGGAGTGGCGGTTATCGAGGTGCGGCGTAGGTGCCACAGTGATGAAAAACTGGCTGCCGTTGGTGCCCGGGCCGGCGTTGGCCATGGAGAGTTTTCCGGCCTTGGAATGCCGCAGGCTCGGGTGGAATTCGTCGGCGAAGTTGTAGCCCGGGCCGCCGCGGCCGTCGCCCTGCGGACATCCGCCCTGAATCATGAAGTCCGGAATCACGCGGTGAAAGATTAGGCCGTCGTAATAAGGACGCTTTTCCTTTTTTCCGCTGATCGGGTCCTTGAATTCTTTGGTGCCTTCGGCGAGGCCGATAAAGTTTTCAACGGTCTTTGGGGCTTCTTTTTCAAACAGGCGGCAAACGATGTTGCCCATCGAAGTTTCAAAAATTGCATAAGTTCCTGCGGGTCGCGCCATGTGCTCTCCTTTGGGATGTACGTCGTATGTTACTGTTATTCGAGAAAGCAAAGCAAACGCGGCGAAGCGCGATGAAATTGCTATACCTTCCCGTATTTGGGCGCAAAATTCTGAAGTGACTGAAGAAGGTGCCGCCGTATTCGCAGCCCGGATGAAAAAGCTAATTCCAACCCTTTTGCTTGCGGAGTTCGGTGATGTGCGCGGTGTGGTGCCGGCCGTGCCACGCATATAAAAAGAGCAACCACTCCACATTCTTCAGGCCGGACTCAGAATGGCGGAGAGGCCGGGCGTATTGATCCGGCGTGACGGTCCGGAGCAGCCGGACCCAGCGGTCGTGGAGAGGCTCCAGAAGTTTGAGGGAAATTTCGACCGGTGCATGTTGCGCATCTTCTAACCGGGCCCAGTCGGCTTCCTGGTACGCCTTGATGGTGGGCTCGGTTTCGGTGAGAGCGAGGCGCAGCCGCACGTAGGCGTTCATGTGGCTGTCGGCGACGTGGTGAACCACCTGGCGCACCGTCCAGCCGCCTTCGCGGTATGGAGTTTCTAGTTGAGCGTCTGTAAGTCCCGAGACCGCCGAGCGTACTTTTGCCGGGGTACCGGCAATTTCTTCAATCGCGGTCTGACGCAGGGCGGGGGTAATGCCGGTCGGCATCTCAAATTTTCCAACGGGATAACGCGGGTCCATGACTTCTCCTTGGCGGCGTAACTTTTGAACGCATTTCCACTCTAAAAGGGACGTAACGGCGCGTCCAGTCCTGCGCATGTTAGACGGGTCGCCAAATTGGCCGTTTCATTGGAACTTGCCGCCAAATCCGGCGGCGAGATCCCGCAGATAGTGCTGAAGTTAGGAGAGGCGTCCTCCGCGATTCTGTGCCGCTCCGACTTCCGGCGGGGGCAATGCTACAATCTTCGCCTTACGTATTGGGGCCTCGCACTTTCTGGGCCATGTACCGGCGAGCTGGTTTTCCGAATCTAAGGGGTGGAGCTCTTTCTAATGCACAATGTGGTAATCATCGGGAGTGGATGTGCCGGCCTGACCGCCGCGATTTACACGGCGCGCGCCAATCTGAAGCCCCTCGTCTTGGACGGCCATGAGCCCGGCGGGCAGCTTTCGCTGACCACGCACGTGGAGAACTATCCCGGTTTTCCCGATGGAATCATGGGGCCGGAACTTATCGAAAACATGCGCAAGCAGGCGCAGCGCTTCGGCGCGGAGTTCAAGGCCGGAGCGGTTACGGAAGTCGATCTGACGAAGCGTCCCTTCAAGATTACCGCTGGGAAAGACACGTACGAATCGCAATCGGTGATCGTGGCCGCGGGTGCCACGGCTCGGTTGCTGGGATTAGAGGGTGAAAAGGAACTGATTGGGCGCGGTTTGTCCACTTGCGCCACGTGCGACGGATATTTTTTCCGGGGCAAGCCGCTGGCGGTTGTTGGCGGCGGCGACTCGGCGATGGAAGAGGCCAACTTTCTTTCGCGCTACGCCAGCCGGGTGTACCTGATCCACCGGCGGGATGAGTTTCGCGCCTCGAAAATCATGATTGACCGGGCTCGGGCCAACGAAAAGGTCGAGTTTGTCACGCCGTACGTAGTGGACGAGATTCTTTCGCCGGAAAAAGTCGTCACTGGTGTACGCCTGAAGCACGCCAAAACCGGCGAGAAGCGGGAAATCGAACTGCACGGAATTTTCGTGGCCATCGGCCACACCCCGAATTCCGTGGCGTTTCGCGGCAAACTGGACACCGACGAAAACGGCTACATCATTCCGCGCCACGGAACCCTGACCAATATCCCCGGTGTGTTTGTGGCGGGCGACGTTCAGGATCACCGCTACCGCCAGGCGGTAACCGCCGCCGGGTCCGGTTGCATGGCCGCCCTGGACGCGGAAAAGTTCCTCGAAGGGCACAAAGACTAGCGCGCGGCTGGCCTCCCGGCAGAAGTCCGGGCATAATCGAACTGTCCATGTTGCGTTCGATCCTTCTGAAGTTCTCCGAAAGTGAAAGTTTCGCCCATTGGGTCACCACCAACGCCACAACGCGCCGGATGTCTCACCGTTTTGTCGCCGGCGAAACCCTCGAGGAGGCGCTGCAGGTGGCGCGCACCTGCAATGACGCGGGAATGCACGCCACGCTCGACTACCTCGGGGAGAATGTCAGCACCACTGCCGATGCTCAGAAGGCGCGGGACGCCTACCTCGAGATTTTCGACCGCATCGCCCAGGAACGCCTGCACGCCAACGTTTCCTGCAAACTGACACAACTGGGCTTGGATATTTCCCCGGAGTTTTGCGAAGGTCTTGTGCTTTCGATCGCCGAGCGAGCCGCGGCTTACGACAGTTTTCTGCGCGTTGACATGGAAGGCTCCGCGTATACGCAGCACACCGTGGATCTGGTGAAACGCGTGCGAGCGCAAACACCCACCGTCGGCACGGTAATTCAGTCGTATCTCTACCGCAGCGAAACCGACATCAACGATCTGCTTTCTGTCGGCTGCCGCATCCGTTTGTGCAAGGGTGCCTATAAAGAATCGGAAGAGGTGGCTTACCCGCGGAAGGCCGATGTGGACGGCAATTACATTCGCCTGATGCGCATGCTGCTGCCGAGCGGGTTTTATCACGGGATTGCGACGCATGATCCCAAAATGATCGCCGCAACGATTCGCTGGGCGGCGGAAAAGCAGATTTCCAAGGATGATTTCGAGTTTCAGATGCTATACGGGATTCGCACCGACTTGCAGCGGCAGCTGGTACGCGACGGCTATCGGCTGCGCATTTACATTCCGTATGGCCGCGACTGGTTCCCGTACGTAATGCGCCGCCTGGCGGAGCGCCCTGCGAATCTGATGTTCTTCCTGCGCAACTTCCTGCGGTCGTAGCTAAAGAGCAGCGCTAGACTCCTCAATCTTCAATCCTTCAGCCTAAGGTTTCTCCGGGATTCATCGCGTGAACTGTCAGGCCGGCGATGTCTTTCGCCTCGGCGCGCAGACCTTCCGGTGTGCCGGTCAGCATCGGGAAGGTGGCGTAGTGCATGGGGATGACGTGCTTGATTGCGAGGAGTCGCGTGGCGACGGCGGCTTCGCGTGGGCCCATGGTGAAGACGTCGCCGATCGGCAGCATCGCGATTTCAGGCTTGTAGATTTCACCGAGGAGCTTCATGTCGCCAAAGACCGCGGTGTCTCCCGCGTGGTAGAGCGTTACCCCGCCCGGTAGCCTGACGATGTAACCACCGGCCTCACCGCCATAGATGCGCTCGCCGTTGTCCTCAATGGAGTTGGAGTGGAACGCATTGGTCATGGTGATCTCGAAATCGCCAACTTTTTGAGACCCGCCTTTATTGCCGGGTAGACATTGCGCGCCAGTTTTCTTGGACTCGAGCCAAAGATACGTTTCAAACGTGGCGACAATTTTGGGCTTGAACTGTTTCGCCAAAACCAGCAGGTCGCCGATATGATCTGTGTGCCCGTGAGTGATGAAAATGGCATCAAGCCGGGCGATCTTTTTCAGATTTTCCGGGCACCGCGGATTCGACATCACGAAAGGGTCGATGATTGCGAACTGGCCACTCGGCGTGGTCAAGCCGAACGTGCTGTGCCCGAAATAGGTGATTTTATTTCCTTTCAAATCAAGCATGGAAATCTCCTTGGCAAATAGGAACAGGTTGCAAAAAAGTCTCGACCAGTTGTGATCCCGAGCGAAGCGAGGGATCTGTTTTTCGCAAGAATCGAAGAAAAAAGCAGATTCCTCACCCCGTTCAAAAAGCGAGCGGGGTTCGGAATGACAAGATTAAGATCCTAACCAAAGCCCACCGGCTCCGGCGCGTTTCTAACCTTGTTCCGACGGCCCGCTATTTGGAGAGCAGCATCTTGATGGCTGCCTCGTAGGTGTCGTGGTCGCCGGCGCCGACAAAGTGGCCGATCTGCTGGCCGTCTTTCGCATAAAAGACGGAAGCGGGGATGGATCCGTTCCATCCAGGCAAGACGGCCTGGACGAACGCGTCCTCTTCGCCCTTCTTCTTGCGATAGTTGGGGAAGATGGGTTTATAACGAGCGAGAAAACGGCGCATGAGGATAAGGTCGCCGTCTTGATCGAGGCTGACGCCCACGACTTTCAGGCCTTGCGGCGCGTATTGCCTGGCAAGTTCGTTCAGCATGGGATATTCATCCCGGCAAGGCTCACACCAGGTAGCCCAGAAGGTGATCAACAAGGGCTTGCCTTTGTATTGCTGCAAGAGTTTCTGGTAGCCCTGTGTGTCGATCAATTCCGGGTCCTTGGGAGCGGGCGTTTGTGCCGCGGCCAAGGCCAAACCTGAGATCACCAGCAATCCCGCCAGTGCGAATCCAAGTTTCATGTCGTTTCCTCTAACCTCCATTCTAGCCTTTCCTGGCTGGTTGAGAATCCAGGGAGTACCGCGTAGAATGGATTTGATGCTGCTTTTAACCAGGCAGCGCTGACTTTATTGGACTATCGCCGGTTGCGTTACGTAAGCTAACCCCGGCCCGCTACCAGAAGCAAAGGAGAGTTTGCATGGCTTATGTGATTGCCGAACCTTGCATCAACACCAAAGACACGGCGTGTGTTGATGTGTGTCCGGTGGACTGCATCCACCCGCGCAAGGACGAGCCGACCCACCAGAGCGAGACGATGCTGTATATCAATCCCGTGGAATGCATCGATTGCGGCGCATGCGTCCCGGTGTGCCCGGTGACCGCGATTTTCGCGCTTGAGGATCTTCCGGAGAAGTGGCAGCAGTTCACGGCGATGAACGCCGACTGGTACGCCAAGAAGTAAGCGAACCTAGGCGAGACAGGGCAAATTTTTGGTTTAGAGAGCCCCGGATTTCCGGGGCTCTTTTTTTCACCCGGCCACACGCATGGCCGGAAGCATTCCCACGAGGCCGCCTTTTGCCGCCAGTTCACATCCAATCCGATACCCTTCCAGGGGCTGGCCGAGGGAAATTCTTGCTCCGACTTTTGACAAACACTTTGTGGCTCTTCCTGATGTTCCTGCTTCCGTATGCAGGCAGTGCCTCAGCTCAGATGGCCGGCGTCCCGCAGGGCACGTATTCCGGCACGCTACAGGCGGGCGAGGCGCAGCTTCATCTACTGCTGCATCTATCGAAGGGCACGAACGGCGCGCTGCGCGCGACGCTGGACAGCCTGGAACAAGGCGTGTTCGCTATCGAAGCGAATTCTGCTTCGTTTGCGAATTTCAACCTGAAATTGGAGCTCACTTCGGTGGGCGCGCGGTTCGAAGGCAAGGTCTCTCCAGACCACGAAATCATCAACGGCAACTGGTCGCAGGGCAGCGCGTCGATTCCCTTGACATTTCGGCGTGAGACGGGCGCCGTGGCGCGAAAGCCCGGCGATGCGATTTTCCCCGTGGAGGGCCTGTGGCAAGGGGCCGTGGAAACGCATGGGATGCGGCTGAGATTCCAGTTGCACATTTCTCACGACACGGAAGGATCGCTGATCGCTGCCCTCGACAGCCTGGACCAGGGAGTGACCGGGCTGCCCGCCAATCATGTCACGTTGAAGGACCCGATTTTTCATTTCGAAATTCCGTCTCTGGCGGGTGTTTACGAGGGCACGCTGAACGGCGCGAAGAATGCGATCACCGGTAAATGGTCGCAAACGAGCGCGGACAATCTGCCGCTGAACTTCAAGCGATCGGACCAAACCTTGGAATTGCGGCGCTCTCAGACGCCTGCGCGGCCATTCCCGTACGTCGAAGAGGAAGTGACCTTCGGCGGAGGAGCCGAAGGAATTGTGCTGGCGGGAACTCTGACGCTGCCCAAGGGCGAAGGGCCGTTTCCCGCCGCGCTGCTCATTGCCGGATCGGGGCCGCAGGATCGCGACGAGTCGCTGGCCAATCACCGGCCGTTTCTGCTGATTGCTGATGCGCTGACACGGAAGGGAATTGCCGTGCTGCGCTACGACAAGCGCGGCGTAGGCAAATCCATCGGCAATCCGGACATCGCAACGACGATGGATCTGGCGGCGGACGCGAAGTCGGCGCTGGCGTTCCTGAAATCACACAAGGATATTGATGGCTCGAGGATTGGGCTGATCGGTCACAGCGAAGGGGCCATCATTGCGCCGTATCTGGCCGGGCACTCGAAAGAACCGAAGTGGCTGGTGCTGCTGGCTGCTCCGGCAACCACGGGCGAGCAAACGCTGCTGAATCAGTCTGAACTGATTGGCCGCGCCGGCGGGTTAAGTGACGAACAACTGGATGCGAGCCTCGGGTTTGATCGGGCTGCCTATGCCCTGGTCCGCAAAGAGAAGGATCCCAATGCGCTAGCCGAGAAACTTGTGGCACTCGTGAAGGAAACGGGCCTGGATGCGGCGCTGCCTCCCGCGACGCTGGAGACGCAGTTGCGGATGCTGGCTTCTCCGTGGTTCCGGTTTTTCCTGGACTACGACCCCTTGCCCAATCTGAAAGCGGTGAGCTGTCCCGTGCTGGCACTTTACGGGCAGAAGGACTTGCAGGTGGCACCCAAGACAAATCTGCCGCTGGTCCAGAAAGCGTTGCACGACTCGGTGAACACGCAGGCGGAAACCCGGGAACTGCCGGACCTGAATCACCTCTTCCAACATGCCTACGTGGGAACCCCAGCCGAATACGCCGCCATCGAAGAGACTTTTTCGCCGGAGGCGCTGGCGTTGATTCTGGACTGGGTTAAGGTTCACAGCTCCTCCAAATAACAAAAGATCAATCGGGCGCACCTGCTCTTCGATTCAATGTTTGCGGCCTCTCGCGGTATCATGGAATGTGAATCTGATGCCCGAGCCTCGTCCCCCATTCCATCTCTTGTTGATAGTTCATGCCCACCAGCCCGCTGGGAATTTCGAACATGTCTTTGAGGAGTGCTATCGCACCGCATACGACCCTTTCCTGACCATGATCGAAAAGCATCCGGGAGTGCGGCTGGCGCTGCACTATTCGGGGCCCTTGCTTTTATGGATTGAGAAAAATCATCCCGAATATTTCGATCGCCTGCGCAAACTGGTGGCCGTTGGCCGCGTTGAGCTGATCGGTGGGGGATTCTACGAGCCGATTCTGATTTCGATTCCGACCACGGATCAGGTGGAGCAACTGAATCGCCTGGCAAGCTACATCGAGCGGCATTTTGGCAAGCGCCCTATGGGAGCCTGGCTGGCGGAGCGCGTGTGGGAGCCGCAGCTTCCAGGTTCGCTGGCGGAGGCGAATGTGGCGTACACGCTGGTGGACGATCTGCCGTTCATCGCCGCCGGGTTCGAAGCGGAAGAGCTTTTTGGAGCGTATATCGCCGAAGATCGCGGCAAGTCCGTCTGGCTGTTTCCCGGTCTGAAGGATTTGCGCTATCTGATACCATTTCGCAAGCCCGCGGAAACGATTGCGTATCTGGAAAAGGCCGCGCAGGTGCATCCCGGCGGCGCCGCCGCGTTCGGCGACGACATGGAAAAATTCGGCTGTTGGCCCGGCACGTTCAAGCATTGCTACACGAACGGCTGGCTGGAGGAATTTCTCGCCGCTTTGGAGGAAAATTCTTCGTGGTTGAAAACAGTGACGCCCGGAGAGTTCATGGCCGGCCACCTGCCGCTGGGCCGCGCCGATTTGCCCGCCGGTTCCTACGCCGAGATGATGGAGTGGGTGCTGCCAACAAACGTTCGGCAACGATTTTTTGCCTTAGAGAAGGAATTCGTGTCACGTCCGGAGGTGCTGGCGTTCCTGCGCGGAGGTTCGTGGCGCGGCTTCTTCCGCAAATATCCGGAAGCCAACCTGCTGCACAAAAAAATGCTGCGCGCCTCCGCGGCGGTGGCTTCCATTCCCACACGGCGAACCAGCGCAGAGTATGCTGCGCAAAATCAGGAGGCGCGGGACCGCGTGTTGCGCGGGCAGGGGAATGACACTTACTGGCATGGCGTATTTGGCGGAATTTACGCCCCGCATCTTCGCACGGAAATCTGGCGCAATCTCATTCGCGCGGAGTCGCTGGCGGACCAGCTCACGCCCGGCGCGCTGATGCCGCGCGTGGAACTGGTGGACTACGATGCCGACGGAGCCGCGGAAATCCTCTTCAGCGCTCCCGAATTTCAGGCCCTGCTGAAGCTGTCCGATGGAGCCACGGTGGCGTTCTTTGATTTCCGCCCCGCGAGCGCGACGCTGATCAATTCCATAATCCGGCGTCCCGAGGCCTATCATTCAAGGCTCCGGGACGCCGCCAATGCGAAACCCGCCGAAGGCGGCGCAGTGTCCATTCACGATCAAGTGCTGGTGAAAGAGCCGAATCTCGAAAGGTTCTTGCGCTACGATCGCTATCCGCGGCATGCGTTCCGTTTGTTTCTTTTTGATCCGGCGCAGACGCAAGTGGACTACGAAGAACTCAGGCTGAAGGAAGCAGGCGCGGCGGCATCCGGTTCTTATCTCTTGCACGCCTCTTCCGCGAACTATGCGGACTTGCAGTTTGCGTGTGAACTTCCTGAATATGCCGCGGAGGGCGGCCAGGTTCCTCGGCTCTCGGTTACGAAACTTTTTCTCTTTGGTCCGGCGCCGCAGGGATGCGAACTTAGCTGCGATATTTCGATGACGATTTCGGCGCCGTTGTCGCGCCCGCTTGCCATGGGGCTGGAATCAGTGATCAATTTTCTCGCCCCTGCCGATGCGGACCGCTTCTTCGAAACGCCGGCTGGCCCGCAAAACCTGCGCTTTTCCGGCGTACTGCCGGCTCCATTGCTGCGAGTTGAGGATGGCTGGCAGAAAGTTCGCGTCACGCTGCACGCGCCGGGCTCGCAGGAATTCTGGGTCGCACCGATTGAAACCGTGTCGGAGTCCGAAGGCGGGTTCGAGCGTGTTTATCAGGGTTCGCAGATTCTGGCCGTCTGGCGCCCGGTATTCGTGCAGCACACGTCGTTTTCGGCGCGGCTGCTCTGGCGCGTGGAGTCGCTTTAGTCTTTCACTTGGGCGGCACGGCTTCGCGGAGTTATCCTCTTCTCGGTGAAATTCCGATTCCAGCCGCCGATTTCTTCGCCGTGGTTGATCTTTTGTGTTGCCCTGCTGCTCCGGCTGAGCTTCCTGTTTTATGAGGCACATCAAGTTCCCGCCGAAGCGCTGGCCACCGTACCCTTTCAGAATGAAGCTGGAAGCGTCGCCGCCGCACTCGCCCAAGGCCAGGGATTCTGCTGCTTGTATCACCAGCCGACGGGGCCGACAGCCTGGCTTGCTCCGGTCTATCCATTTTTCCTCGCGGGCATCTTCAAACTCTTCGGCACCTTCACGGTCGCTTCCTTTTATGTAGCGGCGTTGTTTAACTGCGTTTTTTCGGCCCTCGTCTGTTTACCGCTTTCGCTCGCAGCACTACGGATTGGAACTCGCGCCACGGCCGCCACGGCCGGATGGCTCTGGGCCGTGTTTCCCAGCGGCATTCTCATCCCGTTCGAATGGATTTGGGAAACTTCGCTCTCCGCATTGCTAGCGATCACTCTTCTCTGGGCCGCTTTTCGCTTGGCCGACGATCCCTGTCGGCGGAATTTTATTCTGTACGGCCTCTTCTGGGGCTTTTGCCTGCTTGTAAATCCCGCGCTCGGGGCCGTATTTCCACTCCTGCTTCTGTGGATTTATCTCCGGATGAGTTCTTTGCGGCTCCAACGAATTCGCGATAGCGCGATCGTCCTTTGCCTGGCGACTCTCGTCTGCATCCCGTGGACCGTTCGCAACGCCGTCCAGTTCCACCGGTTTATTCCGATCCGCTCGGACCTTCCCTTCGAGCTATGGATGGGTAACAATTCGATTTACGACCCGCACTCCCGTCAACTGAATCGCATCACACGGTACGAAGAGATGCATCGGTACTCCCAGTCGGGGGAAGCTTCCTACCTGGAAGAAAAAGGGCGCGCCGCGAAGGAATTTATCCGCACGCATCCTGCGCTTGCCCTGCAACTTGCGGCAAGGCGCGCATTGGCGCTTTGGATGGGAACTCCCACGCCGTGGCGGGACTTTCAGCGTACCGATTCGAATCTGGCGCGGTTCGTTTTTTTCTGGAATGCGCTGACGATTCTCGGCACCGGCGCCGGACTCGCCTGCCTCTTCTTCACCCGCCGATGGTTCCTGCTGCCGGTCGCGGCTTTTCCTCTGGCGTTTCCGCTGGTTTACTACCTGACGCAAGCTTCCTTGCGACTGCGGCATCCCTGCGATCCGGCCCTGGCGCTGCTGATGGCGCTGGCCCTGACCTGGCCCTGGATGCGAACCGCATCAAATGCAAATGCCGCTTGATTGCGGTACACTTCCGCAAGCTCAATTTTCCGAAAATACAGAGAATCCGTTGCAGTAATTTCATTCGCTAGAGCTTTTACCGATGAACAGCAGCCCGCACCCCTCTTTCCAATCGGTTCACGTTCAACTGCTGATCACGATCTTCCTTGCCGTTCTGCTCTGGGCCCTCTACCAGCGCCTGAGAAAAGTGGAGTTTTTCCGCTGGTGGGCCTGGGCGTGGACATGTTCCGCGCTTTTTCTGGCCGCGGCGATTGCGTCGATCAAAGTTGGCCCCGACTGGACGCCTCTGAAAATCAGCATGTTGGTGGCCGTCCTCGTTTTCGGAATCCTGCAGTCTCTGCTGCTGGCGTTGGGGGGCCTCAGTTGGAGCGTTCCAGAGCGCTCGTTGAAAAAAATGTTCCGGGCCGGACTGTGGGTAACCCTGGCGCTGGCCGCGCTGGCATTCTGGTCTGGTTACGTCCTGCGTTCGCATCGTGACGCGAGCTTCGCCGCGCGCAATTTGCCGCGAACTCTGACCATGGTGGCGGCCCTCGGCTACTGTTGTGTTGTATTTTTCGGGCAGTGGCGCAGAAAGGGATCCTGGGCCGCGCTGATGTCCGGCGCGTTCTGCATGTTCTACGCGATGGACCAGGTTTCCTACACCATCGATTATGTCGGTATCCTCCGCAAGTATTTTGGCAGCGGGACCGAAATCACCCCTAACCCGATCGATTACGTTCAGGCTCTGCTTGGATCGCCGCTATTTTTCCTGGATCTGGTGCACATTTGCGGCATTTGCCTGGGAATGATTCTGCTGCTGGTGGAGCAATCGCAGTCGACCGAGCGCGACCTGGAAGTCAGCGAGAGACGCCGCCTGGGATTGGCTGTCAATAACGTGGAACTCCAGGCGGAAATTGACGAGCGCCACCGTGTGGAACTTGCGTTACGAGAGAGCGAGGCGAAGTTCCGCCTGGTGGCCGAGACCGCTCCCTGCGCCATCTGGATTCTGCAGGGCGACCGGCTCGTCTATGTGAATCGCTATGCGGAAAGCCTCAGCGGCTACTCGCGGGAAGAGCTTTTTTCAATGAACCCGTGGATCCTGGTGGATCCGGAATTTCGCGCCATAGGTGAGCAGCGCTCTAACGCGCGGCTTCGCGGGGAGAATCCCGACCCTCGCTACCAGTTCAAGATCCGGACCAAATCCGGCGAAGTCCGCTGGCTGGATTTTTCCGGCGCGCGCACGAATTTTGAGGGGAAGCCCGCCATTCTGGCTACGGCATTCGATATCACCGCGATCAAGCGCGCCGAGCAGCAGCTATTGGAACGCACCATGTACCTAGATGCGTTGATCGCCAACAGCCCCCTGGGCATCGTCACCAAGGACCAGCAGAATCGCGTGGTGTTCTGCAATCCGGCGTTCGAGCGGATGTTTCACTATTCGCAAAACGAATTGCAAGGCAAGGATATCGACAACATCATTGCATCGCACGACCTGGAAGAGGCCAACCGCATGACGTTCGCGGTTCGTGGCGGGGGAGTCGTCCATGCGACTGCGCAACGCCGCAGAAAAGACGGCACGCTGATCGACGTGGAATTGCACGGCATCCGCGTTTTCTCCGGGGAAACGTTCGTCGGGGCCTTCGCCATCTACCAGGACATCAGCGAACGCCGCCGCTCGGAGGAAAAACTTCAGGCCCTGCGCAACCGTTTGACCCGGACACAAGAAGAAGAGCGTTCGCGCATCGCCAGGGACCTCCATGACGATATCGGCCAGCGGTTGGCATTGCTGACCATCGATCTGGAGCGGATGAAGCTTGCCTCGCAGCAGGACGGATTGGCATTTGCCAGTGAACTGGAAACGCTGGTGCGGACGGCCGGCGAGATCACTTCGGATGTCCACAACGTCTCCCGCCGCTTGCATCCTTCCCAGGTGGAGTTGCTGGGCCTGGCCCCCGCGCTGAATAATTTTTGCCGGGAATTCGCCAACCGCAATTCTATGCGCATCCAATTTACCAGCGCCTGCCTGACCTGCAAAATTCCCGAGGAAGCTTCCCTGTGCCTTTTCCGCGTGGCCCAGGAAGGGATTCGAAACGTCCACAAGCACAGCGGGTGCCGGGAAGCGCTGGTGGAACTGGACGAAATTTCCGGTTCGCTGCGCCTGCGGATTTCGGACCGGGGCAGCGGCTTTGATCCGACTGCAGCGGAAACTTCACAGGGACTGGGACTCCTGAGCATGGAGGAGCGCCTGCGCAGCATGGGCGGCGAACTGTTCGTGCATTCGCGGCCGGGCGGCGGCACCTGCATCGAAGCGTCCATCCCGGCAACGCAGAACGTTACGGTGTAGGGGTTCTGCCAAGTTCGATCGCTTTCCGTCGCTGGCGACGCCGCGCATCCTCTGCTAGAGTTTTCTTTCAGCCTTTGGAGACCATAATGCCGATTCCCAAGGAAGTACTCGCCATACTCGCCTGCCCTGAATGCAAACACCCCGTGCATCCGCTCCCAGATGGCTCTGGTTACAAATGTGAATCGTGCAAACGTCTTTACCCCGTGCGCGACGATATCCCCGTAATGCTTATCGAAGAAGCCGTCATCTCGCCCGAATGACGCGGCGCCCACCGGCGGACATGAAATCCGAATTCACAAATACCGTGCCACGACTGAAGCGCCTGCTCCCCCGCTTCCGCAAATTGCGCATCGGTGTTCTTGGCGACCTGATGCTGGATCGTTATGTCTGGGGAAACGCAAATCGCCTATCCCCCGAAGCCGCGGTTCCCGTTGTTGATTATGTATCGGAGCAGGATTGCCCCGGCGGGGCGGGCAACGTGGCAGTGAACGTCGCCGCGCTCGGCGCTCAGGTGGAGGTTTTCGGCGTAGTCGGCGCGCAAAAAAGCTCAAGTCGGGGCGAAACCGCAAGGAAGATGGCTGCGGATGAAGCCGGCGCGGCACTCCACGCTTGCCTGCGTAAGTTGGGCATCGGTGAACGCGGCATCATCGCCGATGCGGATCGCGTGACCACGCTCAAAACGCGCATCATTGCGCGGCACCAGCAGATTGTGCGCATCGATCACGAGCGCCGCGATCCGGTGGCGCCGCCGACGGAAGAGAAACTCTTTCGCCTCCTGGTTGCTTCGCTGGAAAAGCTTGATGGGCTGGTGCTTTCCGACTACGACAAAGGGCTGCTCGGGGATGCATTTGCGGATCGCGTGCTCAGCGCCGCTCACCAGTTGAAAGTGCCGGTGTTCGTGAAGCCCAAGACGTCTCGCCTCTACGCCTATCGCGGCGCGCGTGTGATTGTGTGCAATGCCAAGGAAGCGGGCCACTATGTTGGCCGGACCCTCTCCGATGAGAAGTCCGTGGAAGAAGCTGGCCGGGCCCTGCTTCCGCACTTTGGTTGCGCCGCTGTGGTGATAACTCGCGGCGGTCAGGGAATGACCATCTTTGAAGAAGTTTCGCCGCGGCACGTGCACATTCCAGCGACTGGTTTTGAAGTGACCTACGCGCGCGTCGGACAACCGGGAATTGATCGCGGAGCCACGGGCCGCCAAGTTTTCGACGTCACCGGTGCGGGAGATACGGTTTTGAGCGTGTTGTCGTTGGCGATTATCGCGGGCGCGCCGCTGCCGGACGCGGCGTTACTCGCCAACACCGCCGCGGGCGTAGTCGTCGGCAAACTGGGAACCGCAAGCGTATCGCCGGATGAACTTGCCGGGGCGCTCGACGAAATCCATTCGTAGACAATCCTCGCAAACCCACAGAAAATTCCGTTCGATGGCTACGAAAGAATTTGGCGTTTGCAGTAGACTTCCCGAAAAACTACGGTGGGAAACTGATCGATTTGTCCGAGGGCAGAATCCACAACGGAACGACACGCGTTTTCCGGCTTTTTTCTCCATCCGATGCATCCGGCATCGGTGAAAACGGGCTGATCGCCACATCCACTTCGATCGAGTCGCTCTTCGTTGGCGCTTTTGCCCCCATGATCTTGTAACTTTTCACTGGGCCGTAATATCCGCCGGGTCCCCAATCGGCCGTAAAATCAGTCAGCTTGTAGCTCGCCGAGGGCTTCCACAAGTCGTAGGCCTTGTTCGTGTCACCGGCGACCAAGGCATCAAAAAAGTTCGCAGCCGCTTTTTTCTCGGGATAGTAGCGGAAGGTGAACCACAGCACCACGGCAAGCGTGAAGGCGAGCGCGGCAACCGTAAACACCATCACTCGCGACTTTTGCGGCTTTTCTACCGGTGGTTCGAGAAGCGACATTCAGTTGTCTCCGGTGCGCAGCCCAATCCCAGGCAGATCGCGCTCCGCCCTAGAATGTTACAAGAGCAGGCGAGCGCCCGCAAAGTCCCCATTCCATTGGACGCCGTTTTTTGTGAATTGGTTCCCTTGCTCGTGCCGCGTGAGATGGCGAACCGCGTGCCGTTATCCCGCAAGCGCGCCGCTGGAGCCTTCCGGCAGCTCAATCGCATACTTGGTGCGGGCCTTTTCTTGGTGCATTTCCAACGCGAGATCGATCAGCTTGTCGATCAGTTCGCGGAAGGAAATACCGGAGGCTTCCCACAACTTCGGGTACATGCTGATCGAAGTGAAGCCTGGAATCGTGTTCACTTCGTTCAGGAAAAGCTTTCCGCCCTTTTTTTCAAGGAAAAAATCGACGCGAGCCATTCCGGAAAGTTCCAGCGTGCGGAAGGCTTCGACGGCCAGCGCCTGAATCTTTTTCATTTGCGCAGGCTTCAGATCAGCCGGGATCAGAAGCTGCGTTCCATCTTCCAGATACTTAGCCGTGTAATCGTAAAATTCGCGGTGCGGAATAATTTCCCCGGGCACGGATGATTGCGGATCGTGATTGCCGAGGACAGAGACTTCGATTTCGCGGGCGCTAACGGCTTTTTCGACTAGGATTTTCATGCCGAACTCGCACGCGAGATTCAACGCGGGGGCCAGTTCCGCCGAATTGTGAACCTTGGTCATTCCCACGGAAGAGCCGAGAGTTGCTGGCTTCACAAATACCGGGTACTCAAACTTTGCTTCGATTTCCGCCTGCACCGCAGCTGGTTCTTTTTCCCAGCGCCACCGAAATACAGTAAGCCACGGCACAACGGGAATCCCTGCGCCTTCGCAAAGGCGCTTCGAAACATCCTTGTCCATGCCAATCGCCGAGCCGAGGACCCCAGCGCCGACGAAGGGAATATCCGCGAGCTCCAGCATTCCCTGAATGGTGCCGTCTTCGCCGAACGTGCCGTGCATCACGGGGAAAATCACGTCGAATCGTTGCGCACCCGCGCCGCGGTCGAGAGGTACGATGGCGGCTTCCGTCGGATCGGCTGTAAGCATTACGCGCCGTCCACTCTTCAGGATGTCCGGCAGCAGCTTTGCCGCTCCTTCGCCTACGAGCCAGTGGCCGTTCTTGGTGATGCCGATGGGCACGGGTTCATACTTGTCTGGGTCCATGCCGCGAATGACGGATGCGGCTGATACCAGGGAAACTTCATGCTCTCCGGAACGGCCGCCGAAGAGCACGCCAACGCGGAGTCTTTTCTTCTTATCTAGGGTCACAAACCGTTCCTGTCTTGCTGGGCCGAAGAAGCAATTATTTTAACTAAGAATTCAGTTATAAGTGGAAACCCCAAAAAAGGGAAAAGGGGACTCGCGGAAGAGTGGCGGAAGCGGCAACGGTGGGACGCGCGGGAAGGTTGCCACTCCCTTGTGGTTTTGAAGCGCAGGCGCTTTGGCTTGTCTGGAACCAGTACGGTTGACTGGACTTATTGCCATTTCTCTTTCCCTCTTCTCAGACAAACTACCCGTTACGCTTGACGTAACGCGTAATTCCTGTTATGTTCTGCCAGTGATCGTCAGCTACCGGGATAAGCGGACGAGGGACTTCGCCGCCGGGAAGTACGTCAAGGCCTTCTCCGGGTTTGAACGCTCCGCACGGCTGAAGCTCGACCGTTTGGAGGCAGCCACATCGCTCGGAGACCTTGCTGCGCTGCCCGGCAATCGATTTGAAGCGCTGCTTGGCGACCGCGAGGGCCAGTACAGCATTCGCATTAATGATCAATGGCGCCTGTGCTTTGAGTGGCCCGCCCGATCACTTGGGCCATCCAACGTGGAGATTGTCGACTATCACTAGGAGAATTATGGCTATCGCCGCTATCCATCCGGGAGAACACCTGGCCGAAGAACTGGAGGCGCTTGAGCTGAGCGCGGCGGAACTGGCGCGCAAAATGAATGTGCCGACCAATCGCATCACTCAAATCCTGAACGGAACTCGTGCCATCACGGGCGATACCGCTCTCCGCCTCGCTCATTTCTTCGGCACCAGTGCACAGTTCTGGCTGAATCTCCAAACTCTTTACGACCTGCGGCTCGCCGAAGAGAAGGCCGGAAAATCTATTAAGGCGCTGCCCAAACTGAAACGGCGCGAGCCTGTCCATGCCTAACGCTCCCGGACCCTTGGTTTGAGCGGATCTTCGGCTGGTACTAAAGGATTTTCTTGCCGAGAGCGGAGAGGACGAGTTCCACACCGAGCAACGCAGTACGGTTGTGCTCGTCGATGACCGGATTGATTTCCACGACTTCCATCGAGACCATAGCTTCACTGTCGGCAATCATCTCCATGGCGAGGTGCGCTTCGCGATAGGTGACGCCGCCACGGACCGGCGTGCCCACACCGGGCGCGTCGCTCGGATCCACGAAGTCCATATCCAGGCTGACCGCGATGCCGTCCGTGTCGTCCATCGCAAATTTCAGGGCGTCGGCCATCACTTCGCGCATTCCGCGCTCGTCAATTTCGCGCATGGTGAAGGCTTTCACGCCCAGCTTCTTGATGAACTTCTTTTCGTGCGAATCCAGGTCGCGGACGCCGACGAGAACCACATTCTGCGGTTCAATCTTGGGCTTGTAACCAAAAAGATCGTAAAGTTCGGGAACACCGTAGCCCAAGATTCCGGCTAAAGGCATGCCGTGCACGTTTCCCGATGGGGAAGTCTCCGGCGAATTCATGTCACTGTGGGCATCCAGCCAGATACAGCCGATCTGCTTCTTTTGCTTCTTGAAATGCGCGGCAACTCCGCCAACGGAGCCCGCGGCAATGGAATGATCTCCGCCCAGTACGAGCGGCAGCCAGCCTTCCTCGATCGCCTTTTCGACGGCTGTACCGAGATCTTTGCAAGCATCTGTGATCTCCTCGACATATTTGGCGCGCTTTTCCCCGATGGGCATCTCTTCCGGCTGCTTCACCGAAATATTGCCGATGTCTTCCACCTGTAGGCCAAGCTGCTTGATCCGCGCCTGCAGCCCCGCTACGCGCAGGGCAGAAGGGCCCATGTCCACGCCGCGGCGGCTGGCGCCGAGGTCCATAGGTACGCCGATGATGCGAACTTTTTGAGGCATGAAAGGGCTCCGTGACTGGTGATTGGTGACTAGCGATTCCCCTCGCCGCGCGCGCACCAGTCACTAGTTACCAGTCACTAGTCACTTCTCTTTGGTCTAGAAACAACTGGGTGGAACAGAGGCGACGGTACCGCAACTACCCCGGCTTAAGGATATACCCGGTAAATCATCCGTGGGAAGGGGATGACCTCGCGGATGTGTTCCGTGCCGCAGATCCAGGCTACCGTGCGCTCAAGTCCCAGACCGAATCCGGCGTGGGGAACGCTGCCGTACCGCCGCAGGTCCAGATACCATTGGAAGGGTTCCTCCGGTAAGTTGTGTTCTTTTAAGCGCTTAACAAGCAGGTCGTAGTCGTGAATGCGCTGGCTGCCACCGATGATCTCGCCATAGCCCTCAGGCGCAAGCATGTCGAAGGATAGTGCCAAATCGGGACGAAGGGGGTCTGGCTGCATGTAGAAGGCTTTGATGGCAGTGGGATAGTGGTGAACCACCACCGGGCGGTCGAAGCTGCTCGAAATGATGGTCTCCTCGTCCCCGCCGAAGTCGTCCCCAAACTTTGCGGGGTTGCCGTTTTTCTGAAGGACGCCGATAGCGTCCTCGTAGGTGATGCGCGGGAAGGGCGGCCTGATGTTTTCAAGCTTCTTGATGTCGCGCTTCAGTACCTCGAGCTCGCGGGATTTATTCTTGACCACGCCCTGGACGATTGCGCTTACCAGGCCTTCTCCTAAGTCCATCATGTCGGGGAGTTCCGCGTAGGCGGCTTCCGGCTCCAGCATCCAGAATTCGGTCAGGTGCCGGCGAGTCTTTGATTTTTCAGCGCGGAAGGTTGGGCCAAAGGTGTAGACCTTGCCGAGGGCCATTGCGGTGGCCTCGATATAAAGCTGTCCGCTCTGCGTGAGATAAGCCTTCTGATCGTCAATGTAATTCACTTCGAAGAGCGTGCTGGTGCCTTCGCAGGCCGCGGGAGTGAACATGGGCGCGTCAGTGAGGGTATAGCCCCGCGAGTCCATGAACTCGCGAGCGGAACGGATTGCTTCGGCGCGGATGCGAAGAATGGAGGCCTGGCGGGGGGTACGAATCCAGAGATGCCGCTGGTCGAGCAGGAAATCGACGCCGTGCTCTTTCAACTGGATCGGGAACGGCGTGGCCTCCGAAACGCGCTGCACGATCTGGATTTTGGTGACGCCCATTTCGTAGCCGCCGGGAGCGCGCTGTTCGGCGCGAATCTTGCCGGTGGCGATGAGGCTGGACTCCTGCGTGAGCCCTTTCAGTGCTTCGAATGCTTCAGGATTTTCCTTGAGCGAGCAGACACCCTGAATGATTCCTGTACCGTCGCGAAATATGGGAAACACCAGCTTGCCGGACTCGCGGATGTTGTAGAGCCAGCCGCGGATGGTGACTTCCTGGCCGTCATATTTCCCTGCGTTTTCAATGGTGATCGTGGTCATGGTGGGCTTCTTTGTCCAGACTGCAAACAAATAGTTTAGCAGAGACCTTGAGTGAATGATGGTTAAGGGGGCGTCGTTAGAGTTTACGTTTCTTTGCTCGAACCTTTTTAACGAGCTTGTGCGGCCTAGGGTCCAGCACGCGCAACGGATCACGGAGCACTTCCCACTCGTCCTTGTCAATCGCGGGAGACACAATGTCGCCTAGAATCTTGGCAGTACCCTTCATCCAGCCAAGCCACTTAGCCCTGTCCATGACGGGCCTTATCGCTGTTGTCGGAACAATGTCAACAATGGGTTTTCCGCGGCGGGTGACGCGAAGAGACTGGCGAGTGCGGCGCACGCTCTCGATCAGGGCAAGACACTTAGTTCTGAATTCGGAAATTGGTACTTCCTTCACGGATGCATCACCCTCGAGATTTTTGGGGCATTTTATTCGCAACCTTCCACCTACTGAATTACCGGGCCTCCTAAAGTGCCTGCAAGTCCTCTTCGAGGCGGTCGAGGGATTTTGCGGCAGCCGTGATCTGTTCGGGGAGGCTTGTCGCGTCGGGGCCAGTCTTTTCTTTTAACTCCAGGGTGAGGGGAATATCGCTGCCGGGGAGCGAGCGGAAAAGTTTCACTGCAGCAGGCCAATTAATGGAGCCGTCGTGCGGCAGGAGATGTGCGTCTTTATCGCCCAGATTATCGTGGATGTGCGCGCTGACGATATGATCGCGCATGGCTTCAAAACTCGCTGCGACGCGCTCGTCCTGTGGGCCGTCGGCCAGGTGCGCGTGGCCGATATCAAAATTGAAACGCAGCCCGGTGAGCCGCGTCTCTTCCACAAAAGCGCGCAGGTAGGCCGGGCTTCCCATTTCGCTCGTCGTGTTTTCCACGCAGATGGTGACGCCCACGTGCTTGGCGTGAAGCACCAGGTGCTCCAGCGAACTGAAAGCCGCGTCACGCCTACGCGGATCGGCCGTATCACGGTGGCCGCCCATGTGCAGAATCATCCGGGAAAAGGGAAGGTCCTCGGCAACGTCAATAGCCCGCTTCAGCTCGTCCATGGCCTCAATGCGGCGTACGCGCTCGACTTCGGTGATGGATAGGGGAGTGCCGCCTTCGCGATTGGGGCCGAAATCGCGGCTGGTTGGCGCGTGCAGCGAGGCAAGCTGCAGCCGGTTGTCGGCCAGAATATGCGCCATTCCGCGGACTTCCTGCGCAACGGTGTAATCAAAATGGCCTCGGCTCGCAAAAAGCTCGATCGCCTGGAAGCCCGCGCCATGTACCAGCGCCAGAAACTCCGGCGTGAGCTTCTTGGATACAAAGAGGTAAGTCGAAAGGATTCTTTGCATGCCCTACAGTTTAGCGCGGAGGAAGAAGTAGCTCATCCATTTAGGGAGCAGGGTTTCCGATGAGGCAAGCACTTTGCCCGCCTAATAGCCGATGGCCGAGCCGTCATCGCGTGGGTCGGCGGCACCGCAGCGTTCGCCGGTCTTGGGGTCGATTCCAATCGCGTTGACCAGGCCGATGTGTCCCTTTCGTTTCACCGTGTAGCCGCGCGCTTTCATCTGCTCTTCCATTTCCGGTGAGAATAGCTTTTCCATCACAACCTCGTCCGGCAGCCACTGGTGGTGGAAGCGGGGAGCGTTGATGGCCGATTGCGCGTCCATGCCAAGGCGCATCCAGTTCAAAACGGTGAGCAGTGTCGCAGAAATGATGGTTGGCCCGCCGGGGGAACCGGTGACGAAGCTGAGCTGCCCGTTGCGAAGCACGATGGTCGGCGTCATCGAGCTGAGCGGGCGTTTACCCGGCGCGATGGTGTTGCCTTCCGATTGAATCAGGCCAAACAATGCGTTGGGCACGCCAGGTTGCGTGGTGAAGTCGTCCATCTCATCGTTCAACAGAAAACCTGCCGACGAGGTGACGTGCGAGCCGTAGCTGTCGTTGAGCGTCGTGGTGCTGGCAACGGCGTTTCCTGCCGCATCCACCACCGAGAAGTGCGTAGTGTGCGGCCCCTCCCCGAGGCTGATGATGGTATTCGGCGCGGCGCTGGCGCTCAGTCCCTGGTTGCAAACGTGCGGATTCCCGGCATGAACATCTTTGCTGGGTGTGGCGCGCTGCAGATCGATAGTGGAAAGGAGTTCCCGCGCGTAACAAGGATCGCTGAGCCCAGCGACGGGAACATTGTTGAAATCGGGATCGGCCAGATAAGCCGCGCGATCGGCGAACACGCGGCGCATCACTTCCACGACCATGTGCACGCTTTGCGGGTCGTCCCAGCCCTTCAGCGGAACGCTCTGCAGCATGTTCAGCGCTTCGATCGCGGCCACGCCGCCGGAGCTGGGCGGAGGCGCGGAGAGCACCTCCCACCGTTGGCCGTCGGACGTGTAGCTGCCATGCAGAGCTTCGCGAATCTTCGGTTGGTAGTGCGCGAGGTCGTCCATTGTGATTAATCCGCCGGAAGCTGCCATATCGCGCACCAGCATTCGCGCAGTTTTGCCCTTATAAAACTCAGCGGGGCCACCCTTTGCAATTCGCTTGAGGGTAGCGGCGAGAATTGGCTGCCGGAGAGTGTCTCCCGCGCGGTACATCTTGCCGTCGTTCAGGAAGATGTGGCTGCTCATCGGGAACTGCTGCAGGTCCGCGCGTTCTTCCGCGAATTCTCGCACAAGTTTTTCGCTGACGGGAAATCCCCGCTCGGCAAAGCGAATGGCGGGCCGCATCACGTCGGCCAGTTTCATCGTGCCATGGGTTTTCAAAACCATGGCGAGGCCCGCAACGGTGCCTGGCACGGCAACGGAGCGATAGCCAATCGTTGAGGCCTTCTCGTCCAGCTTGCCGTCGGGCTTGATGTACATGTCGCGGGTAGCTTTGCCCGGAGCCATTTCGCGGTAGTCGAAGAATGTGGTTTTTCCGCCGGCGAGTCGAACAAGCATGAATCCGCCGCCACCGATATTACCGGCCGCCGGTTCGACGACGGCGAGGGCGAATGCGGTGGCGACGGCGGCATCCACGGCATTCCCGCCGCGTTTCAATATTTCGACGCCCACCTGTGAGGCGAGCGGTTCATCTGTGGCCACCATGCCATGCCCGGCGCGAACCGGTTCGCGAGGCCACTCTTTCGGAATATCGGGGTGATCCCGAAATTCCGCGGCGGCCTGGCCGCAAGCCTGGGAAGAAAAGTTAATAAAGAGGAAGGGGATAGCAAGAATAGGAAGAAATTTTCGACGCATGGGTAACGCACTGACAGTAAGGGATTCAGTCTAAAGCGTCAAGGCAGAGATCGATCTACCTCGGACCAAACCGGAAGTAAAGCAGTGAGTGCCGGATTTGCATTCCACCTATGCCGGACCAGCTGCGAAAGAAATCTTTCTTCTGCCGAAGGTGTTAAAAGGCGATTTTGTAGATGTTGCCTTTGTCGTCTTTCGCGACGCCTTTGATACTCGCAATATCTTGCTGTTCTACCTTATCAGGCTTGTAGAGTTCGGCGTGTAAGACAGTGCCCCGGTTACCTGTGATTTCGGCCCTGGCGTATAGCCTGGCCCCGAGCACATGAGCCACGTAGAACCCCTGCCCATAAACCATATCCCATTCAGAGGCCATGCTCTCGGAGGAAGGAGATGCGGAAATGACAGCGTTTGCTGACCCGCTCGGACGCGGCACCTGAGTCCAGCGGCCCTTGCACGCTTCTCCATTGTCGAGAACCACATTCAAGTTTCCCGAATGGAACCCGTCGCTCATCCTGGCCACAAAGACCGGCGCCGGCTTCTGTTGCGAGAGTGGGCCCTGCACCGGATAAAGCCGCGCCGTTGCAGAACAGCCTGCGAGCAATGAGGCACACAACAACAACACCGTGGCTGGGCGTTTCATCGAATGGCCCTCCAGTTTAAGAAGCAAGTGAATTCAACGGTCAGTTATAAAGACGTGGACGAGAGCGGGCAGGTTTCGCCCCTTGCCACAAGGGCATCCCTGGAGTCACTGGGCTATTCTTCGAGGAATTCGACTTTGGCGGGGCCGGGGAGCAGGCCGGCAGTGGTGCCGCGTTCGATGAGTTCGCGGACGGCTCTTTTGCCTTTTTCGCCGTAGCCCAGCGTCCACTTGTTCACGTACATGCCGACAAATTTGTCGGCGAGTTCGGTGTCCATCTCGCGCGCAAACTGCATCGCGTAGTTCAAAGCTTCCTCGCGGTGCTCGAGGCCGTAGGAGACGCTGTCGCGGATGGTCCTGGAGATCAGGCGGCCGACATCGGGTCCGAGGGCGCGGCGCACCGCGTTGCCGCCAAGCGGCAGGGGAAGACTCGTCAGTTCCTGCCACCAGATGCCCAGGTCGACTACTTTGTGCAGGCCGAATTGCGGGAAGAAGAGTTGGCCTTCGTGGATGAGCAAGCCCGCTTCCACCACGTCGTTCTTTACCGCTTCGATGATCTTGTCGAAGGGCATGACGACAGCTTCAAAATCCGGCTGGTAGAGCTTCAGCGAGAGATACGCGGAGGTCTTCAATCCCGGAACGCCGACGCGCTTTCCCTTCAGGTCCTGCGGCCGAATGGCCTTGGTGGAAACAACGATGGGGCCGTAGCCTTCGCCAAAACTCGCGCCGCAATCGAGCAGAATGTATTTGTCGCGCAGCGAAGGATAGGCGGCAAAGCTGACGGCGGTAACGTCGTAGGTTTCCGTCAGCGCGGCTTCATTGAGGCTCTGGATGTCCGAAAGAACGTGCGTGTATTTGTAACCCGGCGTCTGCAGCTTGTGGGTCGCCAGAGCGTAAAACATGAACGCATCGTCGGAATCGGGGGAATGAGCCAGCTTGATCTCGCGGGGCTCTTTTTCGGTTTTGGACGCCACTTGTCGTGCAGCCATGGGCTCTGGTTCCTCTGACCCGGAATGCGGCACGCGGAGACGACCTGACCATCGGTTCACTCTTCAGGGGCG